>Ga0209087_1000798_pt1 | contig 19411 bp, 29 predicted proteins | sample S_130805_EF_Meta_FD_187321 | JGI IMG/M metagenome (GOLD analysis project Ga0209087, IMG submission 187321) | Freshwater microbial communities from Lake Simoncouche, Canada to study carbon cycling - S_130805_EF_MetaG (SPAdes) (version 2) | ecosystem: Environmental > Aquatic > Freshwater > Lake ... | reverse complement strand
GCATTTGCCTGTATCGATCTGTGCAGTCTACCCTATCATACCCGCTTGTTTATTAATTTCTTTAGGAAAGCGTTTGTATAAATTTTCATATTTTTGTCTTATAGATTTGTAAAAATCAGGGTCATTTTTCCACTGTTTCTTAATTATATGATTATGTTTAAATAAATCTAAATCGGCACGTATTGCATAATGGGTATCCTGCTCACCTTCTTTTCTTTTGACTAAATTTCCGTGAACGTCTCGTAAGTGTTTACCTAACTTTATTCGAATTAAATTTTTTCTAATTACAGAAAATATCAATATTTCCTTAAATTCGGGTTGTTTATGGTGCTTTGTTTTCCAAAGAATATCACAAACATCAAACCAATTATAACCTAGCTTTTTTGCAAGTTTCCTAACCCCACTCCATCCAGAATATTCTTGTTTCATATGAATATTTAAGTGGGAATTAAATATCTAATTTCAACTGCAAACCTTAAAGCATTTAAATCTATGTAAATTTTTTTCATTTGGAACCTCTTCATTGCTGCAGTATTGATATAAGATCTTGAATCTGTACTAAATCTTCTAGTTTTAGGTCATTTAAAAGTTTTTTCTTACTGATTTAATGTAAGCTGCGATCATGCAATTTGTAGCTATTATTTACGGAATATCAGCAGCAGGAATGATGACTTATTTTAATTGGTTGTATGCTGTGGAAAATGGTTTTTGGGCATGGCTTTGGTTTGGTGAAATAGTTGCATCGTTTAAAGGTTTATTTTGGCCTTTTTTTATAAACTGGTAATTAATTACCAGTGCAGTTCTGAATCGATAAGTAGTCTTTGAATTTTTCTTTGTTCAGTTTAGAAACCCAGCATTGATTTTTATCATAGTCTAAATAAATTTTTTTAACTTCAAAGGTTTCAATTAGTTTTCCTTTTTTATTATAGACAGATATTTTATCACCTATACTTGCAGAGTTTCGACTTGCGGTAACATCTAACCATCCATCGCATGACACTCCTATTATCCCACAGTCGTTGTAAGCCATTGTTGAATTTTGTTTCCACTTAACCGAATTAACATATTTTGTACCCGTTTTTTTTTCTTCATAAGCACATCTTCTAGAAGCTTTTTTAATGGCATCTATATTAAGATTTCCAATATAAAATTCTTTTTCTATAATATTAAATGGTGCTATATAAAAATCTTCTCCAAGCTCTTTAATCACAACATCAGAAGATGTTTCGAGTCTTAAATCATAAATTTTGACTGTTCTAGAGGATTTACTTTTGAATTTAAAAGAGGCATAATTTTTTTTCCAAAGATTCCATTCTAAGCTTACTTCATCACAAGCATTTGCAAGAACGGATTTAGTTAAAAAATTTAAATTAATTAAAATTAAAAATAATAAAACCAACAATCTCATCTAAATATCTAATTTTAACTGAATCGTCTCAAACACCTTGTTATCTCTAATCAATTCTTCATGGTGCATTTGCATTTTATCATCTCTGATATCCTCTGGTAAATCCGCTTCAATGGGATGATAGAATTGTATGACGTATCCTTGGGTCATTAGCACTTTCCTTCCATTCTAGCTTTGGCAAGCTCGTATACAAGATCAATAAAATATTTCTTTGCCTCTTTTTCTTTAGCCGGTGTAAATGTTTTGCATGAATACAACATTATCTCATCCTCATTTCTTTTTAGATAATCACAGTTTGTATATATCGTTATTTTAAAATCATTTTCCCAATTAAAGCTGATTCTACACTCATAGCGACCGCCTTTTCCACCAACCCAAAATGCAAATAAAACTCCATGGTCCCCATTTTCATAAGGCCCCTTTGCAAAACAAATAATCTTTGGAGCAGAGTCTCCTTTTTTTGTAGAAGTCTTTTCAATTGTATTCCAAGCCTTTCTAACATTACTTTTAAAAGTTTTATCTTGAATAAACTTAATTACGTATTTAATTGGATTTGAAGTTAATTGAGAGTTTTTTTTTATTTCTTTAGCACTCGATAAAAAATTTTTTCTAGTCATTTACTCAAACCTCAACATTTTAACGTCTTTGACTTCAATTTTATCATGATAGTCAGTGAAATTTATTTTTTGCTCTTCACTTAAAGAGGGTCTTCTAAAGAATACTTCAATTTCTTTTTTGTCTTTTAAATACTCATGTAATGACTGAACTGTTTTAAATTCTTTTCCATCTACATATATAAGAACATCAAATTTACGGAGTTTTCCAGATGCTGGTCCGCTCCTTAAATTTTGCACCACTAAATTAGATTTAGGATTTCCCATTCTTTGATTTATTGCAAGTCTAGTAGATGACGCTTTGTCTGATACAATTACGTTTGAGAATATTAAACCTACTCTTTCAGTGACGCTCCCTTTTGATTTAAGGTTTAGCTTTAATTCCTGTTCTTTATTATCTCTTATAATTTTAAGAGTAATATTAGTTTTACCTCTAGACTCATGGGTTAACTGCGTTGGGTTTAGAACTTTAACACCATCAATTTGAGTTATTTCATCTCCAACTTTTAATGAATTATCTGTATTTAAAACTTCAGATACTTTTAAGAATTTTCCTTGTTCCTTGTTGTTTGAAAAAATCACATTAAAATTAAGTGGTGATGGGTCTTTTTTATTCTTAAATAAGTCTATAACTTTGCAAACAGTATAAGATGGTAAAGCAAAGTTTAGCCCTTGATTATCCTCAACTCCAAATGAATTAATTCCAACTACAATTCCTGTGCTTACATCTATTAATGCTCCTCCAGAATTACCTCTGTTAATAGCGGCATCTGTTTGGATTGATTCAAAGAAGTCACTCTCAAATCTTACTGCTGAAATAATTCCTCTTGTAATGGTAAAATCTTTTCCAGCTGGATGACCAAATGCAACAACACTTTGGCCCTGCTTGTAATCATTTTTACAATGAAGTTTTGCTTCAACTGCTTCTTTTGGAATGGACGCAGGATCAATCTTTAGTAATGCAAGATCAATGTCTGTATCTATATAAATCTGTTTAGATTGCACAGGATTAGAGTGTTTAAAGTTAACTCTATTTAAAGCTGGAGAGTAAGATGCAACATGCGCATTAGTGACGATAATTCCATTAGCCTTATCAATTAAAAATCCAGAGCCAGCACTTGGATTATAAGAGTCTTCAATAAAAGGAGTGTCAGTAGAATTGTAAATTTTAACTGTATATTTATTTGCCTGATCTAAAATTCTTTCTAGTTCGTTTGCGTAAACGTTAGATATAGAAGCTAAAACATAAAATAAGACATATAAAAAAGGATATTTCATTTTATAAATTTTTATTGTTTTGTTCTATTTGGATCTTTAGTTCCAGGTTTGCCAGTATATGGATTTACATTCGGTCTTGTATCCCAATTATCTCTCACTGTTTTATTGGGAGCTGTTTTATAATGTCCCTCAACCCATTTCCCTTTATTAGTGTAATATCCTTTTACATAAACTGGTTTAGTTGGGGATGGTTTTGTATAAACAGGTCTTTGAACATATCCTTTTTTTACAGAATAAGTTTTAGATGAATAACTTTTAGTGGAATAGCCACTTGAAGATTTACTTTTTGCTTCGGCACCCGTCGCTAGCAGCAACATTCCAGATACTATGAAGATGATTAGGCGGTTCATTTATTTTTTATCTCCTCTTCCAATGTCAAATTTGTCTAGTAAATATTTTATTCTAATTTGTATGTAGTCATTATTTTTTATAATTTGTATAAATGAAGTAATCAAATACCAAGTTATAAATAGCCCTCCTATTAATAATGCTAAAGCCATTATAGGTTCCCAAAAAATTGCCAAAATTATTAAAGCAATTATTGCGAGACCTAACCAAAAAGCCAAAGCTGTTAGACCTAAAATTAAACCGCCTCCACCTAAAAGAATTATAATAATTATTATAAGCAAGAAAGGTATCATTTAATAATCTTTAGTTCATTCTTTAGATCAAACAGTTTGTACTGCTCGACCTTATCACCTGATTTTACTACACGTGGGTGACATATGTAATAGAAGATCTTTTTATATTTCTCCTTGGAATATCTAAACTGATAGTAAAATCCAAACTTTTGAAACATACTTGTATCAAATAATTGTCCCTTACATCTATGCCAAGCAAAGTAATAATGAACAACCGTATAATGCAATAATTCTGGCTGTAGTTTTGGCAGAGCTACTTTAAATTCTGTCCATGTTTTAAGTTCACCTAAATAGCGCATATATAAATCACTTAACTCTGAATTTATCTTGTATTTCTTCTGATATAAAAAATGTACGTACGCATCATAAGCGTTGTATCGATGGCGCCTATTATCTCTTATTTTCTTTTTCGCTTTTTCGTAAAGAATAACTTTAGGCATAATTTAAAGACCTAATGAGATTCTAGACTAGATAAAATTATAAAGAATATATTGATTATTACTTATGGTGGGTGTGGAGAACTTTAATCTATAGATTGTTATATTTTTTTATTCTCAATTAAAATCATAAAATTTAAGTAATTATTATAACTTTTTTTCGGATCGGAAGAGAATTTATTAGCAGAAAATATTGTTTCAAAATTAGATACGAAAATACCTACTATTTCAATATAACAAATATATGTACATGAGGGCTCCTGAAGAATCATTTTTCCATCAGTCAGAGTTCTTCTCCACCAAATTTTTGTGTGATCAGGAATAAATTTATGTACTTCTCCACAGCCGCATTCGAATGGCTTATTTTTATAATTTAACTTTAGATTCCAACCAGCCTTTCCATCTGTTGAACCAAGGTTTACATATTCCCTATTCTTATCAAGCCAATCATTAAATTTTTCTAAACTAATTATTTTACTTTTTTTCAAAGTTTATTTATTAAAATATTGTTTAAATTGATTTATTGATGTGGCTATATCTGGATAATTATCAAATCCATAGTTGTCTTTTTTTTCCAAAAATTTTGTACTAAATAAATTTTCTATTCCCTTTGAAAATAGTTTTTTAAGTTTTAAAGCATTTAAATATCCACAATCTGGAGAAAGAAAAACTCCCTTAAATAAATGCATATCAGAGACAAAAAAATGTTGTTCAAAGTTCATAATATGAGTGTCTCCACATCCGCATTCAAAACTTTGACCTTCAACATCTCCAATTCTAGGAAATGAATTCAATTGATGGACAGGAATAGACATTTTTACTTTGTCATTAAATTCCTGCATGGATACAATATTTACTGTCATTTATTTCTTTGGCAACCTTCCACCGCTATCCAAACACTCTTTCATAGTTTTAAACGGCTTAAAGTTTTTAGTTTTTGAGTAGTATTGTGATTTTTTATCATGACAAATTCCACTATTAGATTTTTTAATTATATCTTTAGCAAAAGTTGGGCCTGTTAGAAGTAATGTAGTTAAAAATATAGAAACGAAACGTTTCATTTATATTTTTTATTTAGTTTTGGATTTGATTTTGTAGCATACCAAACGAAAAGAACAATTATTCCAATTATTGTAAAATTAATTAAAATCCACCAGCCGGATCTTCCAATATCATGCAGGCGTCTACTAGAAACGGAAAATTGAGGAATAATTAAAAGTAATGTGGCTATACTTGAAATTAATCCCACGCCAAATTTATCAGCCAGTTCAATAAAAAAGAAATAATCAATAACAATAGTTATTGCTGAAATAATTAAAATAAATAAATAGAAATACCAAAATTCGCTTCTTGTTGCGGTGCCATCAAAATTTACATATTTTGAAAAACATCTTCCTACGTAAAAAAAAAAATCATTATCATTATTTTTTCGCGTTTTGACTGAAGAAATTTTAATTGATGTATCTGCAAATTGTTTTCTTCCATTCTCTGGAAGAGTGCCTTCGTCTATTTTTATTTTAACTAAATAAAAAGCTCCAATTAGAATAAGCAGTATTGATAAAGCTGAAAATATTTCCATAACTAATATGCCTCTATTGTTTATGATACTGTTTAGATTGTATATAAAATAATTATGAATTTTATGAAATAGTAGATTTAACTAGATCATTCTATCGGCTAAATATTCTTTCTTTAATCTAAGTATAACGTTTTAATACTTGCAATTGAGACAGCCAGCTTGTGGCAGCAATTTCATTCAATTATTTTGAACGAAATATTGATGATAAAAAAGTTATAATAATAGCAGCGAGAATCCACCACATTAAAGTACTCAGTACACAAATGCTTCCTATTGTGAAATCAAATGGTATTGTACAGCTATCTACGCGTATAGTTCTCGCAAAGGCTTCTGTACTAAATATAAATAAATTTACTAAGTAAAAATATAATTTCATTGACTATTTTTTTTAGATTGCAATGTAACTTTAGGTTAAATTTGAGATTAATTAAGCCTTAATAAAATATATAAAATCTTTACATAATTGCATTAAATACCTCTCTATTATCGTGATTAAAAGCCCCTCCTCAAAATAAGATTTATACTTTTTCTTTTTTAGCATCGCCGGCTATCTACTGCTGTGGGAATATTAAAATTAAGTAATATGTTTTAATATAATTTAAATTTATGAAATTTTTTTATCTAATTTTATTTTTTTTGGTAGGTTGCAATACAACCATGATTGATGCTGTAAATTATGATGATTTTAGAAGACAATCTTTAATATGAATTATAGCGCTTGAGTATATAAAAACTATTAGTAATATAATATTTTTTAGAAAAACGTTCAAAACTTAATTAGTATTTAAAAATTATGAAAAAACCCTTAAATTTAATCTATATATTATTACTTTTTATAGTACCTAATATCTCCTATTCAAAAACTGTGACATGCCTACTCGATCAACATTTTAAATACCATGATCAAGATAAATGGGTAGATCAATCTGTACCATATCAAATGAATATTTTAAAAAATCAATTGGAGTTAAAAAGATTAGATAACGTAAAATCAGAAAGAATTTTTAATATAATCGATGAGAATGAAAATTATATAGTGAGTTTTGAAAACAAACCTTCTCCATCAAATAAAAAAATACCTTGGACAACTTTTTTAACTTACGAAAAAAATAATGGCAAAACCTCATTTATGTCTTACAATAACGCCGGCTTCACAATTAACTACGGGGTATGTAAATAAAAAATTAATAAATTCTATTTTTTTTTATAATTTTTTTAAGAATTCAAATGAATAAAATTAAAGAAAGAAAAGACCAAATAAGTGAAAAAAAACACGATGACCAATAGTCTTTTTTAGTAGCTAGATAATTTTTAGAAAATATTTTCATAGTAATTATTCCTAAGAGACCCATAAGAAATGGCAATGGCAAAACAAAACCTAAAGCAAAACCAATTGAGTAGAGTATATCTTGCCCTAGTTTTAATTGAATAATGAATACAATGATTATTAAAATACCTATTAATACCAAAGTATTTCTTGTGGAAGAAATATCTTTTAAAAATTTTTTTTTTCTTGAAAAATAAATGCCAAAATAACTAGTTAAAATTAACAGAAAAATTAATATGATCGCCACAAAAGTAATACTCATTTCTAGAATATATCTTATGAGGTCTTTATTAACGATAAGTAAAAAATGATAATTTAGGCTGTTTTTGATGTTCTTTCTATTAGATAAATTTCTAGTGTTGCAATTCTATATTAAATACAAATATAAACTATTTAGATGAAGTTTTTTTATCTAATTTTATTTTTTTTGGCAGGTTGCAATACAACCATGATCGATGCAGTAAATTATGATGATTTTAGAAGACAATCTTTATTAAAAGGTTTTTATTTTAGCGCAGAAGCAAAATCCGATAATATTAAACACCTTAATGATAGAGGTGGTTATGGTTCAGGGGTTATTCAACTAAGAGCAAATCAAATTGCCCTGCAATCTTGCACTAAAGCTGGATTTAGTGATTGCATAATTACCAAAGAAAATAATAACAATGTTAGGTTAACTCAATGGCAACAGGCCGAAGCAAAAGCTTTGGAATTGCAGAACACCGAATTAATAAAAACTTTGGAATTGAAAAATGCTGAAATAAAAGCTTTGGAATTGAAAAATGCAGAAGCAAAAGTATTAGAATCTAAAAATATAAATTTATCAAATGATAAATCTTCCGAAATCAAGAAGGGTTTAAAAAATAATTGGAAACTTATCTCTAAAACTGAAAGTGATAGCACAGCTTTTTATCTTGATCCAACTTCTATTGTAACAGACAAATATTATAAATATTATTGGCAGTTGTCTGATTATTTAATAAGCAAAGATAATGTAAAATCTGTGATTACTTACAATAAAGTTGATTGTGGAAACTTTAAATCTCAAATTTTAAAAATTACACTTTATGATGGATATCAAGGTAAAGGCAAAGTATTAAGGGAGCATGATTTAAAAAGTGAATGGACAATTGGCGAAGCTAAATCAGCTGGGGAAAAAGTATTAATTTCTGTTTGTAAAAGTTAGTTTAATTTAAGAATATTACTTAAGTTCTTTTACTATCTCCACAAAAAATCTTATTATTGCAAGTACGACAGATACTCTTGCGGCATAACCCCAGAACCCACTTTCTTTTTTTTTATTTTTCTCAATAACATAAAATCCTGCGCTTCGCCAAATTCCAATAGATACAAAAATTGTAAAAATAATATAGGCAAGGGCATAAAGACCTAAAATAATAGCCGTAGAATCTGATTTAGGATTTTCAAATATAAACAATGGCAATGCTAAAATAACTGCCAATAAAACACCGATGCCCCAATAACTATAAGCTAAAGACTCCTCACCTCGAATAAAAGGTTTAATTTTTATTTCAATAAAACTATTTTCATTGTGATATGAACTTCTTAAATTAGTTTCTTTCTTAGAGTAAGATTTCTCTGAATTTTTAACTCTTCTATTTTCTCTTAACTCATCTCGTTTAGCACGCAACTCATAAATTCTATTTTCTTTATCGATTCTTGCTTGCTCAACTCTATTTTCTTTATCGATTCTTTCTTGCTCAATTTTATTTTCTCTCTCAATTCGTTCAGTCTCTATCCTTTCTTGCTCCTCATAAAATTCATCTTCTAGATCTCTTGTTCTAATACCGACATAAATTGCTCTAGCTTCATTTTTATCGCCTCTAGCTTCTTTAAAAGCCTTTAACCATGCAGTATCTTCATAATTGCTTTTATCTAGCTCCAATTTAACTATTTTTGATATTTTTTTTTCTAGTTCTTTTTCTTTAGACATAAAATGATTATTTTAAAAATAATAATATACTTAAAACTATATACGAAAAAAGTATATTAAATAGATATAATTAAAAAAATGATACTTTATCTTACAGTTTTGCCTGCAATAATTATTTTCCTATATTTTTACTTTTCTCAAGAGTTTATAAAAATTCATTCTCTTATTTTTCAAGTTTTTATAATAGGACTATTTATTGCTTTCCCGGCTGGTGAATTGAATACATTTATTACAAAAAATTTTTCAAATCAAAATCCTGTGAACAATGCTTTATTGATGGGTTTTTTTGCAGGGGGATTAGTTGAGGAATTATTGAAATTTTCTGTCTTATATTTTTTTGTTTTAGAACATAATAAAATAATTAGGCCAAAATATATTTTAGTTTTTGGTATGATTGTATCATTAGGTTTTGCAATACACGAAAATTATACATATGTTTTTGGAAATAAAGATAAAGGGTATCAACTTTATGTATCGCTAGTTAGAATTTACTCAGCTGTCCCAATGCACATTTTTAATGGTGTTATTATGGGATGTTTTTTTGCTTTTTATAAACATAGCAAAGATAAAAAATTTTTAGGTTATTCAATATTAATTCCGATAATTTTACACGGTAGTTATAATTTTTTACTAGGTGTAAAATTTTTACATATTGAAAAAATAATTGTAATAATTATGATTTTTATATCCTACAAATTCTTCAAAATAGTAGAAAAATTGGACTCTAATTATAAATAGTTTGAAAACTAAATAGCTTCTAAAAAACCTTGGATAACTCCCAAACCAAGGAGAATTGACATTACAACTATCGTTACATAAGCAGCGGTTGCCCAAACAAAAGGCTCTTTGGTTCTAATTTTTTGTAATTTATAATTTGTTGCACTTTTCCAGCTGCCTATGCATGAAAAAATATAGCAACCGATTACTACCCAGGCGAAAATTTGACGTATTAAAGAATTTAAATTATTTTTAGCTGCATAATCATCTAAAATTGAAAATAAAAAAAAATTTATCGTGGTTAATAATGCATACGCAATCCAAAATGAGAAGCCCAAAGATTTTTTTCCCTCAACAAATTGTGTAATTATATTATGAGTTTCTCTTATTTTTGGTTTAAAAGACCTCTCAGTATTAATGTTCAAATCTTTTTTTGTTTGAGTATATACAAAGAAAATTATTCCTATCAGTAATATTACAACCCACCAATATTCTTTTACACCGCTACTAGATCTTAATTTTGTGTTTTCTGTTGATTTTGATTTCTTGTAAAAATTGGAATTATCATTTTCTAATATTTTATAACTACTAGAGTCTACAAACTCACCTTCATTCCACTTTCCTGTTAATCTTTCACCATCACTATAAAAATAAGATCCTTGGCCATGACGTTTTCCGTTTTTTACTTCACCTATATATTTTGCCCCCGATGCAAAAATCATAGTCCCTTTTCCATTCGGGCGATCATTGTTCCATTCACCTATATATTTATTACCGTTTGCGTAAAAATATGTCCCAAAGCCATGTCTATTTCCATTTAGGAATTCTCCATCATATTTATCATTAGGATTTGACCACTTATAAATTCCATAACAATTTGTCCAAGTTTTTTCATTAAAACTGCCAACACAGTTGGGTAATTTTGATGAAGATGAAGATGAAGATGAAGATGTCTTGCTAATACTTGACGTATTTAAAATATTATTATTTAAAATTTTATCTCCATACTTTTTTGCAGAACGACTTGAAAGATCTATACTTTTATAAAAATTGTATAATTTTTCAGCATGCTCGATTTCATCTTTTGTAGCCAGTCTTTGAGAAATATTAGCGTTAGGATGTTCGTTATAAAGCACATTCACATTTCTTGTAAAATAAGTCCATGCTTGGCCCTGCACTTGTGAATACATGTGTGCATTGACATTATCATTTTTAAAAATAATAATTCTGCTACTTGGTTCATAAAAATCTACTATTCCTTCCCATGTGGTAAATACAGGTTTGTTGTCATTTGATAATCTACAATCAAATAAACCCTTTTCAATGCCGGCAACTTTTCCATTTGATTTATATGCTATACTTTGTCCTTGTCTTAAAATTTTTAAATTTTGATTAAATTTTTTGCAATTTGGAGCTTCATATCCCATAACAAAAAAACCCTCTACTTCAGAACTTCCGGTTGTGCCGTCGCTAAAAATCATATTTGTATTTTTTAATTTTTCATAATTAAAACCGGCGGCTTTATTTGGAAGCACAGTAAAAACTAAAAGAAATAAAGATAAGAATATTTTTTTCATTTATTTTAAATTGATTTTAATTTTCTTAAATTAAAACTCGAAGGATCTCTAACAAAATCAATATAGGCATCTCTTAATGTGATCATTTCTTTCGTTTGATTGCTACTATACTTGTTTATTTCCTCTAAAATACCTTCGGCCGTCGTTCCCTCGTTTCGATTTTTCCACTGCTCTGCAGACAATGTCCAGTATTTTTTTGCTTTAATTAAATCTTGAGGAATATCAGCAATACCAGCATAATAAAAAAGACCTATATTATAGGTGGCCGTTGCAAATTTTAATTTTGATGCTTTTTCATTCCAATAAACAGCATTTTTATAATCTTTTTTAACTCCATACTCACCAGTAAAACTAAACCATCCTAAATCAGTCATTGAATTAACCTGATTTTTATTAGCCGCTCTGATCATATAATGAATTCCTTTTTCATTATTTTTTTCAATTTTGAATTCTTTATCCCCTACAAAATACATCCAACTCAAAATATTTAAAGCCTCAGGGTCACCTCTTTCAGCAGTTCGTTGAATATCCTCAATAGTAATTTTTTTTTCTTTATTACCAATAATTGTTGGGTTTTCTTTAGCTGAAACAAATGTTGAGATTGAGAAAAAAATTAAAAATAAAATAAGTAATTTTTTCATAATATTATTTCTTCTGTTTTCTTTTTAATATTTTTTTAAGTTGACCTAATTGTTCTTCATCTCTTTGTAATTGCTCTTCTTTAGCAGATTCTTTAAGTAATAAACCACCGATAAAGCCAAAAATTATAGGGGTAAATCGTCCGATTTGTCTTGGTAAAAAGGGAGTTAAATTTATGCCGGCCAAAGATAATACGAAATCTGCTAAACCAATAAAGATAAAGATATAGCCTAAAACTTTCATATAATTAGAAGAGTATCATAAATGCGTAATACCCATGTGTAAAATAATCATACATAAATAACAATTGCCTTTATTACTCAAATACATCTATAATCAAAACAAGACGTTTGACGTAACCTTGTAATGTAATGTTGGATCGGTCTTAAGTAGTAAGTCTTAATACTTTTATTTTATCTAATAACATTCAATGTTTTTCAAACTCTAGCAAACTAACTAGAAAGAAAAAACTATGGATCGTTCAAAAATAGGTCAATTTTTTAAAGAAACGTTTAAAAAAGATGACAGTAACACGCCAGTAAAATCAGGAGAGATCATCAATTTTATTTTCGCAAGATATGGCGAATATGAAAGAGTTAAACTTATGAATTTTATCGATAACTTCATTATTGAAGAATTCAAAATTAAAGAGTCTAATTTACCCTGGTTAAATACATTTAATAGAGATTGCGAAGAAGATTGGTCAAACTTTTTTGTCTATTTCAGATTAGGAGTTGCAAGAATATTGGATCAAATAACAACTAACCAAAAAGGAAAAAGATTAAATTAAAATGAAAATTAGAAAATACTCAAGACAAAACAAACTGTTTTACTGATATTTTTGATCAAGATTACGTATAAAAATCGTATAAATTGTAATAAGTTTATATTGATGATTAATTAATTTATCTAGATCCTATGTCGGCATATATAAACTATATAATTATATCAGCTTTAAGCATATTTTGTTTAATTCTATTAATTTTATTAATTAGTGTGTTTAGAAAAATTAGAAGCGCTTCGAGTGACAAAATTAATTTAATTGAATTTCCACTAGAAACTAACAATAAAATTAACAGCTTTATTAATGAAGTTAAAATTTACTTACATGAACTTGGAAAAATAGTTTCAGGCGAACATAAACAGGCGGTCAAAGAAATAAATGAAAGATTAAAAATATTTGAAAAATTTGCAAATGAAAAAAATCAAGAATTACAATTATACAAAGAAGGTTATGAGTTTTCTAAATATAAAAATATTATCAATGGAATAGTAGACTGTTTAGAACTGATTGAATCTGCAAACAAAAAGACTCCCAATCAAGATCATGAAGTTAATAATTATTTAAATGGATTAAAAGAAAAGTTGGAAATTATTCTTGCTAATAATGGCGTTGAAAAATTTATTCCAAATCTTAACCAGAAGATTTTTGATATTCAAGGCTGTGAACCTAGTCAGATAACCGAAAAAACCAATGATGAGAATAAAATTAATATTATTCATTCGGTTTTAAAACCTGGGTATAAAATTAAAATTAATGATAAGCTTGAAAAAATAATAAAAAAATCACAAGTCAAAGTTTATGGTTTAGCAAATGACTAAAAAAATATCTAAAATTGTAGGAATTGATCTTGGAACTACCTATTCAGCAATTGCAATATTGGATGATTTAGGAAATCCTGAAGTTTTACCAAGCATAGATAATAACAGCAGAATTACTCCGTCTGTTGTTTATTTTGCAAATAACAACAAAGCTATTGTCGGTGAAAAAGCAAAAGATGCCATTATTAATGAAAAAAAGAAAGTCGCTAGAGAAATTAAACGTGAAATGGAAAACGATGTTGTCTTTGACGTTAGTCAAGGAGTATGGGTAAAGAGCGATAAAAAAAAAGAAGGTACTTATACACCGTCTCAAGTTTCGTCATTAATTTTATCTAAACTAAAAGAGTACACTGACAATATCGACAAAGTTGTAATTACTGTCCCTGCGATGTTTGCTGAAAAAGCAAGATCTGCAACTATGGATGCCGCAAAGTTAGCAGGTCTTGAAGTGTTAGAATTAATTAACGAACCAACAGCTGCAATATTGCATTACTCAAAAATACCAGGCGTAAATATAAATGGTAGAGTTATGGTCTATGATCTAGGGGGCGGAACCTTCGATGTAACAATTGCAAATGTTAAAGGAACAGTAATAAATATTATCACTTCTAGGGGGGATAAAGATTTAGGGGGAGGAGATTTTGATAGAGAAATTGTTAACATCTTAAATAAAAAATATAAAAAACAAAAAGGCGCAGAACTTGATCTTAGTGAAAAAAAATATCAAGAAATTGCTGAAAAAATCAAAAAAGTATTATCTCTAAAAGAAGAGACTAGTGAAGTTATTGATGGACTCAAAGGACCTGTAAAAATTGAAATTACAAGATCTGAATTTGAAAAATCAATTCAAAGTTATATTGAAAAAACTAAGATGTTAATCGAAGAAGCATTGGATGATGCTAAGTGCAAAGCCAATCAAATTACTCAAACTTTACTTGTAGGAGGAAGTACAAGAGTTCCTATAGTGGTTGAAAGCTTAACAAAAATAATGGGAAAACCTCCTGTCAAAGGAGTGAATGTTGATGAAGCTGTTGCTAGTGGCGCTGCTATTTATGCAGGTCTATTAAGAAAAAAAGATTTAAACTCAAATCAGAAAAAATCACTTGATAAAGTAGAGTTAAATGATGTTTGCAATTATTACTTAGGAACTTTAGTTGTAGTGACAGATCAGCAAAGAAATTTAAGAGCACTAGCTAATAGTATCATTATCCCTAGAAACACAAAGTTGCCTTGCTCTAAAACAGAGCGATATACCACAATTTCTGATAATCAAGAGGGCATAGACTGTTCTGTAACTCAGAGTGAAAATCCAGAGGAAGATAAGGATTTTGTAAATATTATTTACCAAGGTGAATTAGATTTACCAAAAGGAAGACCAGCTGGGCAGCCCGTTGATGTTACATACAGCTACGATCAGAGCGGTGTAATTCATGTTGAGTTTTTAGATGTAAATTCAAAAAAGAAACATGAAGCAGATTTAAGACCCGAAGGAAGTAAATCCATTGAAGATTTAAAAGACGAACTGGATTTTAAAATTGAATAGTACAGTAGTTATAAATCAGGCAGCTAGTGGTGAAGGGATAATTATAATTATAGTTATCTATGCTATTATTTGGGCCATCAACGCATTTAGCAAAAGTAATCAAGAAGAAAAAATAGCAAGTATACCAAAACTTAGTCTTGAAGTTGACAAAGGTAAAGCTCCTGAAAGATTTAAATTAGAAGATGTTGAATGTTTTAACTTTAGACTAAAAGGATGGATTAATAACTCTCGACAAGACAAAATTAAAGTAATTATCCATGCTTACGACAACACTAATTTAGAAGAGGGGGAAAAATCAGGCTCTCCATTGGTTTGTACAACCAACTATTTTCAAGATGAAAAGAGCAGAGTATTCAAAATACAAGCAACATGGGATACGACCGCTGATACTTACCTTCCTAATTGGTATGACTTTATAAGTGTGCCTGTAGATTCTCTTGTTCCTCCGTATAAAGGAAAAAGAAATATTATGTTTAGAATTGTTGCTGGAGAACCTTCTTTAAATTCTGAGAGAGCCTTTTTTGATGACGTGGAAATAAAAAAAATTCTTCATTTTTCAGACTTTCTTGTAGAGCATACATTTAAAGAACCAGGCTATATGGACACGGCTACTAATCGTGAAAAAGTAGAAGAACTTTCTATAGAAATAGCCGTAGCATTTGCAACTACTGACGGGGATCTTCAAAAACAAGAGTTGGATGTTATAAAAAAATGGATTGTAGATATCACTTCAACACTAGAAACGAAAAAAAGCAAAGAAAGAAAAGAAGCATTAAGTAAAATTTTAAAAAATTCTTATAGAGATGCAAAAGCAAAAAAAATATCAGTATCTTCAATTTTGAATCAAATGAATGAAAAGTTAAGCAAAGCTCAAAAATATGAAATTATTGAATTGTTACTCAGTATAGCTAGTTCGGATAATAAATTAGGCAAAGAAGAAGATTCTTTATTAAGTAAAATAGTTAAAAAATTGGAAGTCGATGAAGTAATTTTTGCAAATATGAAAAACAAAACAATTATTAATGTTGATGAAATGGAAACGTCAACTTCTACTTCTGAAGCAACCTTTGGCATAAAAGAAGAAATGACAAATGAAGAAAAATGTAAATTATTGAGAAAACATTATTCAAAATGGAATGCTCAAACCAATAGTAATAATGCAAAAACTAAAAATAGAGCAAAAGAAATGGTTAAGTTAATAGCAACTCTTCGAGAAAAATATAACTGTTGATGAATTCTTTAGAGACCTTTAGATATTATAAAGACGATCCAAAAGAATTTTCCTTTAATTTAATTCCAAAAAAACAAGATGATATATTACATAAAAGATATTTATCAAACCTACTTACAAACTCTATCAAAGTTTCAAAAGATATATTTCCTTCAATTGCAAAGAGTATTGAACAAGTCTTTGATCAATTAAAAATTGAAAATAACTTTACATTCTTTGTAACTTCAGACCATGCACAGGCAAATGCCGCGTGCAGCGTTATGCCTTTTTCTTCAAACCCGGATATCGTTTTAACTTCTAGATTGGTGGAACTTTTAACAAAAGATGAATTAAAATTTGTTATTGGGCACGAAGTTGCACATTACTATTATCAACATTCTTTATACCCTAATCATACTAGCGCATCTGGCAGGGTTGAAGCTCTTAATATGTTAAATTTATCTAGAGGTGCAGAAATAAGTGCTGATAGAATAGGTTTTGTTGCATGTTCAAGTTTGGAGAATTCTTTAAAAGCAATATTGAAAATAGCATCTGGTTTAAGTGAAAAACATATTAACTTTAATTTTTCTGCATACCTTAATCAGCTTAAAGAATTAGAAACTATTGGCAGAAGTGAAAATGAATTATGGAGTACTCATCCTAACTTCTTAATTAGAGCAAGAGCGCTTGTATGGTTTGCAACTAGCAAAGAATATAAAGAATTTATATCAACAAAAGGAGGAACTTTTTCTCTAAAAGAAATAGATAAAAAAATTAATGACACAATTAATAAAGTTACAGGAAATGAAATAGAAATTTCAAATAAAGAAGTTTATGACAGAGCCTTGATGTGGGGAACTCTTAAAATATTTATTAAAGATGGAAAGTTATCAAAAGAAACACAAGAAAAATTTAAAGAACAATTCGGAGAAAAAAAATCTTTAGGAGCTATTTTTTTTTTAAAAACTGCCAAAGAAAATTCTTTAGACAATAAAATTGAAGAAGTATTTGACCAAGCAAAATTATTATTAAAAAGTGAAAGAAATAAACTAATGGACGAATTGAAAGATAATGCCAAAATAATTGATAAAAATAATACAAACTTACTTAAAACTCTTAGTAAGTTTGCAAGCGCCTTAGAAGATAAAAGAGTTATTACCCTGTAGAATGATTGCAAAAGATATTGATAATTTAGATCATAAGGAAAAAACTTCGATGAAAAAAATATGACTAAAGACTATTTCACACTATTAAAGAAAGCAGAGAAAGGAGATTGTGATGCTCAATTTAATGTTGGTCATTATTATTATAGGTTAAGAGAATTTAAAAAAGCATACAGCTGGTGGCTTAAATGCTCTAAACATAAAAAAAGACTCGGACCGATTTTTAATATTGGTAACCTTTATTATAATGGTTGGGGATTAAAGCAGGATATTAAAAAAGCTCTCCATTATTTTAATCTTGTAATAAAAAAAGCCCCCATTCTTTATCCAAAAGAAAATGTTATTTATACTCAACTAGCATTATTTTTAATTGGTAAAACTTATTTTGATGGAACTTTTGTTAAAAGAAATAAAACAAAGGGTTTAAACTACTATGAGCAAGCTGCAAAAGTAGGTAACATAAATGCAGCTTATACACTCTCTTATATCTATGGAGTTAAAGAAGTTTACGACCAAAAGAAAAAAATATTTTACCTTAAACAATGTGCAAAAGCTGGCCTTTCAATTGCCCATGCTGAATTAGCAAATTTAGCATTAGAAGAAAATAATAGTAAGTTATTTTTAATGCATTTTAAAGAGGCCATGAAAGATGACAAAAAAATAATTAATACTTTAGAATTAACCACAATAGCACGGGATACTTTAAATCAAAATTTAAATGAATATAGAAAAAAATTAAAACAAATTTGGAAAAAATCTTTAAAAGATTCTAGTTCTAAAAATAGTTAAATGAGGAATATATATAAAAATCATTCTAAAGCAGTAATTTGGTTTGGAATTACTTTGATTATCTTTAGTTACATTGGATACATAAGTTTTTATACAAAAATTTTACCTTTTCAAAGTATCACTTTGAATTGCGTTATGGACGGAAGACAAAAATTCACACACCGAAAAAGTTCAGATTATGCTCCTGTTGTTTATTTTCCTAAAGTTTATAAGATTAAATTTGGTTTTATAGACGGTGAGTTTATAGAAGGAGGAGATTTCTTAATTCAGAATAATTTTTTAAAAAAGAAAGTATTTGGTTACCAACGCGCAGGTTATTCATTATTGATTCAACCAAGTTACATGCCTCCCTGGAAAAAGGATTACGATGCACCAGGACAGCGAATGTATTTTATTTTTCCATTATCGAGTAAAAATTTAAGAAATACTTTAATTATTGAATATTTGGCAAGTCCTAATGTAATAGGAGAGTATGATGCAATATACAAATGCGAAGAAACAAAATAAAGTAACAAGACAGAGTAAATTCGAGTCTAAACCCCAAAGTAGATAGTTACATATTTCTTTTTTTTCGTCTCTCGGCAACTAATTAAGGCTTCTGGTTTTATTTTAACTCGCCTACCGCTCCAACTGAAATTATAAATTTCATTGCGTCCTCAAAATTCATATTTAAGAAAATTAAATCTTTTTTAGGAACTAAAATTAAAAATCCGCTAGTTGGGTTTGGTGTTGTCGGTATAAAAACACTAGTTAAATTATCGCTAATCTTTGGTGATATAGGCTTTGTGGTTTCATTTGTTGCAAACCCTACTGCCCAAGCTCCTGGTCTTGGAAATTCAATAAGAACAACTTTTTTATTAGCCGATCCTTCTTCTTGAAAGCTTTTAGTGAATTGAGTAACTCCTGAATAAATTGAGCGAACTATGGGTATTC
>Ga0209087_1000795_pt1 | contig 19426 bp, 34 predicted proteins | sample S_130805_EF_Meta_FD_187321 | JGI IMG/M metagenome (GOLD analysis project Ga0209087, IMG submission 187321) | Freshwater microbial communities from Lake Simoncouche, Canada to study carbon cycling - S_130805_EF_MetaG (SPAdes) (version 2) | ecosystem: Environmental > Aquatic > Freshwater > Lake ... | reverse complement strand
AGATTTTTTCTCATTAAGTTTTTGCATATTAAAATCAGATATAATTTTGTGTTGTTGTTTATAATAAGCGTTTATGTCCATAAGAGTCTATAAAAATATTACAACAAACAAACAAAAAGAAATGATTGCTGTATATAATATTATTTTATTTGTGTTTGTCATATTACTGTAATTGATTTGATGCATCCAGCAGGGATTGCAACAACGTCAGCGAAATCTACAGACTGATCCTTATTGAAAGACCAAGAACTAAATATCTTTACTGTGTTTCTAGTTTTAGAAAACATAAAGCCAACTGAAGTACACTCAGCTAAAGTGTGATTTAAAACTTCTGCTTCTGTTAACCATGCACCCTCTGCATTACAAATATCCATCCACACAATCTCTACTCTTTGGTAATTAAATTTTTTATCCATTGAAAATATTTTCTATTGAAATTAAGTTTGCCATTGGTACAGAATAAACTTTGGGTCTATCAGTATAACCAAAGTCAGTTAAGTATTCTTTATTACCAATAACATCGCTTGAGTTAACATAACCAACCACCTCAAATATTGGACAACGATCAATGACTAATATGTATGTTTCATTTGCAGAACTATCTTGTCTTATGATTAAGAAGTTTTCATTCTTAGGTGTCTGGCAACGAACCTGAACTCTTTGATTATTAAAATATAAATCAGCACCCCTAAAATTATTAACATGATAATTAAAATGTACTTTTAAAACTTTTGCTACAGCAAGTTCAGCAAGTGTACCTGACATAGACTTTGCAACCTTATCGCCAAAGCTACCTTTGTAACCATGACCCCAATTAATATTCTGTCTCATGCTTTCAGTAATGCGCAGCAATGCTGTGTAACCAGCCGCAAGTATTTCGTATTCGTCTAATTTAATTTGAATCATTGTGATTCGTTTTATTAATTCTATTTGTTTTGACTGTCAATAATTTATCAACACAAACAACTATAGGTTTTATATATAATTATATGCTATTGAATTATATATCTTATTTGTTGTGTATAAATTAATTGATTATAGTATTGCAATGAAGTGTAAATAGTAATACTGATTCGGAACATGAACGATCTTAGAATTACTGATCCAGCTTATAAAGCATTTGGTTTAGAATACGCTAGTGTCTCACAAAATAAATTACCAGAAGATAAAAGATTTTTTAACTATATAGTTCTTACTCCACAAGAAAGAATGAACATGCCTAAGCGTTCTCACTTTACTATGGGAAACATTGTTCATAACGCAGTACAAAAAATTCTTTGCAAAAAGGAAACATTAAAAGATGTTATCTTTAATAAAGAGAAATCATTATTCAAATCATTAAAAGCAGAAAAACCAATAGACGAAAAAGATAAAGCCAAAAGATATTACATGGCTAAGAATTTTAAATTAACATTAAAGCAATTTCAAACAGCAATAGAGAGTCTGCCAAAACAAGATTGGAATTTTGAAACTGAGTATGCAACTTGGATAGATGGAATAGGAACTTACTTTAAAATGTTTATAGATTTAGAGGGGCAAGATTACATTGTAGATTTAAAAAATATATTTGGTTCAGTCATTAAAACTAAAAAAGGTTATTCATATACTAAGAGAGCAGTACCACAACAACCCTTCCATAGCGATTGTATGCAAATGGCAGCTTACTCATACGCAACAGGTGGTAAGAAACCTGTTCTTATTTATTCTAATCACTTTGAACATAAAGTATTTAGCGAAAATAATTGTGATGATTTAAAACCTGAAAACTTAAAACATTATTTAGATGAGTTGGTTATGTATCAACAAATATGGGAACAGAAATTAAAGTTAGCCAATGGAGATCCTTATGCTTTAGCTAGACTTATTAAACCAGATTTTTCAGACATAAGAAAAAAGCAAGACTTCTTTTGGAATGATGTACCTGAAGAATATATAACTAGATTTTTAAATTATTATAAAAATGAGAAACGATAGATTTGAAATGTTTATTATAGCTATGCTTGCATTAGTTGCAGTTGAAACAATAAGACACTTATTTGGGATATGAAAACGATTAACAATAACAAAGGAGAAAAGATGGAGAGCATAAACCTGATAGATGCTATCAAGGAATTTAGTGAAAACACCAAAGACAGTTTCATTAATATTCAAGGTAGGAAATATCTTAAAGTAGTTGATAGACTAAACTTTGTAAGACAGAAGTTTGGTGAAAGACTATGCGTTAAAACAACAACGTCATACCCTGATGGTCTGGCAATGTTTCAAACAGAAATATTTATAGATGGAAAGTTAATTGGAACTGGACACTCTAAACAAACAGTAAAAAAAGATAAAGAATTTGAGAAGATAGAATCAGTATCTATTGGTAGAGCTTTAGGTATATCAGGATTTGCTGGATCAGAACTAGCAACATTTGAAGAGATGAATGATTTTGTTAAATCAAATCCAATACAAAATTTTAGTAACACTTATGTCCAATCTAAGTCTCAATCTACAGATGAATCAAGAGACGACATAATTACTAAGATACAAGATGCAGAAAAATTTTCAACAACACCTGGAATATTAGAAAAAAACTTGCAACAAATTTGGTCGCAGTATTCTGAGAAGCTAGGTTTTATGCAAGTTGAAGATCAAGACTTCTACAATGCAATACTACAAGCTAGAAAAAAAGCAGAACAAACAGTTAGAACAAGGAGTAACAATGGCAGATAACAAATATGATAATACACTTTCTCTATGGAAAAATGCAAAGCGTAGAGAAGGTAAGCAAGACCCTCAATACACAGGCAGCGGAATGATTGAAGGAAAAAAATGGTCTATCTCTGGTTGGATTAATACAGCTAAGAAGAATGAGAAAGCACCGGACATTTCTATTAAAGTGAATCCGTTTAAAGAGTCAACAAAAGATAAGATGCCGTTTTAATTTATGAGCGATAATATTAATCCAGAACATTATAAGAATAAATCTATAGAGACTATTCATGCTATCTGCTCTCAGTTAACTGAGGTAGAAATGATTGGTTATCTTAGAGCTTCTATAATGAAATACATTATGCGTTTCGGTACAAAGAATGGACTTACATTAGAGAAGTCAATTGAAGATGCCAAGAAATGCAAATGGTTTATGGATCAATTATTATTAGAATTAGAGTCTATTAAGAAATCAGGTAATGATTCTTATAAACATTCTAACGTTCATAGTTTATTTCCAAAGGATAAAAAATGAATAAAAAGAATGGCAAAGACTATATCTTCTTAAGTAAAGTCAAGGCGGATGTATTAAACTACATAGCTAACTTTGTTAAAGAGAAAAATTATTCTCCCACTTTAATAGAGATTGGCAATCGCTTTGGCTTTACTAGAAGTAGATCCAATGCAATCGTAAATGATTTGGCTAGAGCTAATCTATTATCTAAGGATGTAAGATACCCTCAAAGAAAGATTAAGTTAAGTCATCAACAACTAACAAAGATAACTTCTTTGAAGGTTAATGAAATATATCCGGTAAATGAAATTTGAAAAAACATATTTTTACGAATTCAATGCAAAGTTTAAAGAGATTTTTGATGATGTGGAAAAAGCTGCAAAGTCAGAAAAACCTAGTGAATTAAAAAGCATGGACATTACGAACATACGCTTTTTAAGATCTAGTATTAAACAAGTAAAAGAAAAAGAAAAGAATGGATAGAGAAAACGATCCTAAACAACAAGTTAAGATAGAGAAGCGTTATTATACTCTACTTGAAAAAGAAAAAAAGTTAGAGGAAGAAGCGCTGAAAGTTGCAGAGAAGAAAAGGAAAGCTGCATACGAACTTGGTATGAAGGGTCTTGAGTTTGAAGATATAGCTAGTTAACATCTAGCAATTTGTATGCGTACTGTAGGTTGTAAAACAACTAAGGAGAGAGACATGACTAAAAAGAAAGAGATAACAGGTTACTATGGATATTACGATAGTAAGAAGAAACGCAGAGTGCTAAAAGTATTGTATAAAAAAATTTAATTATTAATGAATTCAATTGGAGAAATAGACTGCCAAATGAATATTGACTATGTCAATTTTGAAAGTGTCTATATTTGTTTTTATCTAGCGTAGAAGTATAGGGGGTTTTTCGTTGAGACTCCCTATATTAAATTATTTTTTAACGCCTTTAATTATTCCTTTATTGAAAGACGCATAAAATACAGATTTACCTCTTTTAGAGCCGTACTCTTTTTTCATTGCCTTCATTATCTTTTCACCTTTTTTTGTTAGCGGCATAGTTACTCCTTTGTTTTATAAAATTGACTATCATCATTACTTGTTTTCCAACTGTCAGTCTCAACACTTGGATAATCCAAATTAACTTTGTAATCTGGTATTCCATCCTTAACAGTAAAGTTAGGTAAATTAAATAGTATTCTGTTGTTAGGCATTAACGCATAATTACCTTGCCATTCATCAGTATTATTAATCTCTAATATATGGTGGTGTTTATGTTCTTGAGATACTTCTGAATATGTAACATTTAATAATGTCATATCAGGTTGAGCATAATCAATACTGAATTGATAATTAGCTTTGTGCATTTTATTATCTCTATCTATAAACTTACATTGAGAAGTGGCTAGTGCATTGTATTCAATGATACCAGCATAATAAGATAAGCAATCCCAATAAGCCAAATCTTTTAACTGCAAATCTTTTACTTCACTTCTATTATACTTGTCTGAAAAGAAAGCATGTATAGGAAGTCTTGCATAGTTAGCGCCATTAGGCAGCAAGATATTAAATAAAGGAGTTCTACCTTCTAATGTAGTAATAGAATGGATTAAACAATCCTCTTCTTCTCCTATATGTTTTTCTTTATTATATAGAAACTCTAGTCTGATCTTTGCTTTCCAAACTGGGATGTTGTGGTTTAGAAATGCCATCTTTATATTCTTTCTCCATGCAATCTACATGCTGACAGTTTCTATCTGCGTAGATAACAAATGAATCTGTATTAATAATTTCAACAGCGCAAGATTTACAAAATCCTACATGTTGTAATCTAAATTTTTTCTTAGTCATTTACCAATTTTTGCAAGACCAATATCTAGCTGTAAATTTATCTTTAGCCGTATCGCAATTATGTCTAGCTCTAAAAGACTTACGTCTTGCAGCTATAAATTTTTTAATCTTCATCTCAGGATCACCATATCTAACTATCTTAACTTGGTTACCCTTCTTTGCTAGAACAGCAAACTTCTTTCTTTCGCCTGGAGTTCTCTTCTGTTTGTTATATCCGGAGAATCTTTCTCCTCTATAGACAACCATTATCTTGCTAATGGATTAGATGAACTTGCTCTAAGTTCTTTCATTTGAACTTTTAATAATTCAATTTCTTTTTGTGCAATGGCTAAGTCTTGTTTAATCTGACCAGCTTTAGCAGGATCAATGCTATCAATCTTTGACATGATTTCTCCATACTTAATAAAGCCACCACCAATAGCACCAATGATTGCTACAGTTGCTATAATCTCTTTTAAATTATCTTTAATTTTTCCTATCATATTAACCTTTTGTTTTTCTTAATTGTTCTAATTGGATAATAATATCATCCTGTTCATCTTGTATTTGTTTTAACATATTTTGTCTAGCAACCAATGGATCTTTGTTTATGTAATCGTTTAGATTAACATTAACATATATAGGTTTTTGTTCTAATTGTAATTGCATAAAGAAATTAGGATTAGGAACACCTACCATTTGTCTTTGCTGATAAAAAGGTTTAGATTCATACGCACTTAAACTAGGTTGATTAACTTTTAATGCGTCAATTTTTATCTCTTGTACTGATTTCACTTTTACTTCTGCTATTTTTACTTCCGTTCCTATTTTATTGTCTGTTAATTTTGTTTTTACTTCCTGTTGTGTACTTGTTACAGAAGGTTTTTCTTCGCTTACTGAAGTCTTAACAGACTTATCTTCTGAAGTAGAAACAGTAGTATTTTCTTTAGCTGTGGGTAACTCTTCTTTTGTAGATTTTTGTTCTTGTATTGTTCCTTCTTTAGTTACGCCTTGTTCTTTATTAACTTCTTTAGGTTGTTCTGTGGATTGTTTTGGTTGTTCTTGTAATGGTTGCGTTAACTGAATTGTTTCATTTACCTTTGTTGGTTCAGAAGATTGCTGAACGATAATAGGAGATTCTATTACTGGAGCTTCAATAATTGCAACAACGACAGGTTCTGTAATTTTAACTTGTTCTATAATTGGTGTTACAATTTCAATTGGAGCAATAACAATAGGTGGAGTTGGATTAGTTATATAAGTAATAGATAAAGTTGGATTCTTTAAATCAGCAGCATAATGATATGGAGAATTGGTAGATTCGTAAAAAGAAAACTTACTTGTTATATTATAATTTGCTTGTGTATTTTTATCTACGATAGCTGTGTTTGTATATGTATTAAAATAACTTGAAGTATAAGGTATAATTTTATTCTGTGTTGTTACTCCGCCATTATCATCTGTTATTATTTGCGTCATAGTAACATTTTGATTTTGATTGCCAGACCAATACCAAACATCAACACCTTGATTAGAAGTAAATCCTTCATTAATTTGTGCTTTAGATAAACCTACGTTTGTTAATGAGATTGTATTTTGAATAGACTTTCCACTAACACCGGCAATAGTTTCGTTACCATGAGTAGAATATAAGTTAGTTCCACTCCAACCATTAGTTGTTGTAAATACTTTAGGTGTTAAGTTTGTAGTTGTTGTTGTTTGAGAGAATGAAACTACAGAAGTAATAAGCCAAATAATAAAGGTATAAAATATAACCATGAATTTTCTTTTGCTTCGTACCAAGCGTCTATATCTTCAATTACTTTTTTTCAGGTAAAGACTCCTGCTTTTTTGTTTCTTCAATAATTCTTAATTTTTCAACATATAAATTATAATCTGGTCTTAACTTATCATACTTCAACCATTGCGCTGTTGCTTCGCTTCCAATCTTACCTTCAAATGGACATGGTGTTCCTGAGTTCTCCATTGCATGGAATACTCTTGCGTCTTGGCAAAGAATAGAAACAGAAGCTACTTTCATTCCAAGATCATTTAATACTTTTGCTAGTTTAATTCTTTCGCAGTTCTCATCTCTAGTATAACTTCCACCAGATATTCCTACTCCGAATGTTGACACTCCACCACTATATCCGACAACGCATAAGTCTTGTGAGAAGGCAGACATTGCTGGTGCAGATGCAGTTGCTGCAACTCTAGTGTCTCCTGAATAGGCGTTAGAGGTAGAATTAGTTGTTGTAGTAGAATTAGATGAAGAACCTGATTGAAACGTTGAATTAGAGGTACTAGTATAGCCACCAGTAATAGAAGTATTACTACCAGAAGCATTGTTCTGAGTCGTTGTTTGAGATGATGCACTAATGATTAAGCATAGTATTAAAACTATAGTTGTTGGTATAATGTTCTTTCTCATTTTATTTTTTATAACCTTTTTTCTTAATTACTTTTTTAAATCTTATAACTCTTTTGTATCTTAGGGGTTCATGTGGGAATGTGATATATTCTTTTAAAAAGTTATTTATCTTTTTAAATATATTTATCATTCTTTGCTTTGTGGTCTGTTAGCTATACTTTTAGCAATACTTTCTCCGCTGCGCCCCACTACATATCCGCCAAGACCAATCTGTAATAATGTCCAAACATCGCCTGGTAAATCAAAACCTACAACAGCTCCTGTTAACATCTTAATTATTGGTGCAAAGATATAATTGAATACTAAAACAAATATAAGAACATACATAAGCAATGGTCTCCAACTTGCTGTGAACCAACCTGCTTTAGCTTCTGCTTCAACAATAGACGCAGCTGCTTTTAATTCTTCAGTAGAAGATTTAAGTAACTGTTCGTTTAATTGAGCTTTTAATTTTTCTTGTAAGTCTTTATCCGGTACAGATTTTTCAATCGTATTGAATAGTATTTTTGCTAATGGCGCTATTGCACCTAACATGGGTAACATATTTTTATCTAGTGGTTATGCGCAAGAACGCATGAGATCTGATAATTCCTCACAGCGCTTTGGCGTTTGAACTCTCCATTGAGAGTCTAACATTTGTTTTGCTGCTTCATTATAGTCTTTTTTTCTTAATGCTTCAAACATTTTTTTAAACTTAGAAACACCACCAATACCTAATTGGAATACCATTTCTACTATGATTTCTCTTGCAGTATCACAAATATCAATGCCTTCTAATAATTGTTCTGCATTATAAGCAGATCTATTAAAGTCTTTGTCAAATAAATTTTCTAATAAAGATTTATCGTATTGAATACCTTCTTCAAAATCATCATCTTCAGTTAATAAATGACCATAACCTATTGTGGATTTACCTAATGAATCTGAATAAACAGTATTTCTAAAACCCTCATGTTTTTTAATTCTATCTTTGACTGCTTGGTAATCCATTTTACATTTACAATTGTTTAATAAGACACAACGAATATCGTTGTATAGATAATTAATACACTTACTTGACGCTATCCATCTTCTCTTTGTTGTTAAAAACATCAACTAAATCTTTGAATGATTTGTAACATTTTTGTTCTTTTCTATTTTTCTTATATTTGTTTTGTTCAACTGTAAGTTTATTTTCTTTTACTAAATTTTTATTATGTTCTAAATCTTTTAAAATATTTTTTTGATCCATAACCATTAGTTCAACGCCAAGTTGTTTCTGCTTTTCATTTGGGGATCTGTGAATATTGTGATTGTTTTTTTTGCGGTATGATTTTGTTTTAACATCTATGAGTCTTACTGTACCATTTGGTTTAATTGCAACCAAGTCAAAGATACATTGTGGGTCAATTGACTTTGCAACCATATATCCTTGTTTGACAAGAGAACAAATAGCTTCATATTCTGATATAGCACCTATTGCACTTTTACTTAATTGCTTAACACTCTTACTATGAGATCGGCTAATGCCCCTATACTTAGTGTTACTACTAACCATAACACCTTATATATAGTATTAATCTTATCTTCAATATGTTTTAGGTGGTTATTCATTAATAAGTCAATCTTTTGATCTACTAGCTTAATCTTTCCGTTTAATATTAGGATCTGTTCGTTGTTTCTTTGAGACTGGGACTTCATTTTATTTGTTGTCTTTTTATTTCTTTAAAAACAGAGTCCATTTTATCTTTTCCATACCATTCATTTATAACTTTAATTGTGTCTTTATCAAAATTGTTATAATCATATAATGCCCAATAAGGAGCAAGATTAGATTCTTTTTGTAATTCTGATTTAATATTTTCTCTCATAGATTGCATAACTTGTTTTATTATTAAAGATTTTTGAGCATCAGTAAAATTTTTATATTCTGGGCTTTCAACAAAAGTTGACAAACCAAAACCAATTCCTACAGATAATTTATTTTTAATAGCAGTATCTAATTCTGGAATTTTAGTTGTAGTAAATATATCTTTTGGTTGGAAACCTAATCTATCTAATTCTTTTTCAGCTGGGTTTTTTGGATTAACAAATTTTAAACCTGATAATTGTGTAGCTATTGGGTATTCATTTTTTATAGGAGCTGCACCAATAGGATTTCCAGATACATCAGTAATATATGAAGTTGGAGATGTAACATTAGGTAATCCTTTTGGATAAAACCTTTTTAAAAGTGGATCAATAAATGGACTTCCTGTTTCTTTACCAGAAACATCTTTTACATTTTTAAATTGTAATCCTGTTACTTCATCAAATGAAGCCATAATGTCAGTTATATTTTTAAATGGAGTTGCAAATGCTCCAATGCTTTCTGCAATAACTCTTTTAAGAGGATCTAGTAACGCTTCTTTTGGAGTTTTTGGATCAATATCTGTAAAAAATTTAATTATATTATCAACTATATAAACTCCTGTTGTTCCTCTAATACCTAAAAATACAGAAGCAAATCCAGTTAAATCTAAATCTCTTAAAGTTCCTTCTTTTGATCTTTTAATTATATCAGCAACAAAAAAATATGCCGCAAAAGGATTAAGTGGTCTTATATCAAAATTGTATTTTCCAATTTTTGCTTCATACCATTTCTCTCCTGCATTTTGTGAACTACGAAATTGATATGCACCATAAAGTAATGCAGAACCAATGATAGCTTTGCTTGCTACAGAAGTATCTCCTCTTAAAAATTCTTTTCTTGCAGTCTTACTAAAAAGATATGTTGCTGCTCCAAATGGACTTAATTCATATTGCGCTCTTAAAGCGTTCATCATAAATCTTGGAAAAGGAAAAATTGCAGTTAATAAAAAAGGTAATGAATTTACAGCTTTTATAAATCCTAAAGAAATATTATCAAATTTACTTTTATTGTTTATAAATTCTTTAGCAAAGTTAAGATCTAATGCTTTATCAACTGCTGATTTAATATCAGATAATCTTAAAGTATTAAGTTGATTATCAGTAATTAATTGTTCTATTGTTTTATTGTTATAATATTTTTTATTTGCATCAACCAACTCAGATAATTTTGAATCAAATATAGCTCTTCTAATTATAACTTCTTGAAGTCTATTTATTGTATTTGTCCAAAGAGCAAAGTTCTCAGATTTAGTTGCAATTTTATCTAAAATGTTTATTGGTTTTTTTAAATTCTTTGCATTAGACAAATCAGAAGCATAACTTAAAATTAATCTTGTTCTTTCTTCAGGGAATAAATCTAAAATTTTATTTACCCTTTCTTTCATTTTAGCAAATTGTGGTGGATATAATTGTTTAAATGAATTAATCATTCCTTCAAGTCTTCTTACTGGGCTTACTTTATTTAACTGTAATTGTATTGGATCAACAAAAGGGGTAATAGCTTTTTGCAATCCCAATTCCAAAACAGAAGATATAACATCTAACCCTTGTCTTCCTGGAACTGTACTGATGTAGTTACGAACAGATGTTGCAAGTTGAGTTGTCATTTCAGCTCTTTGAACATTTGACATTCTTCTTATAAATCCTAATTCCTCTGGTGGCAAATAATCTATTTTATTTTTAGGATCTATTATTTCATTAAATAAATTTTTTACAGCATTTAAATCTTTATAAGATCTTAATTCTTTTGCTGTTTCGCTTGCGCTTTTTTTAATATTTGGAAAAATATAAGTATTTAAATCCTCTCCTTTTATTCCATTATCTTCTGCAATTTTTCTTACTAAATCTGTTGTATCATATTTTCTTGATACAAATAAATCTTGTAACCATTCTGAATTTAATTTATCTTTTGGAATTCTAATATTATTTTCTTTAGCAAATTCAATAGATGACTGAACAATGTTTTTAACAACATGAACAGGTAAAGCAGGTTTTCTATTAAACTCTTTTTCTGTAAAACTATCTATAGTTTTTTGACTGTAATCACCTGTTGTTGTTTTTTGTAATTCAATTTTTTGTTCTAAAAGATTATTATTAATTTTTTCATTATTGGATTTTATTTCATTTAATATTTCTGTTCTTTTAGCAACATTTCCTGGTTCAAAAGCATCTCCAAAAACTACATCATTATTTTGTTTGATATTATTTACTTGATCTTCAATTGTTTTAGAAAAATTTTGTAATACTTCTTGTCTTTGTTGTGGATTTTCTTTTGCGTATTCTATAATATTATTAATTTCTTTTCCTGTTCTTTCACTTTTTAAAACATTTGGTTTGCCTTTTATGCTATTAAACGCAGGAGAAAATCTACCAAGAGTTTCCATCATTATAAGGTTTAGTTCTCTAGATAAACTTTCCCCAGAAAATTGGCTTGACACTTCTCCTATTGCAGGTTCTGTAATTTTATATAATAAATTAAGAGTGTCTCCGGCAACTCCTGATGCAAGCATACCTGCAGATGATGTTGTTCTTACAATGGTATCTAAACTAATAGCTCCTATATCTAGTAAATAATTATTGAATTTTGCAATTAATGATTGTTCTGGATTTCCAAGTAACCATTTTAGAGAATCTCTATTTTCTTGACTAATACCAAGCTCTTCTTTCCAAACTTCTTTTAATTGATTTGTTGTTATAGCAAAAGCTGTAGTATCTTTTTTTTCTGGACTATTATCAATGCTTTTATAAATATTAGCCATTGAGCTAATAAGACCCATACCAGTTTTATTTAAATCTTCAAACTCAGTAGGATCAATAATTTTTGGTTCAATTATTTCCTGTTCATTTGATCCAGGAATAATAGCTTTATTTTTTTCTAAAGTAGATTTAGATTCTTTGGGATTAACCATTTCTTGATAAAGATTACTAACTCCACCAATTAAACCATAAGCAGGTTTTAATTGATTTTTTTCATCAAATGGATCTATTATTTTTATTGATTCATTATTTTTTTCAAATGGATCAATTATTTCTAAAGGCATAATTAACCCTTAAATAGTTCTGGTTTCTTTTTTTTAATTGCTTCTAGTAATCTGTCATCACTTTCAGATGGGTTTGCTTTTCTATAAGCATTAAGAACTTTTTCTAATTCAACTTTTTCTTTACTAGCTGCAGGAGCTGGTGTTCCTTTTGCTGTTCCGGCAGAATAGTCAACTGCTGATTTATCTCCAGAATATGCTTTTTGAAGAAGCATATCAATTGGTTTTAAACTTCCAATTTCTCTGCTATATATATCTCTTTCAACTCTAGATAAATTATTAAAAGCTATATCATAATCTTTGCCAGTTAAACCTTGTAATTTACCTGCAATTTTTAATGCTTCCCCACTAAGAGTTGGTGTTTTAGGTGTTAATAATAATTTCATTGTTTCTTTTGGAAACGCTTTAAATAATGGTTTATATTGTTCAGGAACTTTATCAGCAAACTCATTAATTGCTTTTTGTTGTTCTTGTTCTTTAGTCATTGCTGTTACAGCAGAAGATACTTTTAATCCTTCAGTAAAAGCTGGTAATATAGATTCACCAATTCTTTTACCTTGAGAACCAGCTGATATTAAACCTAATCCTGTTAATGCTTCTGGGCTACCAAGTAATCCCATTAAACTTAAAGTGTTGTTTGTTCTTCTATCAGAACCTAATAATGATTGATTTTGTACTCCCATGTCTAAACCTAATCCACCATCTGAAGATGTTGATTCAGTTAAACCAAGTTCATCATTCGCACCATAACCGTAATATTTTTTTAATAATTCTGTTAGACTGTCCATTATATTAATCCTTGTTGTTGTAAGTAGTTTGAGTAAATGCCTGCTGTTCTTGGTTGAGTTGTTAATAATCCTTGTGGATATAAAATATCATTAACACTTTGTTTAGCAGAATTATAAGCATTAAAAATAGTTTGACCTGTACCATACTGAGGAATATTACTTTGTGGAATATTCATATTAACTCCTGCTACTGCTGGCTTAGGAATTAAAGCATTAGCTGCTGTGCTTAATAAAGCTGATGTTCCTAAAGTCTTTGCAATATCTCCAGGTGTTTTTGGAATAAATGAAGTTAAAAAATCTGTTGGTGTAGATGGAATTATGTTTCCTAAATATCCTGCCAAAGGATTAAATGAACCACCTGCTCCTAATATTCCTTGTGTTGCAACAGGGACTGCGCCTTCTGCTATTGCTGCTGGAGTTAATACTGGTGTAGATCCAAATAATGTTTGAGATAAACCAGTTCCGCCTGTATATTGTGCAGCGCTTGCTGCTTCTGCTGCTGCTATTTCTGCCGCTGTTGAAGATCCAAATGTTGCTGCCGCTGCTTCTCCTGCAAGAGCTTCTCCTGCTAATAATTCTCCTGCTAAATATGGTGCTGCAATTAAAACTGCAGTTTCTAAAGGATGATCTGTAACTGTATCAATAACGCTACTAATTGTATCTCCTACAAAATTTGCAACACCACCCATATTATATTAATCCTAATAATCCTAAACCTGCTGCACCAAGTCCACCATAAGCAGCACCAGCTCCTGGTGATAATCCACTAAATATACTTGGTAAAAATTGTGATCCTAATAATGCTCCACCTAATCCTAATGTTAATGGATTAGATTGAGATTGTGTATCTCTAATTTGTGTAGGCAATCCTGAAGCTATTGGAGAAACAAGACCAGCATATTGTTGTAATGCTTGAAATGGTGCTTGTTGATATTGTCTTTGTAATTGTTCTAATTGCTGACCAGTAGTAAATAAACTTGGAACTGCTTGAGCAACTCCTAATTGATTTTGTCTTTCTTGACCATAAGATTGGAAAGCATAAGGCAGAGCTTTTTGTGCTACAATATCTGCAACTTGTTGTTGAGACATAGGAGAACCTGGAGTTCTTCCTGCTCCAGAAAATTGTTGAGCAACTGTTCCATACGCTTCTTGTCCAGCTTGCTGAATTATTGGAGATAAAAATGGATTAAGATAATTACCAGCTAATGTACTTGCTAGTTGTTGTGCGCCAGCAGTACCTAATGATTCTTGAATTCCTAAACCAGTTAATGTTTGTTCACTTGGAGCAACATAAGGAGATGTTGCACCTTGCTGATATAATGTTGATGCGTTTGCTAAAATTTGATTTAATGCTGGTTGAGCTGGAGCATAAGGATTTACTGATGTAACTGTAGTTCCTGATCCACCGCCACCGCCGCCTAAAAATGACATATTATTTTTCCTCTGTTTTTAAGTTTTTTTCTAATACTACATGGGTTCTATAGTACTTATGTTTATCAAGAATCTTTTGCCAACCTGGTCTTGCAATTAATTCCATGCAATCGCATCCTTGATCTATAGCAAAATTTTCTATCTTTACAATTAAATCTTGCCATTGTTGTCTATTCTTACCTGTAACCATAGGCAAATGTAAGACTTTTTTAATGCTTCTTTGTATGATTTGTGAGAGAACAAGTCCATTAAATTGTTCATCTACATTAGGTTTTTTATCATCCCAAATAATCCAAAGTTGTAACTTACCGTCTTTTATTAAATCTTTATAGTGGTCAGTATGGTGATGACTGCCAGAATATATTAAAGCATTTCTAATATACTCTTTAACTAAAATCCAAACTGATTCTGTTTTCTCTTTTGGTATTCTAATAACATCCATTAATACTGAACATGTAAAACTGATATTACTCCAGTAACTCTATCAGCAGTTGCTGCCTGAATCTTTATTAAATCACCAGCTTCTAAAACTATAGTACCAAATGCAAAGTTATCAGTAGATCTAGCTGCCATTGTTATATGAGCTATTTCATACTCAACACTTGCTGATGTATCAGTAACATAAACTTGAACGTTAACGCTACCAGATTCATTTGTTAATTGAATTGTTTTAACTAGTGCAGTTGTATTAGCAGGTACAGTATAAATAAGAGTTTTGTTTGTAGTAGCTAAATCTACAAAATAACTTTTATATGTATTAGCCATTTACTTTTTATTGAAATACTTCTTAACATCTTCAACCCATTCTTCAAAGAATTTAACAGAATCAGCATATAACTTCTCAGTTGATTCTTTAACTTCTTTATAAGAAGGAATTTTAAACGGATTAAAATTAAACATAGTGTTCTCCTTATATTGGTTTGTTAATAAATTCTAGTTCTTCGTTAGTGTAAGGTATCATATTATTCCTTAGGTATTAATTCTTAGGATATTTAGCTTTTACTGCTAGACAATCGTTAATGTACTTTTGTATTTGAGCATCATCACCTTTAACAATACCATCTAGGTATTCTTTAAAGTCAGGATATTCATTTGCTCTATTTGCTTTAACTAAGTTTAGTCTTTCAATTTCATTAGCTTGTATTTCAAAAGCATCTAATTGTGCTAATGTAGGTTTAGGAATATCAAGATTCCATTCAGCTATAAATACTCCATTACCATCTGAGTTGTCTTGTAATTTTACATCTTTAGAAAAATCTACTTCTTTATTTGCGTATAGTTTTATTTTAGTTGTAATCATTTATACTCCTATTAATTTAAATGCTTCAAAATATGCACCATTTATAGTTACTGTTCCACCAGCATTTCTATAAACAAATACTTCAAAATAATCTGTAGAACCATTTGCTGTAATAGCACCAGAAACTACTTCTGTTGCATTATAACCTGTGCCTACTGTTCTACGATCTGTATCAGAAGTAATTGTATTTGTTCCATTTTTTCTAATAGCAACAACAAACTGTAATAAATTAGCTGTATCACCACCCATAGAAACATTTGCTGTAAAAAAATATTTACCAGAAGTGGTTGGAGTAAAACGATAATTAGTTGTTGGATCGTAGTTACTATTAGTGTCCCAATCTTCAGTATTTAATTGTACTTTAGTATATGTAGTATCAGGTAATGACTGAGTTGTACTGCGACTTGCTCTAAAAGATGGAGTATTATCACCACCTACACCTGCAACAAAATTAGTTCTAGTCATTTTTCTTAATGCTGCAGCACTATCGTCATAAATTAAAACACTATCGCCACCAGCAATAGAAGTTTCTGCTGTAGCACCAGTTATTAAATTAGAAGTTACTTTTGCAAAACTTACTGTACCATCGCTAGGAGTACCTATTGCAAGTACATCACCTAATACTAAAATGAAATCTATTGTGTCAGATGAAGTTAAAGCATCTGAGAATACTATTGTTGAACCTGATATTGTATAAGCTGAAGTTGGCGATTGAATAACACCATTTAAAGATACGATACAGTTGTTTGCAGTTTGTGGAAAATACGCAACTCCACCATTTAATAAATTGTATGTAGCTGTAGCGGATGTAACTATAGCATCTAGCTTTACAAAATTCCCAACAATAGGTGTGCGTCCAACGTAAGCCAACTATGCAACCCTCATTTCTTTATTCATGTGCGACATATCTCTACCAAGTTTATATCCATTATTCAAATACTCTTGTTTTAATTCTTTTTTAATTCTTTTAGAAGTATTATCTTTGTTAATCCAAATTAAATTTGAGTAAGTAATACTATAATTTTTTCTTTGTGCATCTGAGCAAACTTGAAACTGTCTAGCATATTTAATCTTTGCTTTAGTTTCGTTTGAAAGTTTTTTGCCAGTATGTGCAATAGATTGTTTTCTTTTAGTTTCTAATGATGCTTTTTTACCAAGATTATATTTATTACCTTTATTTAATATAACAAATATTGCTTTAGATTTTTCACTCATCTTTCTACCCATATTTGCTAAGCTAATTTTTTTTCTAGTTGATTCTGGTAATTTAGTTCCTGTTAATGTTTTAGATATTTTTGCTTTCCACTCAGGAGTTAATCTTCTACCTTTTAATGATGCAGCAAATTCACTTCTTAATTTTTGATATACTCTTGAATGAATCTTATAATCTCTTTTGCAGAACCTAGACTTAGATGTCATAAATATAAAAGCATTTAGCATCTTATGCTTAGCATTACCTGAAGTACAATAAGGTAACAATAAATGAATTATATAATGTTCTCTTGCAGTAAGATTAACAATATTATCTTTATCATTTGAACCACCACAGCTTTTAGGAATGATATGGTGAACTTCTTTATATCCTTCTAATGTTCTGTTCTTAGCTTTAGCAATTATCTTATCATGCCAAACTTTATATTTGTTTTCAATAAACATAAATTATTTTGGATATTTCTGTTTAACTGCGTTGATGGCTTGTTGCCATTTATTAGTTCCATTAATCTTATCCCAATACTGCATATCTAATTGCTCTTGTATTGATGGATAGTCTTTGGCTCTATCTCTTTGGTATTGTTTAGAATTATATTCTGTAATTAGTTCTTGATGTTCTTTTTTAAACTCATCTGAATAATCAAATGTACCATTTGATTTTTTAATCATGTCGGCAAATACATTATCATCTACTTCAATATATCCTTCTACTAATTGATAAGATATTTGAACAACTTTGTTATCTACTATTAATGCGTATTTCATATTAAGTTACTTTCCATATTTTTACGTCTGCATAAACTTCTACAACTGAAAAACTGCAAGAAGCTCCAAAACCATTACCAGAAACAGTTGCACTACATCTATGTTGAAGTTCAAAAGTTTTTTGTGATGATATTGTAAATCTTCCTATTACTCTTGAATTACCTGCTACAAAACCAGAACCAGAAGAATAATTTGATGAACCAATTAAAACATCAGAACTATCTGTTATATTTCTTAATTTTAATTTATGATTTTCACCAGTATAAACTTCTGCAATAGCATCTATATAATAAGTTCCACTTGGTAATATAATTTGATTTGATGATAATGAAGCACCAGATATTTCATTTGTTAAAGAAGTATTTAATGTTCTTGTCTGCCAAGCACCAGAAGTAAATGTTCCACCAGCTGTTCCACTAGCCTTTTCATCTCTTACATGAAGTAATTCTTTACCAAATGGATTTGCCAAATCATCTAGTTTAGCAGATGTAATACCAGCACTAGCATTAATATCGGCATTAACTATTGTGCCATCAGTTATTCCTAGTGATTGTATTTTTGTTAGTGGCATATTATCCTATTATACTTTTAATCTCAGCATCATTCAAACCTAATGCTTTAAGTTTGTTTAGTGCTGATTGTTTGTTAGCTTTTTCTTGTTCAATTCTATTATCTTCTGCAGTTTGTAATTCTGTTTGTTTAGCTAGGATAATGTTGTTAGCAATTACTGGAGTGTTTTCTAACCACTCTATTCTATTAACATCATCATCTGATACAGATACTACTGCATTTGGATTAATTACTAGTATTGTATTTATAATATTTATTTTCATAATTAACCTTTAATTTCTAAACAAGTTATTGTATTCATTGAACCTTGACCAATAGTACCAGTTCCACCACCCATTCTAAAATATACTTGATAAGTTGTAGCCGAAGTAGTTGCAGGAGAATCTAAATATGCACCAGACATAAATGTAATTTCTCCATTATAGTCAGTACCAAAACCAGCATTTCCATTTCCTAAATTTGTTGAATCTTTATAAATTGTTAAAAAAATATTTCCAACAGCTGGAGCTCCTCTACCAACAACATTAGTTAATATTAAAATTTTATTTGATGCAGACGCAGGAGTTATTGTTACAGATAAAGTATTTGAAGCTGTTACAAAAGAAGTTGATGATGTTGATCTTGATGTTGTGTCAGTAGCACTTACAACTTGAATAACTTGTCCAGCAGTTGCACCAACACCAGATAACTTAGTAGATACAATAGCGGCACTTGCATTAATGTCAGCATTAACAATAGTACCATCTACAATCTTTGCAGATGTTATAATGCTATCAGCTATATCCGCAGAAGTTAAAGGTACTGCAGAAGGTTTATTTCCTATGAAAGGCATAATTACTTTCTGTTATGATATTGCATCAACAGTTGAAACCCAAGTATCTAAAGATGAAGCTGTATCTGATACAACTTTTAAAATATCTCCAGACTGAACTACAACTTTAGCACCACCATCAAGAACTTGTAATGCT
>Ga0209087_1000794_pt1 | contig 19435 bp, 23 predicted proteins | sample S_130805_EF_Meta_FD_187321 | JGI IMG/M metagenome (GOLD analysis project Ga0209087, IMG submission 187321) | Freshwater microbial communities from Lake Simoncouche, Canada to study carbon cycling - S_130805_EF_MetaG (SPAdes) (version 2) | ecosystem: Environmental > Aquatic > Freshwater > Lake ... | reverse complement strand
GGTTAATTTCTTGCATCCTTTATTGCCTCGTGAAGTACCTTTGGTCTATGAACGAGCAAATCCAGAGTGCACTCGAATGGTTGAGTGGGGCCCCACTTCGCGTCATCGCGGTCCTTGCAGGGGCTGTTATTGCCCAATCATTGGGCCATAGAGCCATCACGCGCGCGGTCAATCGCCTTGCCACGGTCGATCTACACCCAGGACCAGGAACGGCACACCGTCAGGCCGAGCGAGCCCGCACTATTGGATCTGTTCTAACCTCGATCCTTAATGCAGTGGTCTGGATTGTTGCAACCGCGATGGTCTTAGGTGAATTCGGATTCAACTTAGGTCCTGTCATTGCTTCTGCCGGAATTGTTGGCGTTGCAGTTGGACTTGGTGCACAAACGCTAGTGCGCGACATTCTTTCTGGAATATTCATGTTGATCGAAGATCAATACGGAGTTGGCGATCGTGTAGATGTCTTAACTATTAGCGGAGTTGTCGAACGTGTGGGGCTTCGTATCACCACCGTACGTGCTGATAACGGAACGCTTTGGTATATCCGCAACGGTGAAATTCTTACCTTGGGTAACGCCTCAAAGAAATAAGTTACGAAGGTTGGTTGACCATCGAATGTGCAGCCATCTCTACATAGCTCACTAATTGATTGCGATGGATCTCTTGCATCTCTAGGTCAGCAATTGCTGCCATCATGCACGTAAGCCAGGCATCCCGCGCTGCAAGGTCGATATGAAAACCAACATGTCGCATGCGAAGACGTGGATGTCCGCGCTCTTCTGAATATGTTGAAGGTCCACCCCAATATTGCTCAAGAAATTTCTGTAAACGCCAAGCGGCACCTTTCATATCACTTTCTGGGTACATCGGGCGCAAAATCGGATCTGTTGCAACACGTGCATAGAATCCTGAGACAAGCTCGGTAAAGAAAGCTTCTCCCCCGATTTCATCAAAGAAGGTACTCACTTAAGTCGCATCCACACTGTTGTATCCGCTGGGATCGAATTACCAGATAACTCACGTGAAGCTAAAAGAATCTCTGCGCCTTGCGGGATCTCGATGGGGCTTCCAAAATTCACATAGCAAGCAAAATTTCCTGGGCGTGAAAAAGCAAGCACATCTCTGCCAGCATCGATCCACGACATAGGACCATCACCGAGGCCAGCTTCATTCTTGCGAAGAGCAAGTGCTTGCGCATACAAAGTATGTGTTGAACCGGTAACGCCAACTTGTGATTCAACAGAGTAAGAACCCCACCAAGAACTCTGCGGAAGCCAGGCTTGATCTGGTTGCAGTTGAGTATTCGTTGAGAAACCAAATGCACCTGCAGGAGAAGAGCTCCAAGCGATTGGAACTCGACATCCATCACGACCGCGATCTTTGTATCCGCTCATCTTCCAAATTGGATCTGTGAGTCGATCTTCTGGAATATCGCGAACTTCAGGAACGGCAAGTTCTTCACCTTGGTAGATGTATGCACCGCCAGGAAGAGCCAGCATGAGCAGTGCACCAGCGCGTGCTCGCTGTGTTCCGCGAGCGATATCAAACTTAGCAGGATCTCCCTGACGTTCAAAAGTATTTACTTGTTGATTCTGTAAACCTAAATCAAAGCGATCAACTGAACGTGTGACATCGTGATTGTTAAAGACCCATGATGGAGGCGCACCGACTTCTGACATAGCAATAACTGCGCGATTAATCATTCCCGTCAAATACTGTGGCTCCCAGAGCGAAGTGAGGAAATCAAAGTTAAATGAGTTTGCTAATTCATCTGACCGCACATAGCGTGCAATACGCGATGCCGGACTAGCCCACGCTTCGGCGACCGCCATTCGATCACCTTGATACGAGTTCAAAATCTTGCGCCATGATCTATAAATCTCATGAACACCATCTTGATCCCACATTGGTCGCTCTTCATCTGGAACTAATTCATCATTGCTGGCACGCTCACGAGCTGGTGGAATATCAGGTAAGCCTGGGTACTTAATCAACGCTTGTGCAACATCAATGCGGAATCCATCAACGCCTCGATCGAGCCAGAACTTTAAAATACCTTCGAAATGCTCGCGAACCTCAGGGTGTTCCCAATTGAAATCTGGTTGTTCAACAGCAAAGAGATGCAGGTACCACTGCTCGGGTTTGCCATCAGCATCAACAAGACGATGCCATGCTGATCCACCAAAGACTGATTGCCAGTTATTTGGTGGAAGCTCACCGTTCTGGCCCTTGCCGTCACGGAATATGTAGCGTTCGCGCGCTTTCGAACCGATTGGAGAATTCAGCGCTTCTTGAAACCAGACATGCTGATCACTTGAGTGGTTAGGAACAATATCTACGATTAACTTCATGCCGAGCTCATGTGACTGATCGATCAGACGTTGGGCATCTTCTAAGGTGCCATACATAGGTTCGATATCCATGTAATTTGCAACGTCATATCCATGATCATGTTGTGGAGATGGATACCAAGGCGTTATCCAAATTGCATCAATGCCTAAGGACTTTAAATACGGTAGCTTCGAACGAATACCTTCAATATCACCGATTCCATCACCGTTGCCATCTGCAAATGAACGGATATAGATCTGGTAGGTGACAGCATCGCGCCACCAAGCTCGCTGATCTCTGGATGAAACGCTCATGCCATATATTCTTTTAAGAACTCGCGTTCTGTATCTGTGAGCGGGCGAGATTTCTTCGTCGCAAGTGAGATGGCCACCTGAACAGATTTTAATCGGGCATGGAGAACGCCTTTTGAGCTAATCTCATAATTGAGAACAAAGGATGAAGTACCTACAGTTTCAACCCAGATGTGTACATCTACGAAGAGTCCGCCTTCATAGATTGGCACGATGAAATCAACTTCGGCGCGAGCAACAACCATATCGATGAAATGTGGAGTTTCATTGCGTTCGTAGAATTGATAAAAGGACCAATGGAAGCGAGCTTCCTGCGCATATGTCAGGTACTTGGCATTATTGACATGGCCAAGCGCGTCAATGTCATCCCAACGAACGAATTGTTGGTTGTGATACTTCATTAGCGTGTGAGCTTTCTATATGTCGCACGATGTGGGCGAGCTGCCTCTGGTCCCAATCGTTCAATCTTATTTGCCTCATATGATTCGAAGTTTCCTTCAAACCAGAACCACTTTGAGTCACCCTCGTAAGCCAAAATGTGAGTTGTGATGCGGTCGAGGAACCAGCGATCGTGAGAGATCACTACGGCACATCCAGGAAATTCAAGGAGCGCATTTTCGAGCGAACCAAGTGTTTCAACATCAAGGTCGTTTGTTGGCTCATCAAGAAGCAACAGGTTTCCACCTTGCTTAAGAGTCATCGCAAGGTTGAGACGATTACGTTCTCCACCTGAAAGTACTCCGGCAGGTTTCTGCTGATCTGGGCCTTTAAATCCAAATGCTGCAACGTATGCGCGAGATGGCATTTCAACTTGTCCGACCTTCATGAAATCAAGTCCATCTGAAACAACTTCCCACAGCGACTTCTTCGGATCCATGCCACTACGTGATTGATCAACGTATGAAATCTTTACAGTTTCACCGATCTTCACTTCGCCAGAATCTGCTGGCTCTAGTCCGAGAATTGTCTTAAAGAGTGTTGTCTTACCGGCACCGTTAGGTCCAATAACTCCAACAATTCCGTTACGTGGAAGAGTAAATGAAAGACCATCAATAAGAACGCGATCGCCGAATCCCTTTACGAGATTTTCGACTTCGACAACAACGTTTCCAAGGCGTGGCCCAGGTGGAATTTGAATCTCTTCAAAGTCGAGTTTGCGCATCTTGTCAGCCTCTGCCGCCATCTCTTCATAACGTGCAAGACGTGCCTTTGACTTAGTCTGGCGACCCTTTGCATTCTGTCGAACCCATTCGAGCTCTTCCGTCAGACGCTTTGCGCGCTTTGCATCCTTCTGACCTTCAACCTTAAGACGTGCAGCCTTTGTCTCTAAGTAAGTTGAGTAATTTCCTTCGTATGGATATGCACGACCGCGGTCGAGTTCAAGAATCCACTCTGCGACGTTATCCAAGAAATATCTATCGTGCGTAATCGCTACAACTGCGCCTGGGTACTTCTGTAAATGTTGTTCCAGCCATAAGACTGATTCAGCATCCAGGTGGTTCGTTGGCTCATCAAGAAGTAAGAGATCTGGTGCTTCCAATAAGAGTTTGCAGAGCGCTACGCGACGCTTCTCTCCACCGGATAACACGCTGACGTCAGCATCCCCCGGCGGACAACGAAGTGCATCCATCGCCTGCTCAAGTTGTGAATCAATCTCCCACGCATTGCGATGATCAAGTTGCTCTTGCAACGTTCCCATCTCAGCAAGCAGGGTGTCGTAATCAGCATCTGGGCTAGACATCTCATCCGAAATTGCATTAAAGCGCGCCAACATATCCATAGTCTCGCGCACCCCATCTTGGACATTCTCAAGAACGCTTCGTGACTCATCGAGCTTTGGCTCTTGCAGCAAAATTCCGACTGTAAATCCTGGCGTTAGATAAGCCTCACCATTGGAAGGTTGTTGAAGACCAGCCATGATCTGCAAGACCGTTGATTTACCGGCACCGTTAGGGCCTACAACGCCGATCTTGGCACCTGGAAGGAACATCAAGGTGACATCGTCAAGAATGACCTTGTCGCCGTGCGCTTTACGCGTCTTTTTCATTGTGTAAATGAATTCAGCCATTGTCACACCTTAATAGTTGAGCCGATAGAATAGTAATCAGACGACACCTGCAGGCGCCTGTAGCTCAGTCGGATAGAGCACCCGCCTTCTAAGCGGGTTGTCGCAGGTTCGATTCCTGCCAGGCGCACTCGATATCAGATAATAAAAAGAACGGCCAGGCTGGTGGGCCTGGCCGTTCTTTTCTTACCCTCGATATTAGGAAGTTTTAACCGATCTTTGCTGTCAACTTGAGAATAGCTTTTCCAAGATCTGAAGTCTTATCGATTGTGATAAAGCCTTCGTTTGGAACCTCGTTAGGGCAATTAAAGGCCATGTATTCAACTTGGCGCTTAACTGCTGCTACCTGATCAGCCTTACCGTAGTTTGACTTAACAAGAGCATATGTTGCTGCTGTCAATGGATACGCCGCTGGAGACTTTGATGTGTAGTTCCATGTGATCAAGCCAGTTGTTTCGCTGAATGTTGATGCAGCAAACATAGCCTGTGCGCCTGCGACGTTTGGCTCTGTTGTGTTACCAGCGGAATTGATGACCTGTGCAGCCTTAAGAGTAGGGTTTGCAGTGATGAAACCTGTCTCGATGTAAGCAATTGAGTACTTTGTACGTGCTGCAAGTGCCGCAACGCCATCAGAACCTGTAGCTGACTGATAAGAACCGGCTTGCAAAGAAACATCTAGCGGGGTTGAAGTTGCAAAGTTATCTGTAACAGGCTTTGTCCACACTGTTGGTGCGAACGCTGTTAGAGCAGCAACTACGTTGTTTGAAGTACCTGAACCACCTGCGCGGTAAATCACTGTGATTGGCTGGTTAGGTAGTGTGAAAGGGATTGTTAGCTTGCGGTAAGACTTGACCTTTGGTGAACCATTGGCATCAAGAACTGGTACACCGTTCTTTGTCTCGTAGACAGGGATGCTGCGAACGCGCTGTACATCCTTGACAATCGCTGGATCGTTCCAACGTGTGATCTTTCCAGCAAAGATTTTTCCAATTGTCTCAACGGAAAGCTGAAGTGGCTTGCTTGCAGAGTTGTTTAGGTTGTAAGCGATACCAACTGGCCAGATTGCTGCTGGAATGTGGAAGACGCCTGCTGATGCAGTTGTGTGAGCTGAATCTGAGAATCCCAAATCCTTTGTGCTGGCGTTGATTGCTGTCTTACCAGCAGAAGATCCACCACCTGCATGTGAGAGTGTGTCTTTTGTTGCTGTTTGGTACGCGACTTTGCACTTTTCAAGCAAAGTAGAAACTGAAGTTGCGCCTGCTGAAGTTACATCGTAGGCGACAGCCGAAGGAGCAATAGCAACCAGGGCAGCGGTTGCAACAATTGCGACCTTCATTGTTTTTGTAATACGCATTGTTTACCTTTCGTAGGGGTGAATCTAAGTGAGGACACTCTCTACGGCTTAGTTGTCCGAATGGCGGACCGAAGGTAAACGGAAGATTAATTAACGGCTAACTTTTATCCGAATCTACCTGTGACGTAATTCTCTGTTCGGGTGTCCTTTGGGCGAGAGAAGATCTCATTGGTCGGCCCAACTTCGATCATCTGCCCTGGTCCACCATCTGAAAGGAAGAAGGCGGTGTAATCAGATACACGTGCAGCTTGCTGCATATTGTGGGTCACGATCACGATTGTCATTGTCTTGGAGAGTTCGGAAATAGTCTCTTCAATGCGCAGGGTTGATCCTGGATCCAAGGCAGAACATGGCTCATCCATCAACAAGACTTTTGGATTTACAGCTAGGGCACGAGCAATGCAAAGTCGCTGCTGCTGACCACCTGATAGACCACCTGCATGTGCACCGAGGCGATCTTTCACTTCATTCCATAGTCCCGCACGAGTGAGGCACTCTTCCATCAGTTCACTTTGGTTTGAAACTTTGAGTTGTGCGAGCTTAATACCTGACAAAACATTCTCGCCAATAGTCATTGATGGGAAAGGATTTGGCTTCTGAAAGACCATACCAATTTGAAGACGGATTTTAGTTACATCAATTCCTGATTCATAAATGTCCTTGCCATCTAATAGCACTTGACCGGCCATAGAAGTCTTTGGAATGAATTCGTGCATGCGGTTCAGAGTTCTAATAAAAGTTGACTTGCCACAACCTGAGGGACCGATAAGCGCTGTGACAGTTCCTGCAGAGAAATCTAGTGACACATCAGCGAGAGCATGGTGCTTATCAAACCACGCGTGGACTCCACGAGCCTCGAGGCCAGTACCGAGAGCGCGAGTACCTACTCGTGATCCTCCAGCAGCTCTTGCACCCGCCACATCGGAAAGCGATGAAGGTGTAGTTGTCTTGTCTTGATCGCTCATGATTGTTCCATTCTCATTTTTAGTGATGTTCTCGCTCATTATTTTCTCTTCATTTGTCTAGTACCAAAAGCACGGGCAATCACAAACATTATTAGCACAACTATAAGCAGGGCAAGGATTGTTGACCAGGCCCATTGAATCGACTCAGGGGTTCCGCCTTGGAGTCCACGCCAAACAACCGTAGGTAGAGATCCTTGATCTCCCTTAATTGGATTAAAGTTATAAGAGTCGAAAACGCCCACAGTAAAGAGCAAAGGTGCGGTTTCACCAGCGATGCGAGCAACACCCAAAATGGTGGCTGTGATGAGTCCACTTCGCGCTGCAGGAACAACGACAAGTGCCACTGTTTTCCATTGCGTTGCACCCATCGCAAGTCCTGCTTCACGAAGGTCGCGCGGAACTAGATTAAGTACTTCTTGCGAAGTACGAGTAACAGTTGGCACCATCAAGATCGTTAGCGCAAGACCGCCAAGAAAAGCCGATGAACGCAGCGGTGTATTCAAAATAATTGCTGCATAGATAAAGAGACCGGCAACAACGGAAGGAACGCCTGACATTGCCTGTACTAGGAATTGAATTAATCCAGCTGCCTTACCTTTAATCTCGGTGAGATAAAGAGCGGTCAATATTCCCATTGGGACTGCAAAAATAATTGCAATTGCGATCAGCATCAGCGTTCCAACAATTGCGTGGGCGATACCACCGCTACCCAGTGGATCAAAAAGAGAGGTATTTCGTAACGTGCCCGTGAAGAATTCTAAATTTATACCTTTAAGCCCACGATGAATGGTCTCCCACAGAATCGAAGCCACGACCATCACCACTACAACTGCCCCGAATAAAGTTACCTTTGCGGCCAGTCCATCACGCACACCCTTTTGGCCCTTGGCTCGGTACACAAATATAGAGTCAACGATGAACCATAAAATAAAGAAGAGAAAGAAATAAGGAATCTTGCCCTTCAAAGGAGTGACCGCGACAATTAAAACATCAAGGATTACAGCCAAAAGAATTGACGTTACAGTGAGCGCGCGATCTTTGAGCGTTGGTGCCCATGGTCGAGTCGGCGTGGCAGCCGAAGTCTGTGTCTGAGTCATTGCTTATCGACCTGACTTTACAGTTCTAGAAACGACCTGGTTGGCAAGGAAATTAACGATAAGCGTGAGGAAAAAGAGCACAAGGCCAGCTGCCATAAGTGCGCCGACTTCCTTCGGAGTAGCTTCGCCCCATTTTTGAATAATCATTGAAGCAACGTTTCCACCCTGAGTAAAGAGAATTTGGAAGTTACTACGGAAGACAATATTGAGAACAGAGAAAACCGCAACCGTTTCACCAAATGCTCGTCCTAAGCCAAGCATTGAGCCACCAACAACTCCGCCGGCGCCGAATGGCAATACAACAGCGCGAATCATTCCCCACTTAGTTGCACCCAAGGCATACGCTGCCTGAATTCGATCAAGTGGTGTCTGTGAAAATACTTCGCGGGAAACCGAAGTGATAATCGGAATAATCATCACGGTAAGCACGAGACCGGCTATAAATGGTGACCGTGAGAAAATAGGTTGTGGTACATCGAAAATGTATATCCAGCCGAACCATTTGTTAATTAATTGCGCCCAATATTCAGCCATCGGCATCAATACAAAGAATCCCCATAATCCATAAAGGATGGACGGAAATGCGGCCATGAGATCAATAACTGTTACTAAGTACTTTTTTAATCCCTCGGGCGCGTAGAAAGTTAGGAATAACGCTGTGAAGACCGAAAGTGGAACAGCGATCAGAACGGCAATCATCGAAATTACTAACGTGCCCACCAACATTGCTTGAAGACCAAAGGTTGCAGTCTCTACGCCATTTTCATCAACAAAGGTCACCCATTCAAAACCGGTGATGAACCCGAATCCTTGCTCTTTAAAAGTATTAAACCCCTGGATCAACAAGAAAATTGAGATCAGTGACAGGATGACGAGGGCGGAAAAACTAAAAGCTGTTACGACTCCACGGAAAATTTGATCAGAGACTCTAGGCTTGGTTGTAATTTTGCGAGCCTGTGGGATTGCCTTCTCTGGTGCGTCAACTGACATGGGTGGCATCTTGCAACCTCCACGCATCCATGGAAAGCCGCTGAGGTGAACAGAAGGTGAACTCATCCTGAATTCACGCTCATGAGCGCTAACCCCCTAAACTGCGGCACATGGCTACCGAACTCCCCCATCTGATCTGGATTGATTGCGAGATGACTGGGCTTTCCTTAGAAAAAGATGTCCTCGTTGAGATTGCCGTTCTTGTCACCGATTCTGACCTCAACGTGATCGACGAAGGTATCGATCTGGTTATCAGGGCGACGCCAGAACAACTGGCCGGGATGAATGAGTTCGTCACCCAAATGCACACCGCTTCAGGTCTGATCACCCAGATCTCAGATGGGATCAGTGTTGAAGCCGCAGAAGATGCGATTTTGGCCTACCTCGAATCTGCTGGAACCCTGCCCGGAAAATCTCCTTTGGCCGGCAACTCGGTCTCTGTCGATCGCAACTTCATCGCCCGCGACATGTCACGCCTGAACGAATACCTGCACTATCGCACCGTCGATGTCTCGAGCATTAAAGAGTTGGCCCGCCGCTGGTATCCAAAGATCTACTTCGCAGCCCCGGCAAAGACTGGCAACCATCGAGCCCTTGGCGACATCCAAGATTCGATCGAAGAACTCAAGTACTACCGCGGCAACGTCTTTATCGAAGCGCAAAATCAGGGGCAGAATCCGCCTGCGGAAAAGGTAGACTAAGTCCGCACAGCACATGGTGGGCGTAGCTCAGCTGGTAGAGCACTCGGTTGTGGTCCGAGATGTCGCGGGTTCGAGCCCCGTCGTTCACCCCAAGTTTTCTCGTTCAGAACTTCCCAAGCGCAACTCTAAAGAAAGTGCCTTCCATATGATCTTCGATGTCGTCGTTGAAATTCCAGCAGGTTCACGGAACAAGTACGAGATCAATCACAACACCGGTGAAGTTCGCTTGGACCGTATGCTCTTTACAGCCACCCGTTTTCCTCATGATTATGGATTCGTAAAGAACACACTCTCTAATGATGGCGACCCACTCGATGCATTGATCATGTTGGATGAACCAACATTTCCAGGGTGCGTTGTCTCTTGTCGCGTTATCGGAATGTTCCGCATGACCGATGAAAAAGGTGGCGACGATAAACTTCTCTGTGTTGCAGCCGGTGACATTCGCAAATCAAATTTGAACGATCTCGAAGATGTTCCAATCTATGAGCTGGATGAAATCAAGCATTTCTTTGAGGTCTACAAAACCCTCGAGCCAGGTAAAGAAGTACATGGCGGAGACTGGGTTGGACATGATGCAGCAGAGCTAGAAATTAACGCCTCATACAAGCGTTATCAAGATAGCCACTAAATCAAGAAAGCCAATTAAGGAGAGAGAATATGGCTGCAATAAATAGCGGAGATACAGCTTGGGTCCTTGCAAGTGCAGCCCTTGTTCTCTTTATGACTCCCGGACTCGCAATTTTTTATGGCGGCATGGTTCGCGCAAAGAGCGCTCTGAACATGATGATGATGTCATTTGCAGCAATCGGTGTAACAACAATCATCTGGGTTCTCTACGGTTACTCACTCGCCTTTGGAAAATCCCAAGGTGGATTAATTGGAAGCCTTGATCACCTCGGTCTTGCCGGAACAATCGATCAAGTCACTGGTGCAGATGGACATCAAATCCCTGTTCTTGCCTTTGCAATGTTCCAACTGACCTTTGCAATTATTACTGTTGCTCTGCTTTCAGGTGCTATCGCAGATCGCGCTAAATACGGATCTTGGGTTCTCTTTGTCGCAGTCTGGATCACCCTTGTCTACATTCCGGTTGCGCATTGGGCCTTTGCTTCTCAAGGTGGCAACGGCGGATGGATCATCGACAAACTTAGCGCTCTCGATTTTGCAGGCGGAACTGTTGTTGAGATCAATTCAGGCGCTGCAGCACTTGCGCTAGCTATCGTGCTTGGAAAGCGCGATGGATTTAGGCGCGATCCAATGCGTCCTCACAATATGCCACTTGTTTTGCTTGGCGCAGGAATGCTCTGGTTTGGTTGGTTCGGATTTAATGCAGGAAGCGCACTCTCTGCAGGTTCGCTTGCAGCAACTGCCATGATCAATACCCAGATCGCATCTGCTGCAGCATCGATGACGTGGATTCTCTATGAAAAGCGTCGTGACGGAAAAGCAACAACTCTCGGTGTTGCCTCAGGTGCAATCGCTGGCGCTGTCGTAATCACACCAGCGTGTGGATATGTAAATCCACTTGGTGCGCTGATCTTGGGCCTTATTGCCGGAGTTGCCTCAAATTGGGCTGTCTCTCGCAAATACAAGTTCGGTTATGACGATTCACTCGATGTTGTAGGTGTTCACGGTGTCAGTGGAATTGTTGGAATGCTTGGTATCGGTTTACTCGCAACAGCAACAGTAAATGCAACCGGTCTTGAAGGACTCCTCATTAATGGCTCTTCAGAACTTCTGACACATCAAATTATTGCAATCCTCGCCGTTGCCGCCTTCTCATTTACTGCAACATGGTTGATTGCAACAATTATTCAACGCACGATTGGCTTTAGAGCATCTCGCGAAGAAGAGCTAGAGGGCCTAGATACTAAGTATCACGCTGAATCTGCATATGACATCACCGGAAATTCAAATAGGTACTAGGAAAAGAGAATCCCATGAAACTCATAACCGCAATCCTTAAGCCATCGAAGGTCGATGATGTGAAAGTAGCGCTACAGGCTGCTGGCATCCAAGGTATGACAGTCTCTGAAACACGCGGTTTCGGTCGCCAGAAGGGTCACACTGAGATTTATCGTGGCGCTGAATATCGTGTTGATTTCTTGCCGAAGGTTCGTATTGAAGTTCTCGCAGAAGATGCTGAAGTGCAATCAATCGTCGACACTATCGTTGAAGCTGCACGCACCGGCGCTGTCGGAGATGGAAAGCTCTGGGTCACGGCAGTTGAACAAGTTATTCGTATTCGCACCGGCGAGCGCGGAGATGACGCGATTTAGTTTGTCGGCAACATCTGCTTAGGGCACGCTGTAAGAATTCGTGTCATCGCTTCTTTCTCAGGAGCGGTCACCCAGAGTGAATACTTAGCTTTCACCGCAATTTGCTGGGCAACGTAGGCGCATCTAAAACTCTTTAACGGTGGAAGCCACGTTGCGGCATCTCCATCGCCCTTCTGAGAATTCAGCCGACCTTGAACTGCAAATAAATTCATTGGATCATTTGCAAGGGCTGTCCGCTGTACAACATTTAACTTAAAGGCCCCGGTCTGCCACGCATTCGAAAGTGCAATGACGTGATCGATCTGCACCTCCATGCTCGTGACATTGCCGCGTACAAAGTTGATCGTCTCCCCCGAATATCGATCCACGAGAACTCCGGTAAGCACCACACAGTCTCGAGTCTTGACCTTGTATTCGATATTTGTGAGATCTCTCTTCAACATATCGTTTCGCGTATCGCAGCCATTGCGATCAACATCTGCCCATGCTTGTCCAAATTGTGCGCGGGTATATCCAGTCTTCGGCGCTCGTCCCTTCACGGGTAACGACGAAAGAACTGACGATGCAGTGACCTCACTAGCTTCTGAATATCTGATCGCCTGGGCAGGTGCTGCGATTCCAGCGGCGGAAAGTGCCCCCAAAAGCCCTATGGCTACCCTGATTTCCCACCGACTCATATCTCTATGATTACGCGTGGCAGGTGGCAAATCAAGGGCAATCGCCCTGATAGGGTCTGCTCTGCATTCAAACATTCGAACGTTTGAATGGGTTGTTAGCTCAGTTGGTAGAGCAAGGCACTCTTAATGCCTGGGTCGGGGGTTCGAGTCCCTCACAACCCACCAGAGTTTGAGTAGTTCCTCAAAACATTGGAACTACTCACCGGTCTTTTCCCTACATTGCAGCGAAGTAGGTAAGTCGCAAGAAGAAGGTCTGCTCAAACTCATTGCCAAGGTAATTAGGCCGAAGTAGTCTTTTTCTAAGGCTAGAGAAAAACTGAGAAAGCAAGGCAAATCCATGCACAATAAATTAACCAAGCTCGCACGGGAATATTGGAATGCCGAAGAGAGTCGAGATATTAATGCGATTCTCTCCTTCTTCTCCAGAGATGCACGATGGACTGGTCCCGATGGAGTCACACTCGTTGGCCACGACCAAATTCGCACTTTCTACGAGAAGAGCGCTGCGGAGTATCCAACATTGAGCGTTGAAGTTATGCGATCGTATGGAAATAAGCATGAAGGCACAGTTGAATGGAAGGCAAAGTTAACCGCTCCAGATGGACGAGTACTGGACTTAAGTGGCATCAATATCATGAGGCGAAAAAAAGATAAATTTACGGATTTAATTGCATATTTCAATTTGGGAGCATTCTAATTTTTAATGTAGATAAGGGAGGGCAGAATGGCTAAGCCAAGAACTGCAATTGTAACTGGGGGTGCTTCTGGAATTGGCGCGGCTTGTGTGCGACGATTTTTAAAGGATGGAATTGCTGTTGTATCGATAGATTTAAATGAAGCTCTCTTGAAAAAAATGCAGAAAGATTTGAACAATCCGAATCTCCACATCTTAGTGGGCGATGTATGCGATGAAAAAACGCGAGAGAAGACAATTAAGTTGGCTGTTGAAGCTACTGGGTCACTGGATATCTTGGTAAACAATGCGGCGGTCTTTCTACTCGCTGGAGTAGACGCTACGCGAGAGCAGTGGCAGCGTACTTTTGAGGTAAATCTTTTGGCAGGGGCAAATCTGGTTACACAATCTGTGAGCGAATTGCGCAAGAGCTCACACCCAACAATTGTGAATATCACGAGCATCTCGTCTCACCGTGCCCAAACTGGTCGTTGGACTTATAACGCAATGAAAGGAGCGCTCCTTGAGTTAACAAAGTGCCAGGCACTTGATCTTTCCAAGGATCGAATCCGCGTTAACTCTGTAAGTCCAGGATGGATCTGGACCGAGACACTTGATGAAGCGGCAAATGGTGATCGCGCGAAGTGGGAACCTATCTGGGGCCGCTACTCAATGATGGATCGTTGTGGTGAACCAGATGAAGTTGCAGCGGCTGTTGCTTGGCTAGCTAGCCCGGATTCGAGTTTTGTTACTGGCGCTGATCTCGTTGTCGACGGAGGTTATTTGGCACTGAGCCCAGAGTCCAATGACGCTCTCGACCTTATGAGGGGCTAGCTTTTTGAAGTGCATTGATTCGCATATGCATTTGTGGGACCTGGGTGTTGGTACCTATCCCTGGCTCACAGATGTCGAAGACAAAGAAACAGCATTTGGTAACTTGAAAAAATTAGCTGTTGACTATCTCCTCCCCGAGTATCGCCAAGATACTTCTTCAATTGAACTAGCGGGCTTGGTTCATGTCGAAGCGGCTTGGGATCCCACCAATCCACTCGGTGAGACAAAGTGGCTCGCTAAAACTCTGGCCGAATTCGAAGTGCCTTACTCCATTGTCGCTGGTGCAAATTTATTGAATGCAGACTTCTCCGAATTATTGGCAGCACACCGCCAAGCAAGTGATCGAGTCGTCGGCGTGAGACACATTCTCAATTACCACAGTGATCCCGCGTTCACCTTCACCGAGAGTCCCGCAATCATGCATGACTCAACTTGGCGCAAGAATTTTTCCCATCTAGGCGATGAAGGGATGTTGTTTGACCTACAAATTTTTCCTGATCAATCAGCGAGTGCTGCTGGATTAGCAGAAGAATTTCCGCAAACTAAAATGGTTATAAACCATTTCCTTATGCCACTTAGTTGGGATCGCCAGGGGCTAGCTGATTGGAAAGCCGAGCTTGCAAAAGTAGCAGCGCACGAAAGTGTTGCGATCAAATTGAGTGGGCTTTACATGTATCGACGCGATTGGCCGAAAGCGGCTATGGATCACTTAATCGATATCGCCCTTGAGTTGTTTGGCCCTGCTCGCGTGATGTGGGGTAGTAATTTCCCGGTAGATCGTCAATTTGTCTCTCTCGCAAAATTAGTGACCGACTTCGAAAACAGCCTTGCCCGACTCTCTCCTGAAATCCGTGCGGCCATAATGTGGGAGAACGCCAACACCTGGTACCAACTGGGCGTGCGGGATTGAAAAACCAAATCACGTCAGACGACATTGAACGGCTAGGATCTCGGTCATGACACGGCAGCGGGTGGATTTAACAACAGCACAGGTTGAGCACTTAAAGACTTTGGTAACTGGTCTGGTCTCCACAAATGAGAGCGTGCTTGATCAACACGGTCGAGACGAATCTGCGTTTTCTCCAGTTCGTCCATCTGCAGTTGTTATGCCCCACAGCACTGAAGAGGTTGCTCAAGTTTTGGCATACTGTAATCAAGAGAAAATTCCAGTAGTTGCCTTTGGTGCTGGCTCATCCTTAGAAGGACATGTACTCCCACTATTTGGTGGAGTCTCCCTTGATTTAACCGATATGAACAAGATCATTGATATTCGAGCCGATGATTTATTGGTGCGAGTGCAACCGGGTGTTCATCGCATGGCACTCAATAAGAAATTAGCCGATTCTGGTTTATTTTTCTCGGTCGATCCAGGCGCAGATGCCACATTAGGCGGTATGGCCTCAACTGGAGCTGCAGGAACAACGACAGTTCGTTATGGCTCAATGCGCGAGAATGTTTTAGCGCTCACGGCAGTACTGGCCGATGGCACAACCATAAGAACTGGACGAGAGACGAGAAAGTTATCTGCCGGATATGACTTAACCAGATTGCTTGTCGGGTCAGAGGGAACCCTTGCAGTCATTACCGAGTTAACGCTTCGAGTATTTGGTATTCCTGAAAAAATGGCTGCGGCAATTGTGCGCTTCCCCACGCTCGCGGAAGGTGTAAGCGCGGCAACTGCAATTGTGAGATCTGGGATATCGATCGCCCGTTGCGAATTCTTAGATGCTCAGAGCATAAAAAATGTAAATGCCCATGATGGTTTAACGCTTACCGAAGCACCAACGTTGTTCTTTGAATTTCATGGCAGCCCACAAGGCGTGCAAGAGGACGCAAACTCAGTTAAGGAAATTGTTGCTGATTTTGGCGGAAGCGAATTCGAGTGGACTACCGATGAGGATGCTCGTCGCAAGTTATGGCAAGCCCGCCACAATGCTTACTGGGCAGGTATTTCCGCCAATCCCGGAAAGCGTGCGGTTAGCACTGATGCTGCCGTTCCACTGTCCAAACTAGCTGAAGCGGTCACGGTGGCCGATCAAGTTCTTGCTAAGTACAAGTATCCGTATTCAATTTTGGGACACGTTGCAGATGGAAACTTTCACTGCTCGATCATCACGGATCCAAATAAACCAGAAGAGCTCGAAGAGGTCCGACACATCACTCATGAGATCACAATGCGGATTATTGATATGGGCGGAACATGTACTGGTGAGCATGGAATCGGCTCAGGAAAAATTGATGCCCTCGTCGCAGAAACTGGCGCGGCTGCAGTGGGCGTCATGAAGTCAATCAAATTAACACTTGATCCCAATAATATTTTGAATCCAGGAAAAGTTTTTCACTAATCTTCATTTATTAGGCTAATGAGAATGAATGGGCATTGCTGAATCCATATTTGCCCTATGAAGGATATGTAGTTTGAGTCCCTCACAACCCACTTACGGAAGTAAGCCCGAATTCGAGGGATTTCACATTAAAAACAAAAAGGGCTGAGGCTATTTGCCCCAGCCCCTTTAATCTAAATAACTATGCTCCGATTGCTCTAATCTGGAAGAACCACAATGCAATGATTCCTACAGCTGAGATTGCCATAAAAATCTCAGGTGATGCCTTACGTGCATTTCTGTTCCACGTTGAGTCTTCATTTGCAGGAATGTCTTTAACATATGCCGCTGTGTCGCCAAAAACTCCCATTGCGAAAACCAAGAAAAATGCTTCGACAATGCTCACGATAACTTTCCAGTCAGTTTGAGCTCCCGAAGAAAGATCGGCGAAAGCGGTTATTGCAAAAATTGCTAGGTTTGAAAAAAGCCCAACCAGCATTACTGATGAGGTTTGTGAAGCAGCAATCTCATAACGCTTCTCGTTAATTTCACGTTGATCCATTGTATTTCCTGTCTGGGAAGAACCAATTTGGTTGAAAGAAATCTATGGGGTCAAAGCTCCACTTTCAAGAATCACTAAGTTAATTCCAAGTTAACTTATGCGTGCTCGCCACCTGTATGGGCGAATGTCTTGTTAGTAATCTGCCAACGACCTTCAAGAATTGAAAGCGTAAAGTAGTCAGTAAATGAGAGAGTCCCCCAGAAACCTTCTTCTTTAACTGTCACAACTGCAACGGTTCCATCAATTTGGATGTCTGTGATCTCTGCCTTGAGTTGGCCGCCATCTGCTGGGGACTCAACCATCAATGCAACAAAGCCTGCTTTATCAACGTCGTAGTCGGTGCCACCCATTGTGCCAAACCAACGTGCGCTGGAATGAAACGCTTCGTTTAACTTATCGGCATTTCCTTTACCAGCACCATCAATATATAGATTGATGAGTCTTGTTACTTCCTGTAGATCTTTGCTCATTGTGGATCCTCTCCGTAGTTACCCGAAATCGAACCAGAGAAGACAGTGGATGTAAATGGCTAATCAGGATAGAAATCTGTTACAGAAGTATCACTTACCGTCTACGAACGCGGACAGGCGAACCATCAGCTTTCCCATATTCGTGACTGGAGATGCATTCATTAACACATATAAACCATAACCAGTAAGAGCAATCCAGGGATATACCAATGAAATGGCAATAAGGGCGAGTCCGATTAGTGCCGATAACCCAAAGAAAATTGGCACTGTTTTTTTGGCGAGCTCTTGATCCCAAGGAAAATCTTCCGTAAAAGAGACAGGAAATTTCAAGCCCGACAACAACCATTGCGCTATCCAAATGAAGTTATAGCCAAAAAGGCAAATACCAAAATAGAAAACACCCCATTTTCTATTAGGAGTGTTTAGAGTATCGGCAAGTAACGCAACGCCAAAAGGCATTAGGGCCACCCACAACATGTTCAAACCATGATTCCAAACGATCCAAGCATTTGTGCCATCCGTATATTGTCCAAATGAGTGGTAGGTGTACCACATAGAAAAAAGCACAACGAAGCCAAGAACATATGCAAAAAACGTTGGCCACTCTTCGAAAAGGGCGGTATTGAAATCTTCTTTGTGTCCGATTTTAGATACGAGTGCGACAACATCTAAACCAAGCAAAGTCAGTGCAATGGAAAATACGCCATCACTTAATGAATCAATTAGCTTATGACTAATATGTTTTACACGTACTTCCATGTGGGTCTCCGCTTCCACTTAAATTTACGAGAAAAATAACCCGAAACTTATGGAAAAACCCAGACTCGCCCATATCAATCCTAAAATTGCCTGTGAAGACTGACTTTAACGGGACAGCATGCTTTCCGATGATTAGCATCTGATTCATGGCTCTTTGTCTAAACCCTCAATGTCAAAAGAGGGTCTCCGATAGCAGTTCTACCTGTCCGTTTTGCGGTGGTATCGAAATCTCAAAGTTTGACTCTTACAGCAAATCTGAAACTTTGAAAGAGGAGCTGAGTATGGAGAACTTTGAGAAAGTAACTAAACATTCTCGACCCTTTATCGAACGAACGATTCTCCCTAAAGGCACCAGAGGTTCCTTTACATCAAAGTTAATCGTGCGCTTTCAATACTTCGTTCGTAAGCTCTTTAAACGCAGTGGTTGAGTTAGTCGCCTTCGTAAGCCTTTTTCATAGCTGCCAGATCAATCTTCTTCATCTGCAGCATCGCTTGCGTGGCACGTTGTGAGCCTGCAGCATCTGATCCACCCAAGTATGTGAGCATCTCAGGTGAAGTTACCTGCCAAGAAATTCCAAACTTATCCTTTAGCCAACCACACTGACTTTCTTGACCACCATCAGCGGTCAAAAGTGCCCAGTACTTATCAATCTCTGCCTGATCAGCACAAGGTATTTGAAAAGAAATTGCCTCTGAATGTGGAAATTGTGGACCGCCATTTAGTCCGATAAAAGGGCGACCAAACATGGTGAAGTTAACAACGATTTCTTCGCCTTGCTTGTTACCTGGTGTGTCAGTTGGTGCGATCCAGTTATCTGCAACAGAGCTGTTAGGAAAGATGCTTGCATAGAAATTTGCTGCTTCGCGTGCTTGGCCGTTAAACCAGAGACATGTGGTTAATTCCATAAGGCCAGATTACTTCAGGGAAATAAAAAAGACACCCTCGCAAATCGAGCCGCGAAGGTGTCTTTTACTATTTAAAAGAGGTTAATTCCACCAAACTTAAATGGAATTGCTTGAGTTGTAGTCTTGTCTGTTGC
>Ga0209087_1000791_pt1 | contig 19460 bp, 25 predicted proteins | sample S_130805_EF_Meta_FD_187321 | JGI IMG/M metagenome (GOLD analysis project Ga0209087, IMG submission 187321) | Freshwater microbial communities from Lake Simoncouche, Canada to study carbon cycling - S_130805_EF_MetaG (SPAdes) (version 2) | ecosystem: Environmental > Aquatic > Freshwater > Lake ... | reverse complement strand
GAGCAGGGCCGCCAGGACATAGGTGATCACGATCACCACGCCCCAGCGCGTCATGCGCCGCGAAAGGCTGAATCCCTGGATACCGGCGGCGGGCCTCAACATGTGGGACGACCAAGTTTGCGAAACCTAGGGCGAGGCGGCGGGGTGGGGAGCGAACGCTTTTGGGGGACTGAATTGAGCTTCTGCCAGTTGCTTAAGTAGTGTTTCCCGAACCTTGGTGGCCGAGGGTCAGCGACGCAGCCTGCGAGCGCAATGTTCAAGCTTCCCCGAGTTCTGGTTGATTTTAGGGTAAATTGCCCCATAAATGATCAACGTTGGATCTAAACATACCCATTTGTGGGTATGCCAATTGGTTACTCCGTCCACTGCTAAGCGGAAATCTTAAGTAAACCAGCTGACTCTTAAATAGTGCAGTTAGTTTTTGGCTTATTTTCTGCAAATGCATCCTGTTGCTTGCTTCGTTGAAGCCGTGGTATGCATGGATACGTCAACAGATCCCCATCGGGGCTCTTCCCATGAACTCACCTCTCGTCAAAACTCGTCTGCAACTCGAGCTGCTGCGCAGCCTTGGTCAGCGCAAGTCTGGCAACGTGCTCGCTAAGGGTTTCACCCTGATCGAACTCATGATCGTTGTGGCTGTGGTCGGTATCCTCTCTGCCGTCGCCCTGCCCCGTTACCTGGCCGCCCGTGCCTCCGCCGGCGCTGGTGCCTCCATCGCCAATCAAATCGCTTTGGCTAAGGAATGTTCCACATTTATAGCCTCTGGCGGTGTGGGTGTAGCCCCTACCACCGGTGGTTGCACCGTGGATGGTGGTGGTGAGTACGCCACGATCGACTGGTCTGAAGAATATGGCCAAGAAGTGGCTGGTCTGAAGTGCCTCGACGACACCACATCGCCTGCCTCGTCTGCCGTAATCAACGTCGAACTCAAAACCGGGAAACTTTCATGTGATATGACATAACTGCTTTAGATCCAACTAGCCACAAAGAAAGCGGGGGCCATGCGCCCCTGTTTTTTTGTCGAATCGATTTGGCTAAGAGTAACATCAACCATTGTTGTGTCGGCTTTATATCTAACCTGACCAAAATTTGACATCTGGATCCTCTCCGGTGGAATTGATGACTAGTAGATGACCAGTAAATGGCATTTTTTCAGTAGTAATTGGCGAGATTGCGGCCTATATTGTGCAGTGCATGTTATGAATAGAAATGAAAACTCAACTTCAGCTAGAGTTTTTGGGCAGTCTTAAACGAGATCTCGTTCCAGTGCAAGTGGCTTTACCCTGGTGGAGCTGATGATAGTTGTTGGCGTTGTTGGTTTGCTTACAGCCGTCGCCCTACCACGCTATTTGCAGGCCAGGGCTACCGCTGCAGCCGGGGCCATTATTGGTGAGCAACTTGCACTGGCCAAATAATGTGCCAGCTGGGTTGTATCAGGAGGGATTGGCAAACATCCGTCGCCCACACAATGCATAAGTCACGAACAAAAAAACGTGGTTTCCCTATATGGAGGTAGCTGGGGGCCTGATTATGGACCGGTACAAAGTGGTCTCCGTTGTCTGGGGGTAACCAGCGGTGGCGGGAGTGGCGTTCTAATACATGTCGCACCCATAACCGGTGAGTTGAGTTGCTCAATCAATCGTCCCACCTCCTAAGGGCTGGATTCAAGCCTGTTTTGCCTTATTCACCATTGCTATCAGGGCTGCTTGCAGGTGCTGGGCCAGGTCCTTGCCGTCAAACAGACTGCTGTTCTGGGCTTGACGTTGGCGTTTCTGCTTGCCGGCCCGTAGGGCAGGTAAATCGGCGCAGAGTTCGGCCACGATTGCGGCAAACTCATCCGGGGTGCGGGCCACCCATTCCGGCCGACCCACACCCTGGACCAAGGAAGTGCTCATGCGAGCTGCCGTACAGCCTCCCTTGATCGCCACTAGGGGTGCGCCCATGGCCAAAGCTTCAAAGCCGGTGGTGGCGCTGCTCCAGGGGGTCGTATCCAAAGCAACATCAAGAATGTTGTAACAATCGACATGGTCGTTCCATTCCCCCAGCCTCGGTAAGAACCGCAGTCGCTGCGGATCGACATCGTGCTCCTTGGCCAACACATCGGCGATCCGTTCACAAACATTTGGATCCGCAACGCATCGGTCTTTGATTACCAGCAGGCTGTCCGGCACCTTCCTCAGGGCTGGTCCCCAGAAGCTGAGGGTTTCGGCTCGAATCTTGCCCACTTGGCTGAAAGCCCCCAGCACGGGCAGGTCGGTGGCCGCCAGCTGCTCGGCTGGGGGGAAGACCCGATGCTTGGGATAGGCCAGCCAGGGTCGGGGTAGCTGCCAAAGCTGTTCGCTGAATTGATCCTGAAGGGCGGGATCGGCGGTTTCCATATCACCAATAAAATAATCCATCCCAGGCAGAGCCGTGGTGGCGTGATAACCAATGTAATGACATTGCACCGGTGCGCAACGCTGGGCCAGTACGCTGATGCCACTATGTCTAGTATATCCAGACGTTTCTAAAATTAGATCGTAATCGCGACTGCGCAGCAGTTCACGGGCTAGGGGGTCGCTTAGACCTTCAATGGTCATGGCACCATCGGCTAAGGCGATCAATTCTTCACTGCGCGATTCGTAGCGACGCCGCATCGACAGCAGTTCAACATGCAGTTTGTCGTGGTCGTAGTGCTCTAGAAAGGCGGTAAGGAACTCGCCCACCACGTGCCCGCCTAAATCACCGCTGAGGATGCCAACGCGCACCTTGCCAAGGCGACTGGGATCGGCGCTGTCAACCAGGGAGCCGATGTTGGGGCTGGTTTGATCGAAAACCAAGCTTTTGTTGCTTGAAGGTTCAAGCTCCGGGGCAAACGCCTCGGTCCACCCGGCCCAAAAGCGTTGACCCAGCTCTAGGGCCGCCGAAGCCCATCGCTCTGAAGCAACCGAATACAAAAACATCTGGGAGCTGAACAGGCCCAGATCCAGGGGTTTTTCAGCGAGAAGCTCGTCTAGGGTGATCCGAGCTGCTTCCAGATCTCCTCTAATCCTTAAGGTATTGGCTAAATTAAAATGAATAGCCATATTGCTGAAGTCCAGTTCAAGCGCTTTCTCAAAGCTTGCCAAGGCTTGATCCAGTTGGCCGTTATCTGCCTGGCATTCCCCTTTGACATTGATAAGATCAGCCCGGTCTGGCATTTTCAGCAAGGCGCGATCAAGCATTTCGATGGCCTGGACTCGATCACCCAGGTTGCGTAGGGCTAATCCAGTACAAGCGAGGGCATCACCATTATCGGGGTCAAGAGCCAGGGCCTGCAAAAACAGACCTAGGGATTCATCGGCTTGGCCTAGATTCAGAAATACCAGGCCAAGGCCGATCAGGGATTTATTATCAGCAGCATTGAGATTCAAAGCGGTGCGAAAACTCTCGATGGCCTCTGGGACACGATCTTGGTGCCCGAGATTTACAGCAAGTTTGCGGTGCAGCGAGCCATTGTCGGGTTCGGCGGCGATCAGCCGCAAATAGCCAGCTTCGACAAGCTTTAGGTCTGCCGCCGATTTCAAACTAGTGAGTTGATCCAGGCTCTGCCGATGGTCTGGATCCAGTTTCAGGGCAGTTGCTAAGGCCTCCCTGGCCTCGCTGCCTCGTCCGGCCTTGGCCAGTACCACCCCCAGGCTGTAGTGGGCTGCCACTAGTTGGGCATCCTGATGCAGCACCTGACGGATCAGCGCTTCGGCGCTATCAGAATCACCGTTCTCGTGGTAGGCGATGGCCAGGTTGAGCAGGACCTTGGCATTATTGGGGTCCAGCTCCCGGGCGTGGTTGAACAGTTTCAGACGCTCAACCTTATCGCCTCTATCACCCACGAGCACCCCCAGGTTCATCCAGGCTTTGGCTAAGGTGCTGCCTGAATTGACTAGCTGGCGCAGCAGCTGTTCGGCTTGGTCAAGCTCGCCTTGGCTGACTAGCTCATTTGCCCTCAGAACGATCTCACTCTCGTTGGCGGGATTCAATGGGGAAGTAGGGGCCGATGTACTCATCGCAGCAACTGTAATGTCAGGGAGTGCTGGGGGTGCGTTCGACATGCACCCGGAAAGGTATTCCGGAGTAGGAGCTCTTCTTGGAACCGGTGTTCAGCTTGATCGTCATCTCGGCGTCATGGACAGGTCCTTTGTCTTTATTAGCCAGCAATTTTACGCTCACGGGGGTGCCAGTTGGCAGGCGATCTAGGAGAATTGTCTCGATTGGAGACGAGGTCGCTCCGGGGGGGATTGGTCCACAACGAATCAGGAGTTGTGGACCGCGATAGAGACTTTTATCGGCCTCTGAGATACTACGTACACCATAAATGATGGCTGGAGCGGATGCATTGTTGTTGAGTATCAGCATGCCAGACGTTGGCTTGACGCCGCCGTTGCAGGGATAAACTGCTCCAACACTCCAGGTATTCGAGATGCTGGCGGCAGCATTGGCCACTTCGTTTTGGATAAAGGTGACTGCCCGACCCCACTCATCCTGGGCTTCCTGAACTGAATTAGTGCGACGCCCTACTTGCACATCCGAAACCAAGGTGAGGGCTCCAAGACCAGCAAGAACCACCGCCGTCAGCCCGGCCACCATCACCAGCTCCACCAAGCTGAAGCCGTTGCTTCGATCCATTCTCTGGATTGGCACGTGAGTTTTGCGTCGCCCAGCCGGTGGTTGGCGCCGAATCATTAATTCCAGCATCTCTTCACCCTTCATTAGAGCGAGCCTCCTTCGCCATCAAAGCCACAACTGGTTTTGCCATTGGGTCTCCAACCAAGATGGGTTTGGGCCAATAGGGGGCTGACGACAATGCACCAATCGCCTTGGCCGGATACGGTGGGTGAGCTTATTATCATAGTCATCGGCACCGCCAGAATTGTGTTGTCGGGTTCTACTGGTAACCCCTCAGAACTGAAGCAGAGTTCAGTATTGCCATTGGTTTTGGGATTGACATCTAGGTTCGTGACTCCTGAGACCAGGCGCTGATTGATATCATCTGGGTTTAGCGAGATGCAGTCGGCGACTCCCTTGGCCATCACCCCAGCGCGTCCTTCTCGGATCATGTCCATCGCTTCTAGGGCGGCACTGCGAAGGCGGCGTTGTTCGGAGAATCCAAAAACGGAATTAAAGCCTACCGAAGTAAGTATCCCTAAAATTGATATGGCAACCAGGAGTTCAACCAGTGTAAAACCTGCCTTAGTAGCGCGGTGCGTAGAGATGGGGCTTGAATTCATCATGGTTTGACTTCCGGTTAACACCAACCCGCTGCCGGTAGATAAATAGAGCTGAATCTTCTGAAAACAAGGGGATTATCGAAGGCGGAGTTGGTGAGGGTGTAGCTTATTATCAAATTACCTGATTCAGATTCTAATTTCCTTTCCAGCTTGTAACCAGATGCTGATTGGGGAAGGTTTATGGTCGTCATTGAATCATCATTAGGTATGTCATAGGGCGGTTTTGTTATGGAGTCAAAGTTGATTGTTAAACTGGCAGCATCTTTCTGGAAAGCGTTTGCAAATTCAGATTTGCCACATAAGCCTTTTGATGAACCTACATTTGGATTGTACTTATTGGATAGATTGCTTGAGCCCAGTTGTTTATATGGCGTTTTTGCAACTGTTTGTTGTAGAGTTGAATAGGGGCCTTCTGCCAGTTTCCAAAGCAAAGCGTACTGCCGAAACCATGCTAAATCATTGCTGATGGCAACTTCAATCGCACTGGTGGCTTCGGCCCGACGATTCAGGCCACTAGTGCTGAGATGATTGATTAATTGGGCCGACGCATTTACGGCAACAAGGGCCAAGATTGAGGCCATAAGAAGTTCAATTATCGAAAAACCCGCCTCTTTAGATTGGCCGGAGATAACTTTAAACAATTGAATATTTTTCCTCGGTTTTTTGAGGAGATGGGTGCCATCTAAATTTTGTTTTTTGGGGAGTGGTTTCAGCATTGATGTCACCTTACGGCCCTTACTCTGAGTTGTTTTGTTGGAGCTACTTTTCCTACGCAAACCCTCAGGGTGCGACTGATCTCTTGCTGATAGGTGTCAGAACCATCGGTTAGTGTACCGATAACAGTTATTGCAATCGACTCGTTATCAACATCGCTATTACTGCATGTGATTGTTGTGGAGTCAGGTACCTCTGATGGATCGAAATCGATAGTATAGCTTGTTGCAAACTTTCCATCCTTGGAGCCTTCAATGGCTGTCGGATCGTTAATCAATTCACTAAGTTTATCAGATTCTTTGGTATTTATTTGCGCCATCAACTGATTGAATCCATACTCTGCAGCCAAGCGGGCTGCCTGGGCCCTCGAATCCCGGGCGGAGGCAATGACGGCACTGTTGCTGCGCCAGATCAGGCTAAGGGTTGTCATCAGCAGCAGCATGGCCACCGGCAGCACAAGGATCAGCACAAAACCAGAGTCAACAGACACCACTGCCTGGGGCCGCCGTCTGCGGGAAATTGGGCTTGGAAACTTCACGCCCGTGTCATCCGCTACTTCTTTAATTCTTACCATACCCCCCACCTAGCCCCCCCGCCTCATTGCGCTTGGTTCCTGGTTGGCTGGCTGCAAAAGATGCGTATAAGTTTTATTTAGAGCATGGTTGTTAAAATCCCATTTTCAAGTAGAATGGGTCCTTGGGGACCCACAAACTCTTGGGTAAGTTGCAATTGAAGCCTTGTGCCATCAAGGTTTTTTGCTGTAAACCCTTCGCTTTGCAGTCCATCAATCATCACGCGGTTCTGGAACAGGCCGGGACTGGCTTCCCCGGTTATCGAGAAAGCAGGACCGCAGCGCATCAGCACCTTTCCACGCCAAATTGAACTGGGGGGGCTCCCCTGGCTGTAAACGATGGTTCCGGCTTCTGTTTGCAATTCCAGCACCGATTGCCTGCCACCCAGTCCGCATGGGCCGGTGGCGCCGCCTCCTAGGCTGACCGCTTGAGATCGCAGTACATCCGAGCGAATCAAATCGAGAGTCCGGTCCTGTAAACGTCTTTCCCGCATCACCCGCATCGCCAAATCAGCGCTGCGCTGCAGGCCAACCTGCATCTGGGCGATGCCGCCGCAGAGTATCAGGGCCAAGCCGAGAGCCAGCAGCAGTTCCACAAGGCTGAAGCCGTCGCCGCTGGACTGCCCCGGTTGGGTTGACATTTGTACTCCTCTTAGAGACTTAAATCCCTTTGGCAAGACCCGGAGGCCATGCGGCCGACCCGCGTCACCCCCAGGGGTAGGGATACCACCACACAGCGTTCCAGTTCGGTGCCATCAGAGCGCAACACCACCGTGCCCCCATCCAGAACCAGGCCATTGCTGGTGAAGCGCACGGTGTTCGGCAAGTTGTGTTCCACCTCCACCAGCGAGGCTTCGATGCCCTCTACCAGGGGTACGTTGACCCCCGGACAGGGGGCCAGGGAGTTGGAGGCTGGGGCCTGCCAACCATTGTCACCAAGCTGCAGGCCGCAGGCTTGGCCACTGCGCAGCGCCGCGCTACGGCCTTCTTCCAGGCCCAACAGGACGCGGCGGCTGGCCATTTCGACGCGCAGCTTGGCCAAACCGGAACTGCCGTAGGCCATGGCCAGGCCCGCCAGCAGCATCAGTACAGCCAGGGTCACGAGCAGTTCCACCAGGGTGAATCCGCCGGAGTGGTTCTTTGCTTTGGCCATGCTCAAGCTCCCTCACAAAGGCGCAGGGCCCCTGGTTTGACCAGTTGCTGGCGATGGGCGCGGGGCTCGTTTTGATCGCGAAGGGACACCAGCAGGCCTTCCTCCGCTGGCAACAGGGTCAGTTCGCGCTCCACCCCAGCAGCTTGCGGGGCCTGCTGCAGCTTGGCCAAGAGCTGTTCACTGGCGGCGAGACACGCAGGCGCAAGGGGTCCGAGTTGCGCCAGTTGTTGCCACTGTTTCTGCAGCAGGATCAGTTCGCCATCAATCCGGTTCAAGGCCAGCTGCCTGCGCTGGGCGCTGTGGATTTCAGCCATCGAGCTGGACCAGATTTGCAAAGATGCCGAAGAGGCGCCCATCAAGATGACGGCGGCCAGCGTTACTTCTGCCATCGTCATGATGACGCCCCCAGCAGGCCCTGTTCCTGAATCGACCATGCCCGGATGGGATCACCGCCGAGTTGAATCGCAAATAAGCCACGCCGGCCGCTACCGCCTTCAACTGTGGGTAGTTGCAGCAGCAGCATCACTTTCTGACCACTGGCATCGGGCTGCCAATCAAGGGTGAGCACATCGGCGGGGGATCCATCGCCCCCTTGAATCAAACTGGTGGCTTGGTTGGTATCAATGCAAGCAGTGCCCTGCAGGGCCCAATCTTGTTCAGGCAGGTTGAGCAGGCAGGGATGGAGAAGGTTTATCTGGCTCACCAACCTCTGGGCGGCCTGGCTCAGTTGATCTTGATCGGAGCGGACCTGAACCTGGGAACGAAAATGAAGTTTGCTTTGCAGGGCGGTCGCCTGCAGCGAAAGGCTGGAGAGTACCAGCCCCATGGAGGCCACCACCGTCAGTGGAAGCAGGAAGCCAGCCTCTTGATCCTGGGGTCTTGATCTCTGGGGAGAATGAAATCGAAACGGCAGTCCGCTGAGAAAGTGGCGTCGGCGACGAGAAGGCCGAACAAGTACTATTTTCAAATCAAGTAACTCCTTGAACCATCAAGGGTTCCCCAGAACGGACAAAGGCCGTCAAGCTTGGGCTACCAATAGTTGGTCAGGATCGAACAACCGCATTGGATTGATCACAAGCTGTGGCCGATGGGAGTTTGCTGAACTCCTACTGATTGAGCTTAAGAACTGCCATAAAGGCTTCTTGGGGCACTTCTACTTTGCCCATTGCTTTCATGCGTTTTTTGCCTTTGGCTTGTTTTTGCAGCAATTTTTTCTTACGAGAAATATCACCACCATAACATTTGGCCAAAACATCTTTGCGCATGGCACTAATGCTTTCACTGGCGATCACCCGGCTGCCGATGGCGGCTTGGATCGGGATCTTAAACTGCTGGCGTGGTATCAATTCCTTCAGTTTTTCCACCAGTCCCTTGCCAACATTGTAGGCCTTATCCCGATGGACTATTGAGGTGAGTGGATCGGCACGTTCGTTATTGATGAGCACATCAAGACGCGCCAACTCATTCTTGCGATATCCGATTAGTTGATATTCCATCGAAGCATATCCTTTGGTCCGGCTTTTCATCTGATCGAAGAAATCAGTTACCACTTCAGCTAGGGGTAGTTCATAGTGAAGCGTGACACGATCGGTTGTAATATATTTCATATCAATGAATTCCCCCCGCCGCTCTTGACAGAGCTCCATCAGGGCTCCATTGTAAATGTTTGGGGTGTATATTTCAAGTTTTACATAGGGTTCTTCAATGGATTCACGCTTTTGCGGGTCGGGTAGGGTGGCCGGATTATCAATTGATATGGTGGTGCCATCGAGCATATTAACCTTATAAATTACTGAAGGTGCAGTGACAATAAGTTCGAGATTGTACTCACGCTCCAGACGCTCTTGTACGATTTCCATATGCAATAGCCCTAGAAAACCGCAGCGGAAGCCAAAACCCATGGCGCTGCTGGTTTCCGGTTCGTATTTCAGGGCAGCATCCGAAAGCTTTAACTTATCAAGGGCCTCCCGCAAATCGGGGTATCTGTCGGCGTCGATTGGGAACAGCCCACAGAAGACCATAGGTTTGGCTTCGGTGTAACCGGGCAGGGGTTCGCTGGCGGGATTATTGAATAGGGTGATCGTATCTCCGACCCTGGCATCGGTCACGGCCTTAATCGATGCGGCAAGGTAGCCCACTTCGCCAGCATGGAGAGAGTCCACCTGGCGTTGGTCCGGCGCCATGACACCGACTTCATCAAGTTCATAGGTTTTGCCACTGGCCATCAACAAAACCTTGTCTTTACGGGAAATTGTGCCACTTATTACCCTGAAGTAAACTATTACACCCCTATAGGCATCGTAATAGGAATCAAAAATCAGCGCCCGCAGCGGTTCTGTTGGCCGATCGGTGGGTGGGGGCACCCGATCCACAACCGCCTGCAGGATTTCAGGAATTCCCAGGCCTGTTTTGGCGGAACAGGCGATGGCGTTGCTGGTGTCTAAACCAATAATGGATTCAATTTCTGCGCTGATGCGCTGGGGGTCGGCGCCGGGTAAGTCGATTTTGTTGAGAACTGGAATGATTTCCAGATCATTTTCCAAGGCAAGATAAACATTTGCCAAGGTTTGGGCCTCAACGCCCTGGCTGGCATCGACAACCAGGAGAGCGCCTTCACAGGCTTGCAAGCTGCGGCTGACCTCGTAGGCGAAATCAACGTGGCCTGGGGTATCAATCAAATTTAAGATGTAATTGTGGCCATCTTTGGCCGTGTATTCCATGCGGGCCGCTTGCAATTTGATTGTTATTCCCCGTTCCCGTTCCAATTCCATATTGTCAAGGAACTGATCCTGCATATCCCTGACAGCCACTGTGCCCGTTTCCTGCAGAAGACGGTCGGCCAGTGTCGATTTGCCATGATCAATGTGAGCGATGATACAGAAATTGCGGATCCGCGTGGCGGGAACATCGGTCATGCGGGGTCCGGATTTTGCACTGCGTTACTGGGATCCTAGGCAGGCGCCCGCAGCTGTCCAGCCCTGTTGAGCTGGGAATCGTCCTTCATTAGCTTGGCACTGCTTGGAGATCGGCAGCAATTGGCAGGCACCAGGGGGTGCGGTCGGGGCTGGAAAAGCTGTTGCCGCTGGCATCTGCACCTGTGCCGCTAGGCATGCTGGCCAGGCCGTGGCGGTAATTTCGCTTGAGATAAGGCGTGCAACCATGCTTCAAGTTTTGCAATTAGGATGAAATTGCAAGGCAACAAGCTTTGATCGGCGCAGCAAGTTAGGGTATATGCTAGGATTAATCAGTATTCCAATTGGTGCTAGTGGCCTCGATTATTTTCGAGATCCTTTTTATTCTGATTTTGATTTTAGCAAATGGAGTGTTTTCAGGGTCGGAGATAGCGGTAGTTTCTGCTCGCAAGGTGAGGTTAGAGCAGCAATCTGACCGGGGCGATCGAGGTGCCAGAGCTGCTTTACGCCTAGCTAATTCTCCTAATGAATTTCTTTCCACTGTCCAGATCGGCATTACGTTGATCGGCATTTTGAGTGGTGCTGTTGGTGGTGCCACGATTGCCCAAAGATTGCGCCCTGTTTTAAGCGATATTCCTCTGTTCAGGCCCTATGCAGAGGGTTTGAGTGTGGCTTTAGTTGTTTCCCTGATCACCTATTTGTCATTGGTGATTGGTGAACTGGTCCCAAAACGGATTGCCCTTAACGAACCTGAGCAGATTGCCCGCTTTGTGGCTCGGCCGATGCGGTGGCTTTCAAGGCTGACGGCACCATTTGTTTATATTCTTGGCATTTCAACGGATTGGTTGATCAAGTTTATGGGAATCAAGGATTCCCAGGAGCCTGGCATTACGGAAGAAGAAATCAAGGCGATGTTGCGTCAGGGTGCTGAGACGGGAGTTTTTGAAGAGGCGGAGCATGAGATGGTGCAAAGGGTGCTGCGATTGGGTGATCGGTCGGTTAAGGCTGTGATGACCCCCAGGACAGATATAAGCTGGATTGATAGTGAGGAGCCAGTCCAGGATAACTTGGATGAGATTTTGGCCAGTACCCACAGCCGATTTCCTGTCGGCAAAGGCAGCTTGGATGATTGTGTAGGGATTGTGAGGGTGCGAAGTCTGCTGGCTGCCTATGTCAATGGCGAGCCTCTTGATATCGAATCCATGCTGCAGCCGCCTCTTTATGTGACTGCCGGCATGAGGGCCCTAAATGTGATCGAACAGTTTAAGCAGACAGGGGTTCATATTGCCTTGGTCACAGATGAATTCGGCGGCATTGAAGGTTTGGTAACACTCAATGATTTGATGGAAGCGATTGTTGGTGATCTTCCCTCGGTGGAAGATCGAGAGGATCCGATGGTTGTGGAGCGTGAGGATGGCTCCTGGCTCCTGGATGGTGGCCTGGACCTATCTGAATTTAAGGATCTGGTGGAAGTTTCTTCATTACCCGATGAGTCTTCCGGTACCTTTCAGACCCTTGGTGGCTTTGTTATGCATCGTATCGGTCGAATCCCCCATGCCGGCGAGCATTTTGAATGGAACAATTTGCGTATAGAGGTTGTGGATATGGATGGAAAGCGGGTTGACAAGATTTTGGTGATTCCAAAGCCGGCTGAGGCACTACCTGAAGAAGAAGAAGATTGACTATGGCTCTATGCTGTTTCATATAGTTTTATTTTTTTTGGATTTTATTTTCTTTGAACTTTAATTTTTAGCTGATTTTGCAAATGCTTGAAGTTTAAGTTCAGCCTGCTAAAAATCCACTTGCTTTCTTTGGATAGTCGATCGAATTGATTGCCAGCAACCAGCACTCTTCTGCACCATCTCAAACTTTCATCCCCACTCAACCCAATCCCTTAATTATCTAACCGCAACCAATCGTCTGCTTGCCGTGCCGCCCGCTCCTGGCCCAGGCGATGGCCGCCGCTAAAGGCGGCCGCCGCCGTCATCAACAACAGCAGGCTCGCCCCCCGGTTGGACCTGTGGGTTTGCTGCGGCGATTGCAAACCCCCGGCGGGTGGGCTGATGGTTCCTAATAGCGTGATTACGGCAAAGCTGCTGCTGGCCAGGGCCGTTAAGCCATAGAGGCCGGGTAGCAGGGTGCGGCGGCTGCGGGCGTGGATCCACAACGGCACGATTCCCAGCAGCGGCAGGCCGCTGGCCAGGGCCCATAGCCAGCGAGTGCTGGGGCTATCTGCCAGTCGCCGGCGGCAGGCGGTGTTGAGAGCTTCTTCCCTGACTGTTAATTCACGGTTCATCGCCGGGGGGCGCCCCGCCGTTGGGCCAGCACTGCCAGCACTTGGCGCCATTCCACATTGTGGTGGGCCAGGGCCACCTGCAAATGGAAAATCAAATCCGCCGCTTCAGCGGCGATGGCGACAGGGTCATCGTCCTTGCAGGCCATTACGAATTCGGCGCTTTCCTCACCGATTTTTTTGAGGATGCGATTATCGCCACCCGCCAGCAGGCTGTTGGTATAGCTGTTGGTTTCGGGATTGTCCCTGCGTCCGATGATCAGCCGCGCCAACTCACTGCAGATATCCGCCGGCGGCGGCGGCGCCCCTGGCCCCCCCCCGCTGGCGATCGGACCTTCGGGCCTGAGGCCGTCGTCGTAGAAGCAGCTGCGGGCGCCGGTATGGCAAGCCCCCTCTCCCACCTGTTCAATACTGAGCAGCAGCACATCGGCATCACAGTCGTATCGCAATCCCCTGAGCTTTTGGTAATTGCCGCTGCTGGCTCCCTTGTGCCATAGCTTGTTGCGTGAGCGGCTCCAGTAATGCACTTCAGAGCTGGCCAGGGTTTGCAGCAGGGCCTCGCGGTTCATCCAGGCCACCATCAGCACGGCGCCATCGAGCCAGTCCTGGGCCACGGCGGGAATCAGACCGGCCTCATTGAACCTCAGAATTCCCAGCAATGGGTTCTCCTCGCTGCCCCTATCTGGGTCGACAGCTTGGTTAGGGGGCTGGGATGATGGCCAGGAGGAAGCCTCCACGTCGGGCACGTCCGTTTGCAGCAATCCTCTCTCATGCCCTCACCTTCGGCCCATACCTGCAGCAAGAGCTTTAAAGATTTCCCCTGTAGCCACCGCCAGTGGCGCCACGCTGGCCATTGCCGTTTTTTGCACGGCTACAACCGCAGCTTCACCTTCTGGTTCCAGGCCGAAATTCTTGATGGCAACGGCTTTGTGGTTGATTTCTCCAGCCTGCGCCAACTAGAGCAGCGGCTGTTCGACCAGTTCGATCACACGGTGCTGGTCAACAGCGATGATCCCTTGATGGACCAATGGCAGGCCCTGCACGACCAAGGAGCCCTTGATCTGCGCGTCATGGACAACGTGGGCATGGAGGCCAGTGCCGCCCTGATCTGGGACTGGGCTAATGCCCTGCTTTTGCGCCAGGAGGGGGGAAGGGCCTGCTGTTGGCGGGTGGAGGCCCGCGAAAATGAAAAGAACGCCGCTTGCTACACCGCCACCCCATCCTGGTATCCATCAAGCTCGCAATCACCGCTCCAGGAGCCCTGGCCCGCCCCCTGACCCCTTATGCAGCCCCCTTCGCCCGCCGCTGATGCCTCGCCGCCCCAGTCGTTGACTGTGCGACAGCAGCTGTTGCTGGCCGAGTTGGGGCGCAGTGACGATGAACTCTCTGGGCAGGAGCTCCATGCTCGCCTGCGCCATGGTCCCGATGCCATGGGGCTCGCCACCGTCTACCGCAACCTGCGCTACCTGCAACAGCGGGGCCTGGTGCGTTCACGCCACCTCCCCAGCGGTGAAGCCCTCTTCGCCCCCACCGAGCGCGATCGGCACCATCTCACCTGTGTTGATTGCGGTTTCACCCTGCCGTTGGCCGACTGTCCAGTCCATGGCCTCAAGCTGCCCAGCACCCAACTGGAAGGTTTTGAACCGCTGTTCCATACCCTCGAATTCTTTGGCCTCTGTGCCCCCTGTCGTCAGCGCCAGCAGACCTCCTGAACCAGGATCTGCCCCGAAATGCCGGCCGGCCCCTGCCTATCGTCGTTAAATCCGCTGCCGGCTGGCTTCGCTGCTGGCAGCTTCCCATTTCCAGCCGCCGATGACCCGCATCAGCCCAGGCACCAGGACCTCTATCCCTGATGCCTTAACCGCCTCCGTGGAACCCGTAAACCTTCCCTTGCCTGTCACAATTTTGACCGGGTTTTTAGGGGCGGGCAAAACTACACTCTTAAATCATATCCTCACCAATCAGCAGGGTGTCAAAACTGCTGTTTTGGTTAATGAGTTTGGCGAAATTGGTATTGATAATGACCTAATCGTTGCCACTGGCGATGATATGGTTGAATTGAGTAATGGTTGCATTTGTTGTACTATAAATGGCGAGTTGCTAGAGGCTGTCTATCGTTTGCTGGAGCGCCCAGAAAAGTTGGATTATTTGGTGGTCGAAACCACTGGCTTGGCCGATCCCCTGCCGGTGGCCATGACTTTTCTGGGTAGTGATCTACGCGATCTGACCCGCCTCGATTCGATCATTACCCTGGTGGATGCCGAGAACTTCAACGAAGAGCTACTCCAGGGGGAGGTGGCTCGCGCCCAGATCGTTTATGGAGACATGCTTTTGCTTAATAAGTGCGACCTTGTCAGTGAGGAGCGGCTGCAGCAGCTCGAAAGCCAGTTGCGTGAGATCAAGACGGATGCCCGCATTCTCCGCTGCGTCAAAGGGGATGTGCCGTTGCCGTTGTTGCTCAGCGTTGGCCTATTTGAAAGTGACCGGGTGGCGGAACAGCAACAGCATGAAGATTGCGACCATGACCACGGCCATTGCGTCCATGAGGAAGGCGAGCCGCATGCTGACCACGACCACCATGGCCATGACCACCACGGCCACGATCACCACAGCCACGGCCACGATCGCCACAGCCACGGCTACAACGTAAATCACGAGCACAGCCACGACCACGGCCACCACGACCACGGCCACGGCCAGCACCCTGATCACCAGGCCATCGAGGGATTCACTTCCCTGTCGTTTAGCAGCGAAGGCCCCTTTGCCCTGCGCAAGTTCCAGAACTTTCTCGATAACCAGCTCCCCGCCACCGTTTTCCGTGCCAAGGGAATCCTCTGGTTCAACGAGAGCGAGCGCCGTCATGTTTTTCACCTCGCCGGCAAGCGGTTCTCCCTAGATGACAGCGATTGGAGCGGCCCGCGCAAAAACCAGCTCGTGCTGATCGGCAAAGGTCTCGATCACGACCGTCTGCGCCAACAGCTCCAGGCCTGTGTCGCCCGCGATGCCGGCAAGGGATTCGGCTGATCCCCAAACCCCCATGCCTGGGAAGCCAAGGACCGCGCCAGGGCCGCTGATTCAGGCCGGGAGGCTCCAGGGTTCGGCAGTTATCACTACCGCAGGTGCTCCAGGAAGGGTTATGGTTGAGTACCGATGCTTGCATCCATGAGCGACCTTTTCTTTGCAGGCTTAGTGCTTGTTGTGCTCGCTCTGGTCGTTTGGTTTGGTTTTGATTCCGATGATGACAACGGCGGTGGTGGTCTCATGCAACCTGCCCTGATTCCGATCCGGGTTCGGCAACGCTGAATTCAGCAACCACCTCAGAACCCAGCAAAAACCTCGGAATCCAGCGTCCTTAGCCAGCTCTGCCAAGATCCCTCATTTGCCTCAACCCGCCCAGCCTCAACCAGCCCCCAGCGGCACTCCCTCCAGCAGTTGGGGGGCAACCCGCATACCGGGCTCACCGTTTGGAATCTCGAGCAGCCGCGAAGATCGGATCCGCGAGAGCAGCCGGGTGGTGGTGACGCGGGTTGTGCCAATCAATTCTGCGATACGTTCGTGGGTTAAGCGAAAGGGCAGGTCGCACCAGTCGCCGCAGCGACGTCCGAGTCGTTCCACCAATAGTGCCAGCACGGCGTGGAGTCGTTGTTCGGCGCTGCCCAAATGGCGAATGCGCAGCAGTTGCAGGGTCCATTCGTTGACGGGGTCATAGCCCTGGCCCTCAATGACTGTGGCGTCGCTGCGGAAGCACAGGGCGGTCATGGCTTCGACGCAGACCCCCTCACTGCAAAGACGCTCGGTGCGCAGTTGGTCGCCAGCCTGCAGAAAAGCCAAGGTCATGCCCTGGGTTTCGGGGCAGGGGCAGTAGACCCGCGCTATGCCTTCGATCACCTCCAGGCAGCCCACGCCACAGACGGGTCCTGAACCAATCAGGACGCTCTGGCCAGGATTGACGCGGATGCTGCTTGGGCTCACGTGACGGTACGGGGGAAGCGGTGCCAGGGGCGATGGCTGGGGTGCCAGCCGGCCTCTTGCGAATGACTCGCAACCTAAACAAGCCACCCGGCCTTTTGCAAGAGATTCGCATTAGCAATCGGGTCGAGGGGTCCGCGGCTGCCCCAGGCTGGCCACATCGCTTCGCTATGGGCAGAACAGGACCGCTGCCTAGCCTTGGCTGAACGCGTGGAGCGCTGGCTGCAAGCAGGAGCCCATGGCCCCACCGCAGGCGGTTGAGTTTTGTTAAGCTGGCTTCATCTTGCGACTTGGGCAATGGGTGAACTGATTGGCGTTGGAAATCCAGCTCTGGGCTCTGGTGCTTTAGTCCCCATGGTGATCGCTTTGATGGCGGTTGTTCTTTATGGCATCTTCAGTGCGGGCCCCAAGAACGATGACGACGATTCCTCCCCAGGTGGTGGCTTAATGCAGCCTGTTTCCTGAAGTCCGCTTCGGTTCCTAAAAAAATTTAGTTACATCCAACCCATCAACATTTTTTGTTGATGGACCTCTTTTTGGACTACGGTGCTATATCAACTCTGGCTTTGTATAAAGGCCCTTGGAACAATAACTAGAAACAGTAGCCACCAGGCGGCAATGGCAGTAAATACCAAAGCGGTGATCCAAACTGTTTGCAGCAGCAACCAACTGCCGGCAATGGCTATTAATCCACTCAACACAATGCTCCAGGGCTGACACCACCAGGGTTTTTGATCCCAAAGCGTAGCTGACGGTTTGGGTTCCACGGCAATCTGTGTGCTCAGCGAGAAGTCGGTGTCAGCGGTGTTGTCAGCAGCCCCTGGGGTCAGGGAAGACTGGCCGGAGTCCTTAGGGTTTGCCAAGGGCCGCAGGAATGTTGGCAGTCCCCGGCTGGTAAATTCGGCCTGCATTGTTGCCCACCATTCGCAATTGCATCATCAAGGTAGATTCGGCCGTCTTGTACTGAGGATCCTTCGAGGTGCCCAAGTCCTCAATTTTGAGACGCTTGGCATCGTCTTCGGTGAGCTTGACGGGGACATCCGGAGCAATGCCGTGCTTGTGGATGTCGCGGTTGCTGGGGGTGAGGTACTTGGCGATGGTCACGGTCATGCCGGAACCGTCGGAGAGGGGACGCACCGATTGGACTAATCCCTTGCCAAAGGTCTTTTGTCCCACCAGCAGGGCCCGTTTGTTGTCCTGAAGCGCCCCGGAAAGGATCTCGCTGGCGCTGGCGGATCCCTCGTTGACCAACACCACCAAGGGCTTGTTGGTGATGGCGTGGCCATTGGCCCGCCTGATGTCCTGAATGCCGTCGCGGGTTTTGGTAGAGACGATCACACCTTCATTAAGCCATTGCCGCGCAATTTCGATACTGGCCACCAACAAACCGCCAGGGTTGCTGCGCAAATCCAGCACATAGCCCTGCACTCCCTGTTGTTCCAGGTCCTTGAGGGCTGCCTGGGTGTCCTTGCTGGCGTTGGCATTGAACTGTTTCAGCCGCAGGTATCCAATCTTGGCCCCACTTGGGCTGACATTGACCCGGTGTTCCACCGCGTGGATTTCGATAAGTTCACGCTGTAGGGGCATCTCCAACAACTGGCCCTTGCGCCGCAAGGTCAGCTTCACACTTGTGCCGGCTTTACCGCGAATCAACTTAACCGCATCTTCGGTGCCCATCCCCTTGGTGTTTTGGCCGTCGATCGAGACGATCACATCCTTCGGCTGGACGCCCGCGCGGGAGGCAGGTGAACCTTCGATCGGGGCGATAACTACCAGTTCCTTTGTTTCTTTGTCCACAGTTAGCTGGATGCCCACCCCGGAGAGCTCTCCAGAGGTGTCAATTTGCATTTCCTTGAATTCCCGGGGATCAAGAAATCGGGTATAGGGATCATCCAAGGTTGCCAGCATGCTTCGGATACCCTCATAGGCATCTTTATTGCCTTGATAGCTACGCTTCAGCAAATCACGGCGCATTACACGCCATTTTTCCTGGTTGTATTTGCCGGTGGTATCGAGATAATCCCGAAAGACGATTTGCCAGGCCTGGTCCATCACCTCCTTGGGACTATCGGCAATAGTCACCGCCGGCGCGGCAGGAGCCAAGGCCATTTCTCGGGCTAACACGGCGGTGGTGGCGCAGGCACCCATTCCAACAAGCACCAATAAACCGGTGCGTCCACTCCACATGGGAGCCTCTTGGTGTGATCGTTCCTACAACGTAGCGCCGGGGCTTGCCTGCAAAGGGGGTCTCAAGGGTCAACCCAACGGCCGTCCTCGCGGATCAGGGAAATCAGCGCTTCTACCCCTTCGGCTTCGTTGACGCGGCGAATTTCCTCGCGACCGCGGTAAAGCGAGATGGTGCCTGGGGTTTTGCCGACATAGCCGTAGTCGGCGTCCGCCATCTCGCCGGGTCCGTTGACGATGCAGCCCATCACGGCGATATCCAGGCCGGTGAGGTGGGCGGTGGCGCTGCGCACCCGATGCAGCACCTCTTCGAGGTTGAACAGGGTGCGGCCGCAGCTAGGGCAGGCCACGTATTCCACCATGGTTTTGCGTAGGCCAAGGGCCTGCAAAATCGAGTAGCAGACAGGGATTTCCTTCTCTG
>Ga0209087_1000790_pt1 | contig 19471 bp, 17 predicted proteins | sample S_130805_EF_Meta_FD_187321 | JGI IMG/M metagenome (GOLD analysis project Ga0209087, IMG submission 187321) | Freshwater microbial communities from Lake Simoncouche, Canada to study carbon cycling - S_130805_EF_MetaG (SPAdes) (version 2) | ecosystem: Environmental > Aquatic > Freshwater > Lake ... | reverse complement strand
GAGTCTCTTGTACGACTCGTTCGCCATTATTCAAACGCTGCGCATGGCGAATCATTTCACCACGAATTGCACGTTCAACTGAGCGAAGAGAGTTAACGTTCTTAGTCTCTGAACGAGTTCCAAGAACATCAGAGCCAATTAAGCGCAATGAAACGTTTGCATCGCAGCGAAGTGATCCCTGCTCCATCTTCACATCACTGACACCCAGTGAGCGCAAGATATCGCGCAACTCTGCAACGTAAGCCTTTGCGACCTCAGGTGCGTACTTTCCTGTGCCAGGAACAATCTTGGTAACAATTTCAACTAATGGAATTCCAGCACGGTTGTAATCTAGAAGTGAATACTCTGCTCCGTGAATACGCCCAGTTGCTCCACCCACGTGTAGAGACTTTCCAGTGTCTTCTTCCATGTGCACGCGCTCTACTTCGATGCGAAAAACCTTAGGACCCTCATCAGTTTCGATCTCAACATCAACATAGCCGTTTACGCAGATTGGCTCGTCATACTGTGAAATTTGGAAGTTCTTTGGCATATCTGGATAGAAATAGTTCTTACGAGCAAAGCGGCTAAAAGGTGCGATAGAGCAGTTCAGAGCCAGTCCGATTTTAATTGTTGATTCAATCGCCTTCTCATTAACAGTTGGCAACGCACCTGGCAGCGCTAAACACACTGGACAGGTTTGTGTATTTGGCTCTGCACCGAAAATAGTAGAACAGCCGCAAAACATCTTTGAGTTTGTATTGAGCTCAACGTGAACTTCAAGACCAAGTACTGGCTCGTACTTTGCTACAACATCATCATATGTCAGGCTCATTTGCTACCTGCTAACGCTGGAATTGTTGAAAGCAATGGTGATCCCCACTTGGAAAGCAAAGCTGCCTCAAGTGCTGCGCCTACTGAATACATTCGATCATCTTTCATCACCGGTGACATGATCTGGAAGCCAACTGGTAGACCATCTTCGTCTGCAACGCCTGAAGGCAATGACATTCCACCGATACCAGCCATGTTCACAGGAATTGTGGCAATGTCATTGAGATACATAGCTAGAGGATCATTAGCCTTCTCGCCGATTTTAAAAGCTGTTGTTGGGCATGTTGGTGAAACCAAAACATCAGCTTTTTCAAATGCTTTGTTGAAATCTTGAGTGATAAGTGTACGAACTTTCTGCGCACTTCCGTAATAAGCATCGTAGTAACCAGATGAAAGAGCATATGTTCCAAGGATGATGCGGCGCTTTACTTCGCGGCCAAACCCAACCTCGCGAGTTAAATTCATGACTGACTCAGCAGATGCTCCGTCGTTATCGCCCACGCGAAGGCCATAACGCATTGCATCAAAGCGAGCCAAGTTTGAAGAACACTCAGATGGTGCGATTAAGTAATAGGCAGCAAGGGCATATTCAAAGTTAGGTGCAGATACTTCAACGATTTCAGCTCCAGCAGCTGCAAGTAATTCAAGAGATTCTTCAAAACGAGTGCGCACACCCTTTTGGTAGCCATCGCCATTGAGCTCTCTAACAACACCAATCTTCATTCCCTTAACGTTGCCTGCCTTAGCAGCAGCAACTACTGCAGGAACTGGAGCGTTAATAGAAGTTGAATCTTTAGGGTCATGACCTGCGATTGCTTCATGCAATAGCGCAGCATCTAAAACTGTACGAGCACATGGGCCTGCTTGATCAAGAGATGAAGAGAATGCAACGAGGCCATATCTAGATACGCCGCCATATGTTGGCTTCACTCCCACAGTTCCAGTAACGGCTGCAGGTTGGCGAATAGATCCACCTGTATCAGTTCCAATTGCAAGTGGTGCTTCAAATGCGGCCAATGCTGCAGCTGATCCGCCACCAGAACCACCAGGAATACGTGTTAGATCCCATGGATTGTGCGTTGGACCGTAAGCAGAGTTTTCTGTAGAAGAACCCATCGCAAATTCATCCATATTTGTCTTACCTAGAATAACTATGTCATTTTTCTTTAAGTTAACAACAACAGTTGAGTCATAAGGTGGGCGCCAACCTTCAAGAATCTTGGAGCCACATGTTGTTGGAATTCCCTTTTGTGTCATCACATCTTTGAGCGCAAGTGGTACCCCAGCTAAAGGTGAGAGCTTCTCTCCACTTTTGCGCTTTGCATCAACTGCTGCAGCTTGAGCAAGTGCACCTTCGGTGTCAACATGCAAGAAGGCATGAACATCTTTATCAACGGCAGAAATCTGATCTAAGTGTGCTTGTGTTAGAGCGACTGAAGTAATTTCCCCACTAGTTAATTTGCTAGCCATCTCTGATGCGAAGTTACGAATCATTCTTCACCTAAAATCTGTGGAACGCGGAATCGTTGTTCCTCTTGAGCAGGTGCTCCTGAAAGGGCATCAGCTGGTGTAAGTGATGGAATCACTACATCGGGACGAAAAACGTTACGAAGTGGCAATGGGTGCGACGTAGCAGGAACATCAGCGCCAGCAACTTCCTGTACGCGAGCCACAGCATCCAAGATGACTGTGAACTCATTAGAGAGTGCGACTAACTCTTCATCACTCATTTCAATACGAGCAAGGCCAGCAAGCTTTGCTACATCATCGCGGGAAAGGCTGGTCATGGGCGTGAGTCTAATTAACTTCGCACTTAACTGCGAATTTGCCCGTCTCCTGTAACGATCCAGGTAGTGGTTGTCATAGCTTCAAGACCCATGGGCCCACGGGCATGGAGTTTTTGATTTGAGATTCCAATTTCAGCACCAAATCCCATTTGCTCACCGTCGGTGAATCGCGTTGAAGTATTGACCATCACCGCTGCGCAATCACTCAGCGCAATAAAGCGATCAGCATTGGCTTTATTTTCGGTGATGATGGCTTCAGTGTGCTTAGTGCCGTATTTAGCAATGTGCTCACTGGCGGCATCAACTGAATCAACAATTGCAACATTCATTTCAAGAGTTCCGTACTCAGTGCACCAATTCTCCTCCGTTGCCGCGCTCACGGGAATTGAGGCTGCTAAAGCTAAAACTTGTGAGTCCCCATGCAGAATAACTCCTGCATCATGTAGAGCTTTCAAGGCAACTGGAACAAAATCTTTTGAAATTGCTTTATGAATCAAAACGGTTTCAGCTGCATTACAGACGCTAGGACGCTGAACTTTAGAGTTGATAATGATTGGAAGTGCCTTAGCGAAGTCTGCAAATTCATCGATATACACATGGCACACACCCGCACCAGTTTCGATTGTTGGAACCGTGGATTCATCTACAACCATGCGAATAAGAGATGCACTCCCCCGTGGAATTACAAGATCCACTTTGCCTCTGGCATTTAGTAGAGCTTTAACTGTCTCACGATCATCGGATGGCACAAGTTGGATTACATCTGGTGAAATCTTTGTCGTCTTGAGTGCATCACGCATGACTGTTACAAGAATTTGATTACTTGCAGCAGCACTTGAAGACCCACGCAATAGCGCGGCATTGCCTGACATCAACAAAATGACTGCAGCATCTACTGTCACATTGGGACGAGCCTCATAAACCATTCCAATTACACCAAATGGAACAGTAACTTGCTTCAGGTCGATTCCATTAGGCAAAGTCGAATGACGCAATGTGATTCCAAGTGGATCAGGCAACCTACTTACTTGGCGCGCTCCATTGGCGATTCCTTCAACTCTCTCAGGAGTTAGCAATAATCGATCAAGTAAAGAGGAGTTAATCTGTGCTACACGTGCGCGCACCATATCTTCTTCATTAGCGGCAATAATTTCAGCGGCTCTGGCAATAATTGCATCTGCAATTGCATTCAGGGCGGTGCTGCGCTCAGCACCTGTTGCAACGCTCAAAGTGCGCGCAGCAGCCCGAGCTGTATCAGCCAGGCTGTTAACCATGTGCGTTGCGATCATGACGCAAAGCCTATCGGGAGGTAGGCCTCATTGGCAGTGAATAATTCTGACACCTAACATTTAGTGAATGAGTTGTTCCTTTGATTCGTCCCTGTGCTTGCGTAAATAGACCATGAATGGAGTACCGCCGGTACCAACTGCTGATGGATTTCCAGGGGTGGCTTGTGCTTGTGCATGAATATATGTGCCTGCGTATTCCAGATGCTTTGCTCTAAAGTCACCAACAATGCTGACACATTCATTGAAAACACTTTTTAACTCTTTAACTCCAGCAGAGACAACCATATTTCGAACAGAAGGACCTGCTTCAACAGCCTCTATAAACTTCACATGCATGGGAGGCATGTAATTACGCATCTCCATTAGGTAATCACGAAGTTCATCCTTCTCGTGGGTGATTCCAAGCACTGCATCCATGGCCGGGATGATGGCACTTTGTGCACCAGTCTCACCACGAAAGGCTTGACCTTGGGCATCGTATGCATCTACTCCTTCATAAATTACCCCGTTAGGAAGTGAAAGGATTATTGCGCCAACCAAAATATATGGACGAACTCGATGAAAATAAACATATGGATCACAGCGCTCTGGCATTCGACATAAAACGTCATACATGGCTTGAAGCGCATCCCTGAGTTGCATTAATGCTTTTTCAAGTGTATCTAAACTGTTTTCAACAACACTAGCCTGCGCAAGTTCTATTGCCTTAAGAGCTTTTCCGGCTTTCTTCTCAATATCAATATGAATCAAGATAAACCATTCTTCGTCTTGACCCCCAAGGAAGCACTGAAGTAGCGCAATATTTCCACACTCAATAGGACCGTTAGGATCAAGGCGTCGCCAATTATCGGATGCATAGCTTTGATATGAAAGTATCGGAGGACGGCCAACTAATAGACCAACTTCATACCAAGGTAAAGCTAGTTTTTTGGGAAAAACTGTTGCTGGCGAATTATCACTCCACTGATAAGATTGTCCTATATAACTTAGGATCATCATGGCCCGTGATTTGTCAGCCTGTGTTTTTAGCGCAGAAACATTAAAGTCGGGCAGTGCATGTACTCGCTTGCGAAAATCAGTTCCCATCAAGAGTTTAGGAATCTCTAGCGCAAATTTATCCCACTCTTCATTGCCAGGAGAAAGTCTTTGTGCTGGGTCATAGTGAGGCAAATATCCAAACTCTTCAGAAAGACCATAATCAGCTATTTTTACAGGATTCATCTCTACTCTTTCGTGTGGGTGATTGATTCGCGCTAGAGTAATAGTTCATTCACAAAAAAAGCAATAGATGGGTCGCACTAAAGTCCAACATATAAAATTAAAGTAGGACTAAATCATCTCTATGCACTAGCTCGCGTTCGTACTCTGCGCCTAACGCTGCTGCGAGTTCTTTCGTAGAACGGCCCAGCATCTTTGGTAGATCCTCTGAATCAAAGGCGACTAAACCGCGTGCAATAACAACACCATCGGGTCCTACTAATTCGATTGCATCTCCTGCAATAAATTCACCCTCAACCGCAGTTACCCCTGCTGGAAGCAATGAAACACCACGCTCCAAAATTGCCTTAACTGCGCCAGCATCTAAAACTAACTTGCCATGTGGCTTAGTTGCATGCGCCAACCACAGTAGGCGTGATGTTGTCTTACTTGCGTGTGCATGAAAGTGAGTACCAAAATCCTGACCAGCCAAAGTTTTATCAGCATCTTCTAGAGATGTCAGAAGCATTGGGATACCGGCAGAGGTTGCAATGCGCGCAGCTTCAACCTTAGTAACCATTCCACCGCTGCCAACTCCGGAAGATCCTGCACCACCCAGAGTTTCGTTTTCGATATCTGCAACAGATGTAACTTCGTGAATACGCTTGGCTCCAGCCTGTGTTGGTGGAGCGTCATAGAGCGCATCAATATCAGATACGAGAACTAATAAATCTGCACTAATCAAAAGTGCTACTAATGCAGCAAGTCGATCATTATCGCCAAAGCGAATTTCGCCAGTACCAACTGTGTCATTTTCATTAATAATTGGAACGACTCCTAGTTGCAGCAAGCGATAAAGAGTGCGCTGGGCATTTTGGTAATGAGAACGACGCACAACATCTTCAGTTGTCAGCAATACTTGGGATGCAGTAATTGAATGGCGAGTAAAACTTTGGGTGTATTGGGCAATCAGAAGGCCTTGGCCAACCGATGCTGCCGCTTGCTGCGTTGCTAAATCCTTTGGACGTGTTGATAAACCCAATGGAGCAAGACCAGCAGCGATAGCTCCAGAGGAAACAACGACTACTTCAGATCCACGTGCTTTGCATGCAGCAACAAGATCTACAAGTTTATTGACTGCATCAGCATCTAGCGCGGAACCGGCTTTACCGGTGAGAGAGGATGAGCCAATCTTGATGACGATTCGCTTTGCAGAAGTAATCTGCGCTCGGCTCACTTGTCATCTCCATCCTCTGATTCATTCGCTTCAACAACTGAAATCTTAGGTGAATGTGGGTCTTCAATGTTGTATTCCCACTGCTTTGCAATCTCGTCATCGCTAAGAATATCTTCAACACGCTCGGTCTGCTGCCATGTTGATTCAAGACGTGAATCCTCACCACGGCGATGCAAGTGACCAGCAAGCTGCTCTGCTCCAGCTTCAATTGTTGGCTCCCAATCAAATACAACTTGTGTGAGGCCATCACCGATTCGAACTTCACTTCCTGCAACAGCGCCCTTTTTAAAGAGATCTTTTTCAACACCTAATTGCGCTAAGCGATCAGCTAAGTAGCCAATTGCTTCTGCGTTCTTAAAGTTAGTTTGGCGCACCCAGCGCTCAACCTTTTTGCCACGAACATTAAATGAACCATCGGCATTAGCTTTAACTTCAAAGCCAGAGTCATCGACGGCAACTGGACGCAAAATAATGCGTGTGCGAACTTCAATTGCTGCTGCAGCTGCGCGATCCTTTTGAATCAAACGAGCCATTGCATAAGTTAACTCTTGTAACCCTGCACGTGATGCAGCAGAGACTTGATAGACCTCATAGCCACGCTCGCGTAATTCGTCTTCAACCATATCTGCCATAGCTTTGCCATCAGGGATGTCAGTTTTATTGAGCGCGATGATTCGCACTCGATCCTCTAAGCCACCATAAATCGCTAATTCATTTTCAATAATTTCAAGGTCTTGCACTGGATTACGATCTGTTTCCAGAGTTCCACAGTCCAACACATGCACGAGTGCAACGCAGCGCTCGACATGGCGTAGGAATTCAAGGCCTAAACCTTTTCCTTGGCTTGCACCTGGAATTAATCCTGGAACATCAGCAACGGTAAAACGTGTTTCACCTGCTTGAACAACACCTAAATTTGGTGCAAGAGTTGTGAATGGATAATCAGCAATCTTTGGACGAGCTGCAGAAATAGCTGCAATAAGAGATGACTTTCCAGCACTTGGATAACCAACGAGCGCGATGTCTGCAACAGATTTAAGTTCAAGGAAAAGTGTGCGCTCTTCACCTGGTTCACCTAGTAAAGCAAAACCTGGTGCACGTCGCTTTGATGAAGACAAAGCCATGTTTCCAAGGCCACCAAAACCACCTTGGGCTGCAATAAAAGTTGTTCCAGTTCCAACAAGATCAGCGATCTGTTCACCGGCTGCATCAAAGATAACTGTTCCATTTGGAACACCCAGGATTAAATCATCACCTTGGTGTCCATCTTTGCGATCGCCATAACCTTGATGACCTGAGGTTGCTTTGCGGTGAGGTGAATGGTGAAAGTCGAGCAGGGTTGTAACACTTGGATCAACAACCAGAATTACATCGCCACCGCGTCCACCGTTACCGCCATCTGGTCCGCCCAGTGGCTTAAATTTTTCGCGCTTAACTGAAACGCAACCATCTCCACCTTTTCCGGCAGATGCGTAGAGAGTTACACGATCAACAAATGTTGTCATGTCTTTACTCCCTTCACTGCAGAAAATAAAAAAGCGAGCCGTGTGATTACGGCTCGCCCTTTTTAGAGAAACCTTTTATAGAGCTACCGGAACCACAACATTCACTACGCGACGTCCGCGAGCGCGACCGTATTCAACTGCACCAGCTGCTAATGCAAACAGTGTGTCGTCCTTACCGCGTCCAACGTTCTTGCCTGGGTGAAAATGTGTTCCGCGCTGGCGAACTAGGATTTCGCCTGCATTTACTTCTTGTCCGCCAAAGCGCTTGATACCGAGGTATTGCGCATTTGAATCGCGACCGTTTCGTGTCGAGGAGACACCCTTCTTACTTGCCATTTATTTATCCCTTACTTCGCGCCGTTGATGGCGGTAATTTTTACGAGAGTCTGCTTAGCGCGGAATCCCTGACGACGACGGTGACCTGTCTTGTTCTTGTAACGCAAAATATCGATCTTTGGTCCCTTAGTCTCTTCAAGAACTTCGCCTGTGACCTTAACGCCTGAGAGAAGCTTTGGATCTGAAGTAACAGATGCACCATCTACTACGAGCACTGCAGGAAATGAAACAGTTGCGCCAACAGCAGCATCGATACGATCGACGGTGACTGTGTCTCCAACTGCCACTTTCTCCTGATGGCCGCCAGCTTTAACGATTGCGTACACGTGTAACTCCAGTTCATTTTTAGCCCATGGCGCAGAACCAAAGGTTCCTTCGGGCAGACGCTAAGGGTACGGAACCTCTAGGCCAGGGTCAAATTGCGATATCTAGCCCTTTTGGGCGATACGGGTCAAGGCCTTTTCTAGGGCGTAAATCGGATCACTAGCCGCACCTTTTACTTGGGCATCTGCCAGGGCGATGGCCCCAACGGCATCAGCAATTTGAGCTGGTGTCCATCGATTTAACTGTCTACGGGCCTTATCAATTTGCCATGGCGCCATACCTAATTGCCCAGCTAATTCAAAAGATTTCACGCCGCGATTTGCACCTGAAACTTTAGCAAGTGAGCGAAGTGATGAAGCAATAGCACTTGTAATCATTACTGGATCAGTTCCAGTTTCTAGTGCACTGCGAAGAGCAACCAAGGCTGCAGGCAAATTACCTTCAAGCGTTGCATCGGCAACATCAAATCCAGTTGTTTCAACTCTGCCTTGATGAAACTTATCAATCATGACTTCATCAATGGTTCCAGCTGGTGCATCTGCTGCGATCTGTCCAATTGCTGATTGAAGCTCTCGCAGATCATTTCCCAACGCTGCGACTAAAGCAGTGATTGCTCCAGGGGTTGCCTTACGCTGTAAATCAAGAAAAAGGTTACGAACAAACTCTTCCTTTTCAGCTTCTTTCTTAATTGGCTCGCATGCAATTATCTCTGGCTTTACTTTCTTGATTGCATCCAATAAGGCCTTGCCCTTAACACCACCTTTATGAACAAAAACTACAGTCATTGTTGGATCTGGAGAATCTAAATACCTTGTCACTTCATCTTTAGAATCTTCAGGCAAATCTTGGAGATCACGGATGATTAATCCACGGCGCTCTGAAAACAATGAAGGAGCAAGTGAGTCAGCAATGTCGCCAACAAGTACATCTGCTGCAAAGAGAGTAGTGATTTCACATTTCTCATCTTTAAGTTGGGCGGTTAGATTGGTTAATGCTCTGTCTGCAAGCGCAGCCTCTGATCCCAGAATAAGGTAGAAGGAATTCATACTGCATCTACCCCCATCTAATGAGATTAAATCGACCTTTGGCTCTGCGCACTGTGAATTGATGATTTCGCACTTGCACTGCAATCGCACCATCTATATCTGTACGTACAACCTGTGAGCCGAGTCTAGCCAGCGCGTCCAGAGTTTGCACCGCTGGGTGGCCATACGTGTTGCCTGCCCCCACCGAGATGATTGAAATACGTGGGTGCAAAGCGCTCATGAAAGCTAAATCTTGGTATCTAGAACCGTGATGACAGACCTTGTATATATCAACGGGGAAAACATCTTTGACCAGAATTTGCTGAACTGGTGGTTCTAGATCACCACCTGCAAAGATTGAAAATGCATCACTTGTTATCAATGTCGCAATACTGGAGTTATTTATTTGTGAACCCTCCCCTGGCATTTCTTCAAAACTAGTTGCACTCAAGGTGGGCCAAAGAACATTAATAGCTAATGGACCAACCTTTGCACTCATTCCGCGCACCGCCTTAATCATCTCAACACCACTTAATGCCGATTGAGCCATAGCGCTTTCAACAAGAGGCGCAGCGTTAACACTGACCCAGACTTGTCCAACAGCACGGTTCTTTATTGCTCCAGGTAATCCGGCAACGTGATCTGCATGAAAGTGCGAAAGAATTAGCAGCGGAATCTCATTTATTCCAAGTGCCTTCAAGCAACGATCTTCTGCGACAGCATCAGGTCCAACATCTATAACAATCCCCTGATGGTTGCCTAAATTGATTACCATCGAATCACCTTGACCGATATCGCAGTTTGCCACCTGCCAATCCCCACCTGGCCAACGTTGCAACCATGTAATGGAAATCAGAATTATCAAGGTAAAGACAAGAATGTGTTTGAACCACTTCTTAAATAGCCATGAACCCAGTGTGAAGCTGGCAACTATGAGGAAGCCAATTTTTCCTGTTCGCAAAGTTAGAACCGGAAAGGATGATGCCCAATGTGCAATAAGTGCAATTGCCCCTGCTGGAAAGCGAATGAACCAAATCAAAACTGTGGAAAGAAGTGGCACGAAAGGTGAAAATAGCGCAGCAATAAAGCCCACAATCGTGATGGGGGCGACAAAGGGTGCTGCCAATAGATTTGCAATAACACTCATGGGAGCTAAATATCCAGAGAGTGCAACGATGATGGGTGAGCAGAAAACTATTGCAGCAATCGGAGGAGCTAGCGCTTGTGCAAGTTTGTCTGGCATATGTGTTGAAAGCTTTTCAATGAGCACAGGTGCAAAAAGAAGTAGGCCTGCAGTTGCTAAAACTGAGAGTGCAAATCCAGCATCACGCGCCTGCCAGGGATCAACGATGACAACTGCGGCCATGGCAAAGCCAAGTGCTGGAAGTGAATCTCGTCCCCGCTTGGTGCCTTGGGCAACAAGTAGAACTGCAGCCATTGCTGCTGCACGCAGCACTGATGGGGATGGTCGTACCAATGCAATAAAAGCGATGAGGGATATGGCTGTTGCCGAAAGACGGAATTTCATTCTTGCAAATAGAAACTGCACCATCCACAAAACAAAGGCGGAAACGAGGGCAAAGTTGGCACCACTGACTGCAACTAAGTGAGTTAAACCAGAGCGCTTCATAGAGTTTTTAAACTCCACGCTCTGTTTTGATGTATCGCCCAGCACCATTCCAGGTATGAGGGCCCCAGCATTGCCATCACCGGATAGAGATCTAAGGCCCAACCGAATCGTACCTAATGCACTAGCCCAGCGTGAAGCCTGCGTTTGAATCACGATGTCATCTTTTATTACAACTAATGCCGCTACTCGTGCTTCGTTGCTGGCAACTATTCGCCCCTGGGTGCTAAATCTTTGCCCAGGTAAGAGTGTGGTGACGCTTTGCTTTGAGGTCATGACACGTATAGGCACGCGTAGCTTGTAATGAATAGAACTGTTGTTTACTAAAACTGCACGCGCAATAAATGAATAGTTGCCAGTACTGGTTTTATTGGGATCTGTAACAACTTCTGCTGTAATGGTTGCACTTTGCATAAAGAATCTAGAAATCTGGCTATCTGCCAGAGATGCTTGGCGAATAGACATCACCGTGGAACCTAGAAGAAGTGCGCAGATGATTACACTGAATCTGACTTTTCTACTAATAAAGGAAAGTACAGCCAAAACTAATGCAGCGAGCGAGATTCGCCATGGCGCAGTAGCACTTTGAAACAATGCACCTAACCAAATTGCACCGCCAAGGGCAACTGCCCGATAGTCAGTTAAACGCGTATTTTGCTTTTGATTTGTGAGAATTTTGCCGCACCGATTCCGCTTACTTTTTGGAGATCTTCTACTGTTATGAAGGGACCATGGGTCTTCCTATAGGCAATAATGCGATTTGCAATCACTGGCCCAATTCCATCAAGTGAATCAAAATCACCGACCGTTGCACGATTGATATTAATTGGACCACTGCGCTTTGGTGCACTGACTCGAACACCTTTGCTATTTGTAATAGCTGCATCGACATAGATCTGTTCACCATCTGCCAACACTCTGGCTAAATTAATTGTGCTCAGGTCGGCTCCAGCAGCTGATCCCCCAGCTGCTTTGATTGCATCGATGACGCGAGAGCTAGCAGTAAGTGTGTAAACACCTGGGGTATTTACCGCGCCGGTAACATCGACAAAAATCTGCGGGGCTTGCACTTGCTCAACAACCACAGGAGGCGCAGTTACCTCGTCTGTATTTCCTCTAATGACAATAAATAACGATAAAACAACAACTACTGACGACATAGCAAGCAGTGCACGTTTTTGAATAGGGGTGAAATTTAGGTCAAACCACCAGGTAGCTAGCTTTTCAAAGATCTGTGAGAAATATTCCATGCCCCCATAGTTCAGGTCAGTGACAAAACAGGCTCACATTGGGTTAACGGGTGTGGATATTTACTTCTTAAGCCAGTAGTCGTTGATGTACTTCTCGCCCTCATCACAGAAGAAAGTAACGACGTTTTCAACACCGTACTGCTCCTTCAATCTCTTTGCTGCAATCATGTGTGCTCCTGAAGATGGGCCTACGAAAATGCCATGCACTCTTGCCAAACGGCGCATCTCTTCAATTGACTCCTCTGAGCCCACATCAATAACTCCATCTAATTCATGGTGGTGGCGGGTAACAATGCCTGGAATAAAACCATCGGCAATTCCTTCAATTAAATGCTTTGAGACTTCTCCACACAAAATTGTGCAGGATTCAGATGGCTCTAGAGCAATAACTTTGCAGTTGGGGTTCGCAACTTTGAAGGCTTGTCCCACACCAATAACTGTTCCGCCTGTTCCAACTCCACTAACTAATAGATCTGGCAGAACTGGCATTTGTTGCAAAATCTCTTGACCTAGCCATTGACGGTTTTCTTCAACGTTCCATTCATTATCAAATTGTTGTGGTGCAAAAAAACCTGGCATTGCTCCGCGCCGACGTGCTTCTTCTAGCGCGTCATTAACATGGAAATCTCCCATGGTGTGAACTTCTGCGCCAAATGCTTCAGAGATTGCTGTCCGCTCTGGACTCATTCCATCAGGCATGATGACCAACATCTTGTAACCCTTAACTGCTGCAACCATGCTCATTGCATTTCCAGTGTTACCGCTACTTGCTTCAACAATTGTGTCACCAGCCTGTAACAAGCCTTCTTCTTCCGCACGTTCAATCATGTATTTAGCCATTCGCGCTTTAATAGAACCAGATGGATTCAAATACTCCATCTTGACCCAAATACCTTCAATATTTATTAATGGCGTATTACCGATGGCATCTAGAATTGTCTTCATTGACATGGCCTTTCACATTGTGGAACTACTCGCGCGAGTATTAAGCGACGATATTAACTAGTTTTGGCGCGCGCGCAATGACCTTTTTCGGTGCGTTTGCACCCAGTTCAGCAACAATTGTTGGATGCGCAAGGGCTAACGCCTCAAGTTCTGCATCAGTAATCGTTGGCGACACATCAATGCGCTCTTTAATCTTGCCGTTTATTTGAATTACAGCTTCCACTGAATCTGCCACAAGAAGTTTTGGATCTACCGCTGGCCAGCCGGCAAGTGCCACAGCAGGCTTGTGTCCTAAACGCTCCCACATTTCTTCAGCTGTAAATGGTGCAACCAGTGAGACCATGATTGCAATTGCTTCAACAGCCTCACGAGCTGCAGGATCAGCGCCACCGCAACCAGAGTCAATCGCCTTACGTGTTGCATTTACCAGCTCCATTACACGGGCAACTGCAACGTTGAATCGGAATGACTCAACTGCAAATCCTGCATCGTTTAAGGCCTTATGTGTTGCTTTGCGAAGTGAGACATCTCCCTTAGAAAAATCTACTCCTGGAGCACTTGTGATATCTCCAGATAAACGCCAAGCACGAGTTAAGAACTTCACTGAACCTGATGGTGAAACATCAGACCAATCAACGTCATCCTCCGGAGGACCAGCAAAAACCATGGAAAGGCGAATTGCGTCAACACCGTGTTTTTCAAGTTCATCAGAGAGTGCAACAAGATTGCCGCGACTCTTAGACATTGCCGAGCCATCCATAACAACCATGCCCTGATTTAGCAGACGTGTAAATGGTTCATTGAAATTAACCATGCCCATGTCACTAAGGACCTTAGTAAAGAAACGGCTATAGAGAAGGTGCAAAATCGCATGTGTTACGCCGCCAACATATTGATCAACAGGCAGCCAAGTTTCAATATCCTTCTTTAAAAATGGTTGGTCGTGCACAGTAGAAGATGGATAACGCAGGTAATACCAAGATGAATCCACGAAGGTATCCATTGTGTCGGTATCTCGCTTTGATGCAGCCCCACACTTAGGACATGCAACATTGACCCAATCAGTTGCAGCACCCAGAGGTGATGTTCCCTTTGGCTTTAAATCTAAACCTTTAGCATCTGGCAAAGTAAGTGGAAGTTGATCTGCGGGAACAGGAACTTCACCACATGATGGGCAGTGAATAATTGGAATTGGCGTTCCCCAGTAACGCTGTCGAGAAACTAACCAATCGCGCAAACGGTAATTACGGGCAGATTTTCCAAGGCCAGCTTTTTCAAGTTGGCTGTTAATAGCAGCGATTGCATCTGCCTTATTAAGACCATTGAGTGCGCCTGAATTAACTAACTTTCCATCACCAGTTGTTGCAACTCCACTTGCATTGGGATCTTCTTCCCCAGTTTCAACAACTACAACTACAGGCAACTTAAAGGCTCTTGCAAAATCTAAATCTCGCTGATCGTGGGCTGGAACAGCCATGATGGCTCCCGTGCCGTAATCTGCTAAAACATAATCACTGGCCCAAATAGGTAGCTTTGCGCCATTAACTGGGTTAATGGCATAGCGATTAAGAAAAACACCACTCTTAGGGCGATCCGTAGCAAGGCGATCGATATCGCTATCGGCCTTAATCTTTTCAAGATAAGTGTTGAACTCATCTTCGTTGCCTGTCCCAATTACTAACTCAGCAGCTAGTTCACTATCGGCAGCAACGACCATAAATGTTGCGCCATATAAAGTATCTGGACGGGTTGTGTAGATAGTTACTGGCTCTGTGCGGCCTTCAATAACAAATGAAACGTTGGCACCGGTTGAGCGTCCAATCCAGTTGCGCTGCATCATCAAAACTTTTTCAGGCCATTTACCTTCTAATTGAGCCATGTCATCGAGCAAACGGTCGGCATAGTCAGTGATCTTGAAATACCACTGATTCAACTTCTTCTTGGTCACAGCTGAATCACATCGCTCACATAGACCTGCAACTACTTGCTCATTAGCCAAAACAGTTTGGCATCCAGGACACCAGTTCACTGCTGAATCTTTTCGATAAGCAAGGCCGCGCTCGTGCAGTTTTAGAAACAGCCATTGATTCCATTTATAGTATTCAGGATCGCATGTATTAAATACGCGATCCCAGTCAAAAGAACATGCAAATCGTCGCATTGATGCTTTTTGAACAGCAATATTTTCATAGGTCCAAATGCGTGGATCAGAGTTGCGTTTGATTGCAGCATTTTCAGCAGGTAAACCAAAAGCATCCCAAGCAATTGGGTGCATAACGTTAAAACCCTTTTGAACCCAGTAACGGGCAATCACATCACCTAGTGCATATGCCTCGGCATGACCCATGTGTAGATCACCGGATGGATAAGGAAACATATCCAATACATATTTCTTTTCACGTGTGTCATCTGCACGACCTGATTTAAATGGTTGTACTTGATCCCAAATGGGCAGCCATTTTTCCTGCACGTAGGCAAAGTCGTATGCCGCGTGCTCGCGCTCGTCATTCACGTTGTTATTCATACGTGGAGCTAAGGGGATTTGAACCCCTGACCCCCTGCATGCCATGCAGGTGCGCTACCAGCTGCGCTATAGCCCCATTTACTTCAAGTGCAGACCTTACCGCATACATGCACGGTGGTTTTAAACGAAAGTTGCTCCACTTTCTTCGCCATAGACAGGTTCTGGAATAGACCCAGCGTTGTGTTCTATTAAATTCCACTGTCGCGGATTTCTTTGTAGGACTGACCACGATGCATTTGAAAGTCCGCCTAATACTCCCCAATGAGAAAGTGGAAGCTGTAGCAATTCTCCAAGGACACATCTAGCAGTTCCACCATGTGTTGCAACAACTAAAAGTTGCTCTGTTTTTCCCTCTAGTGCTTTCAATATTTCGCTAACTGCGCGAGATGCAACTTCACTGCGTCGCTCCCCTGTTGTGCCAGCAGGACTATCATCGCCATCAATCCAGCGAATAAAGTTATGAAAATCTTCTGCACGATTTTGTGAACCGGTTTTACCTTCCCACAAACCACCATTTGTTTCTCTCAGTGATTCATGTGTACTAAAACTTAACCCAGTTAAATCTGCAAGGGCTTGCGCAGTTTCTTTAGCGCGGCCCAGATCACTTGAAATAATCTGAGTTGGGTTCATGCCAGCTAAAACTTGGGCTGCTCTCGTTACTTGTACTTTTCCAACTTCATTGAGTGGAATATCAGAATGGCCTTGAAAACGGTTGATCTTGTTCCAGTCAGTTTGTCCATGGCGCCAAACAACAATTCGATTACCTACCATTTAATGCGGCTTCCTTCACAGCATCTAGTTCAATAGTTGGGCAGTCATTCCAAAGGCGATCAAGCATGTAGTACTTGCGAAGCTCAACGCTTTGAATGTGCACAACTAAATCTGAGTAATCAAGCAAAATCCATTCAGCACCTTTTTCACGGCGTGCTGGCTTCTCTCCTATTGCTTGAAGCTTGCGTTCGACTTCATCAGCAATTGAATCAACCTGTGCTGAATTCTGACCTGTTGCAATCAAAAAGACTTCGCTTAAAACTAGTTGATCTGATAAATCAATAGCGATTAAGTCCGTGCCAATCTTTTCGATAATGGCGTGGGCGGCTACTTGGGTTATCTCGCGGGTTTTGCTACTGATTGTCATAGAGCCCATTCTCTCTTATAAATCCCGCCACAATTTCCGGCACATCAGCGCTCAATCCCTGGCGAATCGTTGTTGCAGCAGCATCAAGGGCACCAATATCAATTCCAGTTTCTGGATATCCAGGCCGATTGATGCAGATGATTGAGACCATTTTTTCTAACTCTTGGGCCCTGTGCCACTGATCCATCTTTGAAAAAGCATCTGCACCGACAATCAAGTAAATCTGATCATCTGGATGTGTTTGACTCACCGCTTCAACGGTATCGATTGCATAGCTAGGGCCTTGGCGCAGGATTTCAATGGGGTTAACACTTACTTTGTTCTTGATTTCCTCTGGCAAAGTTGAAACGGCTAACTCACACATCTTTCGGCGCTGCTCTGGTGAGGCAGTTGGCTCGCTACTTCGCAGCAAAGGTTGGCCTGCTGGAATAAGAAGTAAGTGATCAATGAGATCTTTTTTAAATAGTTGGGTAATTACGTGCAGATGACCGCGATGAATGGGGTCAAAGGTTCCGCCGTAAATTCCAACGCGGGACAAATTAGTCCCGGTCTAGGCGAAGAGTTAAATAAAGAAGAAGTGAAAGTACAGAAAAACCAATAATGCCAAATGCGTATGGGGGCATTGGTAGTTCGCGCAAAGCCTCAGTTGCTAAGTTCATCATGGTTGAAATCCTACTATGCCAATCCATTAAGTAATTGCTTAAAGCGAGCCTCATCAATGACTGGCACGCCGAGTTCTTGTGCTTTAGCTAACTTTGATCCTGGGTCAGTGCCCACCAATACGTAGTCTGTCTTCTTAGATACAGCGCTGGCGGCCTTGCCGCCATGGCCAGTAATAGTTTCAGAGATGCCGTCACGAGTGAACGATTCCAATCCGCCAGTGACAACAAAAGTTAATCCAGCCAGAGTTTGTGGCAAGGCAGCAACTTCTTGTTGAATAACAGTAACGCCAGCAGCATCCCACTTTCGAATAATTTCACGATGCCAATCAACAGCAAACCATTCAACTATCGACTGTGCAATTGTTGATCCGACGCCATCTACTGCTGCTAACTCCTCTGCAGAGGAAGTTGAAATCTTGGCTATAGATGCAAAGTTTGTTGCTAACGCTTGGGCGGCAGTTGGACCAACGTGCCTGATAGAGAGTGCGACAAGAGTTCTCCACAGCGGTTGCTTCTTAGCTTCATCGAGTGCGGCAAGAAGTTTTGCAACATTTGCACCTGCTGTTCCATCTTTTTTGGTAAAGAACTCACTCTTGGCCAATTTCTTTTCATCTAAATCAAATAGATCAGATTCATCTACGATTATTTTTGACTCAAGTAATGCCACTGCAGCTTCATAGCCCAGAACATCAATATCCAGAGCAGCACGTGAACCAATGTAGTAAATGCGCTCACGCAACTGTGCGGGACAACTTTGCGTATTTGGGCAACGTATATCAACATCAGCCTCAGACATTGCACGCAGCTTTGATCCACACTCTGGGCAATTTGTTGGCATAACAAAGGCGCGCTCACTACCCGTGCGTCGCTCAATTACTGGTCCTAGAACTTCTGGAATAACATCGCCAGCTTTGCGAATGACAACAACATCGCCAATCAAGACGCCTTTGCGAACAATTTCTTCAGCGTTATGAAGAGTCGCATTAGTAACTGTTGAACCTGCAACTTTAACTGGATCCATAAAAGCAAATGGTGTTACACGACCCGTGCGACCAATACTGACCTTGATATCTAGAAGTTTGGTAGTAACTTCTTCGGGTGGATACTTAAATGCAATAGCCCACTTAGGCGCACGGGAAGTAAAGCCCAACTGGGCCTGCTCACTCATTGAATCGACCTTTATAACAACGCCATCGATTTCATGCTCAACATCATGGCGATGTTCTTCGTAGTACTTAACAAATTTCTCAACTTCAGCGCGGCTCTTACACACCTTAAAGCGATCACTTGTTGGCAGGCCAAGAGAGGCTAATACTTCATAGGCATCACTTTGTGACTCAAATGAAATACCCTCTTTCGCTCCCACACCATGAACAACTACCGAGAGTGGGCGTGATGCAGTTACTCGTGGATCCTTTTGGCGCAAAGATCCAGCTGCACCATTGCGTGGATTAGCAAAGAGAGCTTTACCAGATTCCTCTAGTGATTCATTGAGTTCATTGAAGGCTGCAATAGGAAAAAACACTTCTCCACGTACTTCAATCAAATCTGGAGTTTTATCGCCTGAGAGAGTGTGTGGCAGGTTCTTTATTGTCTTAACGTTCAGTGTTACATCTTCACCCGTAACACCATTACCACGAGTGAGACCTCGAACTAACTGACCCTTTTCATAGGTCAAGTTAATTGCTAAGCCATCTACTTTGAGTTCGCATAGGTAGGAAGGTTTAGGAACTTCCTTCTCAACGCGATCAAACCAAGATGAAAGCTCTTCAATATCAAAGACGTTATCTAAACTCATCATTTTTTCAATGT
>Ga0209087_1000789_pt1 | contig 19476 bp, 20 predicted proteins | sample S_130805_EF_Meta_FD_187321 | JGI IMG/M metagenome (GOLD analysis project Ga0209087, IMG submission 187321) | Freshwater microbial communities from Lake Simoncouche, Canada to study carbon cycling - S_130805_EF_MetaG (SPAdes) (version 2) | ecosystem: Environmental > Aquatic > Freshwater > Lake ... | reverse complement strand
CTCAATTCTGTTCGATAATGTTCGCATAACGCTTACCATAATTGGCGTATCAATTGCTTTCAAACGGCAAACCATATATGGTCTCATGATTCATACAACGCCTCGCCTTGCTCGGCGCCAATCACAGCGTAGCTGTGTCAACCAATTCTCTCAAAACTTTGTATGGTACCCCCTTCAACTTTTTTCATATTTCAAGTTTTCTTCTTTCTGTCAAATCATCAAACCATACATGGTCTCATGATTCATACAACGCCTCGCCTTGCTCGGCGCCATCACAGCGCAGCTGTGTCAACCAATTCTCTCAAAATTTGTAGGGTACTCCCTTAAAACTTTTATTTCAAAAATTGAAGGGTACTCCCTATGAACTTTCTTCAATTTTATATAATAATAACTTCTCCAATTGCTCCAAAATTTTGCTCCAAAAGGCGCTAAGTCCCAAACTTTTTTTTATAGAAGTTTTTTTATTTTATTTATTTTTACTTTCATAAATTAAATGTTTGGACTTAGCATGGATCATTGGAGCATTGGAGCATTTCTACTTTCATTTCTCAGGATTCATAAAAAGTGTAATTAATTATACTACCCTTTTTTCTCTTCTTCGCAAACTTCCTTTTTATTTCTAATCATCTCCAAATCTTCGATCTCTTCTATTTGAACATCTCGTTTTATATTTATACAACAGAATTAGAAAAATTATTATCTAACGTTAGATAAATGGAAGCTGAATCAAAACTCCAAAGAATACAAAATCAAAATAGAATTCGACAACAGAACTATTATAAAAAACATAAAGAAGAAATTAATAATAAAAGAAGAAATATTTATAATTTAGGAAAAGATAAAATAATTAATCAATCAGAACATGTTGAAGAAAACCCACATGAAAAACAAATATATAAAACTGATTTTTCAAAATCAAAAACTTTATCTTATGAAGAAATTATTAACGCTTTAAAAACATTAGAAATAAAAGATGGATCACGAGATAAGTACAGTCAAGATATTAAACGATTAATGATTTTAACAGAATGTGAAGATTTCATTAAATGTTTAAAAGATTATAAAAAGATTATAGAAATAATTAATAATTCTAAAAAAACAAATGGAGAATCATATTCTGTAAATACACGAAAAGCGTTATTCCAAATGATTTTATTTTTAATTGATAAATTACAACTTCCTATTTCTTTAAAAGTTAAACAACAATATATTCAACAATTTGAAATTTATAAAATATCTTCAAATGATTATTCAACAGAAAAGCAAGAATCAGCACCTATTTACACTTTCAAAGAATATCTAGAAAAAGTAAAAGATGAGTATGGTATTATTTCAAAATTTTATGTTCTGTCAAAACTATACTCGGAGATAACTCTTCGAGATGATTTCATTTTAAAAATCGTTCCTAGTATTGAAGAAACTAATGAAAAAGAAAATTTTATTATTGTACCAATAAAAGATAAATTAACTATTATTGTAAATAATTATAAAACGAGTAATAAATATGGTCAAATAAAAGTTAAGTTATCGACTTCTTTATCAAATTTAATTAGAGATTACATGTCAAAAGAAAAATTAAGTTATAATGATTATTTATTTGGAAATAAAAATTTATCAACTTATGTTTCAAAAATGAATAAGAAGATTGGAGTTAACGCAGGAATAAATGAGTACAGACACATGAGTGTTTCAGATTTATTAAACACACAACCTAGTCCTGAAGAACGACAGAAATTATCTCAGCTTATGAAACACAGTCCTATTACTCAAATAAAATATTTAAGAAAAAATAAATGATAATAAAAATGATTTAAATACTATTAAGTTTTCTATATGTAGTATATAGAATGCCATCACCAACTTATCAGCAAAACAAAGAACATATTTATAAATGGCGAGAAACTAATAGAGAAGAATATAATTTAATTAGAAAAAGGTTTTATTATAAAAATAAAATTAATTGTCTTATTTGGAGGCAAATTAAATATGAATTTTTAGATATTTTGAGAGAATAATTTATTGACTTTTGATTTTTTAATTCTATACACTAAAAAATCAAATCCTTTAGGAAAAGTTGAATCTTTTAAATTAATTAATAAAATTGATTTAAAAGAACTTAAATATTATTATCTATATTACTATATAAATGGCAACCTTCGAAAAGTTCATGAAAATGTATAAAATTAAAAAAGGTGATAATACTACCAAACCAACCCATACTAGAATTGGAGATCGAAAAGAAATTTATGGCGGGTCTTATAATATTCCAAAAGATAAAATGAGTGAATTTTATAAATTATACTATGATCATGTATTTGTTAAAAATAATAAAGAATATTACACTGAAAAACAATATGGAAATTGTATAGCTGTTGATATTGATTTGAGACATTGTTATGAAGATCGAAAGGGTCAAAATTATAGACGTTATAATAAAAAACATATTGAAGAGTTGATTGTTTTATATTTGGACACAATTAAAGATTTTTATATTATTGAACCAAATGTTTCAATTCCAATTATGGTTTTTGAAAAGGAAAATATACATATTCCAGAAGATAAATTTTGCGTTAGAGATGGTATTCATTTGATTATTGGATTACAAGCTGATTTCGAAACCCAATTATTAATTAGAAAAGAAATGATAGCACACGTATCATTCAATGATGATTTTAATTCATTATTAACAATAAATGGTTGGGAGAATGTATTTGATGAAGCCATTTCAAAAGGAACAAATAATTGGCAGTTGATTGGTTCAAGAAAACCAGAATACGAAGAATACAGATTAACATATATGTTTGAAAATACAATTGATCCAGATGATAATGAATTTATGACTGAACTCATTTTTGAAAAAAGTGAACAAACACCAACTTATATTACCGAAGAAAATATTGAAAAGTTTTCAGTTCAATATGATAAACACCCAAAACTTCAATTAAAAAAACCCCATCCCAAAAAAACTACATCCTCAAAACAATCTGGAAATAAGAACTCTGAAGAAGCGAAAACGCAAAGCAATGAAAATAATTCAAATGAATATTATAACATTATTGATAAATTTATTGAGAATGATTTACTAAGAAATACATGTGACGCTCATGAATCTTGGGTATTAATTGGTACACATTTAAAAGTGTTATTTGAAGAAGATATTACTTTATTTCAGAAATTAACAGAAAAATATGGTTCTGATAATAAAAAAGAAGAATATGAAAAATGGTGGAATGAATATATCAAACCAAAATATGATGATAAATCAAAAGCGTTGAATATTATTAAAAAAATAGCGAAAGAAACAGATGAAGACAAATATAAAAAAGTTCTGAAACAAATTAAAATTCAAAATGCATTAGAAGAAAATAAAAACATTACAATTGTTAAAAATGATACCGAAGCACGCGATATTATTTATGAAAAAATTAAAGATATTGTCAAATATAGTAATGGAACATTTTATATTAAAAAAGAACATATTTGGATCAAAGAAGTTCAATACATTGAAGATTGGTTATTTAAAAATATTACTGAATCAGATATTTGGAAATTAAATCAATTTGGATTAGTTCAAAGTTATGTTCAAGATTATTGTCATGCTAAGCATATTTATGAATTATTGACAAAAGAATTGAGATTGAAAAAAGACGATACATTTGTTGATAAATTACACACAACAACAACTGGTAAAATTTGTTTTATAGATGGTGTGTTAGATTTTGTAAATAAAAAGTTTTATAAATGGGAAGATATTACATTTGAATATTATTCTTGTATACAAATCCCTTTACAATTTGCTGAATATTATTTATCTCCAAATATGGAAATTATCAATATAATTAGAAATGATATATTGATGCCATTATTTGATAAAGACATTGATAGGGCATTACATTTCTTTTCAAGAGCAATGTCTGGATTTACTGGAGATAAAAATTATGGGACTTACTTAGGAAATAGAAATTGTGGAAAAGGTATTTTATACGCTTTATTTGAATCATTTTATGAGTATTTGAAACCATTTGAATTAAGTAATGTATTGGTTTCAAGAAACGATAATAAAACGCAAGAAACAAGTAGAATGTTGTATTGGTTATTTGAGTTTGAATTTTCTAGATTGGCATTCGCTCAAGAAACCCCTCAACCAGAAGAAAATTTGAAAATTAATGGAAGATTATTCAAGAAAATTAATTCTGGTGGTGATACAATAGTTGCTCGAAGAAATTATGATAGAAAAGATACTAATTTTATTATTGATACAACTATGTTCATAGCAGGAAATAATGAATTGAAATATTCAGAAGAAGATGTTAAAGAACAAGAAATTTCATTTGTAGGCGTCAAACAATTCAAAACTCAAGAAGAAATTAATAAAATGAAGGAAGATAAGGTCGATGAAAGAGTTTGGAAATCTTTTCGTGTTAAAGATCCTAATTTAAAAAATAAAGTCAAAACGGAAGAATTTAAATTAGCATTTATTTATTTGATTTATTCTTCGTTCAAAAATCAAGCAGTTCCTGTAAAAATAGTGAAAAACGATGATAATGATGAAGAATCTAATCAATCACTTCCACAAAGAATTTTAAATGATTATATTATTACTTCCAATAAAAGTGATTACATTTTGTGTACTGAAATAAATATAAAAGGATTTGATAAAAGCAAAGTTACTAAAAGTTTGGAAGAAATGGGTGTTGATAAGAAAAAATTAACTAAAGGTGAAGATAGAAATAAATGGGTTTATATTGGAATTAAAAAGAAAACCAAAGATGATAAAGACAATGAAGTAGATTCAGAATTGGAAGATGAAGATGATTAAATATTATTGGTTATGATGTTGATTTATAAAATCAATATCATATTTTATGTTTCAGTGTTGCTCCAAAATTTTGCTCCAAAGGGGTCTAAGTCCTAAACTTTTTTTTATAGAAGTTTTTTTATTTTATTTATTTTTACTTTTATAAATTAAATGTTTGGACTTAGCGTGGATCATTGGAGCATTGGAGCAAGACTGATAATTATATTTTCAATATGTATTTACTATTTTCTTACTTGTTCACTTCACATTTAAAAAATAATAATAAAATAATAAAATTTCATGAATTCTATATTCTATATTCTTTAGGAAAATTATAATATAGAAAATATAATATTCACTATATTATAAATGGAATCTAGAAAATTGAAGCCAACTAGAAAGTCAACTGATTATAATAGGTACGTTCAAGAGCTACAATTATCTCTTTACAATAAAAAGTATAATGATACTTCAAATAGGAGATATGAAGAAGTAGATTATTCAGAAAAAGATTTCGCAAAGAGTTGCGGAGCAAGATGGGATTCGTATTATAAGAAATGGTATTTTTTGAATGAATCTGATCATGATAAGTTTTTATTCAATTAAATAAATTAAATATTAAACAAAAGATTAATATTTAATAAAAAATGAAGCAACATCCTATTTATAAAAATTATTATATTTTTGAAGAAGATATTGTTCTAGTAAAATTAGAACCACCCCCTAATCATGTTCCAATGACAAAAGAAAAATTCGATTTCATTGTACAGAATCAACAGAAATGGAGAACAGAATTTCAAGAGAATCAAAAAGAAAAACATAAACAAAAGAAAGAAAGAATTAAAGAATATAACAGAAAGAAAAGACAAGGAGACCTTCGGTCTCTGGAAGCGGTCGCTTCCGATATTAAAAAAGCAAATGAACCTACTTTTTCTTGAACATGTCATTTAATATTTTGATATTATTTTGAAGTGAATTTGTATTCCATAGAAGGTACATACTGAATAGAGATGGCGAAGGAACTAAATAATTAATTAATTGATTTTCTGTTTTATTTCCAAGGTGACGCTTTATGTAAGCATCTCGTTTTTCTTTTGAAGCTCCGTCTATAAAAGTAATCGGGTGAGATTCATCAGGGAACGATTGACCGAAATTATATTCTTCACCATTATCTAATATCACTTTAAATCTTTTTCCTAATCTATTACTTCTGTCGATTTTCATTATTTGAACCATAATATTATAAATCTAATATTTTAACATTCTTACTTATAAAAAACGTCTTAATTAATCTTTTCAAAGAATCATATCTTAATTGTTTGTTACAGCGTTCATGACAGGTAATAAAAAATATTGTTTTCAACTCATCTCCGAGTAATTTAAATCCTCTTCTTTTATGTTTGAACGGTTTTTCACAAACAGTACATATATCAGAATTATTGATAATAGAAATCATTTTTATTATCAATTAATTTATTTTTCAAAAATTCTGGACGAGTTTAAATCTCCTATTTTATCAGATTTAGTAACTCCATAAATATTAAATGTAAAAACTATATGAGGGAAGGCAGTTGTGGTTGATACATTATAATTTCCACTTCCATTTACATTTACTCGTTGATAAAATATATTCAAATTGACCAATTCTTGATTTTTCGTAAAAGTTAAAACGCTCCCTCCAGTTGATCCAGTAATGTAAGTATTTTGAACAAATCTCGCTACATAAAATGTAGAACTAACTTGATTTGTCTTTGAACCGCTATTGTATACATTATTCGTAAATGGTAATCCAGAAATATTTATTGTAACAATTCGGTCGTCATTTGCCGTTCCAAATGTGCCATCTCCAACATTTGACAGATAAGCAATCGGAACCAACGCAAAACGATCATACTTATCGTACATGTTTCCTAAAAGAGTTCTCAAGTTAATATTTGACCAAGTCATATTTGTATAATATTGATCACTACTTCCAATATTATTTGAACTATTTGAAGGTAAATCTGAACTTCTTAAAACCAAAGATGCGCATTCATTATACATAATTATTATATACAAATAAAATTATATTTAAAATAAATACAACAACCTTCAGTTGTTTTATTTATTCAAGAAACCGAAGGTTTCAAAACTTAATGTATGCCGAGTTATTTTCACAAACGAGAACACTGTCAAAATTGGCAAAAGAATCAAACCGAGTTGTAATAGCGCCTGTTTGACCTGCGAAATTCATAATCAGGAAAATATCATCAGTATTCGAATTATATCCCGCAAATATGGTATCTTTTGGAGCAGCCGAATAATTTTCCAAATCTAAACCAATAACAAATGATCCACTCGTAGTTGACGAAACATTAGTCGCACTGTCATTGGATGCTTGTGGGTTAGGTAAACTGTATGAATATTTATCAATTGATGGAGTGTAAAGTAAATCACTAATACTTCCCATTGCCTTACATGCTTCGGCAAACATTTCGGGAAGTGTACTGGGAACTTTTGGTGGCATAATCTGACTACCAACTCTAAACTGGTAATCGACAATACCACTTGTAGTAGACGAGAAAGGGAATTGACCTGTGAATGTCCCTGTTCCATTTTGTCTGACCGTGGTCAAAATAGATTTTAAAGAACTAAATTTGGCAGGAATCGGCATAGCCACTTGAGTTGCTGAAGTTCCCAACGAAAATGAAAATTGATAGTTTCTAAAATCCGGAATAACATATTGCAGAGGTTGACCTTCTAGAGAACCATAAATGATAGACATAGCAGAATCGCCCAACTCAATAAAATTAGCTACATATTCAACATTGGTCAAGGCAAGGGTTGCTGAAGTTCCTGCCGACGTGGATGTCAAATCAGAACAAGCCTTGTAAAATGTATCAACCAGTTGAATTTCAACACGCAAAGGAGCAGAAGACATTGCGAATAATGGGACATAATTTGAACTTGAAAGAGAACCAATCAATGATACCAAATTCAAACAATAAGTATCAGAAACCGTACTTCCGCTTGCAGTCAATGCCGTTCTGTCACCACCAATTCGCTCTCCTGAATTAGCCGCATAAGAAGGAATACGTCCCGAATTCAACACAGTCTTCAAAGAATTTGCTAACGCTTGTGCGGTTGCCAGATCGGCCGCATCAGCAGTGGCTACTGCCTGAAATGTTGTTACCAAATCCGCACGAGTACCACAAAGCATATTTTGTTTTCCATAAGTCGCATCAGTTGGTTGCTGAAGATCAAAGAGAATTTTCGCTAAAAGTCCATAATTGTCAATATCTTGAAGCAAGTTAGATCCATGGAAGACTCTAATTCTTTGAATAAGACCATGAGCGCCACAAGAATCCCATCTAAAAGCGTTACCAGCTGCTTGAGAAGTCACTGCACATTTAAACTTGAGGTATGATTCTGTAGGAGCGAGAACCAAATTATTTCTAGTAGGGATATTCAAAATAATGGTATCACCCAATCCATAAGGCCCAGTTCCATTTTGGGCCGCAATATTTACTCTTGAAGAACGAGCAACTGCTGATTCCACTTTTGATCCATACTTGAGTGTTTTCGGAAGCATATAATTTATAAAAGATTATAAATTATAAATTTATCGTTTTTCTAAATACGATTTCTTTTTTGATTCACCACTAATTTTCCTCACTCCAAAAGGAAGATATTGCGCATCTCCTAAATTAGATTTATTATAAATCATGTTATTTATTCCATTTGTTGAATCAGTAGAAACTCCTTTTATACTATGAGTTGAATGACCAATAACACCCAATTTTTTTCCTAAAGAATGAGCCAAAGCAAGTTTTGATCCTAAAGAATACGCTGATTTCGCTAATTTTAACCCCATCATTGCTGACATATAAATACTAATGATATTTTTATTTCTTTTAATATCCAACGAAATTAACAAAGTCTAATTGTAAAGTTAAACTAAAATATTGTTGATTTAATTCAAGCGGTTGTTCATCTTGATTTAATAATTTAATATTTATAGAATTAAAATTATTATTATTCAAATCTATTTTATATTTATCATTATTTGTATAAGTAATTAAACTATAGGGTACATTATTAACTGGAAAACTACAAAGAATTTTCATATCATTATTATTCAAATTGGAAATTGATCCAGAATTAAAATTAGTTGCGATTTTAATCATTTGATTTTGCGCTAAATTAATTTGTTTATATAATGTAAGACTTTTCCCAAATGAACTATTATATAAATCATTTGTAGACAAACCTAACACGTTTATACATGTACTGTATTGGGAAAGTATTTTAAATTCATTAACAGAATTTGTAAATGTAAATTTATTAATTATACTATTATATGTTACTGTTGTATTAGGTAAATTTTGACTAAGATATGTTGCTAATTGGTAAGCAGTATAATTTCCATAATTTATATACAGTGTTAATCCTGTAAGATCAGGAGTAGTCAACTCCTGATAATTTAATTTATTATTTGTAGAATTTATATTATAAAAACTATATGGTATACTTGCGTTAATGACAGAAAGATGAATAGAATAATTATCATCTACAGAAATTAAATTTGTTTCAAAATCAATGTCAGAATAATTTTGATTATTAAAATTTTTCGCATATTTAGAATTGAGGTGTATTTGTATTGATTCATGTGACATTTATAATATCTTATTATTTAATTTGTCAAGATTTTTATGCGAATGTTCAGCAAGTGGACTGATATTATTTGTTTTGAGAATTATTTTTCGACCACCATTTTGAGTTTTTGAAAGTACAGAAACAATATCATTTCTTGAACGGATATCTGTCTGCTTGTTACTAATTGATTTTCCAATTCCAGATAGACCAACTCCTTTATTAACAGCAATAATTTTATCCCCTCCAGAATATTCTGCTAATGAGCCTCCGAGACTATGTCCAATTGAAGTGATTGGTTTATTATTATATTTCTTTTTAACATCATTAATCAAGTTTTTAGAATCTCTAAATCTGGTAGAATATTTCTCCAATCCAACTGCTAATAATCCATCTGTCATTAAATCGTTTTCATTCTTACTTCCTCTAAAAATAACACTAGGATTCTTTTCTTTATCAAAATAAACTTTATGATTCGCATTAGAAAGTGATTTATCTAAAGTCAGTCCATATTTCTTACCTAGTTTTTCGGCATTTCCAGTTCTTGAGTAAGACGCTTCTATAAGGTCTTTTACTTCATTGCTTCTTATTTTGGGAATAAATTCAGGAGCAAATTGAAGCCCTTTATCGACTCGAAACATCCTCGTCATCTTTATATTGTTCAGTTATATTATTTATTTCGGTCATTTCTTTTAAAGGAGAATTGTCTTCATTCTTTTGAACAATTAAATCAATAATCTTATCATAAGCAGGTATTTGTCTTACTTCTGTCGGGAATTTATTATCATAAAAAGCAGGATCATGATATCGCATATTATAAAGAACCATATCCCAATCGAACTCTGTAGTTTCTGGATTAGGTTTATATAACAATTCAGCAGGACATACACCATTCTCTAAAGATTTGATTAAATTAGAAATATCCATATAGTTCTTGAGGTTTTAATTTTTCAATTCCAACAAATTAAAATTTTTATAAAGGGTATTTGTTACAGTATCCAAATCTAAATGAGTATAAGGTTTATCAAACACGAAATTATATAAAATAAGAGCATCATCTTTATTCAAATGTAATAATTCTTGTGAAATACTATTCCATTCTGCGATTGATTTTGGTTTAAAAATACTTGTATAGGTGATTTGTTTTCTCAACATTCTTGGCATGTATAAATAACTTTGAAGAGTAAAAATAAAAGCGCATTGGATATGTCTTGCCTTAATTATCATTTTATTTAATTGCCTCTGTACTCCTTTATCTTTTAAAACATCAGCCATATCATCAATAATTATTGCGGAGTATTGTATTTCTTTTTCTTCATCTGATTCAGATTCAAAATCGTTATCATTCTCGTCATACTTTTTCTTTTTCTTATCTTTTTTCTTCTTTTCAAGTGTTGTATCTACTTTATATGAAACTAATTCTTGATATATTGATTCTAAAGTAGGTACATCTAGTTCATGGTATACCTTATCATGATTCAAAAAAGGATGGTTTTGAAGACTTGCCATACTTGAATCTGGACAGAAATAATATAAATTATGAAATTTATTTCTGTAACAATCTTTGCTCTTAAATAGATTGAGAAGGAGGTTTGTTTTCCCTGATCCGCCACTGCCCGCCAAAACGTATACCATTCCATTTCTTCTACTTATATTAATGTTACTAATTTCTGGAACGAAAATGTTTTGTTTTTCCTTCATTACTTTGAACTTTGTTCCAGTCGGGTTGTTGATTTCTATTATTTCTTTAATAGTCATATTATAAATTGACAGAATATTATATTCTTGGATATTATAATGGAAAATCATGATATCCAAGAAAACCAAGAAGAAGACTTTAGCGAAGCTACTGTACCTCTTCAAAAACAAAAGAAAGAGAAAAAACCACGCACTCAAAAACAGTTAGAACATTTTGAAAAAATGGCAGAAAAGAGACGAGAGAATATTGAAAAGAAGAAACTAGAAAAGAAAATAGAAGCGTCTAAACTCTTACTTCAACATGATACTAAACCAATTAAAGAGTCATTAAAAAAAGTTACTGAAAAAGAAAAAATAGAGCAATCTGAAAGCGAATCTTCATCTGAAGAAGAAATAGTCATTCAAAAAAAGAAATCAAAAGCGAAGGGTAAGAAGAAGAAGAAGAAGATTGTAATTTATGAAGATTCAAGTGATTCTAGCGATTCTGATGACGAAATTCCAATCCCTAAAAAACAATTTAAGACACAACAGAATAAGAAATCAATAGTAAAAGTTTATCAAAATGAACCAATTAATAAACCTTCACCTAAAATAAATTATTTTGCTGACTGAATATATGAAGAATGGATTATTGTTGACTCTGAAGCAATTGATTAAACTAGGAGTTATTAAGTTAAAAAAGAAAAGGAAAAATAAAAATAAAAGGTTACAACAAATAGAAGCGTTTGAGAAAGGAGTAAATGATGCTGTACCAATTAATCCTCAAAATAAACGTTATTTATACCCTCCTCCTGCATCTACTTCATTTCAAATCAATTCAGACGCTTTACGAGTAAGAGACGATAATGCCAGATTAAATGTTCAAATGATAGAAAATAAAAATGACATTAAAAATCAAAAGAAAATAATAAATGAGCAAGAATTTAGATACAAAGAACTAGCGAATGATGTTGATATAGGACGGCATTTTTTAATGAAGTATGGGCCTGCAGGATATGCTTATGATGATGATATTGTTGTTTCACAAACAGCTGGTTCAGATACTTTTGAACCACAAACTCGCATGGATACAAGAAATTTTGAACCACAAACTATTCAAGAATTACCTTATTCGGCATTTAAAGATACTGAAGAGAAACAAGGTAATTTTTCTGAAGATTCGACAGAAGAAGCTATTGGCAAACCTTTTGGTATGTTAACTCAAAATTCAGATGATGAAGAAGAAGTTACAATTTCAAAGAAAAAATTCAAAGTTATACCAACTTTAATAACCAAAACAAAAGACAATAAAGAAAAAATTCTTGAATCTAAAGAATCCGAATCCGAATTAAAACCAATGAATTTTCCAAATATTCCAGTTCCTCAACATGATAATTATCCGTTTAGTCCAGAACGAATACCTTATGCCAAAACAAAACCTTCTGTTGTCGAATTAGAACAATGGAGAGAATGGTATCAGCGTGAAGGTTTAAAAGAACAATCAATTTTAGAATCTAATAAAAGAAGTAATTATATAAAGTCTATTTTAAAAAAAATGTTATTTGATTATAGTCAATTACGAGGCGAGAAAGATCCTTCTATTTTAAAATCAAAAGATCCCAGAATAGTTTATAAAGCTATAAAAAATCGCCTCTCTGGTGTATCATAAAAATAATTGTTATATATAATGAGTAACTTTTTGAATAATAGATTTACAGATTTAAATTCATTGATAAGTATTAATTCAGATGAAGTAAGAACAAATAGTCTTTATGTAAATGGTATTCAAATCGTAGCTAATTCAAGTAATTTTGATATAATTAATTGTCAAAAATTAATATGTCAAGGTGATATATCTTCCAATACACTTTACGCAACCACAAGTATTCAAAATGTACCAGTATCCAAATTCGCATATTTAATAAATGTTAGTTCAGATATTCAATCGCAATTTAATAACATTACAAATAATTATGCGACTAAAACTCAAGTAACAAATAATTTTAATTCATATAATGCACAAGTAGTTAATACTTATGTTACTAAAACAACATATAACGCATTTGTTACATCAACAAATAATAATTTTAATAATTACGCATTAATTAGCAGTTTATCAAGTTACGCTTTATTATCACAATTATCTGATTACGCATTAATTAGTAGTTTATCTGATTACGCTTTATTATCACAATTATCTGATTACGCTTTATTATCACAATTATCTGATTACGCATTAATTAGTAGTTTATCTGATTACGCTTTATTATCACAATTATCTGATTACGCATTAATTAGTAGTTTATCAAATTATGTTACAAATAGTTTATTGACTTCTACTTTATCCAATTACGCATTAATTAGTAGTTTATCCAATTACGCATTAATTAGTAGTTTATCAAATTATGTTACAAATACATCATTGACTTCTACTTTATCCAATTACGCATTAATTAGTAGTTTATCCAATTATGTTACAAATTCCAGTTTGAGTTCTACTTTATCCAATTACGCATTAATTAGTAGTTTATCCAATTATGTTACAAATTCCAGTTTGAGTTCTACTTTATCAGGTTATTGTATTCAATCAAATTATACTAGTTTAAAAGCGCAAGCAGACGCTACAACATTACTTTTGACTGGAGGTTCATGGGATGCCACTTATAATTTTTTAAATTTGGCGTATAATGTACATGTTTATGGTGCGTTATATATTGGCTCAAATAATAATTTAAATGTGAATAGCATATTAACTGGTTTACCCTCTACTTATGTATCATATACTAGTTTAACAAGTACACTAAATTCATACGCAACTAATAGTTCTGTCGATTCAAAAGTATCAAATTTACAATCACAAATAAATTCAGTTAAATCGCAAAGTGATGGAAATTCAGCAGTTATAGCCACAAATACGACAGCCATAGCAGGATTAGTTACCGCATCCGCATCTCAACAAACTCAAATAACTGGTTTACTTACTACAATTAGCGCAGTTCAAGGTGGACTAACAACAGCAGAAGGTCAAATTACAACTTTAAATGCGAAAACATCCTTACAAAATGTTGTAGGAGCGTATACTCAATTTACTGGAGGCATTAAAATAATGAACGGTTTAGTTTATACAAGTATTATAAATAATGATGGTTCTTCTGATTTTTATGCGTTAATGACTTTACGACAAGGATTAGCATGTACAAATGGTATTCAATCAGATAGAGTAACAACCGCAACAGAATTAAAAAGTAATGGAACACTGGAAATAGTTGGGACATCTACTCTCTCTAATACAAATTTAACTGGTAATCTAACAATAAGTACAGGAAAATTGACTATTTCAGGTACAAGTTCAAATATTTTCAATAATGATTGTATATTTAATGGTAACATCACAGCTACAAATTTATCATTAGTAAATCCATTATCAATTTCTGATTTAAATTGTAATAATCTTAATTTTACAAATTCAGTAGGAAATAATTTAATGAAAATTGGTTATAATGGAGGTTCTTTATTAAATCCAAATTCTATTTATATTGGTAATAATTATTCAACAACTTATTTGAATGGTCTTGTAGTTTTTTCTGGATTAACATTTAACATGAGTAGTTTTATCAATCAAGTTGGTTTTTAATATTTATTATAATAATGTCCTCGAATTATAATAAATTTAAAAGTACAACTGTATATGGAGACTTTAATAATAAAGATTTAGACGCAAACAATACTTCTAATGCGAATGGGACATTTGACAGAAATGTATTAATTAAAGGAACTTTACAATCAAATGATTGCTCGTTTAATACTATTAAAATAAATGGAAATATTACTTCTAATTTATTAACAATCACACCAACAGAAATAAGTTTCTTAAAAGATGCCAGTTCAAATATACAAACACAAATAAATAATATATCAACTAATTATTTATTAATCTCATCTTTACCGAGTTATAATTACGCTACTAAAAATTATGTTGGAGCTGTTGTATCCGCATACACAACTACTACTGATTTAAATTCTAATTATGTAAGTAATACTTCTCTCGCAACTCAATTAAATAATTATTGTCTTCAATCAAATTATACCGCATTAAAAACACAAGCAGATGCCACCACATTATTATTATCAAATACGCAGTATATTAATGGTTTTGGGTTGAACTGGTATGGAAGTATGAATGTATTCGGAACTTTATTTGTAACTGTAAATGGAAATTATTTAAATGTTGGAACTTTGTTGAATGGTTTGCCTTCTACTTATGTAAGCAATAGTTCATTAACAACGACTTTGAGTAATTATGTTTTATTATCAGTATTGAGTAGTTATGTGACAAGTAGTTCATTAACTTCTACTTTATCAGGTTATATAACAAGTAGTTCATTAACTTCTACTTTATCAGGTTATATAACAAGTAGTTCATTAACTTCTACTTTATCAAGTTATGTAACAAATACTTCATTAACTTCTACTTTATCAGGTTATATAACAAGTAGTTCATTAACTTCTACTTTATCAAGTTATGTTTTATCATCAGTATTAAGTAGTTATATAACAAGCAGTTCATTAACAACAACTTTAACAAATTACGCTACTAAAAATTATGTTGGAGCTGTTGTATCCTCATACACAACTACTACTGATTTATCTAATAATTATGTAACTTATAGTTTTCTTACAACTCAATTAAATAATTATTGTCTTCAATCAAATTATACTTCTTTAAAAACACAAGCAGATGCCACCACATTATTATTAACTGGTTGTTCATGGGATGCTCCATATAATTTTTTAAATATGGCAAATAGTGTTCATATATTTGGGGATTTAATTGTTGGCTCTGGAAGTACTGAAGTAAATGTAAAAAGTTTATTAAATAATTTACCTAGTACCTATGCGACTATTGTTACTTTGAATCAATCATTATTAAGTTATGTAACAAATACATCTTTAACAAATACTTTATCAAGTTACGCAACTAATTCTTCTGTTGATTCAAAATTATCAAGTTACGCTACAAATACTTCTGTTGATTCAAAATTATCAGGATATTATACAAAAACAGCAGTAGATTCAAAACTATCAGATTATGTTTTAACAACAACTTTGTCGTCGTATGTCACGAGTAATTCATTATCATCACAATTAAATAACTTCGTAACGAATTCTTCATTATCAAGTACTCTGTCTTCTTATGTTACAAATTTTGCATTATCAAATACTTTATCATCCTATGCTACAACCAGTTCATTAAGTAATTATTGTACAACGACGTCATATAACACATTAAAAACACAAGCTGATTTATCAACATTACTTTTAACTGGAGGGTCATGGAGTACCCCATTGAACGCTCTAACGCTAGCAAATAATTTATATGTTTCTGGATACATGTATGTTGGAGCAGATAAATTTAATTTAAATTCAATCCCTACTACTTATGTGAGCAATAGTTCATTAACAACGACTTTGGGTAATTATACAACAACTACTGATTTATCAAATAATTATGTTAAGAATACATCCTTGACAACAACTTTGGGAAATTATGTATTATCATCAGTATTAAGTAGTTATGTGACTACTTCTTCGCTAACAACAACTCTTGGTTCATATATCACTTCATCATCATTAACAACGACTTTGGGTAATTATACAACAACTACTGATTTATCAAACAATTATGTTAAGAATACAGCATTAACTTCTACATTATCAGGTTACGTAACAAGCAGTTCATTAGTCACTTCTTTATCAAGTTATGTAACAAGCAGTTCATTAACTTCTACATTATCAAGTTATATCACAAGTAGTTCATTAACTTCTACATTATCAAGTTATGTAACAAGCAGTTCATTAGTCACTTCTTTATCAAGTTATGTAACAAGCAGTTCATTAGCCACTTCTTTATCAAGTTATGTATCAAATACTTCATTAACAACAACCCTAGGAAATTACGCTTTAACGAATGATAAATTAAACACATCAAACATTTTAGATGGATTTAATAATTTTACGTATACAGCAATATCAACAAATAATCTCAATAGTTAATAGAATGGTTGTAATTGTAAATTTCACAAGTCCTGTCACTAATTCTTCAAACTTATCAACAAATGGAGTTTTGGTTGGGACGGTAGTTTGTCCTTATAATTCTACTGATGGATATAATAAATTAATAGAAATGAGAGTTCCTATTGGATTTTCTTTTACTGGAAATAAATATAGTACAACACCAACCATAATAACATTTACCATGAATATACCCTGTCCAACAACTTGTAAGGTTTTTAAAAATGGGACATTGTATTCAACTATCAGTATCAGTCAAAACGATTCTAATGTTACAAGTAAAAATTTTATGGTCAGTTCCACTGGAAATTTTAGTATTAATTCTTTTTATTATGGATTATACATTGCATTTACTCCACCGATCGCATCAGCAAATGGAGATACTTACACGTTTTATGTTCCATTTACATATACATTATCATCTTCAGCAAATTTTCAAGGACAATTTGCGAGTGGAGGATTTTCTCAAAATATTATTGTTAATACAACTAATCAAACAAGTTCATTTACAAATGCCACATACGCATCTGCATATACAAATAGTACTGGGTATGTTTCTTATTCTCAATCTAATAATTTTTATTATAATGCGAATTGGAGTGGAACTAACACAAGTGGATATATTCCTAGTTCAAGTAATTCATTTAATGGATTACTACAAGCAGAAGCATATTATGGTAACACATTATGGGTAACTACTTCTATTAATATAAAACAAGTAAATGCAGCTACACCAGTTATCAGTTTTTATGATACCGACACGTTGGGAGCTTCAACAAATTCATTAATTTATAGTTCACCAATTTCTAAAGTATTAAGTTTTGATGTAACAGGTACAAATACGGGATTCAGATTTCAAGGAGGTTCTGTACAAGTTGAATCATTAAATATAAAATCGTCAAATTCAGTTATAAATATGTATGACTCCGGTGGAGCAATTAACGGTACATTTTTTAGTTCTGGAAATTATTTTACTATTAACGCTCAAGGAACAAATAATTTAGGTATTAAATTAGGAGGAGGCCCAGTAATAGTTGGGACTGGATATAAAGGGAGGCAAGGGCAAAGTGGCGCTACTAATGGAAATACAATGAATACTTGGTGGTCTGGTGGTGTTTTACAAGCGTGGGTGGATACCACAAACGTTGGTAATTTCACACTTTGTGATTACAGAATAAAAGAAAATATTCAACCAGCTTCATGTGTATTAGATCGTTTATGTAATGTAAACATGTTTAACTATGAAATGAAAGATATTGGTATATTTCAAAAAAATGGAAATCATATTGGTTTTTACGCTCATGAACTGAAAGATGCGTTTCCAGAATTAAATAATATTGTAAATGGAGAAAAAGATGCGGTAAATGAAAATGATGATATTCAACCTCAAACAATTACTGCTGAATTTACTCATTTACTCATGAAATCAATTCAAGAATTAAATTTGAAAATAATTCATTTGACGAATCGAGTATTTGAATTAGAAAATAGAAAATAAAATCTGATAATATATGGTATCAGAAGTATTTTTAACTTTTGCCGTAACTTCCTTTATAGGTTGCTTTTTAGCAATCGGAAATTTATGTTACCGAAGTAAATGTAAGGAGATAGGATTCTGTTGTATAAATATAAAACGAGATGTTCAAATAGAAGAGATCGAAGATTTGGAGATGATTAGAAATAAAAAGGAAGTTTGCGAAGAAGAGAAAAAAGGGTAGTATAATTAATTACACTTTTTATGAATCCTGAGAAATGAAAGTAGAAATGCTCCAATGCTCCAATGATCCATGCTAAGTCCAAACATTTAATTTATGAAAGTAAAAATAAATAAAATAAAAAAACTTCTATAAAAAAAAGTTTGGGACTTAGCGCCTTTTGGAGCAAAATTTTGGAGCAATTGGAGAAGTTATTATTATATAAAATTGAAGAAAGTTCATAGGGAGTACCCTTCAATTTTTGAAATAAAAGTTTTAAGGGAGTACCCTACAAATTTTGAGAGAATTGGTTGACACAGCTGCGCTGTGATGGCGCCGAGCAAGGCGAGGCGTTGTATGAATCATGAGACCATGTATGGTTTGATGATTTGACAGAAAGAAGAAAACTTGAAATATGAAAAAAGTTGAAGGGGGTACCATACAAAGTTTTGAGAGAATTGGTTGACACAGCTACGCTGTGATTGGCGCCGAGCAAGGCGAGGCGTTGTATGAATCATGAGACCATATATGGTTTGCCGTTTGAAAGCAATTGATACGCCAATTATGGTAAGCGTTATGCGAACATTATCGAACAGAATTGAG
>Ga0209087_1000788_pt1 | contig 19491 bp, 18 predicted proteins | sample S_130805_EF_Meta_FD_187321 | JGI IMG/M metagenome (GOLD analysis project Ga0209087, IMG submission 187321) | Freshwater microbial communities from Lake Simoncouche, Canada to study carbon cycling - S_130805_EF_MetaG (SPAdes) (version 2) | ecosystem: Environmental > Aquatic > Freshwater > Lake ... | reverse complement strand
GTAACAGAGTACGCTGATGTACAAAGCAATGGCGAACTAGGAACAACAAATGCAGTTTATTCTGCAGGAAATGTTCTTCTTCAGGTAACTGGAGCAGCATCAGGAACTGATGTTAAAGTTCACAAGATTTATATCGAAGCATAATTAGAGACGGGAGTCAACTGTGGCAACACTTAATAAAGACTTTAAAGTAAAGCATGGGCTAAATGTAGCCGAAGGCGGTACTTTTGGTCAAGCAGTCACAGTTGGCACCCCAACCGAAAATACACATGCCGCTACTAAGGCATATGTAGACGCTATAGAACTTATTGTTGCACAAGGGGTCAATGCGCCAGCTGAAGCAGATGCTGTAAATGGTGAACTTTTTATTGATACACAGAATAATAGACTTTTATTTTTTTACAATGGTCAGTGGAATACTACTGCGTTACTTGAAGATACCCTTGAAACCGCACAGCACATCCACGACACAGCAATTGGTGGAACTGGACTTATTGTAAGTACGTTTAAAGATGCTGGTTTTTATAATGAAGCTGGCGGAGAAGAAGATGCAGGGTTTTATAATACTAACAGTTGGAGTGCCACATATGATGGCGGTATTGCAACAGAAGTATTCAATTAAAATCTGCTATAATATGAACATACACCACTGGAGGAGTAAATAATGGCAACAAGAATGCAACAGCGTAGAGGTACCGCAGCACAGTGGATATCTTCTAATTCAGGTGCTGGCCCAATCCTAAATGCTGGAGAAATCGGCTGGGAGTCAGACACAAACAAGTTTAAAATTGGTGACGGTGTATCTTCTTGGACATCACTTACATACTTCGTAGATGCAACAGATGTTATTGCTTCATCTCTTGGAGCATACCTTCAGGATTCAGATATTGGAGCAGCATCTGGTGTTGTAGGCCTTGATGCATCCCTAAATGCAGTAATTCCAGGAGCATCTATTATTATAGAGGGTGCTACAAATAACGCATACGAAACAACACTAACAGTTACAGACCCAACTGCTGATCGAACAATCACTTTTCCTAATGCAACTGGAACAGTTGTTGTGGCCGACGTTAGTGGAAACGTTACAGTTTCAGGAGATTTAACAGTAAGTGGTACAACTACTACTATTAACAGTACAACAATTAATGCTACAACAGGAATTGTTTTTGAAGGTACAACAGCAGACGCTTATGAAACAACTCTAACAGTAACAGATCCAACAGCAGATAGAACTATTACTTTCCCTAATGAAACTGGAACTGTTCAACTTAGAGTTGCAAATGTTGATGATACAGAGATTGGCTACCTAAATGGAGTTACTTCTGCTATTCAAACACAGCTCAACAATAGTGTTTTAACTTCAGCAATAGGAGTTTCAGTTGCATCTTTAGATAACACTACCAAGCTTCCTAGCGCACAGTTAACTGCAAACGTTGCATTTCTGTCAGATGTTTCATCACAGGCTTCATCAACACTTTCAACTGCCCAGTCTTATGCAGATACAGCAGTATCAACACACAACAGTGATTCAACATCTGTTCATGGAATTACAGATACATCAACACTTTTGACAGACGCTAACACCAAAACAGTTACAAATAAATCAATCTCACTTGGTTCAAATACAGTTACTTCAACTCTTGCTCAACTAAATACTGCAGTATCTGATGCCGACGTAGCCTCTCTTGCAGGTACTGAAACGCTTACAAATAAAACAGTCGCTCTTGGATCAAATACAGTATCAGGAACACTCGCACAGTTTAACACAGCGGTTACTGATGCAGACTTTGCTACACTTGCAGGAACAGAAACTTTAACAAATAAAACTTTAACTTCACCAACAATGACTACACCAGCACTTGGTACACCTGCTTCTGGAGTACTTACAAATGCAACTGGATTACCAGTAGCAACTGGTATTTCTGGTCTAGGTACAGGAGTTGCTACATTTCTTGCTACTCCATCATCTGCAAACCTTATATCAGCAGTTACAGATGAAACTGGCACTGGAGCACTTGTCTTTGCTAATACACCAACACTTGTAACACCAAATATTGGTGCTGCAACTGGAACATCTTTGGTTCTTTCAGGGGACCTAACCATTAATGGTACAACTACAACAATTAATTCAACTACTCTTTCAGTAGATGATAAGAACATAGTAATTGGCGATGTCGCTACTCCTTCAGATTCAACTGCTGATGGTGGCGGTATCACATTAAAGGGCGCAACAGATAAGACATTTAACTGGGTAGACGCTACAGATGCTTGGACTTCATCAGAACACATTAATCTTGCTTCTGGAAAAGCATTTTATTTAAACGGTACATTAGAAACCGCTGCAGTACAAACCCTTACTAATAAGACTTTAACATCACCAAAAATTAACGAAGATGTCGCAGTTACAGCAACTGCTACACAACTGAATTATGTAAGTGGTGTAACTTCAGCAATCCAAACACAACTAAATGCTAAAGAAAATAGTTTATACACATTTGTGGAGGTATCTGGAACAACCAGAACCCTATCTGCTGCTACAGATTTAACAAACACAATTAAGTTTACATCTGCATCAGCAGTTACAGTAACAGTTCCTGCCGACAGCGGTGATGGTGCCAACTGGGCAGTTGGAACCTTTACTGATCTTTTTCAGTACGGTGCTGGTCAGATTACAGTTGCAGCAGCAGGCGGAGTTACAATTCGGTCAACAGATTCACAATTAAAGAGCAGAGTTAGATACAGTACAATGACACTGGTCAAAGTCGGTGCCAATGAATGGCTATTGGTAGGAGACACAGCAGCCTAATGAAAAAATTTAGAAGAGCAAGCGTATCCTCTAGACTAAAAGCACTACTCTCAGTAACAGAAAATTTTACAAGAGCAGATAATGCTGGCCTAGGGGCAGCAAATAATACTTCTGCTTTGTGGAACTCAGTAAGAGGATCATGGGGAATTGCTACAAATAAAGGATCTTCCTCTGCAGCTTCAGGTTATCCACTATCAACATTAACATTCTCAAAAGAAGATGTTACCCTTTCAGCTTCTGGTACTGGACCAGGAGTTGGAACAGCATTTTGGGTAACAGACTCAAATAACTGGTGGGCTACATATGTTGAAGCTAATCAGGTTTGCGAGACATGTACAAATACTGTAAACTGTGCAACCTATGTAACAAACTACACATTCACTCCAGCTTCAGGTGGAAACTGTGCAAACTTTACAACAACATGTAATTCATATAATGCATATAATCCTGGAAACACTTTCTACTACGCTTCTTGCGATAATTTCCATACATCCAATTCTTGCCCTGGTGGCTACTTCGGTGGTGGTTGTGGAGCCTGTGGAGAAAATACATGTTATAACAATCCATCAGGCAGTGCCTGTGGTTATGGCTGTAGCTATGTTGGAGGATATGGTTTTCCAGTCCGCTGTTGCTGTAGAACAGAAATGGGTTCTAACGCATCTGGTGGTAACTGTGCATCATCTTCAACAAATTGTGCAGCCTACAACACATACTATCCTTCAACATTTAATTCAACAACAAACTGTGCAACATATAACACAGCAACAAATTATGACTGTAACTGCGTTACAAATCAATCAGTTAGCTTGATTAAGTCTGTCGCAGGAACAATTACAAATGTTGCTAACCATGCTTTTAATGCTGCCGTTGCAAGCTTTAAAACTATTCTTTCTGGAGATGTTGTAACAGTACAGGGATTCTCTTCAGCGGGGTACACATCACAAATCGGAGCAAACCGTACTACAAATATTTCTGGACAAGCAACAAAAACAAAAAAGCATGGAATCATAGCAGCTCCAGTAACATATGCTGCAGCACAAACAACCGTAATATCAGAATTTAAAGCAGAGTAGGGTTCTATGCTTACTACAGTAAAACACTATAGAGATATAATTAAAAGACATAAGGAAAGACCAGATCCAGAAATCTCATCAATTACAGAAGTTCTAGCACTTGTAATAGATGAAGATGTAGTAGAGGTCATGTTTTCTCAAGAAAAACTAGCAGCAATATTATTAAGTGAGCCTAAATTTATTAGGGTTGAAAAAGATATAGTGGTTAAGCCTGGATATAAGTATATAAATGGAGAGTTTGTAAACTTAGTTCCAAAAAAAGAATACCCACATGACTAATAGACATGTGTTATAATTATTACCTATAAAGGAGATATAAAATGACAAATAAATCAATGGCAGCAAATTTTGGAACCCTAGGGTTTGATCAATCGTTAGCGATTATCGAAAATGGCGTTGTAATGAAGATAATGATGGTTTCACCAGAGGTTCATGGTCTTCTTTTAAAGGAACACACCATTCTTGACATTTCCAGTTTGGAGATGGGTGAAGATGTTCAAGAGGGTATGGCATATGATTCATCCAACAACACATTTACCAATTCCGACGGAGCGTTTAGTTACTATGCTAATGGTGGAAGATATATTGCTCCAGGTGGTCACGCTGAAGTAACTCCTGAAATGATTGCAAGAGCCAACCTGGGAATAGACACACCAGAGAACAACTAGTTTGATTATGTTAGAAAAAATAATCAAATGGAAAAAAGACGTAAACTCTCCTTCTAAAGAAGGAATAATTGAATTTGTTAATACAACAGAAGACTCTTTTTTAGAAGTGAAAAGAGCTATGGATATTATACCAGAATGGTATAAAAAAATGTCTTCATTTTTTGAGATTCAGAATCAACCAGAACTAACTATAAAAAAGTGTATACCTGTTCTAGATGCAATAACAACAGGATATGTTTTAGTTACAAAATCAGACTATCATTTTAAGTATGACGAAAAAACCAATTTGATTGAATTTTCTGGAGAAAGAATGACGGGACCTACTGGAGAGAAAGCCATTTCAATGCACCCAACTGCTCAATTACAGGAAATGCCAATATCTCCAGAATTTATAAATTATGCGTTTAAATGGTCAAGCGATGTGCTAATTAAAACACCAAAAGGGTATTCTATAATGTTTACCCATCCAATTAATTCTCCATATCTTCCATTTTATACTTTAACTGGAGTTGTAGATACTGATGCTTACCCTTTGGTAGTTTTATTCCCATTTATGATGAAAAATACTTTTGAGGGAGTTATAGAAAAAGGAACACCTGTTGTTCAAATAATACCTTTTAAAAGAGAAGATTGGAAAAAAAGGATTTATGATAAAATAAGCGATAAGAGTTCTAAAGAGTTAAAATCTTTAGGTCATGAATATATGTCTAGAAGGTTTAATCTTGAAGGAAAACTAGTCGGCGGAGCTTATAAAAGAGATTATAGAAAAAACAAGAAATATCTATAGGTTAATAAGGGGTAAAAATGAAAAAAGTTAAATTTTATAGCGAAATTCCAGTAGACGTTTTCCCAATACCTGCACAAAAGATGATTCCAGATTGGTGGAAAAACGGAGAAGCCTTTATAAGCAAAGAAGATGATGGAGTTAATGTTTTAGGTAAAGAAGATAGGGGTGGCGGAATGAAATCGTGTGTCCCGCTTTTAGATGCTATCACCTCTGGATATTTAATTTTAGCAACTTATGACATAGAGATAACAAGAAATGATTCTAACGTAGTTGAGTATAGGAAAGTTAGAAAGAATGAACAAGGAGAATGGGTTCAGGATTATTCTCCAGTAACTAGAGATTTGATTACTGAGAGACCGATTAACCTAGGGCATACAATGCCTAGACCAGCTGGTTGTTCTTGGAATCACCTAGCTTGGGGAGGAATGTGGGGCTATGATCTACCAAGAGGATGGAGTATGCTTGTAACCCACCCACTTAATAGATGGGAACTCCCATTTGTAACCACTAGTGCGATTGTAGATGGTGATAATTTTCCACTAAGCGGATTCTATCCATTTTTTATAAAAGAAGGCTGGCTTGGAGTTATAGAAGAGGGAACACCTATTATTCAGCTGATTCCAATAAAAAGAGAAACCTGGATGGCTTCATTTCATATCTTATCAAACACTTGGAAAAAAATTGCAAACCAGTTAAGGTCAGTTAATTATGGATACTATAGAAGTAACTTTTGGGTCAAAAAAAGATATCTTTCTGAAAAAAATAACAAACAAGGACTAGAGGAAGAGTAATGCCTTATATAAATGAAAAAGAAAATATAATTAAAGAAAACCAGATTGTTTTTTATCCAGAAAACAAAAAAGAACATTTTTTAAATAATTGGAATTTTTATGACATAATCCAACCACTGGGAGGAGATCAGTCTAGAGATTGGTTTACAGAAAAAATGTACCAGATGTTGCCTCTTGTTATAGGAAACCAAATGGGCTTTGCCGTAAAGTCTAATATTGATTTAACACTTTTTTGGCCAGGCGGAGAAAAACAAGTAATGATTGAAACAAATCACAAGCAGAGAGAAAATTCAGACTTAGATATTCAAAACTACTACAATAACTTAAAATCTGGAACTTTGTCAGTAAGAAATAAATTTATTATTAGAACATCTCCAGGAATTAACCTGATGACTATTCAGCCCCCTAATTCTTTTATAGATGGCCTTGTAGCAATGACAAGTGTTATAGAGTCCGACAATCTTAGATCATCGTTTTCATTTAACATAAAGGTAACTCGCCCCTTAACCAAGATTAAAATAAAAAAAGGAGATTTCCTTGCAGCATTTATTCCAGTAAAAAGGTATTTTATTGATAGTTTTGAATTGATAGATGGACTAGACGTATTAGACGAGTCTACTCTGGAACTAGAGTGGGCTTCTTCAAATAAACTAAAATCAGAAATGTCTATTGAAAGAGAAGCTGGAAAAGAATCTGAGAGGTATTATGATGGGATTTTTCCAAACGATTTACCATTCCCAGACCATCAAAAATTGGTACATCCTTTAAGGTAGATATGATACAATATTATAATGAATAATAAAAAAATGATTGCTTTTTTTGCAACTTGGTGTAGTTTTTGTCAATCAATGCAGCCAGATTTTTACGAGTTTAAGCAGGAAAACCCTGAGATAGAAATAGAAATTTTTGATGTAGATATCGATAGAGAAAAAGCAATATCTTTTCGTGCTGTTTCAGTTCCAACAATGATTATGGTTAGTGATGACAAAGAGTATTGTAGAATGACTAGCCCTAGAAACAAAAAAGAGCTTTTAGATTTTTATAATCATGAATGTAAGGAAGATTAATAATGAGCGAAATTTTTCCAGATAGACCAGCAAGACCCTGGGACCTTTTTAATAAAAAAATAGGCAGGGTAACAGATATAATTGCAAAAGAAAGACTAGATACATGTAAGCAATGCGATAGATATGTTGCGCTTACACATCAATGTAAAGAGTGTGGTTGTATTATGAATGCAAAAACAAAGCTACCAAATGCTACATGTCCACTAGGAAAATGGGATGCATTTATCCCAGAAATTAAAATAAAAGAATATACAGAGGAGCAATTAAATGAAAACTGATATAGAGATTCAAAGCACAAACTCCATAGCTATTATTATTGACAGTCAAGTAATTGCTGTTATGGATATTCTTGATGAAACCACATATTACGCATTAATTAGTAATCCCGTAATAGTTGATTTAAAGAATAATGAAAAAAATGTTAAAGTTGGATTTATATATAATCCAGAAAATGGAAGCATAGCCCCTCATCAACCATATTCAACATGGATTTTAGCTGAAGACGGCTCTGGTTATATTCCTCCTGTACCTTATCCAGAAAATATTTATAATCATACTCACGAAGACGGAATATATTATACTTGGGTAGAAAAAGATCAACAGTGGTTGAAAAAACTATACCCCTCATGGGGATATGATGAAGTTACAGAGCAGTGGATTCCTCCAAAACCATATCCGCTAGATGGAGATAACTATACATGGGTGGAGCCACAAAAAGAATGGGTTAAAATTAACTAGAATTTGTTTGTAAAGGGTTTATTAAGACAATCCCTCTACTGAATAAATAATAGATCTACTTTTATAAACTTAAAGTGCTATACCTTAACATTAGGTATAGCCTTTTGTTTTACGCTTACATTCATTAAAGTAATTATGATATACTTAAGACCACTTTGGAAAACTCAAAGTACTCATCTAGATTTGCTTAGAAAGGTAAATAAATGTCAGAAGTTTTTTCGTTTCGTCTATCAGAAGATTTTGTAAATAAATATAATAATGTTTCAGCACCATTTGGATTCTCAGATGCTGGGTCTAACTCTTTAGGAGAAATTACATTTATTCGTACATATTCTCGTATGAAAGAAGACGGAACAAAAGAACGCTGGCATGAGGTTTGTCGCCGTGTAATTGAGGGTATGTATTCAGTTCAAAAGAATCATGCTAAAGATAATCGTCTACCATGGAATGATAACAAGGCTCAGAAGTCTGCACAAGAAGCATTCCAAAGAATGTTTGAATTAAAGTGGACACCACCAGGCCGTGGTCTTTGGGCATTTGGAACCCCTATGACTATGGAAAAGCGCAACTCTTCATCCCTTCAAAATTGTGCAATGGTTTCAACAAGAGACCTTGACCGCAACGATCCAGGTGCATTATTTGCATGGGTCATGGATGCATTAATGCTGGGTATTGGAGTTGGATTTGATACCCTTGGACAAGACAAAAAAATGTCTATTTATGCACCAACAGAACCAGCATCTATCTATGAAATTCCTGATACTCGTGAAGGTTGGGTTGAATCAGTTCGTATTCTAATTAACTCATTTCTTCGCCAGAATCAACCTATTCAAGAGTTTACCTATGACCTTATCCGTCCTCTAGGAGCACCGATTAAAGGCTTTGGAGGGGTAGCCAGCGGTCCAGCACCATTAATTGAACTACATACACGTATTAAAAATGTAATTGGCTCTAGGGCAGGAGAGTTCTTAGATAGCCGTGCAATTGTAGACATTGTAAATCTTATTGGTACGTGTGTTGTTTCTGGAAATGTTCGTCGTTCTGCAACTCTTGCACTTGGAACACCAGAAGATAAAGGTTTTATTAATCTTAAGAATCCAGAAATATTTCCAGATCGTAACTCATATGATCCAGAAAAGCCAGGATGGGCTTGGATGTCAAACAATTCTATTTCAGCAACTGTTGGAACAAAATATGAAGATTATGTAGATTTAATTGCAGATAATGGGGAGCCAGGTTTTATTTGGTTAGATGTTGCTAGAGAGTACGGTAGATTAAAAGATGCACCAGATTATAAAGATTCCAGAATCATGGGATTCAATCCTTGTGCGGAGCAGCCATTAGAGTCATACGAACTTTGTACACTTGTAGAAGTGCACTTAAATCGTCATGACTCTAAGGAGGACTTCCTCAAGACATTGAAGTTTGCATATCTTTATGGAAAGACTGTAACTCTAATGCCAACACATTGGCAACAGACAAATGGAATCATGCAACGTAATCGTCGCATTGGAACCTCATTAACAGGCATTGCGTCATTTGCTGACAACAGCGGACTTCCAGCATTACGTGAGTGGATGGATGAAGGGTATCAAAAGATTCGTCATTATGACCACAAGTATTCTGAATGGCTATGTGTTCGTGAATCAGTTCGTGTAACTACAGTTAAACCTTCAGGATCTGTATCACTTCTTTCTGGAGCAACTCCTGGAGTTCACTGGGGTCCTGGAGGAGAATTTTATCTTCGTGCTATTCGTTTTGGCAATACTGATCCAATGATGCATTTATTTAAAGCAGCGGGATATAAAATTGAAGATGATGTTGTATCAGCAAATACATCAGTTGTATATTTCCCAGTAGCATCTGGACACAAACGTGCAGAAAAACAAGTAAGCCTATTTGAAAAAATTGGACTTGCAGCAACTGCTCAAAAGTATTGGTCTGATAATGGCGTTTCTGTAACCCTATCATTTGATAAAGAAAAAGAAACAAAATTTATTGCTCCAGCACTTAATATGTATGAAGGACAGTTAAAGGCTGTTTCATTCTTGCCAATGGGCAATAAGACTTATCCACAGCAACCATATACAGAGATCTCAAGAGAAGAATATAACTCTTATGTTGGAACAATTGGTAAGATTGATTGGTCTGCAATCTATGACGGTAAAGATAATTTAGACGCTGAGTCTGAAAAATACTGCTCAACTGATGCTTGTGAGATTAAACTATACTAGGCTCTATCCTGCTATAATAAGGGTATAGGAGAACAATGTCCAGCCCATCAAACTTATATGCAGAAAAGATTTTTAGTGAACACCCACTAGTTCTTTGGGCACTAGACGATAAACTTGATTATATAAGTTTAATTTCAGAGGCACAAAGAGATATTCTTGGTCTTTGGTCTGCAACAAATTGCATGGCTTATTCTGGTACTTCTTTTGCAGGGGAGCCATTTCCAGACAGTTATAACACAAAGATTAGGTGTACCGTACCAGTAGGACTAACAAATGAAGCAACATTAATAAGTCCTGATATTATCAATTTTCAAGATCTAAATTCAAGTCTTAAAACATTTTCCATAGGTACTCATTTTTATTCAAATAGTCCATATCTAGAATCAGTCTCTATTGGGTACGAATACACAGATACAACAACATCTCAGATAGTACAAAATTTAAAAACATTTCAAACATCTATATTCCAACAATGGGGTTTTATATCAGAAACCTTTGAGATACCAGATGAGACTACAACATTAAGGTTAGTTATAAAGATTGTCACTACTGATGGAGGAACCACTTCAGCAGATTATGAGTTTTATTTTAATGGAATAACTGTTGGTCAATGGTCTGAAGAATTTAATGTTGACTCTTTGGGGATTAGTTCACAAAATTTTCCAGCAAACATTAACATAACAACTGATAATAAAGTTGTTCCTGCAGCAGCCTACGGAATATCATCAGATACTGGATATTATCTTGTAAACAACAACTCGCTTGTTGCAAAGAATACAGGAATTCCGCTAGTATTTGGTGCATCGGGAATTACAAAACTTGAACCAAACGGTGGAAGACCATCAGTCATTTTCCCTGGAAAAGGATTTTTACATGAAGTAGGAAGATACAACAACTATACTGTTGAATTTTGGGCAAGAATAAATTCAGAATCTATTACATCTAAAAAGATTTTTGGACCAATTGGAAGCAGCGATGGCTTATACGTAGAAGATGGATTTTTAACACTATTAGTTGGTGACAACTTTAGTTCTCATTTTGTATCTGAATGGTTTAGGCCAACCCTAATACACATTGCCGTAGTTAATAATAATGCAACCGTTATGATAAATGGAGAGCAGGTTATTTCTTTAGACTTTGACACTGCATCTATAAATCTTTCAAATGGAATTGATGAAGACTGGGTTGGGTTCTACTCTTACGAAGATGTTACCCCAGTTGAGATTGATTGTTTTGCTATTTACTCTTATCGTGTTCCAGATGTAGTTGCAAAAAGACGATGGGTTTATGGCCAGGGAGTTGGATCATCAGAAGCAATTGATTCTGCATATGGAGGAACGTCTGCTGTAATTGACTATACATTTGCAGACTATACAGCAAACTACAATTATCCAAGTTTTGCACAATGGCAACAAGGAAGTTTTGACAATCTATCTACTACAGAAAAATATCTAAAGACACCAGACTATACACTTCCAACAATCTTTACGGGAACAAAAACACTACAGGAACTATACGATGATTCAAACTCTTTGTTTGACAATCTTACTAGTGGAAACATAGGAACTGATGCTAGATTTATATCCCTTAACCCTGATTCAACTTGGGATGACGAGGGAGCATATCTATACTTCACAAACTTTAATGTTTTAAATGACCAGGTTGCATCTCTTTATGGAGTTTTTGAAATAGGATATCAAGGAAGCGGTACTGCCCAAGAAGAAAAGATATTGTTTAAAGTTTATAGCCCAAGCACTGGAAACTACTTTATTGTTAAGGTTGATGGGCTTGAGGTTGTATATTCTTTAAATTATGGGGGAATCGAACAAGAAATTTACAGAACACAGAGTATCAGTATAGATGAACCATTTGCTGCAGGATTTGATATTGAGGTTCTTATTAATTCAGTTGGTGGAAATCTTGCAACATTTTTTGGTAATCAAAACTCTTTAAGTCTTTATGTTGGTGGAGATGATCAAGGAAACAAAACACTTGATGGATATATCTACTCAGTTGGATTTTCAACAAAATTAAACTTAAATGAAATATCAAATGTCTTTAATTCTTATGGCGTTATAGTTAATGAAAATGATATAACACTAAGCAATCTAGTAACAGCAGGACTTTATAATGAAGATGGAGACCTAGTTGATGCTGAATTTTATAACACTGAATTTTGGGCCTACCTATACGATGGTGAAACAGTAAAATCAAATGCCATAACTTTATTAGAACATATGGCAAGTTATACACTTCTGCCAACATTTTCATACAACAAACTATTTTTAGATATTGGAATTTCTGGACATTGGGAAGACTATTTACCGCTATCATATTTTGGACAATACGTTCAAAATGATTCTGGAAATTCTTTTTATGATCTTGATTTCTTACAATTTAACTTAGGCTATCCATCACCAGACACATTGTTGGAATCAACAGTGGGACAAGAACTAACCTATCAAGATTTAATGAATAACTATAACACTCCAATAAGAAGAACATATACACAATTACAAAATGTACTGTTTACTGAATGGTACAACTATTCAGATATGCTAGAAAACTCTTTAACATATTATGAATATAATACGGAGAATGCATCAATTAGAAGTTATTTAACTTTTCAGTATGTAGACGAAGGAGCAAATGCTGCATCAAGTTACTTTACAAACACTATTTCTCCACAAGAAAATTCTGTAATTGATGTATCTGACTACCCATCCTGGCAAAATACAAAGTTTGAAATTATTGATAACACTCTGGTTTATCCAAGAAAAGATATAGATTTTAATGAACTTGCAGTTGTTTACAGTGTTGACTTTGTTGTTCGTGGAATAATTAAAAAACCAGTTATCTTAAAGAAATTAGAAATTGCTTCTCAGGCTCTTAATGATAACTCATTTAATCCAATTGGAACAAAATTTGGATCTAATCTTTTCCCATATAAGAGGTCTGGTTTGTACTATGACTATAAGGCAAAAAATCCTTTTAGTATTTATAAAGCAAGCACTCCGTATTTATACACAAACCGTACATCTGGAATTCAGGTTCGTGGAGACTTTGGATTAAATGAAGATCGTGGAATCTCTATGACAGTAAATCAATCTGTTGCAGAAAACTATAGAGTAAGTGCATTTCAATCATGGATCAAGTATGAACAAAGAGCCTTTCCTCTAACACCAATAGCCTTATTTGAAGTTGAACATAAAAATAATACAATAGTTTTTTATGTTGTTGCAAACGATAAGTTTGGAAACAGAGGAGTTGTTTATGCAAAAAATAAAAAAGATAACTCAACTTTTGATGAAATTAAATATTTTATAAATGGAAAGGCTGTTCGTGAGCCAGTCTTAACTGTTAAGGAATGGTCTATTCTAGGAATTAACTTTACAACAGCCTTAAACTTTGACCTATTCCTAGGATCTATAAATTTAAAGGGTCCAGCAATATTTAATAATATTTCATACTATCAGGCAAACAATCTTCAACAATTACAATCAAAGGTCAGCAGATCTTGGAATAAAGTAAGGCAAGATGGTGCTATTGATTATGGCTGGTCATACTGGCTAAACAACTACACCTGGGATGGAGTAATGTCCATATCTTCTTCTCCTCTATACGGAGTAAACTCACAGGATGTATACAATAACTATATGGGTACTAATAAGATTATCATTGATGATGAAGAAGGAATGATTTTTGACGCAGATAAGATGAAAATCTACAATGACACAACATGGTCAATATCTGTTGGATCACCAGTGTAATCTGGTATACTTGTGGTTATGGATTCTTTATTTAGCCCAAAAACTGGCAAACCAATTGTTGAAAATGTACGACGTAAGGTCATTGATAAGCATTATGACTGGGGTCTATACGTATATAAGAAGTCAAACGGGAAGTGGTTTACTGACGGAACTGGGTCAGTATTAAACATTCCTTCTCAAAAAGGCGACATCTCTCAAATTGCAAAACTTAAACAGGCTGCAATCTTTAATGGCGATGAAGGAGATGGAACATGCGTATTTGTTCCAGGATTAACTAGAATATCTGAAGAAGAATATTCAGAACAAAAAGATAGAATGAGACAAGGTTTAATTCCAAATGTTAATGACTTAGGCGCAATAGCCGATGCACAGAAAACATTAAAAACACATGGAAGGGATGCGTACGAAAGTGACTGATGATGATAACTTCCAGTATGTTAGGGCAAGCCTAAATACTCAAGAACAAGAAGAAAATCAATTTAAAACAAACGACCCATTTAATAAAAATTGGGAAGAACTAAAAGAATACACAGGATTAGATCAAAACTTTCGTCGCCGTGTAGCAAGACAAGTTAGTAAGGCAATAACTCCAAATGAAGCATATCTAGACTCTGCAAATGCAACTCCATCTGGAGTAGATGCTGGATCAAAGGCTCTTAATCCTGGAACGGTATATAGAAATGGATACGGTCTATTTGACGTAATCACACCACCATACAATATGTATGAACTTGCAAACTTTTATGATACATGTTTTTCAAACCACGCTGCCATTGACGCAAAGGTAGAAAACATTGTAGGTCTTGGTTATAGGTTTGATGTTACAGATAGAACCTCCCTAAGACTAGAAACTTCAGAAGATGAAGGTGCAACTGGAAGAGCAAGAAGCAGAATTGAAAGAGCCAAGATTGAACTTCGTGATTGGCTAGAAAACCTTAATGATGATGATAGTTTTACAAAAATTATGGAAAAAGTTTACACAGATGTGGAAGCAACTGGTAATGGATTTATTGAAGTTGGTAGAACGATTAAGGGTGAGATTGGATATATTGGTCATATTCCAGCAACTACGGTTCGTGTTCGTAGACTTAATGATGGCTACCTTCAAATTATTGGTCAGGCTGTTGTTTACTTCAGAAATTTTGGTGCAACCAATCCAAATCCAGTAACAGCAGATGGCCGTGCAAATGAAATTATTCATCTTAAGTCATACTCTCCATTAAATACTTATTATGGAATTCCAGATATTGTTTCTGCAATGCCGTCGCTAATTGGTGACCAACTAGCATCAAGATATAACATTGATTATTTTGAAAACAAGGCTGTCCCACGATATATTATTACTCTAAAGGGTGCAAAACTTTCTGGAGACGCAGAAGATAAAATGTTTAGATTTTTACAGACTGGGCTTAAGTCACAGTCTCACAGAACCCTTTATATCCCGCTTCCTGGAGATACAGATCAGAATAAAGTTGAGTTTAAGATGGAGCCAATTGAAAACGGTATTCAAGATGGATCTTTCAAGGAGTATCGTAAACAAAATCGTGACGACATTCTAATTGCACATCAAGTTCCTATATCTAAACTTGGTGGCTCAGAGTCTGGTTTGGCAGCAGCACTCTCCCAAGATCGTACATTTAAAGAGCAGGTTGCTAGACCAGCACAACATCATTTAGAAAAAGTTGTTAATAAGATTATTAAAGAAAAGACAGATGTTCTTGAACTTAAATTTAATGAACTAACCTTGACAGATGAGATTGCTCAGTCACAGATTCTTGAAAGACTTGTTAAAACTCAAATCATGATGCCAAACGAGGCTCGTCAGGCTCTTGATTTACCACAACGCAAAGATGGAGATGCTCCATTTGTAATGACTCCAAGACAGGCTACAGATGCTGCTGCAACTTTTTCTGGGAATAGAGCAAGAGATGCACAAAGAACAAACAATAATTCTGACTCCCCAAGTACAGTTGCAGGACGCAATCCTGCAGGTGAGGGTAGATCATCTCAATAATTGAGAAATCTAATAAAACATTTGGTATAATGGATTCTGATATGATAATAAACAAGGCAAATTGGACAACAGATAAGGATAACCTACGTCTGTCAATGCCTATTGGCAAGGTAGACGTAGAACGCCGTATGGTTTCTGGCTTTGCATCTTTGGATAATATTGACAAGCAAGATGATATTGTTACGGCAGATGCAAGCGTTAAAGCCTTTAAAAATTTTAAAGGAAATTTAAGAGAAATGCATCAGCCATCAGCAGTAGGCAAGATGGTTTCATTTAAAGAAGACCGCTACTTTGACCCAAATTCAAAGAAGTTTTATAACGGAGTTTATGTATCTGCTTATGTTTCAAAGGGTGCACAAGATGCCTGGGAAAAAGTCCTAGATGGCACATATAGTGGTTTTTCTATTGGTGGCAATATTAAGGTTTGGGACGATGCATATAATGCAGACCTAGACAAGTCAATTCGCATTATTAAAGACTATGATCTTTATGAATTATCACTAGTTGATAGCCCAGCAAATCAATTTGCAAGCATTATTTCTGTTGAAAAGGTAAATGGTCAGAATGTTCTAACTGGAACATCTGCAGACACTGTTATTGAAAATGTTTTTTACGATTCTGAAAACGGTATCGTATTAGTGTCTGACTCAGAAGCAGAAGCAAGCCCAATCAGTGGTAAGAATATGGAAAACATTGGTTTTGTAGAAAAGAATGATGACGAAAAAGCAAACATGATAAAGTTCTTAGTTGATAGTGCTAAAGGCATTAGTACAATTAAGATTACCAAGGAGGTAAATAAAATGACAGAAACAACAGAAGCAGTATTAAATGCTGTAGTTGAAAATGTTGAAATTACTCCAGAGGCACAGCCAGCAGAAGTAGAAACTCCTGCAGTCGTTGACGAAGTACCAGCAGATCTTGCTGTTGCAAAATCAGATGATGGTGGTGCAGTTCCTTCTACTCTAGTAGTAGAAGAAGAGAGCGTTGTTCCAGAAGTTGAAGCCGAACTTGCTGTAGCAAAGTCAGATGAGTCAGTTGCAGATGCAATTGCTGAAATCAAGAACTCTCTTACTAATGCCTTTGGCGATCTCGCTACAACCATTAAGTCTCTTAATGAGCAGGTTGCAGCACTTAACAAGTCCGTTGACGATGTGTCTACAGAAGTAACACAAGTCAAGGGTCAGTTCAATGAGTTTGGAAAGAGAGTAGATGCCGTTGAGCAAGATACCGCTTTCCGCAAGTCTGGCGATCTAGGCGAGATCGTGCAGTTTGAGCCTGTAAAGGTTCAGAAATCCCTATGGGGCGGACGTTTCCTCAAAAATTCCGACCTATTTAATTAACAATATATTCACTAGGAGGTGAAATAATGTCAGAACAAGATAAAGATATAGCCAAGAACTATCCAGGTTCAGGTGGCTCAGGAGCAGAACTTAACTCCCAGGGTGCACTCGTATCAGGTGGTGTTGGTAGTGCTACAGGTCTTGATGCAGCAGCAGCGTCTGTTGGCCGTCAACTTGGAAACACAGCAACAGCAGGCTTTGGAGTAACATCTGGAGATAACGCTGTAAATCCAACTGGAACAGCAGGAGGTATTCTTGCACCAGAACAGGCTCGTCGCTTCATCGACTACGTGTGGGATGCAACAGTACTCGCCAAGGATGGTCGTAGAGTTACAATGCGAGCAAACACAATGGAAATCGAAAAGGTTAACGTTGGAGAGCGTGTCATTCGTGCAGCAGCACAGGGTAGTCAAAACTACACAAATACTGGTGCTACATTTACAAAGGTAGAACTTACTACAAAGAAGATTCGTCTTGATTGGGAAGTTTCTACAGAATCACTTGAAGATAATATTGAAGGTGGAGCACTTGAAGATCATCTAGTTCGCTTGATGACCAATGCATTCGCAAACGATATTGAAGACCTTGCTATTAACGGCGATGGTTCAACAGGTGACTTCCTTTCAATCATGAATGGTTTCGTAAACCAGACACGTAACAGCGCAAGGGTTGGCACAACAGATGCCCACGAAGCCGTTGTCTCATTGTCAAATGATGACTGGACAACATCTATCATGCAGAAGATTGTTCTTGCAATGCCACGTAAGTATCGTGCAGTTAAGAGCAACCTAAAGTTCTATGCTGGTACAGATGCATTCTCTGGTATTGTCCGTAATAACGGTACACTAGCAGATGCAATCTCTTCAGCATTCTCTGATCGCATTGGTAGCACACAGCCAAATCGTCAAGCATACCTTGATGGTGGAGCGCAAACAATTGGTGGAGCACGTACAACTCGTGTTCTAGGAATTGATGTAATGGAAGTTCCTTACTACCCAGATGGTTTTGTTGACTTAACATTCCCATCAAACCGTGTTTGGGGATTCCAGCGTGATATTACTGTAAACCGTGAATACAAGCCAAAGAAGGATACAATTGAATACACAGTATTCGTCCGCTTTGGTCTTCAATGGGAAGAACTAGATGCAGTTGCTTATGGCGACGCAGATAGCGTTTCTGAGTAATACTCATAAATAATTGAAAGAGGGGAGTCATGTAACAATGGCTCCCCTTCTTCATATTCTGGTATAATAACGTAGGAGGCTATTATGATTACTATTAATGACTTAAGTAAAAAAACAGTATTTGAGTTAAAAGCCTATGCCAAAAAAAATAATATTGCTTTAAATCAAGCAAAAACAAGAAATGACATTTTGGAAATTATCAATAATTTTGTTCCAGAACCACTTCAAGAAGTAAAAGAAGAAGCAAAAACAGACGAAAAAGTTGCTATATATTCATTAGGAAACCTTCATTGGCAAGGGGTAGGACAACTTATAACTGGGTATAACATTGTTTCAAAAGAGTCCTCTGAAAAATGGCTAACTCTTAAAAAGGTTCGTAACGCAACCCCAGAAGAAGTAGCAAGTTATTACGGTAAATAATGCAAATACTTAGACTTCCCCCTTACCCACTAACTCTTTCTTACACAGTTCCAGATGCATCTACAGAGTATATTATTGTAATTGATGACCTATTGGAACAAACAGAACTTGAGATTATTCGTGTTTCTAATAACAAAAAGATTTTAACTTATACACTTACTGGAACTTTTCTTGAATATGACAAATCTTACCCAGTTACAATTTACGAAAGCGTTACAGTCTCTGGAGTTCAAGATATTCGTGGAGATATTGTTCTTCAAGATAACCTAGACATTGTGCGACCATATGTAGATCCAGAAACACTTGGAACAACTCCAACAGAAATTGCAGAATATGTAGAGTATGAAAAACTTGCAAGAACAATAATTGATTCAGTAGTTGGTGGTTTTTATTATAAAAGAACTTACCTAGAAGTTGTTGGTCAAGGAACTGACTACATCCCACTGTGGGATAAAACACATAAAATCTTAACGGTACATGAAAATGCAGAACTAGTATATGACTCATCAGAAGATCCAGCAGCACTTGCTAGTTATAACTATTTAATAACAAAAGACAAGACTGCAATTACAAAGGACCCAGTAGAATTAGTAAAGGCT
>Ga0209087_1000785_pt1 | contig 19543 bp, 18 predicted proteins | sample S_130805_EF_Meta_FD_187321 | JGI IMG/M metagenome (GOLD analysis project Ga0209087, IMG submission 187321) | Freshwater microbial communities from Lake Simoncouche, Canada to study carbon cycling - S_130805_EF_MetaG (SPAdes) (version 2) | ecosystem: Environmental > Aquatic > Freshwater > Lake ... | reverse complement strand
TTCTCAAGGAGGATACAAGTGGCTTCACCGCAGAATTATTTAGCAGTCATCAAAGTTGTTGGCATTGGTGGCGGTGGAGTAAATGCAATCAATCGCATGATTGATGTTGGACTCAAAGGTGTTGAGTTCATCGCAATTAATACAGATGCACAACATTTGTTAATGAGTGATGCAGATGTGAAATTAGATATTGGTAGAAAAACAACACGTGGTCTTGGTGCTGGCATGGATCCAGAAAAGGGACGCGAAGCAGCCCTTGATCATGCAGATGACATTGAAGAGATCTTGCGCGGCGCAGATATGGTTTTTGTTACTGCAGGTGAAGGTGGCGGAACTGGAACAGGTGCGGCTCCGATTGTTGCAAAGATTGCAAAAGATATCGGCGCATTAACAATCGGCGTTGTTACACGTCCATTTTCTTTTGAAGCAAAACTTCGTTCAGCTCAAGCCGATGTTGGAATTGAAGCGCTCAGATCAGAAGTTGATACTTTAATTGTTATTCCAAATGATCGCCTTCTTGCTATTTCAGATCGCACCATTACTTTGGCCGATGCATTTAAGAGTGCAGACCAAGTTCTTCTCTCAGGAGTACAAGGAATTACCGAAATTATTACTCAGCCAGGTCTGATCAATTTGGACTTTGCTGATGTGAAGGCAGTTATGTCAGGTGCTGGTTCTGCCTTAATGGGAATCGGTTCTGCGCGAGGAGAAAATCGTGCACTACGTGCTGCTGAGTTAGCTATCTCTTCACCATTGCTAGAAGCTTCTATCGATGGTGCTATGGGCGTCTTACTTTCAATCTCTGGTGGATCAGATCTTGGATTGTTTGAAGTCAATGAGGCGTGCGAGCTGGTTCAATCTGCTGTGCACCCCAATGCCAAGTTTATTTTTGGAACAACAATTGATGATGCACTAGGTGATGAAGTTCGTATTACTGTGGTTGCTGCTGGCTTTGAAGGGGGAGAGCCTCGCAAGGTTGTTACACCGGTTATTGATGCAGCCACTTTGGGCGGAGTTGCTAATCCAATTCCAAGCAATGACCCAATCTCAGTTGCGCTGGATTTAGACTCTGATTCCACTCCACGTCGCCGAGTTACTTTTGAAGAGCTCGTAGCCGAGGATGAGATCGACGTTCCAGACTTTATGAAGTAAGGGCAATTGCCTAGCGTTTTTACTACTAGGCGCAATGGCGCAAGCCTTGCGCCTTTTGAGTCATTGAACTTGGCCCAGCATGTTGGTGATAACCGGGAAACTGTTGCCCGCAATCGTGAACTCTTAGTAAAGGTAACTGGGCCTGTTCAATTTATGAACCAGGTGCATGGCGATGAAGTAGTGGAAGTGAAGACACTCATTGATGACCCAACGTGCGATGCACTCATTACTACCGTGCCAGGAATTGCCTTAGCGGTGATGGTTGCAGATTGCATTCCACTTTTGCTCTCATCATCAACCGCTGTTGGAGCAGTACATGTTGGCAGGCGCGGGTTGATGAACTCAGTTGCGATTAAAGCTGTTGAGACAATGCGGGCATTGGGTGCGGGTCAGATTCATGCTCAGCTTGGTGCATCTATTTGCGGGCGATGTTATGAAGTTCCACAGGAGTTAGCTGATGAGGTGTGTGCCAAGCATCCAGCTGCATCATCTTTGACTAATAACTTAACTCCAGCACTAGATCTTCCTAGAGCTTTGATAGCTGATTTGGTTGCCAGCGGTGTCACATATGAAGCATCACCAATATGTACTCTAGAAAATGATGAGTATTTTTCTTATCGCCGCCATAACATCACGGGTAGAAATGCGGGTGTGGTGTGGCTATAGATCGCAGAAGTGAAATCACATCAAATTTGCAAGCAGTGCGCGATGAGATATCAAAGGCTGTGGCAAGTGCCGGTAGATCACTTGAAGAGATAACTCTGATCGCTGTGACTAAGACTTTCCCGGCCAGTGATGTTGAGATTCTGCGTGATCTGGGAGTGACTCACTTTGGCGAGAATAGAGATTCAGATGCCGCACCAAAGGCTTCCACTGTGGCTGGTACCTGGCATTTTCAAGGCCAAATTCAAAGTAATAAGTTGAAATCAATTACTTCTTGGGCCAACGTCATTCATTCACTCGATGAGATTCGACATTTTGAAGTGATTGAGAAAAGCGCCCCGCATCCTTTGGATATTTTCTGTCAGGTCTCACTTGATGGCTCAGAGGGCCGTGGGGGAGTCAGTGAGCAAAAGCTCTATGAATTGGCGCAGGCGATTGAAAAATCTGCAACTCACAGACTTCAAGGACTCATGGCAGTTGCCCCGCTAGGCGTTGATCCCACTGTTGCTTTTTCGAAATTATCAGCGATACATAAGGCTTTTATGGCCGATTTTCCTAAGGCCAATAAGTTATCAGCTGGCATGAGTGGGGACTATAAAGAGGCGATTGCCTACGGTGCGACACATATTCGGATAGGGAGTTCAATCCTGGGTTCGCGCTAGGCCTACAGGTACCGTTGTCATATGGCTAATGCACTCAAGCGCGTCGCGAACTACTTAGGTTTGATGGACGACCCAGAATTCGATACACCACTTGCATCTTCCACTCCTGCAGCAACGGCATCGAGTGACGTGCGCATCAAGCCGCGCTTACCTCGTTCAGTTAATTCAGTAGTCACATCTTCAGTAAATGTAGCACCGCAATTAGATTTACCTGTTCTAGATCGCATCGTCACATTGCACCCACGTTTTTATAACGAGGCTCGCACAATCGGTGAACACTTTCGCTTAGGCAATCCAGTCATCATTAACTTGACTGACATGGATGAGTCAGAGCACAAGCGCTTAGTTGACTTTGCAAGTGGACTTGCATTTGGTTTGCACGGAACTATTGAGCGAGTGACAAAGAAAGTATTCCTTTTGTCTCCTGCGAATGTTTCAATCGATGTTGAAGATAAGTCAGCTGCAGCACAAGCAAGTTTCTTTAACCAGAGCTGATCTAAGTGCGTATCGGAGCGTTACTCGCTAACGTCCTGCAGTTATTTCTTTTTGCACTATTGGCACGGCTAATCCTTGATTATGTCCGTATGTTTGCACGTAACTGGCGACCAAAAGGTATTGGACTCATGCTTGTTGAACTTGTCTATGGCATCACCGATAAGCCGATGGCATTTGTTGGACGCTTCATCCCACCGCTTCGCCTAGGCGCAGTCAGCCTGGATCTAAGTTTTATTGTTCTCTTTTTTGGAGTTCAATTACTGATGGGCTTAGTTAGCTCGCTTTAGTAAGTTTGATAGCGATTCCAAGTTCATTATCTTCAATTGCAAGTGTTGAATCTTGAACCATTGAAAGAGCCAGTACTTCATCCTTAATGTGGGCTTCATCGCTGGCAATTGCGCCAGCTATTTGGGCGGAGGCATTCCATTTCACATCGATGCGATCTGAGATTTCAAAGCCATCGCTCTTCCTGCGCTCTTGAATAAAGCGAATTACTTCACGCACATGCCCAGCAGCAATAAGGGCTGGGGTGAGCTCTAGATCAAGTGCCACGCTCTCACCTTCGTGGGAGGCAACCATCCAGCCGCTCTTCGGTACTTCTGTGATGACTAAGTCATCTAGTGCAATTTCCCAACTACCTAGCTGAGTTGTTCCAGAGGCACGCAGTGTTTTCACAAGGGCAGTTGCATCAGTTGCCGCAATGGCCTTAGCAATCTCTTGAACAGCTCCGCCAAACTTTGCGCCTAGTGATTTGAAGTTAGCTTTAACCGAGATATCTACTAAATCTCCATCAGCGTTAGCGATATCTTGCAAATCAATGACATTGAGCTCATCTGCAATCTGCTCACGCATCTGTTCTGGTAAAGCGGCCCAGCCACTTGCTGCGATTAAAGCACGGCCTAATGGTTGGCGAATCTTGATGCCTGATTCTGCGCGTGATGCACGGCCGAGTTCAACGATGCGTCGTGTGAGTGCAACTTGCGCTCCAAGTGCGCGATCAATTACCGATGCAGCTGCAACTGGAAAATCAGAGAGATGCACGGAGGCAACGGCGGAGGAATCAGCTGGAATAACTAACTCTTGCCACACCTGTTCCGTAATAAAGGGGACCATAGGAGAAAGAAGTTGAGTCAGAGTTACTAAGCACTCATGCAGTGTGGAGAGGGCGCTGGGATCTCCATCCCAGAACCTGCGGCGGGATCGACGCACATACCAGTTCGAAAGATCATCGATGAATCTGGCGAGTGCACGTCCGGCAACCTGTGAATCAAAATCAGTAAGAGCGGCATCAACTTCTTCAATCAAAAGATTGAGTTCAGAGATGATCCAGCGATCCATGAGTGGTCGATCAGCAATCTTTGTGCGCTGACTTAAATCAAACGCAGATGCATTGGCATAGAGAGCATGGAAGGAAACGGTGTTCCAATAGGTCAATAAAGTTTTGCGAACAACTTCATTAATCGCATCATGACCCACACGGCGCGCAGCCCATGGCGAACCTGCGGCCAGCATGTACCAGCGAACAGCATCTGCGCCATGTTGATCCATCAGCGCCATTGGCTCTAGAACATTGCCCACGTGCTTACTCATCTTGCGGCCATCTTTATCCAAGATATGTCCAAGACAGAGCACAGTCTTATAGGAGGATTTATCAAAGACTAAGGTTCCAATAGTCATGAGTGTGTAGAACCAGCCACGTGTTTGATCGATAGCTTCACAAATGAAATCAGCTGGGTATGACTCTTTAAACTTTTCAATAGAGCCTTCCTTGTGCGGGTATCCCCATTGCGCAAATGGCATTGCCCCTGAGTCATACCAACAATCGATTACTTCTGGAACACGCACCATCGTGGAATCACACTGCACACATGCAAAAGTAATGTCATCAACAAATGGGCGGTGTGGATCTAGATTTGATAACTCTTGGCCGGCAAGTGCGCCTAATTCAGCTAATGAATCAACGCAGATCTCATGCTCGTTTTCACAGCGCCAAATTGGCAGGGGAGTTCCCCAATAGCGATTACGGGAAAGCGCCCAGTCAATATTGTTATTGAGCCAATCACCGTAGCGACCTTCTCTAATTGTCTCTGGGTGCCAATCTGTTGCTGCGTTTTCACGAAGTAGCGCACCCTTAATTGAAGTTGTGCGGATATACCAGGATGGTTGCGCGTAATACATCAGCGGTGTGTGGCAGCGCCAGCAATGAGGGTAGGTGTGCTCATATGGTTGGTGCTTATAGAGAACACCGCGAGCTTTTAACTCTTTGACCAGTAACTTATCGGCCTCTTTAAAAAAGATTCCCCCAACTACTTCTACCTCTGTCAGGAAGTGTCCATCTGGTGCAATGGGATTAACGACTGGCAAACCATAAGCACGACAGACCGCTAAGTCATCGGCGCCAAAGGCTGGAGATTGATGGACTAATCCAGTTCCATCTTCTATGGTCACATAGGTTGCAAGAACAACGTAATGCGCATCAGTAATCTCGACGAAATCAAAGGGGCGCTTATAAGTTGTGCGCTCAAGTGCTTTACCGAGCATTTTCTTCAAAATCTTCTTCTCACCCTTAACACTTTCAAGTAGCGCTTCGGCAACGACTAGAACTTCACTGACTTCATCCACAGTTACTTCAACGGCTACGTAATCAACCTCTGGATGAACTGCAATGGCAGTATTTGATACCAAGGTCCATGGAGTCGTTGTCCAAACAAGGAAACTGGCGTTGAGCGCTACTAAATCACCTGAAGTAATAGGAAAGCGAACATAGACTGAAGGGTCTGTAACTGTTTCATAGCCTTGTGCTAATTCATGATCTGAGAGTCCAGTTCCACAGCGCGGGCAATAGGGTGCAACACGGTGATCTTGAACTAGTAATCCCTTTTTCCAGATCTCTTTAAGAGACCACCACACACTCTCAACATATTCAGGTGACATGGTCCAGTAGGCCTCATCGAAATCAACCCAGAAGCCCATGCGATGAGTCATGTCTGAAAATGCACCCACATGTCGTTGCACTGATTCACGGCATTTGTCATTAAATGCTGCAATTCCATATTTTTCAATATCGCCTTTACCGGCAAAGCCCAACTCTTTTTCAACTGCGATTTCAACTGGCAAACCATGACAATCCCAACCAGCTTTGCGGATTACATGCTTTCCCTTCATTGTGTGAAAGCGTGGAAAGACATCCTTAAATACACGTGCTTCAATGTGGTGAGTTCCTGGCATTCCATTTGCAGTCGGTGGACCTTCATAAAACATCCAAGCAGGTGCGCCTTCACGGGCCGACACAGTTTTTTCGAAAATTTCGTTATCGCGCCAGAACTTTAATATCGTGTGTTCGACGGCAGGCAGATCTACTGCTGCTGGAATTGCGCGAAACGACATAAAAAATCCTCCACGAGTAGGACAACAACTCTGGAGGGACGTGACCTGCTGGCGCAGATCTCGCGGTACCACCCGCCTTGCGTGAAATTCACGCCACTTCACTTTTTCTATCCGCGGCTAGTTCTAGATGGTTTTCACCATTTCTTCTAGCAAACTCGTGAGGTGATGGCCCCGTCAATGCTCTTATGCGGTAGTGGCTCAATAGTATCGCCTAGTTAAGCCAAATTATGCCCGTGGCTAATTGGTAACCGCCCCTTAAGGGCATTAAGGTTCGCGACATGCCTAAGAAGCCCGTGAAGAAATCAGCTGCCAAAAAGGCTGCTGCCAAGAAGGTTGCTGCGAAGAAGAAGCCCGCTAAAAAAGCTCCTACAAAAAAGGCTCCGGCAAAGAAGAAACCGGCCAAGAAGGCTGCTGCCAAGAAAGCGCCGGCCAAAAAAACAGCTTTAAAGAGGATTCCAGTTAAAAAAGCACCAGGTAAACCCTTTCCATCTAAAACAACTTTGACCGTTGATGAAAAATCTCAAACAGTGTCAGTCTCAACGATTTCTGCGCCAATTTCTGCGCCCATAGTTGAAGAGCGTCGATTGGTCATGCCACCTCCACCGCGTCCAGTAAAGAGTGGAAAGAAGGTTGCACCACTTAAGCCAATCAAAGTTGCTCCAACTCCCATTGTTGTTAGTGAAAGTGAATCGCCATGGACAGCGGCTGAGCTAAAGAGCATCCGCACTGAAATTTCTAGAGAGTTAGCGCGCCTGCGCGTTGAACTAGCTAAGGTTGAATTAGAGATGGACTCTCTTATTCAAGAATCTGGTGAGGGTGCTGGAGATGATCAAGCAGATGCTGGAACTAAAACATTTGAACGTGAACATGAGATGTCACTAGTTATTAACGCTCGCGATATGGTTTTGCAAACAGAGCGCGCCTTGGATCGAATCGACTCCAAGACCTATGGAAACTGCGAAGAATGCGGAAGTGCAATTGGTAAGGCCCGTTTACAAGTATTTCCTCGGGCCACTTTATGCATGATCTGCAAGCAGAAGGAAGAACGGCGCTAGCAGTGCGCGTGTGGCGCACACTCTTAGGTGTTGCCTGGCTAATCTGGCTTGCGGATTTAGCTACCAAAATCTGGGCAGTGGAGTATTTGGCCAATCGTGGGCCCGTAAAAATTATCGGCTCACTCTTCCAACTTAACTTTATTAGAAACTCTGGTGCTGCCTTTTCATTTGCGCCAGGGGCAACTTTATTCCTCTCTCTTTTTGGAATAGCTGTATTAATTGCAATTGCTTATTACGCCCCTGCTCTGACATCAAAAGGTTGGGCCCTAGTTTTAGGCCTAGTTATGGGTGGGGTTTTAGGAAATCTGACTGATCGCATTTTCAGAGAGCCAGGATTGCTGCGTGGCCATGTTATCGATTGGTTGCAACTGCCTCATTGGCCTATATTCAACATTGCAGATACTGCAATCGTAGTCGCGGCATTTATTTCGGTTGTTTTAACAGCGCGCAATATCCCGCCCATTAAAAAAGAAGAGTTGATATGAGCAATCGAGAACAGCGCACACTCTCAGTGCCAGAGGGTGTTGCCGGTGAGCGAATCGATAGTGCTCTCACTCGTGTGCTGGGTCTTTCCCGCACGGCTGTCGTCAAACTCCTAGAAGATGGCGATATCACTACATCTGGAAAAGCTATGGCGAAATCAGATCGTGTGGCAGCCAACCAAGTCATTGAAGTGTTGATGCCAGCTCCCATGAATCAAGATCCAATCCCACTCACACCACTAGAGGGTCTTTCAATTGTTTATGACGATGATTCAATTGTTGTCATTGATAAGCCGGTGGGATGTGCTGCTCATCCAAGTCCAGGATGGACGGGACCAACTGTTGTCGGGGCATTGATGGCAGCGGGATACTCAATTTCAACAAGTGGTGCAGCAGAGCGACAGGGGATTGTTCATCGCCTCGATGTTGGTACTAGTGGATTAATGATTGTTGCAAAGAGTGATCGTGCATTTACGGTCTTAAAAGATGCCTTTAGAAATCGCACAATCGACAAGATTTACCATGCGCTCATTCAAGGACACATGGATCCCACCACTGGGACAATTGATGCACCGATTGATCGACATCCAAAAGAGGACCATCGATTTGCAGTTGTAGCCACAGGCAAAGACTCAATTACGCACTATGAAGTCATTGAGTTTTACCGAGGTGTTTCATTAGCCAAAGTTGAACTAGAAACTGGGCGCACACACCAAATCCGTGTCCACTTCTCAGCACTTAATCATCCACTTGTTGGCGACACTACATATGGGGCAGATCCGGTATTGGCTAAATCTCTAGAGATGAGACGGCCATGGCTACACGCCAAGGAGCTCATGTTTGACCACCCTATTACTGGTCAACATCTGAGTTTTAGCGTGCCATACCCAGCCGATCTCACACGCTCATTAGCGTTGCTATCTGATGCAGTTCTGCAGTAAGTAATAATCTACGACCACCATGACATCTGAGAATTTCGTACATCTGCACGTCCATACCGAGTATTCAATGCTCGATGGTGCAGCGCGCGTTCCCGACTTAATGGCAGAAGTAGCCAGACAAGGCATGCCAGCAATTGCAATGACAGATCATGGAAATGTTTTTGGCGCTTATGAGTTTTATAAGCAGGCAAAAAAAGCAGGCGTTAAACCGATTATTGGAATTGAAGCCTATGTGGCCCCAGAATCTCGATTTGATAAAAAGAGAGTGCAGTGGGCTAGCGGTGGTGAGGATGATGTCTCTGGTGGTGGTGCCTATACGCACATGACTATTCTGGCCGAAAACAATGTTGGTCTAGGAAATCTCTTTCGCTTATCTTCACTTGCATCCCTTGAAGGTTATTACTACAAGCCTCGTATGGATCGCGAACTCCTTGCTCAGTATTCCAAAGGACTTATTGCAACAACTGGTTGCCCTGGTGGAGAGATTCAAACTCGCTTGCGCATGGGTTCTTATAAAGAGGCAATCAAGGCGGCAAGTGATTATCGGGATATTTTTGGTGAAGGTAATTTCTTCCTAGAGGTCATGGATCATGGAATTGATATTGAAAGCCGAGTTAAAGCAGACCTACTAAAACTTGGAAAAGAGTTAGGCCTTCCACTTCTTGCAACTAATGATCTGCACTACACACTGCAAGCAGACTCTGGCGCACATGAGGCCCTGCTCTGTGTTCAATCGGGCTCTACGTTGGCAGATCCCAAGCGATTTAAATTTGATAACGACTCTTTCTATGTCAAGACGCCGGCGCAGATGCGCGAGCTCTTTAAAGATATTCCTGAGAGTTGCGATAACACATTACTTATTGCTGAGCGCTGTGATGTGACTATGCGAGAAAATGAAAATCTCCTTCCACAATTTAGCGTTCCAGCTGGAGAGAGCGAGGATTCTTGGCTCAAAAAAGAAGCTGTGCGCGGAATGAAAGAACGCTTAGGCGAGAAGCTCACGCCAGCCCATGAATCTCGTCTTGATTATGAACTCGGTGTTATGGAGAAGATGGGTTTTCCTGGTTACTTCCTTGTTGTTGCTGACTTAGTTGGCTATGCCAAGAAAGTTGGTATTCGTGTTGGGCCCGGTCGAGGATCAGCTCCTGGTTCACTCGTTGCATATTCACTTGGCATCACTGGATTAGATCCACTTGAGCATGGGCTTTTGTTTGAGCGCTTTCTCAATCCAGAGCGTATTTCTATGCCTGATATCGACCTGGACTTTGATGAGCGTCGCCGCGGGGAAATGATTCGTTATGCAACAAACAAATATGGTGAGGATCGAGTTGCTCAGATCATTACCTACGGAACAATTAAATCTAAGCAAGCCATTAAGGATTCAACACGTGTTCTAGGTTATCCCTATGTCATTGGAGAGAAGCTAACTAAGGCTCTGCCGCCATCTGTGATGGGCAAAGATATTTCTCTTGGTGGAATATTTGATTCTAAAGATGAACGCTACGGTGAAGCGGGGGAGTTCCGCTCCCTTTATGAATCAGATCCAGATTCAAAGCGAGTGGTTGATACAGCCCGTGGTCTTGAAGGATTAAAGCGCCAGTGGGGTGTTCACGCCGCTGGAGTCATTCTCTCTCGCGAACCATTGCTCGATGTCATTCCTATCCATCGCCGTGAAGCAGATGGCGCAATTATCACGCAGTTCGATATGGGCGCTTGTGAATCTATTGGCTTACTTAAGATGGACTTCTTAGGCCTTCGAAATCTCTCTGTTTTAGATGATGCCTTATTAAATATTAAAGAGAATCAAAATATTGATGTGGTGTTAGAGGATTTAACTCTTGATGATAAAAAGACATATGAACTGCTTTCGCGCGGAGATACTCTTGGCGTGTTTCAGCTCGATGGTGGGCCAATGCGAGCCTTGCTCAAATCAATGTCCCCAGATTCATTTGAAGATATCTCTGCCGTTATTGCTCTCTATCGCCCAGGTCCTATGGGTGAAAATGCACATAACAACTACGCCGATCGCAAAAATAAGCGCAAGCCAGTTGAACCTATTCATCAAGAGCTCTCAGAACCGTTGCAGGAGATTCTTGGTGACACATACGGCTTGATTGTTTATCAGGAACAAGTAATGGCAATTGCCCAGAAGGTTGCTGGGTTCTCATTGGGTCGCGCGGATCTTTTGCGTAAGGCGATGGGTAAGAAGAACAAAGATATTTTGGATAAGGAATACATTCCTTTTGAAGCGGGCATGAAGGCTAATGGTTTCTCAACTACCGCCATCAAACGCTTATGGGACGTCCTTATTCCTTTCTCTGATTACGCATTCAACCGAGCACACTCTGCCGGTTACGGAGTTGTCTCCTATTGGACTGCTTATCTAAAAACTAATTTCCCAACTGAATATATGGCTGCGCTTTTAACTAGCGTGAGAGATGATAAAGATAAGTCTGCTCTGTATTTGAGTGAGTGCCGCCGAATGGGAATTAATGTGTTACCACCTGATGTCAATGAATCAAATGGTGAATACACCCCGCGTGGAAAAGATATTCGCTTTGGTCTTGCTGCAATTAGAAATGTTGGCGAAGGAGTTGTGGCATCGATTAAGGCTGCGCGTGAGAGCAAAGGACGTTTTGCATCATTTGGTGATTTTCTAGCAAAAGTAGATGCACAAGTCTGTAACAAGAAAACTATTGAATCTTTGATTAAGGCTGGAGCTTTTGGCTCACTGGGGTCAACTCGTAAAGGTTTGATTGCAGTTCATTTGGAGGCAATTGACTCTGTTATTGAGAGCAAGCGGGCTGAGGCTATTGGTCAATTTGATCTCTTTGGCGGGGAAGCAATTACTGAGGTATCAGGTTTGGATATTGAGATCCCAACAGGCGAGTGGGATAAGGCCATGCTGCTTAGTTATGAACGTGAGATGTTGGGGCTATATGTTTCTGATCATCCACTTTTGGGCGTTGAACATGTGCTTCGGGCCAATACTGATATGTCTATTAGCGAACTAGTTGATGAAGGCGCGCAACATGAATCAGTTGTCACAATCGGCGGGTTAATTACTAGCGTCACTCGCAAAGTTTCAAGGCAAGGTGCTTCATGGGCCGTTGTGACGATTGAAGATCTTGAAGGATCTCTTGAAGTTCTATTCTTCTCTAATACTTACAATCAATATTCAATGTCACTGACTGAGGATCGAATTGTGACTGTTCGTGGTCGCGTTGATCGCCGTGAAGAGAATCTGCGATTTACTGCACTTGAAATGTCGATGCCAGATATTTCTGTAGGTCCAACTGGTCCACTTGTGATTTCAATGCCAATGTCTCAATGCACACCACCTGTGGTTGATCGTATTAAGGAAATTCTTCGCTCACATCCTGGGAAGCGAGAAGTGCATCTTTCTCTCAGTGAGAATGGAAGCAGTACTGTGATGAAGATTGATGCATCGGTCACAGCTTCTCCATCATTGAGCGCAGATCTCAAATCTATTCTTGGGCCTCACTGCCTGGTTTAAATTCAAGTCCGCCGCCTACAGGGCAGCCGTTACAATTGGCATGTGATTCGCACAGTAGATCTTCGTGGTAAGGCCCTTACTAAGGCTGGATATAACGCCGAGCTTCCGCGTGCGGCTTTAGATGTTGCTCAAGCTATGGCCTTGGTTGAGCCAATCCTGCACCGTGTGAAAACCGGTGGTGAAAGCGAACTCATTAAGTTGGCTCAAGAATTCGATGGTGTTACACCCTCTTCTATACGTGTTCCACAGCAGGCTTTAGATTCGGCGTTAGCTTCACTTGATCCTGCAATTCGCGCCGCACTTGAACTTTCAATCGAGCGAGTGAGAAAAGTGCACAATGATCAGGTAAGAGTGGATAAGACCACAACTGTTGTTGATGGTGGAAGCGTTACGGAAAAGTGGATTCCAGTTGATCGTGTGGGCCTCTATGTTCCAGGTGGCCGCGCGGTTTATCCAAGCAGTGTTGTCATGAATGTCGTTCCTGCACAAATAGCTAAAGTTTCATCGATAGCTGTTGCCTCACCGCCACAAAAAGAGTGTGCAGGGTTACCGCACCCAACAATTTTGGCTACGTGCGCACTTCTGGGTATTACCGAGGTCTATGCCGTCGGGGGAGCCCAAGCGATTGCAATGTTTGCTTATGGTGTTAAAGGCTTATGTGAAAAAACCGATCTAGTCACAGGACCAGGCAATATCTATGTTGCTGCAGCCAAGCGCGCGCTACGTGGCGTGATTGGGATCGATTCAGAGGCTGGACCAACTGAGATTGCAATTCTGGCTGACTCTTCAGCGCGAGCAACCGATGTTGCCGCAGATTTAATTAGCCAAGCCGAGCATGATGTTATTGCTGCAGCTATTTTGGTAACAGATTCACTTGAGTTGGCTAAAAGCGTTGAAGCAGAGTTGAAAATACAAGTGGGAAAGACCAAACACAAAGAGCGAATTACAGCTGCTCTTTCTGGCGTTCAGTCAGCAATTGTCTTGGTTGATGATGTGAAGCAGGGGATTGATGTTGTTAATGCCTATGCCGCAGAACACTTAGAAATTCAGACAAAGAATGCGCGTGATGATGCAGCGAAGATTAGAAATGCTGGAGCAGTATTTATTGGTCGATTCTCACCAGTCTCACTGGGAGATTATTCAGCGGGCTCGAATCACGTCTTGCCTACGGGTGGATGTGCTTGTCATTCAAGTGGTTTATCAGTTCAGACATTCCTGCGTGGCCTTCACTTCATTGAATACAGTGAAAAAGCCTTCACTGACTTAGTGCCAACCGTTGTCACATTAGCAAATTCTGAAGATCTGCCTGCACATGGACAAGCTATGACTATCAGATTGGAAAATTCATAAATGAATTGGCCAACTTGGTTGCCTCTGCGCAAGGACTTAACTCCGCTCACACCATATGGAGCCCCGCAAGTTCCTGCACGGGCATCACTCAACACAAATGAGAATCCATATTCACCATCACCTGCTCTGCAGAAAGCGATTTCTGATGCGGTCTTGGTTGTGGCAGCAAATTTAAATCGCTATCCCGATCGTGATGCTGATGTGTTGCGCAGTAAGTTGGCTGGCTATATCAATGCCAGCGCAAACGTGAAAGTCACTGTAGATAATATTTGGGCAGCAAATGGCAGTAATGAAATCATTCAATCTGTTTTTCTGGCTTTTGGTCAGGGCAGTGCACTTGGCTTCACTCCTTCATATTCGATGCACCCACTCATTGCTAAGGTGTGTGGGACTACGTGGATAGATGGAAAACGAAATGCAGATTTCTCACTCAATGTTGAAATGGCAGTGACGCAGATTACAGAGTCAAAGCCGGTACTCACTTTTATTACAACACCGAATAATCCAACTGGTGGGTCTGTTTCAATCTCTGAGATCAAATTGCTTGCTGATGCTGTGGCTAAGGTGAACGGTCTACTTATTGTGGATGAGGCATATGCTGAGTTTTCTTCAGAGGAGTCTGCGATTACTTTAATTGCTAATAATCCTCATGTTGTTGTGATTCGCACTATGAGCAAAGCATTTGCATTTGCCGGAGCGCGAGTGGGTTATTTGGTCTGTGATAGTTCAGTCAAAGATGCCATGATGCTTGTGAGATTGCCGTATCACTTAAGTGCGCTGACTCAAGCTGCGGCATCAGTTGCTATTGATTTTAAAGATGAACTACTGGGATATGTCTCAAAGTTGATTCGAGCTCGGGAGTCTTTGACTGTGCAACTACATACATTGGGCCTTGCGACTGTGCCAAGCAGCGCAAACTTCATCCTATTTACAGGATTTAGCACAGGTGCCCCTAAACTTTGGAATGAACTACTAGGCAAAGGCGTCCTCATTCGAGATGTCGGTCTACCAGGGTATTTGCGAGTCACTGTCGGCAATGAAGCCGAAAACACATTATTTATAACTGCATTAAAAGAACTCATCTAAGGAGAGGCCACCATGAGAACAGCACGAGTCGAAAGAGCAACTAAAGAGTCACATGTTTTAGTTGAACTTAATCTAGATGGACAAGGCGTTATCGATGTTTCAACTGGTGTGCCGTTTTTTGACCACATGATGTCTCAGCTTGGTAAGCACTCAGGCTTTAATCTGACGATCAGAACAACAGGTGATGTTGAAGTCGATTCTCACCACAGCGTTGAAGATACGTCATTGGCATTTGGACAAGCCCTACGTGAGGCGTTGGGGGATAAGGCCGGTATTCGTCGTTTTGGTGACTCCATGGTTCCACTCGATGAAGTTTTAGTTCAAGCAGCTGTTGATCTTTCTGGTCGCCCGTATTTAGTTCACCGTCAGCCAGAGATTGTTGAACTCATCGGAACGTTTGACACAACTCTTGGAAAACATATTTGGGAGTCAATCGTTGCTGAAGCACATATTGCTTTGCATATCCGTGTGCTTGAGGGAAGAAATGCACACCATGTTTTTGAAGCACAGTTCAAGGCAGTTGCCCGTGCACTGCGTGATGCAGTTTCACTTGATGGAAGAGTTGCAGGTATCCCGTCAACTAAGGGCTCTCTTTGATCGCAATTCTTGACTATGGATCAGGCAACTTACGTTCAGCGCAAAGAGCATTTGCTACTTGTGGTCTGGACGTAGTTGTCACGGCAGATCGCTCCGTTGCACTTGAAGCTGATGGCTTAGTTGTTCCAGGTGTTGGAGCTTTTGCTGCTTGTATGCAGGGATTGCAATCTGTTGATGGCGCAGCAATTATCCGTGAGCGAATTGCGAATGAAAGACCTGTCTTAGGAATTTGTATTGGAATGCAGATTCTTTTTCAAGAGGGAAGTGAGCATGGTGAAAATGGAAATCATGCAGGTGTTGGTGTCTGGGAGGGTGAAGTTTCTCGCCTTGATGCACCGATTCTTCCGCACATGGGCTGGAACAACATTGAGAGTGATTCGAACTCCACATTGTTTAAAGGTGTGGCGGGGGAATCGTTTTATTTTGTTCACTCATTTGCAGCTAAGAAAGCTGTTGGAAAGATGCAGGGGTGGAGCTTTCATGGTGAAAAGTTTTTAGCTGCAGTTGAAGATGGCTATGTTTCAGCAACGCAATTTCATCCAGAAAAATCTGGAGATGCAGGGTTAGCTTTAATTGCGAATTGGGTGAAATCACTATGAGTTATCTAGAACTTCTGCCTGCTGTAGATGTTAAAGATGGGCGTGCCGTGCGCTTGGTGCAAGGTGAACTTGCTAAAGAGAGTATTTATGGAGCCCCCTTAGAAGTTGCACTTGAGTTTCAGGCAGCAGGGGCTGAGTGGCTGCACCTAGTTGATCTAGATGCTGCTTTTGGCCGTGGCAGTAACGCAGTGTTATTGGCTCAGGTTGTTGGCGCACTCGATATAAAAGTGGAGCTCTCTGGTGGTATTAGAGATGATGAGTCTTTGCGCAGAGCACTTGCGACAGGTTGCGCGCGAGTAAATCTTGGAACTGCAGCGCTTGAAGATCCGGAGTGGACTGCGCGAGTCATTGGTGAATTTGGAGATCGCATCGCTGTTGGACTTGATGTGCGGGGACATGTTCTTGCCGCACGCGGATGGACTAAAGAGGGTGGAGATCTTTTTGAAACTCTTGCGCGATTAGATAAAGATGGTTGTGTTCGCTATGTAGTAACTGATGTAACAAAAGATGGCACTCTGGCTGGACCAAATTTAGAATTACTTCAATCTGTTTGTGCAGCAACGAATAAGCCAGTGGTGGCAAGTGGTGGCATTTCCTCCCTTGCAGATATTCAAGCTTTGTGTGACCTGAATGCAACAGGTGTTGAAGGTGCAATTGTTGGTAAGGCTTTGTATGCCGGTGCCTTTACTTTGCAAGAAGCGCTGAAAGTTACAGGACGATGACACTTTCAGTTCGAATTATCCCGTGTCTAGATGTCACTGATGGACGTGTGGTTAAAGGTGTGAACTTCACCAACCTAGTTGATGCAGGTGATCCAGTTGAAATGGCCGCTCTCTATGGGGCAGAAGGCGCCGATGAGTTAACTTTTCTAGATATCTCAGCAACTGTTGATGGACGTGAGACTACTTTGGATGTTGTTCGCCGCACCGCTGAGCAAGTATTTATCCCACTTACTGTTGGTGGGGGAATTAGAAACGTTGCCGATGTTGATCGCTTACTTCGAGCTGGAGCCGATAAAGTTTCAATTAATACTGCAGCTATTGCTCGTCCAGAGTTGATAGCTGAAATTGCAGATCGATTTGGTTCACAAGTACTTGTTCTCTCTGTTGATGCCAGACGTGCTCGGACAGAGTCAGGATTTGAAGTAACAACTCACGGTGGCCGCGAGGGTACAGATATCGATGCTCTTCAATGGATTGAGAAAGCATGTGCGCTCGGTGTGGGAGAGATTCTTCTTAACTCAATGGATGCCGATGGAACTCGTGCCGGTTATGACATTGGAATGATTAGTGCGATGCGTTCTGTTTCAACAGTTCCACTAATTGCCAGTGGTGGTGCTGGGACTTTGGCAGATTTCGGCGCAGCACTCGATGCTGGAGCAGATGCGCTACTGGCCGCCAGTGTGTTTCACTTTGGAATTCACCGTATAGGCGATGTGAAGTCATACCTTGGTTCGCATAATTATCCCGTGCGCGCCGTGGCCGTTAGGTAAGGCAGAATTAACCCATGAGCGCTCTTGATCCGGCAGTGACGGCACTGCTGAAAGATCCAACAACACTCATTCCTGCCGTTGTGCAAGATTCAACAACACATGAAGTTTTGATGCTTGCCTATATGAATCAAGAATCTTTAGCACTCACTCTTAGCACCGGCAAAGCAACCTATTGGTCACGCTCTAGAAATGAGTTGTGGATTAAAGGTGCAACTTCTGGCCACCATCAAAAGGTAGTTTCTGTTGCTTTAGATTGCGATGGAGATGCATTGCTTATCACTGTGGAACAAACAGGAGTTGCCTGTCATACAGGTGCGCAATCCTGTTTTCACACACCATTAGCGCTGGGTAAGTAGGAATGAACCTAGAAGAGTTTCGCGCTTATGCCAAAATTTCAAATGTAATTCCAGTTTCAAGACGTCTGCTTGCAGATGGTGAAACACCATTAGGTGTCTATAGAAAATTAGCCAAAAATGCTGCCAATACCTTTTTATTGGAATCAGCTGAACACGGCGGTGCATGGTCACGGTATTCATTTATTGGTGTGAGAAGTGAAGCGACGCTGAGTGAAAAAGATGGAAAGGCTTACTGGCAGGGCACAGCACCGGCTGGTGCCCCAACTGGAATAGATCCACTTGAAGCTCTGCGTCTTTCGGCAGCACATTTGAAATCTCCCACGATTGCAGGATTGCCTCCGCTAACGGGAGGCTTAGTGGGTTTTATGGGTTATGACGTTGTGCGACGCTTAGAAAAACTTCCAAGCCTTTCAAAAAAGGATTTGCCGCTTCCGGAATTAAGTTTTATGTTGACTAGTGATTTAGCAGTTCTAGATCACAGTGATGGAACTATTACATTAATTGCCAATGCCATCAACTGGGATGGTAGCGATGATCGTATTGATGAAGCTTTTAGTGCATGCAACGAGCGATTAGATCGCATGCAGGCAGATTTAGCTGTGCCACTGGATGGAGATATTGCGCAGATTGATTCACATGCTTCACCAACCTTTGATGCCAACATGAGTCCTGATGAGTTCAAAGCAAAGATTGCTATTGCCAAAGAGGAGATTCTGGCTGGAGAAGCCTTTCAAATAGTTCTCTCTCAACGCTTTTCAATGCCATGTTCTGCTGATGCAATAGATGTTTATCGCATGCTGCGTCTTAATAACCCAAGTCCTTATATGTATTTGTTTCGCTTCAATGAGGGAATCACAATTGTGGGTTCAAGTCCTGAAGCATTAGTGAAAGTTAACCAACGTGAAGTGATGATTCACCCGATTGCAGGAACGAGAAAGCGTTCTTCATCGCCGGAAGAGGATCACCGCCTAGGTGAGGAGCTCTTGGCAGATCCAAAAGAGCGCGCAGAGCATTTAATGTTGGTGGATTTAGGGCGAAATGATCTGGGACGAGTGTGTGCTCCAGGATCAGTAGAAGTTATTGATTTCATGCATATTGAAAGATATTCACATGTGATGCATATCGTTTCAACAGTGACTGGAACATTGGGGGAGAAATCAACTCCAGTCGATGCCCTCTTTGCAGTCTTTCCTGCAGGAACTTTATCTGGAGCACCAAAGCCTCGGGCTATGGAGATTATTGAAGAACTCGAGCCAACACGCCGCGGTGTTTATGGCGGCATTGTTGGCTATTTAGATTTCACAGGAAACATCGATACGTGTATTGCAATTAGAACCGCCCTTATTCATGATGGGGTTGCATATGTGCAAGCAGGAGCAGGAATCGTTGCAGACTCTGATGCAGAGTCAGAGAATCAGGAATGCAGAAATAAGGCAGCGGCCGTGTTAATGGCCGTGGATTCGGCAAATAGATTGCGAAAGAGCTAATGGAGCAATCAATTGCAATTGGAGTGAGCATCCTTGTCGTTTACGGGATAGTTCTGCTCATAGGAAAGAAGTTCAAACTCTCTTCGCGCTATGAAAGAAAACCCCGTGTGCTAAATACGTGGAGCGCACTTGATGAAGGTATAGACCCAACTGCGCAGGATAAAGAATGAGCGTTCTCGATTCAATTATTGAAGGGGTCCGTGAGGATTTAGCAGCTCGTAG
>Ga0209087_1000779_pt1 | contig 19569 bp, 29 predicted proteins | sample S_130805_EF_Meta_FD_187321 | JGI IMG/M metagenome (GOLD analysis project Ga0209087, IMG submission 187321) | Freshwater microbial communities from Lake Simoncouche, Canada to study carbon cycling - S_130805_EF_MetaG (SPAdes) (version 2) | ecosystem: Environmental > Aquatic > Freshwater > Lake ... | reverse complement strand
TCACTTAACTAAACAATATATAAAAACAATATAAAAACTAATTAACTATAAGAGAGGGCCTGTGGATAACATGGCTAAAGTTCAAGTTCAAATAGCAGTTTCAAGTGTGGCCGAGAACGGTGATTACAAAGGTCGAGTCATCAAAGGTTGGGAGTCATTCACAATCATGGTCAAAGGTGTTCCAGTAGATAAGAAACGTCAATGGACCATGTGGCTAGATGCAGCAAGTTCAATCGTCAAAGATGATGTCGTTACATTCACAGGTGACCTAGGCACTAAGGCAGGCTCATTCGAAAAGGATGGCACCACATACCAGGTAGTCGAGCACTCACTAAACAACGTCTCATTTACCGTAAACTCACATGCCGTTCCACTAGCTCCAAAGGTAGATAACGGATGGAACACAATCGAACCAGCACCAACATCTGGAAACGCTCCGTTCTAGATCATGCACATCCGTGTCTATGGTGACCCAGCACCGCAAGGTTCAAAGACTGCCAGAGTAGTCAATGGCCATGTGGTGATGTGGGAGAGCTCTAAGAAGTTGCCTGGATGGCGTGAAAGTGTAGTGATGGCTGCGAAAGTAGAAACCATGAATAACAAAAGTTATCCACTACTGGGACCAGTCACACTGCACTGCACGTTCTACATGCCAAGACCTAAATCTGTTAGCAGACAGTATCCCAACACGATGCCCGACTTGGACAAACTTTTGCGCGGAATTTCAGACTCACTCGAAATCGCTGGAGCAGTCTCAAATGATGGACAGATAGTTTCAATAGTCGCTGACAAGGTCTATGCAGAAAGTCCAACTGAAAATGGCGTGGAAATTTGGCTGACTAAAAAACTATGATCCGTGAAGTGTGTTCATGTGGTGCAGAGTTTGAAACTGACGACCGAGAGGCGATTAGTCTTATCAAATCATGGCGTCGGACACACAAGCATTCAAATAAGCCCTACAATGCCACTACAAGCGACGGAACTATCACATCCGATACACAGGTCAGTTTAGGGTTCCAAGCCCTCTATGAGCCACCAGAGCCCGATTCTGACGATGTAACGATTAGATAACGACACAGAAACACACCTAGAAAAGACCGCGCGGAACACTTTAGACTCTAAACATCTGCACCACCGCAGATAAAAACGAGAGGGCAAAAATGAAACTAATACTAGCTGGAGGAATGTTCACCTGCGGTGCAATGTTCCTATTCGAGAAATCAAACACACAACCCGAAATCGGCATCCCAATGTCAATCGTGTTTAGTGCCATCTATGTGATCATCTTGATTCAAGACGCCTGGAGAGACCGCAAATGACTTACGCGAGAAGATTCGACCCAGTCACATCACATCTAGCAGCAGCAAGCATTACAAGTAATCAAGAAATCAACGTCAAAACTGTAATTCTAAAACTGCTATCACTATCGGACATGACAGACCCAGAACTATGCGACGCATACCGCAATCTGGTTTACATCAACCAAGCACCTAAAGCCAGCGACCAACACATCCGCACCATGAGAAACGAACTACACAAACTAGCTCTAGTGCATGTCGTTGGAACCGCTAAAACAGAATCAGGGAGACTAGCAAGAATCTGGAGGAAAGCATGAGCCATGAACTAAGCAGAAAGCATCAAGACCAAATCGCAGAGAAAGCAGCCATCATCGCCAACCATGCGTTTACTATGGGACGTGAAACTGAAATGACAAGAATCAAGCAATACATCAACGAACAACTCTGCAACAACTGTGCAGGCGGTGAACTATGTGAGCTCGACAACTGCTACCTACTAAAAGACGTAATCGCGTTCATCAACACCAAATCCACCATGCCACTAGGAGACACAGATGCCAGACCTAACTAAAAGAGAAACCTTGTATTTCATAACAACCGCAATCATCGCTCTAACCGTGCTAATTGGAACACTGGTGCTATGGGCACAAACACAACACAACTGCTGGACCGGCAAGTCCGAACAAGTAGCAATCAGAGAGTGCGAGAAATGATCGTGAAAACAACATGCAAATGCAACGACCGACCAGGTACATGGGATTCAATCGAACGTGACTGGCAAATCAAGCATGAGGAAATGATGAAAGAGCTACACCGTCAAGGCATGCTAAACGACATCATCAAACTGCTACAATCACACCAACAACAGTGGTTTACACAATCACTAAACATCGGTTCAGGAGCTTTCTGGGCTAACAAATCACAAACCACACAACAACTAATCAACGAGATAAGAGGGCTCAAATGAGTGCAGCAAAACTAATAGACCAGGTAGCAACCACCACACTAGATAGCATCGAAACACTAATCAAGACATACCAGCAAGAAAACAAACGCGACGACGCTTACGGTATTGGTTACAACGATGCAATGGATACAGTGCTCCGAAACATTACTATGTACCGCAAGATAGTAGCTGACGCCAATGAGAAAGCAACACTAAGTGAGTGAAACATGGGTATGCCAACAGTGCAACACCAAACTTAGATGCGGATGTCAATCAATGGAATGCTCATTCGACTACGACATAACAGCACACGTGCGCAATCACCTGGTCAAAGCTGTGGAGCATGCACTGAACTGGATGGACTGCAAGGCTGTAACCAACATCACAGACAGAGCAATCAACGCCAATAGAGAGCCATGCTGCAACGCATGCGCTATTAACAATGGCTAACTGGCATAGCAGTCCCGAATGGGCAAAGGCAAGAGCATACGCTAAGACCATACTTGACCCAGTATGTGTTAGATGTGGCAAAGACCTAGAGGGCAACGACTGGACCATAGACCACATGATCGCAAGTGACCCACCTAACCATGACATAAGCAACCTCCAGTCCATGTGTCGTAGATGCAACGGATTCAAACAAGATAAAGTTTTAGAGCGCATAACGTGGTCTAATGAACGGTGGCAATAGCCTAAAGTTGAGCCCCAGAATAGCCCTGCCATCCCTCTCATTGGTGGTAGGGTTTTTTCTATGGGTGCCGTTTCATCCCACGCAAGTTGCCAGATTGTTACCGATGGGGTAAATTATCCGAGAGAGAGGACCAGTATGGTCAAGGATGCTTTAGAACAATGGCTAAACGGTTTAGAACTACAACTGGACCAAAAGATTCTGGCACGAATCTGCCTGGCACTAGCTGACGACTTCGACGCTAAGGCTAATACTTCGACTGCTGCTGAACTTCGTAAAACTTACCTTGAATTGAAACGCTCTCTTGGCGACCAAGGTGCTCACGATCCCTTAGAGGCAATTCTTAAGCGATGAAACAATCGCTCAAGTATGGTCTTAGACTTCCAGCAATTTACACTAAGCCGTTATCAAATAAGTTTCTAACTGACGGTAACAAGCTCATCGAGTTAGTGGAGTTGGCTTGGAAATCTCCAGAGCAACCCGATGGCGTGAAACTGGATGAATGGCAAAAGTGGCTACTAAAACACATGCTGGAACGTTACCCATCTACGCATCCACAGTATCCAAATCAGTTGAGGTATCGTCAAATTATTTGCTCCGTTGGTCGTCAAAACGGCAAAAGTTTTTTAGGTGGCGTTCTCGGACTGTACGGACTTTTACTCCATCAGCAAGGTGCTCAAGTTATTTCAATAGCATCATCTACTGACCAGGCACGAATCATTTACTCCAGAGTGCTATTTGCTATTCAGCAGAATGAATGGCTTGCTAAACGTTTCAAGAAAGCAACAGAGCAACGAGGTATCCTTACCAGCGATGGTTCTGGACGTTATGACGTAAAGGCTGCTAAAGAATCTGCCCTCCAAGGAATTCCGATGTCATTATGTCTTTTTGATGAACTGCATTTGGCTAAAAAAGGTATGTGGTCCGCAGCAGTTTTAGGAACTGCTCAGCGTAAAGATGGAATGGTTATCGGAATCACTACTGCTGGTGACCAGTCAAGTGAAACGCTTTTAGATCTATACAAACTTGGAACCTCAGCTGCGCAAGGCGACCCAGAGCTAGAGCGTATTGGTTTCTTTTGCTGGCAGGCTCCCGATGGCTCACAGGTGGACGAACCGCTGGCTCTCAGAATGGCTAACCCATCTATTGACGCTGGACGTTTAGACCTAAACACAGTGCTGTCGGACATCCGTTCAATTCCAGAACATGAGGCTAGACGCTATCGCCTAAATCAGTTCATCGCTGGCACTGCTCAATCTTGGATAGCATCGGAACTATTTGCCAGAGCATCCGGTGACGGTATCACTAAACAAGAGAATGTAGTTCTATCGGTGGACCGCACTAAGAATTGGGAATTTGCGACTATTGCTGGAGCTCGTAAATGTGAGGATGGAACTTTTGAAACTGAGTTGGTTGCTACTTACGCTGGTGCTACTGAGAGAATTCTTTATAACAGACTTCGGGAATTGTACGCCAGGGGAGGCGTTTCGGCTATTGCTCTTGATGACCGTCAATTGCCTAATCTTGCTAAATTGCTAAAGGCTGACGGCTTGCCTGTTTGGCAGTTGTGGACTAAAGAAATCTCTAGCGCATGTTCAACCGTGTATGCCATGTTTAGTGCTGGCACAATCAAACATCGTAATGATCCGCTTTTACAGTTGCAGTCGCCTAAGGGTATCGCTAAGTATTCGGGTGAGACTTGGTTTATTAGCCGTAAAGAATCTCTCGGCGATATTGACGCTTTGATGGCTACTGTTATGGCGTTGTATGTTTCTGCGACACACCAAGAATATGGCTTGCAAGTATTTTGACTTTTAGCATTTAGTGCTATACGTTCCACAATAGATGGCAAATATATTTACCAGACTTTTGGGTAGAGACCGCGAAATGCGTTCTGCTACTCCGCTTTGGCCTACTCGTTCTGACACATCTGTGGGCGTGAATGAGGCTCTAACTTTGACTGCTGTTTACAGGTCTATTCAAATCATCGCGACTCCAATCTCAAAGATGCCGATGCAGACTTTCAGGTATGCGACAGGTTTAGAGGTTCCAGTTGAGAACCCTGTTTTGGTAAACAAACCTAATTTCAATGAGAGCAAGAGAGACTTCCTGTTTCAGACTGTGGTCTCTATGGCACTTGATGGCAACGCGTTTTGGCTAAAGTCTTATGGATCTAACGGTCAAGTAAATAACCTAACTTTGGTCCCAGCTAGTGCCGTAACAATTCGCCTGGTCAATGGCGTGAAGTATTACGATTACCAGTTGAATCAAGATACACCGGTCGCAACTACTACAACCGATATCCAGCATCTAAAACTATTTAGCCGTGTTGGTTATCTGCGCGGTCTCGGTCCTATTGACGCTTGTAATAAAGACATCGCTAGTGCTTTGGAACTTCGCAACTTTGCTGCTAACTGGTTCGGGCAGGCAGGTATTCCAACTGGCATCCTAAAGACTGATAAGCCTATTGGTGCTGAGGATGCTAATGAGATTACTGAGAGATGGCACGCCAAGCAGTCTGAGCGTAAGGTCGCTGTTTTGGGTCAAGGCTTTGAATGGCAGACTGTTCAGCTAAACCCTAGAGATGCCATGTTTACGGATGTTCAGGTTCAGCAGGTGCAGGCTATTGCGAGACTGTTCGGTATTCCAGCGAGATTACTTTTGACTGGCGTCGATGGATCTAGTGACACTTACACAAATCTGCAAGACGAAAATCAAGTTTTTTACCGTCACACAATCATGGCTTACACGGACGCTATTTCGGATGCTCTAAGTGAATGCCTACCGCGTGGGACTAGAGTCGAATTCAATTTTGAGGGTCTGTTCCGTGCTGACATGGCTAACCGTTTCAACATGTATGAGACTGCGATTCGTGCAGGCTTTATGACAACTGATGAAGTAAGAAGAAAAGAGGGTCTGGAATGACCGAATTAGAAACTAGAAGTTTTGAGGTAAGACTTGAAGCTGACACTAGAGAAGTAGTTGGTCTGGCTGTTCCTTACGGTCAGGTCGCTGACATCGGCGGTGTCTATCGTGAGCAGTTCGTACCAGGTGCAATCCGTTCAGTCGAGGATGTAAAACTGTTCTGGCAACACAGTGAGCCTATTGGCAAGATTCTTGAGGGTAGGGACACTGACGCTGGTTTCGAGATTCGTGCAATGATCTCTGACACTCCTCGAGGCAACGAGGCTTACACACTTTTGCGCGATGGTGTTATCAACAAGTTTTCTGTGGGCTTTATGTCCATTGAGCAGACTCGCGAGGGTGACTTAGTTACCCGCACTCTAGTGGACTTAAAAGAAGTTTCGCTAGTTAGTTTTCCCGCGTTCGCTGGAGCATCTGTCTCCGAAGTGCGTGAGGAATCAACCGTTACCGAAGTGGTCGCGGATTCAATCCAAACAAAGGAAACCATAAACATGTCTGAAAACATGGAATTGGATGTCCGTGCTGTTCAAGATGAAGTGGCTGAAATCCGCAGAGAACTTGAATTAGTAAAGACTCCGTCAATCGCAGTATCATCAGCAACTAAGTTCCGTTCACAGGGTGAGTACGCTAAGGCTCTTATCTCTGGTGACGCAGATGCAGTAGAGCTATTCCGCGCAACTAGCGCAGATGTCGCACTTCGTCCAGCGTTCGTAGGGTTCATCAACAACCTAATCAACACAGGTCGTCCAACTCTAGCCGCGTTCAACGTTTCAGCACTGCCATCAAGCGGTCTAACAATTGAATACGCTAAGGTAAACACCAACACTATCGCTGTTGGAAAGCAGACTGAGGGTTCAGCACTTTCAACTGGTGACATCGCTCTATCAACTGTTTCAGTATCAGTAAACACTTACGGTGGTTACACAACTATCACAAAGCAGGCTGTTGAGCGTTCATCTGTAAACTACCTAGACGTCGCTTTCCAAGCAATGTCTTTGGCTTACGCAAAGAAAATGAACACAGAGTTCATCGCTGTTCTAACTGCTCTAACATGGACTGGTAAGACTTACGACATCTCAGCTCTAACCGCATCCGCTGTAATGGGTGGAATCGCTGACGGTGCTGCATACATCTACAACGCAACTGGTCTAGCACCAGAGTTCATCGTTGCAGGTGTTACTGCTTACAAGCGTCTAGTTTCAATCGTGGACACCGCAGGTCGTCCAGTAGTTCAGCAAGTTGGTCAGGGTGACAACATCATCGGTGTTTCAAACATCCCTGGTCTTACTGGTTCAATCTTGGGTCTACGTGTTGTAGTTGATCCAGCGTTGGATGCTAAGACTGCTTACATGGCTCACAGTGCTGCGCTAACAACTTATGAAGATGCTGGTGCTCCTACACGCCTAACAACACAGAACGCAACCACACTTGTGGACACATACTCTGTTTACGGTTACGCTGCTTTCGCTGTTCCATTCGAGGGTGCAATCGTCAAGTTAAACACTGGAGCCTAATAACTAATGGCTGTAACGGTGGAGCAGTTCAGAGCGTATGTTGGAACTAAAGAGATATCTAGTTTCGTTGATTCATGTTTAGCGTCTGCTAATCAAATGGTTACGAAGTTCGTCGGTTCAGGTCGTGTACCTGGTGACGTGTTAGATTCTGCTGTTCTGTCTTGCGCATCTGAACTGTTCCATCGTCGCTCCGCTCCTAATGGGGTGGCACAGTTCGCTGACCTTGGCACTACTGTTCGTATCGCTAAGGATCCAATGAACGCAGCTCGTGAAATGCTCCTACCGTTTACAGGTCCGGGTCTATGAGTAACGAGATAACAGCATCCAAGGCAGAGTTCGCTCTTGACTTGACTAATGCAGGGCTAGAAGTTTTGGACTATGTTCCAGAGCGTATAGTTCCACCAATTGTTATCGTAACTGCTGGTAGTCCGTATCTGACTGCTGAAACTGTTGGCAACGAATACCGTCTAGGTCTAAATCTAACTTTGGTCGCAGGCACTGCAACTAATGAGGAAGCAACTTTGGCACTAGATGAACTTATTGCTGACACAGTAAACGCAATATCTACTTTGGGTTATGTAGTTCTAAAAACTGTAAACCCACCTTTTAGACTCGCAGCGAATAACGCTGAGTATCTATCTGCTGAACTAACTCTAGATCTATCCATAACTCTTTAAACAAAGGAAAAACTGATGCCTGCATCTACCAAAATCAAAGCTACAAACATCAAGTTCCTAATTGGAACTTCCCCAGGTGTCGAGTACTCTTGCGACGCTAACCTAATCGAACTGACTCTAAATGATGCGCCAGGTGGTGTTCAAAGTTTCTGTGACGTTCGTCCAGATGGTGAGTGGAAACTACAAATCGACGGAACTTCGAGCGGTGACACTGCATCTCTTTACCGTCTGTTGTTCGCTAACTTCGGGACTGAGGTTGCTTTCGTAATTGCTCCACAGGGTAACGCGACTGCCACTACAACAGCACCGCACTACACAGGTACAGTCATCTTTGACCAGTTGCCACCGCTAAGCCTTACATCTGGTGAAGTTGTGAAGTTCTCTGTGACTTTGACTGTAAAGAACGCTACACACACTCCAAGCACCACACCACCTGTTTACTACGGTCTGACTCTAAAGACTACCTAGTAGGTCTCTTGTGGAGACTGGAATTGACCCTGGGGACTTACGTTTAGCTCTTAGAGCGATGAAAGAACTTGGTGCTGACCAATCTGTAATCAAGGATGCTGGCTACCAAGCTGGACAAATACTTGTGAACAGAGCGAGACCGTTAATTCCAGTCAATACAGGTGCACTAAAATCGGCTGCTGTTGCAAGACGTATCACTAACGGTGGTGGTGCTCAAGTGTCTGGGCGTGTAATACCTTACGCTAACCCTATTCACTGGGGATGGTTGTATAACAAAAATCGTGGAGTTTATCGTGGCATCAAACCGCAACCATTCTTTACTGAGGCACTCGGTTACACTAGAGATGAAATATTCAATACGTACAATCGCCTTATGCAGGAGTACATAAACAAACTACCAGGGAGTAAATAAATGACCACCAATTCATTCGACTTCGAATCACTAACACTAAATGAAGTAGAGACAATCGAACTGCTCACAGGTTCATCCATAGATCAACTTATGGACGCTGGACAACCTAAGGGCAAAGCTATGAAAGCGATTATCTTTATTATGAAAAAAAGAACTGACCCTAATTTCACTTTGGAGCAAGCTGGCAGTCTATCCATGACTGAGGCTAACAAAATGTTTTTAGGTGAAACTGACCCAAAAGAATAGTTGCAGATATAGCAGCCGAACGTACCGCGTTTATGGTTGTCCATGCTGGTCTGAGCCTTACGGAAGTAAAGCGTATGACTCTCAGGGAGTATCGGGCTGTAATAGATGCACTAAGAGATAAAGGATAAAGATGGCAACGAATCTAGTCGTCAATTTTCTAGGTAACAACCAGTTATCTAAAACGACTGCCGTCATGTCCAGAGACCTAAAGAATCTGCAGACCAGAGTCAAGAGTGTTGGTTCAAGTTTAGATAAGGCTTTCGCTGCTGCTGGTTTAACTGTCGGTATCACTGCTCTTGCTAATGGTCTAAAGAATGCTACTAAGGCGGCGTCTGATGATCGTAAGTCTCAGGGCTTACTTGCTCAGGCTTTAGAGAAAACTGTCGGGGCTAGTGCTGGTGCTATTGCGAGCGCAGAGTCTTACATCAAGAAAACACAATTACAGACATCTGTTTTAGACGATGAGCTACGTCCCGCTTTGGCGACTGCTGTTAGAGCCACAGGTTCATTAAGTACTGGACAATCACTTTTAAACGCTGCACTGGATATTAGTGCATCAACAGGTAAAGACTTGGGTTCTGTTACAGGCGCATTAAGTAAGGCGTTTAACGGAAATACTGGTGCTCTAAAAAAACTAGTGCCTGGTCTAAAACTTACTGGCGATGTTATTGGCGATGTTGAAAGAGGGTTTGGTGGTGCTGCTGAAAAGGCGGCTAAGTTAGACCCTTACAAACGGTTACAGGTTATCTTTGCTGACATTCAAGAAACTGTTGGAGCACAGTTGCTCCCAGCTCTAGAGGAGTTTAGTAACTATCTGACAAGTCCAGAGGGACAAGAGAATCTAAAGCAGGTCGTGAATCTGTTTGTCAGTATTGGTCAAGCTGTTGGAAATGTTGGAACTTTCCTAATCAAAAACATTCTGCTGGTAAAACAAATCATCGGACTGATGCTAGTTCTAAAGACTGGGCAACTTGTTTACAACGGCATTATGAAACTTTATACTCTGGGAATCATTACTGCGACCGTCGCAACTAAGGCTCTTAGAGCTGCGCTTATTAGCACTGGTATCGGTGCTATTGCTGTCGCTGTCGGGTTACTTGCTGAGGCTTGGATAAACGCATCCGCTGCGCAAGATGATTACATTGAGGGGCAACCCAGCGACGTTTACATTCCAACGACTAACCCTTACCAAGAGGAACTAGATCGTAACATTCAAGAAACTAAAGATAAGGTTTTAAAAGCGGCGGAGGCTGTCAAGGATGCTCTTAAAAATAAAATTCAGGGCATTAAGAAAACTGCCGAAGACTTCAGAGACGCCATTGGTTTAGCGTTTGGAACTTTTGGTAAAGACGAAAACTCCGTGTTCAACGTTGATGTGGTTATCGCCAAACTTAAGCGTGTAGTTGATGCTGCTAAAGGCTTCGCAGATAACATTAAGAAACTTCGCAAGGCTGGAGCTGATGAATCTGTTATCTCTGAAATCGTGGGTATGGGTCCAGCACAGGGAAACATTGTCGCTAAGGGTCTTTTGGGTTCAGGTAAGTTGCAAGAGTATTTGGGACTTCGTAAGTCGCTATATAACACTGGTGCGAGTGTTGGAGCAGAGGCATCTATGGCTACACAAAATACTTACGAAATCAACATCAACAAATCAGTCATTTCTGCTGCTGACATCATCCGTGAAATTAAGGCTTACGAAAAGAAAACTGGCATGAAGTATTTGGTGAAGTAATGCCATTCGACATTAGAACAGACTTACGCGTCCAATACTTTGATCCTGGCACGGTCTCTTATGTGAGCATCGAGGCGGACACTTTTGAGGTGAACATTGAGCGTGGAATTGACGTGGAGCAGAATGTTTTTGCCAGACCTAAGGTTGGTATTTGCGAAGTCAAACTGAGCAAGAAATCTCTCTACGATCTACTAAATGCGACCGGTCCAGCATATAAGTCAAACTACCTATTTAGAGTTCAATACAAGAATGCTGGTGGTTCGTGGCTAAGCATCTTTGAGGGTATTATTCAAAACTTTGAAATGCAATACAACTCTGATTCTAAACGGCTTGACATAACCATTACGGCTAATGACCTTATGAAAGTTGGCTTGAATACTAACATCGCTAGTTTTCCGATAAATGCTGGTTCGCGCTCTTACAAGAATGTTATGTCTCAGCTCGCGACTGCCATAAACGGTGTGGACTCTAGGTTCGTAATGACTCAGGCAGGCAGTACAGGTGCATCAACTTTCCAGCGTATAGATAACCCGATAGACACCAACTCTGGGGATCTCTTTGCCAGGTTCATGGATGCCGAATTGGGTTGGCTTTGGGTAGATAAAAACAACAACATCAAGTACATGACCCGTGCAGATGTTACGGCATTACAGGGAACCGCTTGGGACTCACTATTTACCACCACAGTTTCTAACGTGCACTCAACCGCAGCAACTCACGTCTGTATGGACTACATGAATCTAAGTTACAAGTCTGACGACATAGCGAACATAGTTAGAGTGGTCAATCCTATGACTGGCACTAAAGCGACTGTGACTAACTCAACTTCGGTAACAAACTTTGGTAGGCAACTAGGGGAGTTTGAGGTGGACTTTGATAACGCTGCATCTGGTGGCACAAACTATAACGCTTGGGCTACGGAAGTTTCTAACGCTGCAACACCGCGCAGATTATCGGGCGTATCTGTTCCAGTGATTCTTGATTCTGGCGAAGTGTCTGCTATTGCAGCTAGTGACATTGGAACAGTTTTACAGGTCGAATTTGCATCTACTGGGTTTACCACTATGCAAGAAGTGACCATCATTTCAGGCATGAATCACAACATCACCGCAGATCATTGGGAGTGTAATGTCTCACTTTGGGAGGGTGTCTAATGTCCACTGAAACTTGGGTCTATTTGCTCACAGGTGTCATAGGTGGCACAGGTGTTTCTAGTCTGTTCAAGTATCTGACCAATAGACGGTTTCAGTCCATTAGCCTGGAGGAACGTCTCAGGGCAGAGATGTATCAAAACAATCAAGAGCTTAGAAATGAAATCGCCACGCTAAAGAATGAACTTGACCAATGGCGGGATAAATACTTGAATCTACATAAGGAATACACAAAACTAAAGTCGATGTTTGACAAACTAGTAAAGGATAAATAAATGGCTAAGACACCTGTATTGGCACCTAAGGTAACTATGGACTGGGCTCCGTTTCCATCACCTGGCGAAGTTGTTGCTGAGGTCGTTGTTGATGAACCAGTCGAGGAAGTAGTCGAGGAATCTGTAAGTGAGTGAAACTTATACAGTTACTAACGGTCAGTTCGACCTTGAAGTGTTCGCTGGATCTACTTTTCCTAGCGTTGCTGGTGACTGTTCCTTTTACCCTACTGATGCTGACGATGTTGCTTTTAGTTTAACTGGCTATACCGCTAAGTTGCAGATTCGTGAACAGCCATCTACCACAGCGATTATTGACATCGTGCCAACTGTGAACACTTCGGATAACTCTGTTCGTTTCAGTTTGACACCTACACAGACCGCTCTACTGACTAAGACTGAATACGTTTACGCGATAGAGCTCACACAGACTTCGACAAGTAAGGTGCTTACGCTAGTTCGTGGGCAGGTGTTAGTTACACCAGAGATAGTTAGATGATCGTAAAAGTTGTAGTTCCAGATGATATCTATGCGAGAGTGTATTTCGCTAGAGGTGAGCAGGGTCCTACCGGTGCTACTGGTGCAACAGGTGTTCAGGGTCCTACTGGTCCTACTGGTGCTAATGGCACTAATGGAACTAATGGCGTTGGATATACTGGCGTAACATCTGCGACAAACATCGCTATTGGTGCTGGTCTAAAAACTTTCACTGTCGCTAACGTGGGTGCGTTTATACCTGGTATGCGTATTCGTGCAGTTCACAATTCAACTCCAGCGACTTTCGTTGAGGGACCTTGTAACGTTGCTACTGGCACCACGATTATTATTACTGTCGATAAGTTCAATGGCTCTGGATCACATGATGGCTGGGTGTTCGCTAGTGCAGGTGAAGTCGGTGCGACTGGTGCTACTGGGGCTACTGGACCTACTGGAGTTGTTACTGCTACTGCTCCGATAACGTACAACTCTGGTACTCAAACTGTTGCAATAGACCAAACGGGGCTTACCCTGGCACAGTCACAAATAACAGGTTTAGTATCTGCTCTTGATTCTAAAACTGCAAGACCTATGCCACCTACGGGAAACTGGATTGGTAATGGCTCAAGAAATGCTAATGCTGGAGACCAAACAAATACAAACGGAAACTTAATCGTATCGGCTTTTTCTATTGGATCAACTAGGACCTTAGACGCTGTTGCCGTTTTAATTGGTACTGGTGGCACTGGATCTGCTGGTGCTGTTGGTCGTATTGGTATTTGGTCTGCTGATTCAATGTTCGCACCATCGACTTTGATTCGTGACTGTGGAACTGTCTCTTTAACTGGTACTGCTGGAACTCCTGTTCAAATATCTGGACTTGCTCAATCGCTTAGTCCTGGTGTGTATTGGATTGGATGCGTTCTGCAAGGTGCTCCAGCAACTGTTCCTTTTACAGTAACCTCAATAGTCAACTTTAATCCTATAAATTATTCATTCCAAAACAACGTGGCAACCGCGACATCGGCAGAGTTCAATGGAAATAACACATATAGGGCAAGTGCTGTAACTGGCACTTTTGCATCGACTCCTCCTACCTTTACTTATAACTCTGCTAACGTCTCACCTATCAAAGTTATTTGGCGTTTCTCAGCTTAGGAATAAATGACTACTCTCATACATCCAGTTTCACCAGCGCACATAAACGACCTGTTTGGGACTCGTAACGCTCAACGTGTTGCTTTAGGTCTCGGACCGCATCGTGGCGTGGACTACACTATTCCAGTTGGCACACCGCTAAAGGCTGTTGGTCAAGGCACAATAGTCCGAGTGTATGAATCTAAAATACTTGGTCATGTAGTCGAGCTTAGAACTTATGTGACTGCTGAAAAGATTAGAGTTTTCGCTTACTGTCACCTAGATAAAACTGAGGTCAAAGTTGGGCAACAAGTAAAGCAAGGCGACATCATCGGGCACTCAGGTAATACAGGCGTATCAACTGGAGCTCATTTGCATTTCATGTGTGGCAAGGTTGAAAACTTAGCAACTCAAGGCGTCGAGGACCCATTACAATGGCTACCTAAATTAGGAAAGAAATAAATGAAAGACATCGCACTCTCTTATCTCCGTTCACTTTTGGCAACGACACTAACCGCAGTATTTGCAATAGGTAAACTGCCTACCAGCTTTGATGCAGGCGACTGGACTATCGTGGCTAACACTGTATGGATCTCTTTCGTGCCAGTTATCATTCGTTTACTAAACCCTAAAGACACACTAGGAAACACACCTAAGTCTGAATAGGTCGCTATGCTGAAAGCATGTCTATTGACCACCAAATAGAGAAGTTAGGTTCGGCACGTCTGCTGGGCTACTTCGACCATGATTCAGATGAATGGCATGAAGCTCGTAAGGGTGTTGCTGGTTCATTAGTTGGGGCTCTCATGGGTCACAATCCTTGGCGTTCAGCCTACACAGCCTACTTCGAGCACCTGGGCGAATTGCCGCGCGAATCTACTGGACCATCACTAGCCATGCGCTTAGGTACTGCCTTTGAAAAACCTATTCAAGATCTATGGGTAGAGGAAAATAAAGAGTGGCTGACCGCACACAATACTGGCACTTGGGCATCTAAATCTAATCCAGCGTTCAAAGCTAACCCAGATGCAATTATTGAATGGGCAGACGGCACTCTAGGCATCTTAGAAATCAAGTTTTCACGTAACCCGATGAATGAACTGCCGCCGCACTATTACGACCAAGTCATGTGGTATTTGCATGTGTTAGGTCTGAAGCGTGGAGTGTTAGTTGCTGTCGCTAACGGTGACTTGGTTGAGCACGAAATTGAATACGACTTTGATTATGCGATGCAACTTGAGGAAATGGCTAACCGTTTCTTGAGGCATCTCGAGCAGAGGCAACCACCTGAATGGGACGGCTCCCAATCCACCTATGAAACTGTAAGATATCTAAGCGACCAGTTACACGATGATGAAGTCGAGTTAGGTGAACTTTACCCAAGTTTGATTAGAGCAAAAGATGAATTAGAAGAAGTTGATGAACGTCTGACCTTGCTTAAATCTAAAGTGTTGTTTCTTATGGACGGTGCTAAAACTGGCACTTACCTAGGAGACAAAGTTATAAGCCTACAAGTGAGAGGCACTGGGGCTCCGTTTATTGTTTTCAAGAGAGGATAACAAAATGGGTTTTTCGATGGATGATTATGTTGATGTTGCTGAGAGGCTTAAGCGTTTCAAGGAGGTTTTTCCAAATGGCTCTTTACAGCAAGTTTCCCTACAATTTATTGACTTTGCTGGTAAGTCTTGGGTTGTTTATACTGCTGCTGCTTACAGGACTCCTGATGATCTCACTCCTGGGCATGGCACAGCTTGGGAACCGGTACCTGGTACGTCCAATTTCAAACGTGATTCGGAAGTTATGAACGCTGAAACATCGGCTTGGGGTCGTGCAATTGTCGCGGTGCTGGCATCTGAAACTAAAAAAATTGCGACTAGGAATGAATTACCCGCTAGACCTGCTCCAACTCCAACAGAGGACTTTATCGGTCTGGCACACCTAGAGTTTGAGAAAGGCGACTTAGAGGCTCTAAGAGGCGTTTACAAGCGTGCCAAGGCTACTAGGGGAGTGACTGCTGAACTGCTTACTCAAATCGAAGAATTGGCTAAAGGTCTCAAAAAGTGAAATGCCCTACACCAGTGAGAGGGACCAGTGCAGGGCTACGCTCAATGGAGCGTCACGGCATAACCACCTATGCCATTAGAATACTTACACCACAAATCAGAGAGGTCAATTTATGTCCGCTAAGAGTGTCGCAGCAGTTTTAAACCATTCACACATGGTTGGTACTCCGAAGTTAGTTTTACTTGGTATCGCATGGCATGAGGAGGAAACCGGTGGAGGAGCATATCCATCTATTGCCAGACTTGCCATGTATGCAGGGGTTTCAGAACGTCAAACTATCCGTGCACTAGCTGTGCTGGAGGAGTCTGGTGAACTGGATGTAGATCGTCATAACGGTAAAAGTTATGGTGGTCCGAAAACAAATCGCTACTGGGTAAATGTTCCATGTCCAGAGGATTGTGCTGGTGATATTTGGCATCGCCCTTTTGACAGTTTTGTCCCTAAGTTTGAGGTTGTGGATAACTTCGACACACGTGACATCCAAGGTATCAGTAGGTGACATCTACGGTATCAGTAGGTGACATCTACGGTAGCAATAGGTGACACTAATGTCACTTAATAGAACAATATAAAAAACAATATAAAAACAATAGAAATTATTAAGAGAGGCATGTGGATAACATGGCAAAAGTTCAAGTTCAAATAGCAGTTTCAAGCGTCGCAGAGAACGGCGATTACAAAGGTCGAGTCATCAAAGGTTGGGAGTCATTTACAATCATCGTCAAAGGTGTTCCAGTAGATAAGAAACGTCAATGGACCATGTGGCTAGATGCAGCTAGTTCAATCGTCAAAGATGATGTCGTTACATTCACTGGAGACCTAGGCACTAAGGCAGGTTCATTCGAAAAAGATGGCACCACATACCAGGTAGTCGAGCACTCACTCAATAACGTTTCATTCACCGTAAACACACACGCAGTGCCACTAGCACCAAAGGTAGATAACGGATGGAACACAATTGAAACACCACCGGCAACTGGAAACGCTCCGTTCTAGATCATGCACATCCGTGTCTATGGTGACCCAGCACCGCAAGGTTCAAAGACTGCCAGGCTAGTCAATGGCCATGTGGTGATGTGGGAGAGCTCTAAAAAGTTGCCTGGATGGCGTGAAAGTGTAGTGATGGCTGCGAAAATAGAAACCATGAATAACAAAAGTTATCCACTACTGGGACCAGTCACACTGCACTGCACGTTTTACATGCCAAGACCTAAATCTGTTAGCAGACAGTATCCCAACACGATGCCCGACTTGGACAAACTTTTGCGCGGAATTTCAGACTCACTCGAAATCGCTGGAGCGGTCTCAAATGATGGACAGATAGTTTCAATAGTCGCTGACAAGGTCTATGCAGAAAGTCCAACTGAAAATGGCGTGGAAATTTGGCTGACTAAAAAACTATGATCCGTGAAGTGTGTTCGTGTGGTGCAGAGTTTGAAACTGACGACCGAGAGGCAATCCAGTTAGTGAAATCATGGCGCAGGACACATAAGCACTCAAATAGACCAGCAAATGCCCCTACAAGCGACGGAACTATCACATCCGATACACAGGTCAGTTTAGGGTTCCAAGCCCTCTACGAGCCACCAGAGCCCGATTCTGACGATGTAACGATTTGATAACGACACTGAAACACACATAGAAAAGACCGCGCGGAACACTTTAGACTCTAAACATCTGCACCACCGCAGATAAAAACGAGAGGGCAAAAATGAAACTAATACTAGCTGGAGGAATGTTCACCTGTGGTGCAATGTTCCTATTCGAGAAATCAAACACACAACCCGAAATCGGCATCCCAATGTCAATCGTGTTTAGTGCCATCTATGTGATCATCTTGATTCAAGAAGCCTGGAGAGACCGCAAATGACTTACGCGAGAAGATTCGACCCAGTCACATCACACTTAGCAGCAGCAAGCATTACAAGTAATCAAGAAATCAACGTCAAAACTGTAATTCTAAAACTGCTATCACTATCGGACATGACAGACCCAGAACTATGCGACGCATACCGCAACCTGGTCTACATCAACCAAGCACCTAAAGCCAGCGACCAACACATCCGCACCATGAGAAACGAACTACACAAACTAGATCTCGTGCATGTTGTTGGAACCGCTAAAACAGAATCAGGCAGACTAGCAAGAATCTGGAGGAAAGCATGAGCCATGAACTAAGCAGAAAGCATCAAGACCAAATCGCAGAGAAAGCAGCCATCATCGCCAACCATGCGTTTACTATGGGACGTGAAACTGAAATGACAAGAATCAAGCAATACATCAACGAACAACTCTGCAACAACTGTGCAGGCGGTGAACTATGTGAGCTCGACAACTGCTACCTACTAAAAGACGTAATCGCGTTCATCAACACCAAATCCACCATGCCACTAGGAGACACAGATGCCAGACCTAACTAAAAGAGAAACCTTGTATTTCATAACAACCGCAATCATCGCTCTAACCGTGCTAATTGGAACACTGGTGCTATGGGCACAAACACAACACAACTGCTGGACCGGCAAGTCCGAACAAGTAGCAATCAGAGAGTGCGAGAAATGATCGTGAAAACAACATGCAAATGCAACGACCGACCAGGTACATGGGATTCAATCGAACGTGACTGGCAAATCAAGCATGAGGAAATGATGAAAGAGCTACACCGTCAAGGCATGCTAAACGACATCATCAAACTGCTACAATCACACCAACAACAGTGGTTTACACAATCACTAAACATCGGTTCAGGAGCTTTCTGGGCTAACAAATCACAAACCACACAACAACTAATCAACGAGATAAGAGGGCTCAAATGAGTGCAGCAAAACTAATAGACCAGGTAGCAACCACCACACTAGATAGCATCGAAACACTAATCAAGACATACCAGCAAGAAAACAAACGCGACGACGCTTACGGTATTGGTTACAACGATGCAATGGATACAGTGCTCCGAAACATTACTATGTACCGCAAGATAGTAGCTGACGCCAATGAGAAAGCAACACTAAGTGAGTGAAACATGGGTATGCCAACAGTGCAACACCAAACTTAGATGCGGATGTCAGTCAATGGAATGCTCATTCGATTACGACATAACAGCACACGTGCGCAATCACCTGGTCAAAGCTGTGGAGCATGCACTGAACTGGATGGACTGCGAACGTGTACGCAACGTTGTTGAGTTAGCAATAGAAGCTAACAAGGAACCATGCTGCAACGCGTGCGGTACTAACAATGGCTAACTGGCATAGCAGTCCCGAATGGGCAAAGGCAAGAGCATACGCTAAGACCATACTTGACCCAGTATGTGTTAGATGTGGCAAAGACCTAGAGGGTAACGACTGGACCATAGACCACATGATCGCAAGCGACCCACCTAACCATGACATAAGCAACCTCCAGTCCATGTGTCGTAGATGCAACGGATTCAAACAAGATAAAGTTTTAGAACGCATAACGTGGTCTAATGAACGGTGGCAATAGCCTAAAGTTGAGCCCCAGAATAGCCCTGCCATCCCTCTCATTGGTGGTAGGGTTTTTTCTATGGGTGCCGTTTCAT
>Ga0209087_1000777_pt1 | contig 19591 bp, 14 predicted proteins | sample S_130805_EF_Meta_FD_187321 | JGI IMG/M metagenome (GOLD analysis project Ga0209087, IMG submission 187321) | Freshwater microbial communities from Lake Simoncouche, Canada to study carbon cycling - S_130805_EF_MetaG (SPAdes) (version 2) | ecosystem: Environmental > Aquatic > Freshwater > Lake ... | reverse complement strand
CGCGACTACCGGGATCCCGACGAAGTCCGCATCGCCATTTTCCCCGACCGAGTCGAGGTGCGGAATCCCGGCAGGCTCATGGAAGGCGTCACGCTTCGCACACTCAAAACCGCCAAAGTCTTCCGCCGCCGCAATCCGCTTATCGCCGACCTGCTCCGCCGAATCCACCTCATCGAAGCCTGGGGTCGTGGCATCCCTCTGATTATTGAAAAAGCCCCCCACGCCCGCTTCTCTGAAATCGCAAGCGTCTTCATCACCGAGTTTCCTCGCCCACCGGCCGCTGGGGATTCGGTTACAAAATCCCAACCACGGTTCGATGCCACAGGGCAAGTCACAGGGCAAGTCAGCGAAGAGGTGAAGCGCCTTCTTGGCATCGTCCGGAAAGAAATGTCCCGGCAAGAAATTCAATTTGCACTAGCCTTGCGAGGACGTGAAAACTTTGAAGCTCGCTACCTCAAGCCTGCCCTAGAAGCAGCCTTCATAGAACGCACCATTCCCGACAAACCCAACAGCCGCCTGCAAAAATACCGCCTCACGGAAAAAGGCCGGGGATTCGCAGCCACATTGAATCCTCCGTAAACGTTGCACTCACGAGGCAGGAACAGAAAGGCATAAAATGGAACAATCGCTGTCACGATTTACCACGCCGGTTGAACTTGGAAAGCGCGCGAAAAAGCAAACAATTTCACTTGAAGCTTGAAGGTGCGTTGATCCGCATTTCAAGAGCTTTGAGGCCATCGAGAATTTCATTCCAAGGTGGCGGTTCACAGAAAAACATATCTCGCATTTGGGCGTAATCGCGGGCCAGAATTTCGGAGCGCTCCTTTTGCGGCATAAGACAAAAAGTCCCTGGAACTGCTGTTTCTGTGTGAGCCCATACGGCCGGATAAAACACCTGCTTGTGAGCGATAACGCGGGCACGCAGGTCATCCCGATGCAGGGCGCTGTTTGTGCTTTCGGTTTGAGCCAAAGCGGCCACATCCGCATAGTGACGGGAATAGCGGTCCGGTATCATTTTTTCCAACGGTCGGTGTGCCTCTGCATGCAGTATGGAGGCTTTCTCCCAAAATGTTTCTGACTTTACGGAAAACAGGCGGTGGGGAGTTTTGCGTAACACAATCGCATGTCAGGAAGACCAGTGATTGAAGGCGTCCGGCCACAGCTGGATAGTAGATTTTCTTGTTCAGACTCTTAGTGAAATGGACGGACTCAAGGAATGGAGCCGTGTGTTTTTCATGGGTTTCATTTTGGTTTTTGTTGTGTGTGGATGGAAATTTTTCATGTGAGAGCGTGGTCGGGCGGGACATCCGCGCCGGACCAGATTTTTTTCTGCGTCCAAGGAAGCTCGGGGCCAGTCCAAAACGGGTGATCCGTGGACAGTCCCAAGTGGAGCAGTCCAGCGGAGCAGATATACAGGCTGCCAGTCGAGGAATACCATTCTACGATGCCGGGCTGATGACCGACCGCGCCCTGGCGCAGCCAGCCCTCACCATCAAAGGTGCCGGGTGTCTCAATGGAGCGGCGGATCACCGCAGTCAGACCGGCCCGCACGGCCGTTGGCTCGAGTCCAGCGGGCAGTTGCTCCAAGAGGGCCATGAGCGCAAGGTTCTGAAACGCCGCAAACCTGTAGGCACTCGATCGGCCCATGACCGGATACGTTCCTTCGGGCGATATCAATCGTTCAAGGATCGCCGCATAGCGTTGGGCGCGGCGCAGAATAATGGGATAGTGCTCAGCGAGAGGGTGCCCCTCGGCAACGCAGACTGTGAGCACATCGAGCAGTATCGGATGGATGACATAACTATTGTAATAGTCCCAATGGAAATCTGGACCATCGCCATAGATGCCATCACCTTTATACCATTCCAGGTGCTTCTTTACGGCATATTCAATCGGCTCGATGCGGCATTCGCCGGTGAGCTTCCACAAAGAAGCCTCGATCGTCGCGCTGAAGAGCAGCCAGTTGTTGTCCCACGGCTTGAATACCCGTGTAGCCTTCAATGCAGCGATGACATGAGTCTGCGTTTTCGCATCCAGATTCTGCCAGAGTTGAACGGGCGCACGCAGAAGGGCTTGGGCAAGATAGGCCGTGTCCACCAATGGTTGCCCACCCTGCTCGGGCTGCCCGCCTTCTCCTTGATCGAAGTTCATAAAATCCGGTGCCTCCGGATTCACGGCGTGACTCAAACCTTGAACCGTAAGACGAATATAATCCGCCCGCAATCGACCCTCCTCATCGTCCCCAGGCCCCAATTCCAACCACGGCGCCATGCCCGCGATCAATCTCCCGAACGCTTCCAGCGGCGCGAATGATTGACGCTCGGGGAGACCGACCGGGAGCTTCATTTTCAGTTGGTTTGCGGCCAATGCCTGGAGCACCGGGTCGGCGATCCGCCGCAGCACTTGCACGCAATAAGCCCTGTCTTGTGTTTCCGTCTGATTGATCATTTTCATAAATAAACAACCACCCAGTCGGCCTCAATCTCCGTGCGAAAGGTCGAAACCTCCGCCGACAATTCGGGGCCAAGTTCGGCGCGATAGATGCGGGTGCGCACCATCTCGGGATCGAACACGCTTTGACCCGTTGTGACATCGAACTCCCAACCATGCCAAGGACAGCGCAGAACCTCACCATCGTGTTCCCATTGGTAGTCCCCCACGCACCCCGGTGTGGTTGTTCCGGTGATCTTCCCTTCGCAGAGGGGTGCCCGTTGGTGCGGACAAAGATTGAGCACGGCGTGGAACTTTGAGTGGACATTGAAAATCCCAACCGACTTCCCGGCCAACTCCACGATTTTCCTTCCGCCCACCGGAATCTCCATTGCGGGACAGACCGCATGCCGGTTCATGGAACCAATGCCTCCCGCAGTCGAGGAAAGGTTTCCAGTGCATTCTCGCGGAAGATCCGCGCCTTCAACTCCTCCGGCAGATTTCGGAAGACCGCCGTGGGGCCGTCGTTGTCCCAATGCGGATAATCGGACGAAAACATTAGCGTGCGCTCTGCACAGATCATCTCGAGAAGCTGCACGAGATGCTCTTTCTTTTTCGGCTCCTCAATCGGCTGGCTGGTGAATCTCACATGATCAACGAGGATCTCGCTAGGCAAACGATCCACCCATGGCACGAGCGAGCGGAGGGCTTTCCAATTCTTGTCCAATCTCCAAAGCACGCCGGGGACCCAGGCCAAGCCACCCTCGATGGCAACAAATCGGAGTTTTGGGAATTTCTGGAACACGCCCTCGAGGACGAGGCTCACGACCTGCCCCATGTAATTTTGCGGAAGATTCGTGTGCCACTCCAGATAAGATGAGGGCGGCCCGGCGATGAAGCCGTTGGCCGTCCCTCGCCCTTCCGTTCCGGGGTGGACACTGACCGGCATTCCCATTTCCTCGGCCGCTTCGTAGATCGGCCAAAAAAATCGCTGCCCGAGCGGGATGCGGGTGGCACTGGCCATGATCACGGAAACGAATCGCTTGTTGGCTCCGAATTCCCGGATCATCGCCGCCGCCTTCGCTGGTTCCTGCGGAGCGACGAGAAGCGACCCAAAAAGCCGGTCATCCCTCGTCAGCCATTCCTCGATCATGGCCTCGTTATAGGCCCGCGCATACGCCTGCGCAAAGTCGGCATGGGGATGAATACAGATGCTCAGCGAATAATCGGGGACAAGAATCCCGGCCTCGATCTCAAAGGCATCCAAATGTTGCTTCTGCATTTGCTCAAGGCTCGTCCCAGGTTGTTCGCCATTCGGCCCGCTCGCATCGGCGCGGAGAACCCCGGCGGGATTGCCCAGTCCAAAAAATCCTGGGAACGTGTAGCAGGATTCCTGAAACGCTCGGGGCAGGCGTTTCCCTACGCAATCAGTCGAGGGGAAGCCATTATGGATGTCTGTATCGATCATTTTCATAAGCGCAGTGGAGTTAAGGTTTCTGAATTTCGCCGCCGAAGATGTCGGCGCAGTGGTAGGTGGGTTTGGATTTCATCAGGTGTGCTTGGAGAAAAAAGTGTCGCCATCAGCAAGTAAATCAATTTATGAATTGTTGGACAAATGAAAAGCCGTCTTCACGAAAAAATCCACGCTCAATTGAGGCGTGAAATTCTTTCGCAATGGAAACCTGGCGAGCGGCTCCCCTCAAATGCCAATCGGCCTCTGCGCGAGCCATTCCCGCGCGATTGATCGAAGCCCGCGAAGCCAAAACCAGCACGTCTCCACTCCTTCACCATTCATGATCCCAATAACGACCATCGAAATCCTCCACCCAAAACAAACCCTGCGGCTGGAGCAGAACCCAACCTTTCCATTTATTAAATAAGTATTTCCACATAAAATTAAATGCAAAATCACTCCTCTCTACCTCCCTCAAACGCTGCCGATTCGATTCCGGCCCAAGCCCCAGAGTTGGTCGCTTACTATGCGGACCGGAAGCTCATGGTGCGCAATATCACATTGATCGGTCTCTGCAATATCAGTTGGGGTATTGCTTTTACGATCACAGGCCCGCTCATTGCGTTGCGGATGCTGGAACTCGGGCTTCGCGAAAACATCCAGGCCACGATCAACTCCGCCAATGGCATTCTTTTAAGTTTTCTGGTTATGCTTTTCAGTTGGATGAGCGACCATACGGTTTCCAAGCTCGGTCGCCGTAAGCCGTATCTTTTTGCTTCAGCTCCGCCGATTATCCTATCGACAGTTATTTTTCCATTCATTGATGACCCGGCCTATCTCTGGCTCATCGTTATTTTTTGGATTGTAAAAATATTGGCCATGGATTTGAAGTCCTCGACATTTCCGTTGCTCAGTATCGACTGCGTGCCTCGGCCGCTCCTGGCCCAGGCGAATTCAGTTTTTACGATTGCCGGCGGCATCGTGGGATTTGTGGCCATGCGGGCCGTGGGGCCGCTGCTCGGCATCGCGGAGTGGGTTCCCTTCGTGCTGGCGGGGGCTATCATGGCCATTACCACGATCGCGGCCTATTGGATCAAGGAACCGCCGATTTTCCACCCTGCCAAGGAGTCGTTCAAACTCTGGTCCACCTTCAAAGTTGCCGCAGCGGACAAGCGAATCTTCGTGCTCATGGCGGGGGTGGCCTTGGTCAACGGCTACTTCGTCATGCAAAACGCTTGGCTCTGGTTCTGGGCCAAGGAAACCCTAGGACTCGAGCGTCAGGAAATCTTCGAGGCACTCTCCTGGGCGGGGCTTCTCAACATCGCGCTGGCCTACCCGACCGGATGGCTGATCGACCGGTGGGGTGCCATTAAGGTGGCCACTATATTTTTCATCGGCCAGATCGCCTGTTTCGTCATGGCGATGAATGTGGGAGACAAGGCCGGGCTCATTGCCCTCTCGCTCGTGGCGACAGTGGTCGCACCGCTGTATGGCGCCGTTGATATCATGGTTTACAAAAAAGCTCCTGAAAAGGATGTTGGATCGATCACTTCGAGCAACTCCGCGATTCGCAACGCCTGGAACGCCGTCTTCGGTGCCGCAGCTGGCTGGATCATCTTCTGGTGCCACCACAATTACAGCATCGGTTATATCATGGGCATCATTGCAACCACTGCAGGCTTCACGCTCCTGTGGGTCTACCGCTGGCTCATGAACCGCTCGGTGAGCGCCGAACGCCCGAACGCATAACCTTCAAAACATCAGTGCCGCCTCAAACTTCAAAAAATGAGCGAACAAAACACAGCCTTCTCCGCGACAGGTCTGGTTTCCGCTTCAGCAAAAGCTACGGTTCCCAATTGATTTTTCAGCCGGTTCTTACTCCGTTCTTTCGCATCCCAAACCTACAAAACAATACCTATGCCATACTTCCTGAAGTCCCAAAAATCTCCTACGAAGGCCCCAAGTCGAAAAATCCCCTCGCCTTCAAACACTACAACCCCGACGAACTCGTCGAGGGCAAGTCCATGCGCGAGCACCTGCGCTTTGCCGCAGCCTATTGGCATGTCATGCGCAATCCTCTCGCCGATCCCTTCGGCGGCGGCACGGCCCTCATGCCGTGGGACGATGGATCGAACTCTGTGGCAAACGCCCAGAAGCGTGTGCGTGTGTTTTTTGAATTCCTCGAAAAAATCGACATCGATTTCTACTGCTTCCACGACCGCGATGTCGCGCCCGAGTGCGACACGCTCGCAGAGTCTCATGCCGCGTTGGATGCCGTAGCCGGAACCCTTGCCGAGGAGCAGCAGCGCACAGGCAAGAAGCTCCTCTGGGGCACGGCCTGCCTGTTTGCGCATCCACGCTTCGCTCAAGGTGGAGCCACCACGCCGAGCCTGCCCGTCTTCGCCCACGCCGCAGCCCAAGTCAAAAAAGCCATCTCCGTCACCAAGGAACTTGGCGGCGGCGGCTATGTCTTCTGGGGCGGCCGTGAAGGTTATTCCTCGCTCTGGAACACCGACATGAAGCATGAGCTCGACCAACTCGCCGCCTTCCTGCACATGGCGGTCGCTTGGAAAAAGGAAATCGGCTTCACCGGCAAATTCTGGATCGAGCCGAAACCCCGCGAACCCTCGACCCACCAATACGACTCGGACTCCGCAGCCTGTTTCAACTTCCTGCGCGAATACGGCCTCTTCGACGAATTCGAACTCAACATCGAAACCAACCACGCCACGCTTGCCGGCCACACTATGCGCCACGAACTGACCGTTGCCGCGAATGCTGGCCGCCTCGGCTCGATCGACGCCAACCGAGGCGACGAACTCATCGGCTGGGATACCGACCAGTTCCCGACCAATATCTACCTCGCCGCCGAAGTCACGCTCGTCGTGCTCGGCATGGGCGGCTTCAAGGAGGGTGGTCTCAATTTTGACGCCAAGCGCCGCCGCGAATCCCATCACCCCGTCGACCTCTTCCACGCCCACATCGGCGGCATGGACACCTTCGCACGCGGACTCAAGATCGCCGCTGCCATCCGGGCCGACGGACGCATCGAGGAATTCGTAAAAAACCGCTACGCCTCGTGGAACTCCGATCTCGGAAAGAAAATCCTCGCAGGCAAGGCATCGTTCGCCGAACTCGAAAAAATCGCCCTCTCGCAGCCAGCTCCCACACTGGAGAGCGGTGGACAGGAATATCTCGAAAACATCCTGAACGAATTCCTGTGATCACCCTCGGCATCGACTGCGGCACGCAGAGTCTGAAAATCGTCGCCCCCGACGGCTACTCCGGGCCTCCGCCAGCAAAGCCTAAGGATTGGTGGAGGGACTGCCGGGAAGCTAAAATAGAACAATTGAATTATTGTCTTGATCCGTTCGGGAATACTTTTCAGTCTTGGCCTCTCCAAAGATTGGCAATCACTCCGGGCATCACCATTTCAACCAGACGCGAACTGCTTGCAAGGCCAGGCTGGTTAGGGAAGACGCCCGGCGATCCATCGGAAACTTTATATTGATGAACAAGACATTCGACATTTCTGCGCCGGGGCGATCTCCATGTGGGATTTCCCATGGATGGAGCGTCGTGGTTCGGTGCCGGATACGAGTGCTGGAACACAGCCTTGGAGGAATTGGTAGAGCGCGGTGGCGCTGGTCGAGTTTATCGGCAAATGCAGGAATCGCGACATCAAGGTCGACCTCTCGACTTGGTTTCGCGAAGAAAGAACATAAAAGAATATGAATCCAGAAGAGCACCAAGCAAAGCCGAGGCGAACCTCTGGGTATCAGACCAAATAAAAACCATAAACCATAAAAACCAAAAACCATAAAAAAATGAAAATCCACACCCCCTTCCCCCAGAAACATCACTCAACGTTCCATGCCGTTGCGAGTTCAAAATTGGGATTCGCCTGCTTGTTGGGCCTCGTTTGCACGATGTCGCCGTTTCAGGCCTCGTTTGCAGAGGAACTCCCTGCCCCCGTCATCGAGCTGCTCGCCGATGAGTCGAATTCCATCCAAAATACCGGAAGTTTAGGAGAGATGTTAAAGGCTCGAAAGCTGGAGCATGAGGTGAATGTGAGTGTCCAGCAATTGCCCCTTCCCGGTGGCAAGTCGATTTCCAAGACCGTCGCGGTCGCCGAAAAACCGGCGAGCCTTTGCTACTCCGCCAAATTTCCTTTTGAGGAAATCACTATAACTCCCGGGAATGGCGGGCTCACCTATGCCTTTTGGCTGAATCCGGCGGAAGAGCTCCCAGAGCAATATGCAGGAATATACTCTTGTTCCATGCAGGTCTCGGGCAACTGGCCCGGCATGCTCAACCAGATGCAGGCTGATCTGCGCTTCAAAAAATCGGACGACTCCGAATCAGTGGTTACTGTCAAATCCCCAAAGGATTTTACCATTCCCAACGAATGGCATTTTTACACCGTGGTCGCCACAGTCGGGGATGGCGTGTATTTTTATCGCGATGGCGAAGAAATAGCACATGTCGCGGATGGTTTTCCGAGTGATGCCAATTTTGACGACTTCAATGCTAAAACAAAGCAATTCACCCTTGGCGGCGGGTATCCCACAGGAGATGAAAATCCGCAAAACATCTCCAGATTCTCCACCGCGATGGTCTTTGATAAAACACTCTCGCCTGAGCAGGTTGCCAAACTCTACGAGCGTCAAACTACGGGCAAGACAAAATAGTGCGTTATTTAGAATCATAAAACTGAAGACCAGCAAAATGCCAACAATTGCCATCCATGAAAATGGTATTCAGCTTGTCCTGGAAACCCCGGCGGATGCACCGGTGCGGCTGCTGCAGTTCGCGCCGGAGGGCACACCGCTGGATGTGCCGGAGAAGCTTTATCACTGCTTCCCGTTGGTTGAGGTTCGCGGCACGGGCATCGCGGGCGGAAGCGCTCCGAAGGGGGCGCATTACATCGGCTGTCACCCGGGCTCCGCGCTGCGCTATCGAAGCCATCGGGACCACCGCACACCAGTAGGGCGCAAGTTGGAAATCCTGCAGGTTGGAGAGGGATTGGAAGTGGTCAGCCATTTCCAATTCCACGATGGCGCGCCGCTGGTGCGGGTCTGGACGGAGCTGCTCAACCGGAGCGATAAGCCGGTGGGGCTGACCTATGTGTCGTCATTTGCACTCACCGGGTTAGGCCGGGTCACCGAGGGGGATTTTGGGCAGGGGCTCAGGCTGTGGATTCCCTACAACAGTTGGGGCAATGAGATTCGCTGGAAGGAGAAGAGCCTCTTTGATCTTGGCTGGGCCCCCATGTCCGAATCCACCCAGCGCATCAGCTTTCAGCAGACGGGCACGTGGCCTTGCAATGGCACCCTGCCGTTGGCTGTGCTTGCCGATGCCAAGCGCGGCACAGCACTCGCATGGCAGATCGAGCACAGTGGGTCCTGGCACTGGGAACTGGGCACTTACGGCTACGATGTTGCCCTGCGCCTGAGCGGTCCAACGGAAAACGAAAACCACTGGTTCAAGCAGTTGGCGCCCGGCGAACGGTTTGCCTCAGTGACGGCGGCCGTCGGCGTGGTCACGGGAACCGTTGAAACAGCCATCCAAGCCCTGACGCGATACCGTCGGACAATCCGCCGTCCAAGCCCCGACAACGAGAAACTGCCGGTGATCTTCAATGACTATTTTTGTCTTTGGGGCAATCCTTCCATGGAGAACCTCCGCCCGATGATTCCGTTGGCGGCGGAAATCGGCTGCGAGGTATTCTGCATTGATTGCGGTTGGTATGCCGAGGGGAGCTGGCATGACAATGTCGGGGAGTGGCGGCCCTCCGCTGCCCGGTATCCCGGTGGCATCCAGGAGCCGATTGCGATGATCCGCGCGCACGGAATGGTTCCCGGTCTCTGGCTGGAACTCGAAGTCATGGGCATCAATTGTCCGCTGGCCGCGACGCTGCCCGATGACTGGTTCTTTGTCCGGCACGGCCGCCGAGTGGTGACGGACCACCGTTATCATCTCGATTTTCGTCATCCCGGAGTGATTCGCTTTGCCGATGAGGTGATCGATCGCCTGGTGGGCGAGTATGGCATCGGCTACATCAAGATGGATTATAACACGAGTGCCGGGCTGGGCACGGAGTCGCATGCCGACAGTTTTGGCGATGGACTTCTCAGGCACAACCGCGCCTACCTCGCCTGGCTGGATCGGGTCTTTGAGCGCTACCCGGAGCTGGTGATCGAAAACTGCGGCAGCGGCGGTATGCGCATGACCTACGATCTCCTCAGTCGGCACAGCGTGCAGTCGATCAGCGATCAGACCGACTATCGTAAAACGGCCTACATCGCGGCGGCCGTCGCCTCGGCCATCGCCCCGGAACAGTGTGGGGCTTGGGCCTATCCCTTGCGCCATGATGACGACGAGGCGGTAGCCGTCAATATGGTCAACGCCATGTTGCTTCGCATGTTTGTGAGTGGGCATTTGGCGGAATTATCCGATTCCCGCCGCGCCCTGATGGCGGAGGCAATCGTGTCCTACAAGACGATTCGAAATGATATTCGTGAGGGTGTTCCCTTCTGGCCGTTGGGGATGCCCGAGTATCCCGATGCCTGGCTGGCCTACGGCACCACGGCGGGGAGCCGTTCGTATCTTTCACTCTGGAACATGGGTGACGAAACAGGCTCGATCGCTCTCTCGTTGCCACAATTTCGCGGCCAACCGCTTGAGATCGATGCCGCGTATCCGGTCCGTCGTCCAGTGGCTTGGCAGTGGCATCCTGAGTCCGCAACGCTGCGGGTTCAGCTCACCCAAGGGTCTGCCCGAGTGCTGAGAATCGTCCAAAGCCTGGACGGGGTTCAGGCCAATATTGGACTCCAAATGGCAACCGAAGTCGAGAGCCTGATCAAGAAAATCTGAGAAAAATGAAAAATGAAAACGTGACAATGAATGAAAATGGCCTGTGTTTCGTCGATGCCGACGCAAATATGGGGGTGAAGGATTTTGGGCTTCGCCTGACCATGGCGGGGAAAGACGTCATGGTCCGTTATGGGGCGGCGACCGAGGCGGATGGTGTGGTGAGTGCCGAGGCTGACGCCGGGAGTGGCCTAACGGTGCGCACCACGGCAACACCCGTGAGCGGCTTGCGCGCCGTTGTCCTGCAACACCGGCTGGCGAACTCGTCCAATAAACCCCTCTGGATCAACGCGGCCGCCACTGGGCAATTCGCGGAGTCCGCAGCCGTGCTGCACGGCAAGGGGAGCTGGCTGGGCTGGGACCTGCGTTGCTGCCACACCGACCATGTCCGCACCGAGCATTATCCACACTGCCAGATGGAGTATCCCTACTTCCGGATGCTGCCGACTGAAACGGTGCGCCTCGGACGGGGACAGGATCAGGCCTTTCCGGCATTTTTTATCAAGGACATTCAGGGTAAGCAGGGCATTGTCTTTGCCGCCGCCTCGCAGGCGTTGAACTATACGACGTTCGAACTACGCAAGGGTGGCATGGTCAACCACAGCATCTTCGAGGAGTTCGCCATCCAGCACGACCCCGGCCAGACCGCCGGCTTCGAAGTGCCGGCGGGTGGGATCTTGGAATTGGACGGCGTGTTCATTCAGATCACCGGCAACCTGGCGACGGAAGAGGCCTTTGCGGACTTCATCAACTTCCTGACCACGCGCTTCACCTTCCGAGGACCGAAAACGCCGATCCTGCGCGAGGCGTTCCACTGCACTTGGAACTATGGTGTCTTCGCCGACCAGAGTGAGCAGTCGCTTTTGCCGACGGCGCGCTTCATCGCGAAGAACTTTCCGAATCTTAAGTGGTTCCTGATGGATGCGGGCTATCTGGCAGGGGATATCGACACGACCTTCCTCGACCGCTTTTATCCCGATCCCAACCAGTTTGTTACAGCCGATAAGTGGCCGTGCGGGATTCGCGGCTACACCGATGAACTCCGAAGCCTTGGCCTTCGCCCCGGCCTCTGGTGGTCGCCGACCGCGCGCGTGCCGTCGCAATTGTATACCGACCATCCGGACTGGTTCCTGCGCAATGCCGACGGTTCACTCTACCTGATTGGTGGCCAGAATGCCTTTCTCGATTACAGCAATCCGGATGCCCTGGCCTTCCTCGACCGCACCCTATCGGTGATCCTCGGCGAATGGGGCATGGACGCCTGCAAAATGGACTTCTGGAGCCAGATTGTTGAAGACCGGCATGGTCGGCTGCAGAATCCCAGTTTGACCTCGGTGCAAGTGCGGACTCGCTTCTTTGAGACCATCCGAAAGCACCTGCCGCCGGATGGCATCTTCATGACCTGCGTGGCCACCGGGCTGGGCAATCCCTTCATCGGCCAGCATGCCGACACCTACCGCAACACCATTGACGTGGGCGTCGGGCATTGGGACGAGCAGGTGCGCAACTGCATCTGGGCGCTGCCGACCCTCGGGTTCGAGGGGAGAAAGACCTTCCTGCTTAACAACGACAGCGTCGGTATCATGGCGGAGTATCCGGATAACGAGAACGAATTCCGGTTCACCTGGACTTTCATGAACATGGGGCTCATGGAAACCGGCGGCCGCATGGAAACTTGGCCGGAGAAATGGGTGCAGGCCATGCGCAAGCTCACCGACCGCTGCGACCGCGGCTATCGCGTGCATTGTCCCGATGACCGCGCCTTCACCGGGGTGCCTCTCCCAGAGGTGCTGTATGTGGACTATCCGACAGAGAGTCCCACCGCCAAGGCGGGCGTCCGCCAGTCGTTGGCTCTCTTCAACTGGACGGACGAGCCGCAGATCATCTCGGTGCGCCGCTCCCGTCTGGGGCATGCGGGACCGGTTAAGATTGAGAACTTCTGGACCGGCGAACGGGAGACGCTGGATGGTGAATTTATCACCAAGCGCTTGGATGGGCGTTCGGCCTTGTTGTTTGATGTGGCGTCATGAAGGGCAATAGGAACGCTCTGCCGGTTCATTGAGGGGTCTGCTCGAGTTTTGAAAACATGAAAAAAAAATGTGCTATCGTTGGCATCGGGAACCGCACCCACAGCTGGCTATCCGGCATTGTCGAGCAACATCCTGAATGCACGCAGCTTGTTGGCTTGTGCGACTTAAATCTCGATCGGTGTCGCGATGTCAATGCCGCCTACGGCACCACGGCCGCCGTCTATGACAACTACGACCGCATGCTGGCCGAAGTGAAGCCCGATCTGGTCATTGTCGTCTCGCCCGAAAGTTGTCACCGCGAGCATATCGTGAAGGCCCTGGAAGCCGGCTGCCATGTCGCCACGGAGAAGCCCCTTTGCACCACAATCGAGGATGCGGATGCCATTGTCGCGGCCGAGAGGCGCAGCGGCAAAAAGGTCTTCATGGCGTTCAACTACCGCCACATCCCGCTGTGCTCGAAAATTCGGGAAATCATCAAAGCCGGAACGATCGGACGGCCGGTTTCCATGGACCTGACATGGTATCTTGACTACAAGGGCCATGGCGCAAGCTACTTCCGGCGCTGGCATCGACTCATGCGCGAATCCGGCGGCCTGCTGATCACCAAGGCCTGCCACCATTTCGACCTGGCAAACTGGTGGATGGACGATATTCCGCAAACGGTTTTTGCCCAAGGCAGACGCAACTTCTTCGGTCCGGGCCACAACCCATACCAAGGCGAGCGCTGCTCAACCTGCGCGCATTCCCATGATTGCGAGTGGTATACGGATGCTTGCATCAAAGACCGCACCGAAGAGCTCAGCCGCGAATTGGGTTACCAGGTCAAGGGTGTGCGCGAATACATTCGTGATTATTGCCCTTTTGGAGAAGATGTGGATATCCACGACACCATGGCGGTGCAGGTCGGTTACCGCAACGGAGGCATTCTCAACTACTCCTTGAACGCCTCGGTGCCATTCGAAGGTTGGAATCTCGCCATCAATGGAACAAAGGGACGCCTGGAGAGCAAGATCACCGATGCCAAACCCTCCCCGCCTTGGCTCCCCGCCGAGTTTCAGCGCAAGCATGAAGGGCGCGATGTGGAATGGCCGGATGAATACAGGATTTTTGTCATGCCCCACCAGAAGGCTGCGTTTGAGGTCACGGTCCCCAATATTGCCGAAGGGCATGGCGGGGGAGACTTTAAAATTTTTGACGCGGCATTGGCGGATATCTATCCGGAGGAGGACAGCTTAAATATCTTTGCTTCGGCGATTCATGGAGCCAGAAGCACAGCCATCGGCGCCGGGGCAAACGCGTCCATCGCGTCCGGGCAACCGGTTCACCTGAAGGATTGGAGTTTTTGAATCGGCTCCCCCACCCCGAAAATCGCATGACTTCTGCCGAAAAAATGAATCTTGATGTGTGGGTGCTGGCCGGTCAGTCAAATGGGGAAGGCTGCGCCCTGTTGGCCGGCGCACTTGCCCCGGATCCGCGTGTTCTGGCTTTCACGAGTGCAGGCGCCTGGGCCGTGGCGGAAGAGCCCCTTCACCGGCATTGGGAGAGCTTCACGCCGGTGCATCAAGCACTTTTGCGACCGGGCTTGCCCGTTGAGAAACGGGATTGGACCGATACCGCCCTTGCCGAGGAGGCGAGTCGAACCCGCAACCAAGGCGCGGGATTGGGCTTGGCCTTCGGACAGGCGATGACGGAGGCCACCGGTCGGCCGGTTGGGCTGATTCCCGCAGCGCACGGCGGAACGACACTGGCGCAGTGGAGTCCAGATGGCAAGGCGCAGGGCTCGGCAACCCTCTATGGGTCCATGCTGGAGCGCATCCACCACGCCGGAGGACGCCTACGGGGCATTCTTTGGTATCAGGGGGAAGCGGATGCCGTAATGCCCGAGCCTGCGGCATCCTATGGCGATCGAATCGCCACCTGGATCGAGGCCATTCGCGCCGATCTGCAAATACCGGAACTTCCCGTCATGGTGGTGCAGCTTGCCCGTCGAGCCCTGAGGACGTTAAACACCCCCGCCGTGGAGGAGGGCTGGCTCGCGGTTCGTGATGCGCAGGCGGCCTTACCCGGGCGGATACCTTTTACGGCAACCGTCGGGTCCCTCGATCTCGGACTGGTGGATACAGTGCATCTTGATACCGCATCGCAAATCCGCCTCGGTCGGCGTTTGGCCACGGTGGCACTGCGAGTGGAATCCTTGCCGGGACTGGCTTGCAGCCCGCGAATGAGACGGGTCGAAACCGTGCCCAGCCAGATTTCCGGGTTGGGCGGGTTGCGGATTCATTGCAGCGGAGTGTTCGGAGCCTTGCAACCGCAACATCGTATGGCCGGTTTCGGCATCCATCGCGCCGATGGCTCTGCGTCCCCGGACTGCTGGGTCATCGAGGCCTCCCGCGATCCGGAGGAGGCCTCGGCCATCCAACTTGTCTTGAACCGGCCGGCTGAGGCCACCGATTGGATCGGCTACGGGCGTGGCGCGGATACCTACTGCAATATCACCGACGAAAGCGATCTTCCCTTGCTGGCTGGGCTGTTGCCTTGCGTCCAGTGAGCCAAACCACACGCGAAAGCCGAACGCCTCTATGAGCGCCGGGAAGGGGCTTCGCCCGCGCGAAACACATTTTCAGCCACGAATTGCTCAAATTTTCACGAATGGGGAGCGGCTTAGCCGGAGAATTTGTTTGTCGCTTTTATTCGTGTTCATTCGTTCTATTCGTGGTTCAAGTGTCCGTGCCGCCGACCATGTGAAAACACCTAGCTTTCCGCAAGCGACGACGCCACCGACGGAAAAAGAACACGGCAAAACGGTATTCATTTTAGCGAATATCACACGCGTTAACCCTTGACGGGCGCCATTGGAATGGTTAATTATTCATTGAAATGAATATTGGATCGGCGGAAATTTCGAAAACATTACGAGAGCGACGCCGTGAATTGGGGGTGTCCCAAGCGGATTTGGCGAGGCTCTCGGGATTGAGCCTTCATGGATTGAGTGACATCGAGACGGGTAAAGGAAATCCCACGATGGAAACATTGTTAAAAGTGCTTCAAGTGCTCGGGCTCCAGATTTTGCTGAAGCCCACCGCGCCTGGGGCTTATACGAACGCCGCGGAGGGAAGCAGGGAATCATGAGCGGGCGGCGTGGAATCGTCCTGCTCGATAATCGGGACTGCGGGCTGATCGAGGAAACCGAGAGGGGATACCGCTTTCAGTATCTCAGGGAGTTTCTGGCCAGTCCGAATCCGCGCGCGATCAGTCTGACTCTCCCCTGCCGGGCGGAACCCTACGAGGCGGAGCGGATCTTTCCCTTTTTCTCCGGCTTGCTGGCAGAAGGGACGCTGCGAGAGATTCAGTGTCGGACTCACCAGATTGATGAGAATGATGATTTCGGTCTCCTCTTGGAAACGGCGGGAGGCGACGTCATCGGTGCGGTGACCGTGAGGAGGCTTGAACCATGAAGTCCGTCTGTCTCTCGACCTTGAAGCCGATCAAAGGCTCCGGGTATTCATCCGCCGCCCGCAAAAACTTGTGGGGTGGTGAACGGGTCGCGTGGAAGCTGCCCTTCGACCGCGCCGCATTCCAGAGCTTTCGCGGAGAAAACTCGGGACGCATGTCGATCTCGGGAATTCAGGAAAAAATCTCGCTGCGCCTCGCGACCAACACCCTCGAGCCTACGACGCAGGACGGCACGCACCTCCTGAAGCCGGTTCCCATTGCCATGGCGGCAGCGCTCGAGCTTCCGGAGGATGTTCCCGCCAACGAGCACCTGACCATGCAACTGGCCGCGCAGGTTTTCCGTCTCAGCACGGCGCCGTGCGGACTCGTCTTCTTTCCGGACGGCGCGCCCGCGCTTGTGGTGCGGCGATTTGACCGCGCCGTGGACTCCGGAGGCAAGTTGCGCCAGGAGGACTTTTGCCAACTCTCCGGACGGAGCGGGCAAACCGCCGGGAGGAATTTCAAGTATGAGGGAAGTTATGAGGAATGCGGGCGGCTTGTCCGCACGTTCTGTCCAGCATGGAGGATCGCCATCGAGCGTCTCTTTCGGCAGGTCGTCTTCAATTACCTGGTCGGCAATGGGGACGCTCATCTCAAAAATTTTTCACTACTCGAGACGCCATCCGGCGACCATGCGCTGAGCCCCGCCTACGATTTGCTGAGCACCACGCTGCACCTGCCGAATGAATCGCGTCTGGCTCTCGACCTCTTTCACGGGGACTTCGCCACGCCGTTCTTCGAGGCCAATGGATTTCATGGCTACGAGGACTTCGTGGAACTATCGCGGCGCTTCAGCATTGCCACGGAGGTCGCAACAGCCTTTCTCCTCTCGCTGCCAGAAAAACAATCCGCCGTGCACGAGCTCATCGACCGCTCGTTTCTGAGTGAGGCGGCCAAGGCCCGCTACCGTCAGATATTCGACGACCGCCTGCTGGCGCTCCGACCCTACGGTGCCGTGTAGTCGAGATTTTCCTCGCAGGCCGTGGAAAACCAACATGCCCGGCTTGCTTGGATGTCCAAGCGCGGAACATTTGAACCACGAATAGAACGAATTTTCAGGCATGGGGAGAGGCTTCGCCAGAAAATCTGCTTTTTGGTTTTATTCGTGTTCATTCGGGCTATTCGTGGTTCAGGAACATCCGAGCAGGTTGAGGCGGAAGGCGTGGTTTGGTTATCGATGAGGTTGCGGTGCGAGTGTCTTTCACGCTCGAGACGAGCGTGCTCCTTTGTGCGCTGGGTGTGGATCGGGCGCTTGGGGAGCGGGGTGGTGTGAGGGAGTGGTTTCACGGCTTCCGAGGAGAAATTTGGGCCATGCGGGACGATGGCCCTCCCGGTGTTTGGCTTGGCGGCGGAGGTAGATGACGCCAACGAGGAGGAGGATCACGCCGGTGAGGTAGGTTTCCGGTTCGGGGACGGCTATGATTTCGGTGCCAGAAAAGCCGGGGTCGCTGAAGGAATCTGAGAAGGCGTTCCCGACGAAGCCTATACCGTTTCCACTGTAGAAGCTGATTTTTGCGAGATTTTCAGAGGTGAGATTTGCGTTGCTGGTGAAGACGACATGGCTGGGGTTGGTGTAATCGTTGACTGGCGGTCCGTGTTGTGGCGTTCCACTCCAGTTCCAGATGGCCAGTTTGGCATTGGAGGCACCGCTGGCCCAGGAGAGGCCGCTGAAGCGAAGGATGCCGGAGAATCCATTCAGATCGATGATGGAGTCGGCGCTGAGCGTGAGGGCTCCGACATTCTGATTGAAATTTCCACTCACAGCCAATGTGCCGCCACCGAGGTTGATGTTTGCATTGCTGTTCACAGCATTGGCGACTGCGACGAGGAGGGAACCGCCGTTGACATCTATGTTTGTGGTGCCGCCGAGGGCTCCGGCTGCGGCGGCTTGGAGGGTGCCGCTGGAGACGGTGGTGGTGCCGGTGAAGCCGGTGTTGTCGCCGGTGAGGACTTGGGTGCTGGCGCCGTCTTTTACGAGGGCGGAGCTGCTGCCGCCGGTGATGCGGCCGGCGTAGGTGGTGTTGCCACTCGCGGAGCCAATCGTGAGGGTGTTCGAGCCGAGGGTGACATTTGAGCTGGCGGCGCCAGTGAGCGAGGCCACGGATTGGTTGGCGCCGAGGGCGAGGGTGGAGGAGCCAGTGCCGGTGGCGTCGATCGAGATGGCGCTGCGGGTGGCAGTTGGCAGGGCACCTGTGGCATTGGCATTCAAGGTGCCGCCGTCGATGATGCGGGTTGGGCCGTTGTAGGTGTTTGCGATGTTGAGGTTGACTGTGGCACCGTCGATGACGAGGTCGGAGTTGGCGGCGGAGCCGCTGATGCCAACCGTGTTCACATTAAATGTGCCGGAGTCGAAGGTGAGGGTGGTGCCGTTTTTGGTGAGGCCTCCAGTAAGGGTGAGCGCACCACCAGTGTTGCGGAGGGTGCCGGTGCTGCCTGTGGCGCCGGTGACGGATATGGCGCGGTCCAGCGTGGCGGCAGAGCCACCTGTGTAGATGAGGGCGGTGGCATTGGCGAGGTTGACACTGGAGGTGTTGGTGAGTGCGGAGGCGCTGCTGATCGAGAGGTTGCCGGCGCTGAGGGTTGTGGCTCCGCTGTAAGTGTTGCTGCCGGTGAGGGTGAGTGTGCCGGCGCCGGATTTGGTGAGGCCATTGGTGCCGGCGAGGTTGGTGCTCACCGTTCCATTTTGCAGGGCGTAGTTTCCGCCGTTGTTGGTGAGTGTCCCGTTCACAAGTGTGCCGCCGGTGATGCTGCTGAAGGTGTTCGTGATACTGGAGACGCCCAGGTCCAGCGTGCCGCCGGTGATCGTGATGGTGCTGGTGCCAAGTGTGCCGCTGCCGGAGAGGGTGAGCGTGCCATTGGCGACGGTGGTGGCTCCGGTGTAGCTGTTTGCGGCAGTGATGATGAGGTTTCCAGGGCCGGCTTGCGTGAGGTTGCCGGTGCCGCTGATGCCGCTCGCAAAGTCCGTGCCTTGCGTGAGCGTTCCGGAGCGGTTGAAAACGAGTGTGCCGTTGTTGGTGATGGTGCTGCTTGTGGAGAGAGCGCCGCTTGCGCCTCCTGCACCGATTTGCAAGGTTCCGGCATTGATGGTGGTGGCACCCGTATAGGTATTGTTGCCTGAAAGAATCCATGTGCCGACGCCGTTTTTGATGAGACCGATCTTCGCTGTGCCAGTGCCGGTTCCCGATACCATATTATCCTGAATGACACCGGAGATAGTGTTATTGCCGGTGTTCGAGCCACTGAGGGTGAGGGTGCGATCCGCCCCGACGCCTGTGGTTGCATTTGTTTGGGCGTTAAAAATTGCGGCGTTGAA
>Ga0209087_1000774_pt1 | contig 19657 bp, 32 predicted proteins | sample S_130805_EF_Meta_FD_187321 | JGI IMG/M metagenome (GOLD analysis project Ga0209087, IMG submission 187321) | Freshwater microbial communities from Lake Simoncouche, Canada to study carbon cycling - S_130805_EF_MetaG (SPAdes) (version 2) | ecosystem: Environmental > Aquatic > Freshwater > Lake ... | reverse complement strand
TGGTTTTGTATTCATGCAACAGAAGAAACTAATCCAGATAAAGTAGATGAGGTATTAATTATGAAAGAAGGAACTTAATATGCCATGGGGAGCCGCAGCTGCAGCCGCAGCAACAGTCGCAGGTGCTTATATGTCCAGCGAAGCTTCAAAGTCTGCTGCAAATACATCAGCAAACGCACAAAGATATGCAGCAGATCAAGCAGCTAGGTCTGCAGCGTTTAAACCTGTTGGTGTCAAGACTAACCTTGGAACATCTAATTTTACAGTAGACGAATATGGTAATATATCTGAAGCAGGATATACCCTTGATCCTCGTTTACAAAATATTCAAAATAGTATTTATGGACAAGCAGGTGCATTTAATCCAGAAGCCATAGGTCAAGCTGCACAGCCGTTAATGGGCGGAGCTGCTAGTGCTTTTGGTCTAGGTAAACAATATCTTGCTACTTCCCCACAGCAAGCAGCTCAAGACTACATGGCTGAACAAAGGAATTTACTAGCTCCCGGATATGAACAACAATTAGCTGGTATTCGTAATGCACAATTTCAAACAGGTCGTACAGGCTTAGCTACCGGAGGAACTACTTCAGGCGGTTTAATGCAGACTAATCCTGAATTAGCTGCTTTTTATAACGCTAAAGCACAACAAGAACGTGTCCTTGCTTCACAAGCAGATGCTTATGGTCAACAACGTAGTCAGTTTGGGCTTAATTTGTTTGGTACAGGCGGTGGATTGCTTGGTCAAGTACCTGCTCTTACAACCCAAGGATATGGTCCATTACAGACTCAATTGGGATTGGTTGGAAGCATCGAAGGCATGGGTCAACAGCCATTCGATTTATCTACTGCATTGGGTGCAAAACAAGCTACAGCAGGTTCTAACGTTGGTAAGTTCTTACTTGAAGGCGGTACATCTGCTGCTAAAACTGCTCAAGCAGGTAATGCTTATTCTTTAGGGGGTTCTTTATTACAAGGTGTTGGTTCTAATCAAGCACTTAATAGTTGGTTCCAGAATCAATTAAATAAACCAAATTATGACTCTTATCAGACATCTGGTGACATGACCTACTTTGGTTCAAACAGCAGTGGCATGGGAGCTGGTGAAGGATACAGTGGCATGAACGCAGATATAGGACTATAATAATGGCTGATAATTCAATAGTACAAGGTTTATTTGGTGTAGATCCTTCACAGTATCAAGCACAACAAGCAGCGTTACAAGACGCACAAGCAATGAAGTTTGCTCAACTTGATCCTATGCAACAAGCACAATACGGCGGTTTTCGTGGTGGTCAGATGCTTGGTAATATTGGTGCAAACTTATTAGGTGTGCAAGACCCAATGCTTAAAAAAGCAACGGAACTAAAGCAACTTGCAACTCAATTTGACACAACTACTCCTGATGGTTTAAAACAACTTGCAAGTGCTTTAATGCAAGCAGGACACCCAGAACAAGCTCAGATGGCTATTTCTAGAGCAAATGAATTACTTACAACTGGTTTAACACAGCAAAAAACTGTGTCTGAAATCGGTAAAAACATGGGTGCAAATCAAACTGAAGTTATGAAGACTCAGGGTATGATTGCTCAACTTAGACAGCAAGGAGACCCACAAGGTCAAATACCTGCGTTGGAAGATCGCTTACGTTCATTAGTTAAATCAGATATTCCTGCAAGTGTATATAATTCTGTTATTGCTCCACAAACAGAGAAGTTTAACGTAGCAACTCAAAACAAATCTGAACTTGATCGTTTAACAGGAATGATTGATACAGGTATTCTTAAATTTGGTGTCACTGAAAACTTCCGCAACAAATTAAAGACTGTTGCAGGTGAGTCTACAGAAGGATCTCGTGCTGCTGCTGACTTTGCTTCTACATTAGAATCTATTCGCTTACAAGCTCAGATTCTGCAAAAAGGAAGTCAAACAGATCGTGATGCTGCAAACATCATGAACAGTTTCTTGTCTAACGTAGATAAGTATGACACCAAAACTGTTAAAGAACAATTGAGCCGTATTTCTAAGTTAATGGACAATCAAGCTAAGAATGCTCAAGGAATGATTAAACAGACAGAAGATTACTATGGTGGATCTTCAGGTCGTTCTCCTGCGTTTGCTGGTACTCAAAGTACTAGTGGCGGAGGAGCAGCAACACCGAATAAAACTTATTATTCTAAAGCAACTTTAGATGCTGTTAGAGCTAAGAACCCATCTGTAAAAGATTTATCAGATGATGAATTAGCTGCTAGAATTGATGCTTCTAAAAAATAAAGGTTACTAATGGCTACATATGAAACAAATGCTAAAGCACAGCAAGATTTAGCTAAAAAGTTACAAACTGCTGCTTCAGAACTTAAGAAGATTTATGATTCTACAGATTCAAAGGACAAGGCTCGTGCATCAGAACTAAAGTCTGAAATTGGTAAGATTCAAAACCAATTAATGATGACTAGTGATTTTGGTGCTTTAGGTGGTGGGCTAGCTAAAGGTGTTACAAGCCTTATCACAGCTATTCCTGATTTAGCTATTATGGGCTATGATCTTGTTCGTTCTCCGTCATTAGGGGAACTAGTAACAGGTAAGCAACCAACTAAACTATTTAGTGAAAGAATGATGCCGGGTGTGGAGTCTGTCTCTCAAGAACAGGCTGGATTGTTTGGTGTTGGTAAAGGTGTTGGAAGTTCTTTAGGTTTTGGTAAAACTATGTCGGCACTTAACGTAGGTGCTAACTGGTTTGATGAGTACATGGCTGGAGGTACTCCAATGGCTCAAACAGCTCTGGCTGTAGGTTCGTTAGCTGAAGCAGGTCGTCGTGGTGCTTATGCATGGTTACAAAGCCGTAACGCTAAAAAATTGCTTGACACACTTCCTGCTGACGAAGTAAAACTATTAAAAGATTATATTGTTAAAGGTCAAACATCAACTGATCCTTTAATTGCAGGTCAGATTGCTAAGTTACGTGCTGATCCTAAGTACGCAGAAATATTCAACACATTGCAAACCAAAGCTGGTGAAAAGATTCTTGCAGGTGCTCGTCAAGAAGTAAACCCTAATTATCCAGTAAGCGGTGCTGGTAAAGATGTATTTAAGTCAGTTGATTTTGAAGTAACTAATTACAAAGACAAGATTAAGACTGTCGCTGAAAATCTTTACAAGAAAGCTGCTAAATTATCTAGTGATACTCCAATGGTCAACACTGGAAATACACAGAATGCTATTGCAGAACAAATTAAAACTTTAAGTCGTTCTGAGTTACCTGATTCTAAAGCTGCTGTAAGATTTCTAGAAGGACTACAACAAGAACTTACAGTTAATCCTAAGATGACTGTACCTGATTTTCAAACATGGGTAACAGACTTTGGACGTAAAGCTCGTGGCAATGAATCGTTAGTATCAGAAGTATCCGTTGGTACTCAGAAAGTTATTTCTTCAGCTATTTTTGGTGGTTTAAAAGATGATTTAAAGTTAATGGGAACTTCATCAGACAAGACTGAAAGAGCTGTAAGTAACCTATTACAAACAGCAAGTACAAAAACTAAAGATGCTGTAGATAAATACGAAACTTTTATTGCTGATGGTCTTCCTGCTGCATTTAAAAACAAAGTTATTGCTCAGATGAGTACTGAAGATGTTTTAAATACTATTAGTGGTATTAAAGATCCTGCAGTAAAAGCAAAGACATTAGCTTTAATTAAGAACACTGAACCTGATGCGTTCCGTTTAGTCCAACAACGTACCTTTGATGACTTTATGACATCAGTTAAAGCAGGTGCTGGTGAGACAACAGGTAAGATTGATTTAAAAGCTTTAGCTAATAGATGGAATGGTTTAAATGCGTCTGAGAAAGATAATCTTGCTATTTCAATGGGCACGACAGTTAAAGATTTTGATGAGCGTATTGGTGAAGTAGATAAGTTCTTCCGTTATGGTCAACAGTTTGCTGGTGAACAGGCTGCTGCAAAAATCAATCCATCAGAAGCTTCTCAATTAGGTTTTGCTGCTACAGGTGGAAGCTATACCGGAGGTAAAGTTGCAGGTCTTGCTGCTAATCTTTGGAACTCTGCTAAAGGTGGTTTGAACAATGACCAAGTGATGAATATTCTTTTAGCTCCTGAAACAAAAGGAATTCTAAAAGAAGTTATTACTAATCCAAATAGTGTCAAAACTTTAGAGACAATCGACAAAGCAATGACAACTAGAATTCTTCCTCCAGTGCTTGCTGCTGGAAGAGAAGCTGTATTAGCTACAGATCAACAAATGAGTAAACCTGCTCCAGTAGATACTTCTGTTACTCCGATGACAGGCTCTACTGATATGTTAAACCTAGAAGGAATTGATTTATCTCCAGCGAAGCCTGAAGGAGGACTTGATCTAGAAGGTATTAAGTTTGGTCCACAGTCTAAGATTGACATGAACAATCCAATTGCTAAACAGATTCGTGCAGAAGCTGAGAAGCAGGGTTATGGAGAGTTTGCTGATTTGTTTGTACGTCAGGCTTATCAAGAGTCCGGATTTAACCCTAAAGCAGTATCGCCTAAAGGTGCTGTTGGTCTTTTCCAGCATATGCCAGCAACTGCTAAAGAACTTGGTATCGATCCAACTGATCCTACACAGAGTATTCAAGGCGGTGTGAAGTACATGGGACAATTATTGAATCAATATAATAAAGACCCTGTACAAGCTTTGGCAGCTTATAACTGGGGAATGGGTAATCTTAATAAACAAGGACTCGATGCTGCTCCACCGGAGACGCAGAAGTACTTAGAAACCATCTTAGCTGGTACATAAAAGAAAGCCCCGATTAAGGGGCTTCTTTTTTACATCAATTCAATATCATCTTCTTCATGTGGTTTACTAAACAGTATTCGTAGAATACCTAAGTCAATGCAGAAGTGAGCTTCATCTTCCCAATCAGGGACGTACTCAAATCCAACACTAAAGCCACAAATCCAGTGGAATATTACTATCATATGGAACATCCTCCGGCTGTACAAGACAGCATCTGAGCACCTTCAACGTTATCGTCATACTCTTTAAAGTTCTCCCAATCTACAGACTCAGGTAGTAATACCTTTAACTGATTGTAGGTCTCTTCAGTGCATTCTTCATATGGTGCTTGTCTATAAGTTCCTCCGTCCATTGGTAAGAAAGACACACCAGTTACTTCATCAAAGTGCTTGAACGTCCAAGCTCCAACATCCATCCATTCGTTCTCTAAGACAGAAATAGTTACAGACGGCTTATGCTCACAATAGTGACGCTGAAACAGTAGCCATAACTTCAGGTGTTGAATAGCTGATAAGTCTTCACGTAATAGTCCACCTTCAGCAACTTCTACAGGGAAACTAAATACTGTAGTTGACTCAGGTTTCATCACACAAGGCTCTGCAACAAAGCCAGCTTGAATCATAAACTGTGTTAAAGGGTCTTTGTTGTCAGCTCTAACACGACGAATGTAATACTTGCTATGTTGAGGATGAATACCACTAGCAGTAGAACACAATTGCGATACTGTACCTTCAGGCTTGACTGCGGTAACAGCAACGGACTGGTTAATGCCGATAGCAGCAGCAAACTCAGCGTTAGTAGCAATAGCAATATCACGTAATTTCTCCAATCGAGCAGGTAGTTCTACATCATCAGGATTGTTTAACAAAGTGTTATCACAGATACCAGTCATTGATACACCCAAGAGTGCTTCTTCTTCAGTGTTCTTCTGCCAGATCTTACGCAAGTACGGAAAGTCTGTTAGCGACGCTTGAAAAGTGCCGAGAATGGTAGCAAGACGAATCTTATTAGCGATGCTGTCATAAGTATCATCAGAGCGAATGATACAAGAAGACAAATTACAGAATTGATAAGGACGGAGTATGATCTCGCTACACGGATTGGTCCCAAAAGCATAAGTCGAATCTCGTCGTCCATTTTTAGCAGCTTGGTTCTGAGAAGCTTCACGATTGAAGATACCACGTTCGCCAGAGTGTGATTCATAAATAGAACTCCATTCTCTCATAAATTGACCAATAGAAGGTGTTTCGACGTAGGTAGCAGAGTTGTTAGCTAATGCACGTTGTCCGTGTCCGTCCCACCAGTTACCAGCTTTAGCGTGTGCCATTTTGTCGTCTGAGAGATCTGACAAGGAAATCATTGCACTCCGTCGGACTCCGCCCACGACAACAACTTCCCCGATTTTGCACAGAATATCATGACATTCAAGGGAACTGAGACGTCTACCAACTGCTCCTTTAAACTTGGTGACACAGAACTTATAAAGTTCTTCCAAAGGTTCGGGTCCAGAAGCTCTTCCGCCAAATGTTTTGAGTCTAGCTCCGGCAGGTCGAACTCGTGATACGTCAAACTTTGGAATCTCGCCAGCGTACAAAAGAGCCAAGAGTTGTCGAAGTGATTTTGCCCATCCTTCTTTAGAATCCGACACAACAATAGAACTCTTACTATCGTACAACTTAGTCGGGATTTCAGGTAACTTAGATACATATTGTTGCTCCACGGAGAAACCGACACCAGTACCACAGAGAAGGATGTACATCGCTTCATCAAAGGCTTTAGGGTCATCTATTGGTAAGTAAGAACAATTGAATGCAGCCACGTTCTGACGCTCTAACGCAGGTCCTGCTGTCATTACTGCTCTCATCGAAGGTACTACTGCTAAATCATTTACAGCTTGTTCTAATTCTGCACGTAATTCTGCTGTTAATACATAGTTTTGTTTTGTTGCTAAATGTGTTTCCATAAAATCAAAGTAACGTACTACAGTCTCGTTCCAATGCTCTCTACGTCCCTTGTCATCGAGATACCGACTGTATCGGCTCTTTGCAATGAAAGTGTTGTACGGGGTCATCTTATATGTCATTTATTCTTCTTCCCAGTCTACTTCGTTAATGAGTGATTCAAAATTGTCTTCGATATAGTCGGAAAAAGCCTTAACAAGGTCTTCTGAGTTTATATTTAATAACTCCAGTAAGCTTACCTCGTCAAGGCTTTTAAGACGCTCTCGAAGTTCTTCCAGCGTCAAGGGGAACATCTTAGATTTCTTTCTCGTAATACTTCTCGTGAACTTCGTCGTAATGCTCAATTAAGAAATCTACATAATGTTTAGCTTTTTGAAGGTCTTCCAAGCCATTCTTATACGGAAATCTTAGTATATATTTTACCACATTTGCAGCCCACGGGTCAAGTCCCCAAGCAAGAAAAATATCCCAAGGCTGTAATGCTGCCTTTTGATAGTGATCTCCGCCTATTTGTTCAGACTTTACAGAGAAATTATCATCTAAATACTTACAACTTATCTGTAACCTCTTGAAATATTCCTCAAGAGTTATTTCTCCTTCACATTCTACATATCCGTAAGGACCGGGCATAGCTACTGGATTATCATGCATGATGTTTCACTTCCACAGTTTTTCTAATTGACTTCGTACCTTGACTCCATGATCCACAAGCTTTACATTGATACCTTTGATATGATCCAGTAGTTGAAACTGCTGTGCCACGCTTCTGAAGATGAAGAGAACCACACGTAGGACAACCGGTATGATCCGTGTACAGATTACGATTAGGAGCGTTCTTAATCCAAGGTAGAAGATTGTCGTAGAGACTCTCTAGTAAAACTACGTCTTGAATATTATATTCTTCCATTCGTTTCCATGCATCTTTATCTCCGTTCATGCACTTCACCCAAAGCTCGTGTCCTTCGTGAGCATGCTTCTTACCTAGACCCAGACGTTGAGATACATAATCCAGCTTATTGCTAGGAAACCTAAAATTACTACGAACCACACGCAGGAGGTCAATCTGTTTATAAGGCGATGGAGGAAGTAACTTGGTGAGTAAAAATTCCTTGTTAAGAGTAGGAATATCAAACTTAGTTCCATTGTAATGGATAACAGCATCAGCAGAGTCCAGAAGAGCATGAATACCTTTCAACATTGATTTAGGTTTAGATTGATGTACAGAATCAAAATAGATGTCTTCCTCACCTAGCCACTTAGCTGCGTAGCAGAGGACATAGGAAGACTCCATCAACTGATTGATACTGACGTTTTGCTGCCACAGACCCCACACGTGGGCTGTGTTAGGACTAGTCTCAATATCGAGCAGTAGAATTTTCATTCTTCAAAATCCAATTCTTCTTGTTTTTCGTCAATCTCTTTAGCTAAGTTGTAAGCAGCCGTAGTAATTGTACGCTCACCAACAACAGTCCACTGGTCGTGATAGCCATAATCGCTTAAGAACACAATCTTTTCTTTTACGTCGTAACCATACTGAGCATTTAAGAAATCAGCAAACTTAATAATTAATTCTGTCCATTGTGTGTCACCTTCAACAACAAACACTTTATTAAGTACGTTGTTCTCTTCTTCTAATACAAAGCTTAACTTCATTGGATATTCGAGTTTCATTTTGTTCCCTTTACTAAAAGTAGTACATCAATTTGGTGTTGTAAATCTTTAATCTTTTGAACCAAGTCTAAGAAGTGTTCAGCGTCTACAAGTGCTAAAGGCTTACTTAGGTTTTGTTTTAATATTACTAAAGGCTCAACTAATCCGTGTGTCTTTGCTTGTTCGTAGTCTTTGTACACTGCGATTGCTTTTCTATTTTTGCATTCAACTGTGTAATTAAATAACGACCTAGCCAGAGGACTGAGCTGCACATCCTCTCCACTCGCTCCCATGCTCGTTGACCGTACATCATCTTGGTGTAACGTCGGAAATCGTTGGAGTATCTGATCCCTGCACCACTGCTGAAGCTTTCTTCCTTTTGCTTTTGCGGACTGGGGCTTCAAGTTTAACTTCCTTCCTTTTGGTAATCATTCTCTTTGGAATCGTAATACTGTTATTACACATGCCTTCGGTGATAGTTCCTGCTAGTTCAATCTGTTCATCGTTTTCAAAGACAACAAACCCAACTGTTTTACAACGTAAATCTTCATGCTTTGCTTCGTGCCATTCACCTTGTGCTAGTGCGTCCAACCATTCAACTAAGACAAGCTTGGCGGTGTCCAGAGTTGATCGTGGCTTCTTTGGAGCCACAACAGTTGTCCGTTCTCCAAGACTCGCTCCTCGTTTCCGCCATAGGCTTCGAGGACAGTAAGATACATCTCGTGTTCTGTTTGACATTCTTCAAGTATCCTTTTTGCTTTAACGGGACCAATGCCCTTAAGACCAATAATGTTGTCAATTCGATCTCCTGTTAACATCTGAATATAAAAACTGTGTAAGCCTTCAAATTCTGTAACGTGATACTTTTCTTTCTTACGATAGTTGTAATGCCATCCACGAAGTTGATTAAGGTCTTTATCGATATGTACCATAATCATTTCGTCTTCAGGGATAGCATAACAAGCTATTGCAACAGCATCATCAGCTTCTATATCCTGCGTCATCATAAAACCATACTTGACCTGTAGGTGCTCTCGTAAGGCTAAGTAATGAGCAGGTTTAGGAGCTACACGAGTTCCTTTGTAAGGAGCAGTCTTTGCTATGTTGTTACGGAAGTTTCCTTTACCCGTTAACCATCCAAAGTAACAGTCTGCCCCTACATCGGAAAGAATCGTATCGACAGCTTCATTCATTCTCCATTTAGCTAACGGCTCTTCAATGTCTTCACTGGAGAAACCGATAGCGTACACTAGAGAATCAGCGTCGATTAAAGCTCGCATTACAGGACGTCGTCTAACTCAGCTACTGCTTCAGGGTTATACGTAACAACTTCAGTTACTGTAAGCTTCTTGATTGAAGGAGCCATACCATGAGCCGGTGTCATCCGGTGTTCATAGGATGTAACTTCAGCAGTGATCTTAGAGCCGTTACCGAGTGCTTCAATTTCAACTGGTTTACCTTTAGAATCAAAAGGTGTAAACAAGTAATTACTCTTGGCAACAATAAACTTGCCTTGTGCATCCTTGTGCTTAATCTTGATGCCTAAGCCTTCTAACTTGGTAGCGTCTGCATCACTGATATTGCCGATAGTGCATTGATACTTGGTGTTATCTGGATTAAACTTAGTGTTAAAGTTATTCATATCACGAGTCCAAAATAACTCGCCTTTAATTGTCACTTGCTTATTCATTGTATATCCTTAATTAGGTTAGTAAGTACTGCTCTGTTATTATACTACAATTGTGTAATATACTACACATTTTACTGCAAAGTTGTTGTATTTACGTCATACTGCCTGTCTTCAATTGCTTGTCCTGCCATCTCAATAATAGCTAAGAGCGTATCATCGTCTAAGCCAGAATAGATATGTAAGTATCCGTCAATTTCTCCTAACACCGCTATAGGGACAAACTCTTTAGGAAGTTCGTCAAATAAACTCATGGTCTAAAATCTTGCTCACGAATTGCTTGCATATAGACACCAGAGTTTTGTAATTCTTGAATAATACCAGTCAAAGCTAAATTAATTTCTTGCATTGTTTGACCCTGTCGTAAAAGAATTAAGACTGCTTGTCTAATCTGATCCATCAGTGTGTTTCCTTCCAGTTATTTCCTACCTTATATTCACCCGTTAGAGGACAACGCATCTCTAACACCTGTCCTGCTTCTTCAATTGCTGTAACACCAAACTTTCCAACTTGCTCTGCATAGATCGTTTGTACTTCTAGCTGCCATTCATCGTGTACGTTTGCTACAAACTTATAAGGGATCTTATTCGTCTTCAACTTACGATCTAAGAGCACCAGTGCTTGCTTCATGACAATCGCACCTGCACCTTGCAATAGAGTGTTGACCGCTGAATGCTCCGACCTACAAAGTAACTGCCTTCCATCAAGACCCGGTAGTTTGCCTTTCGTAGAATAGATCCTACTAACCTTTTGCCGTAACTCTTGCAGCTTCGGTGTGTTGCGTAGAAAAGAATCAATGAGCCTTTGTCCTTCTTTCGACGAACCACCAACAATTGTCCCGATCTTGGCACTTCCTGCACCATAGAGAAAGGCATAAATAAACGTTTTAGCCTGATTCCTCGTTTCAAGTCCAGCAGCTTTTTGGTTTGTGGTGTGGATGTCACCCGATACGACTTCAGTAGTATACGCATTATCATTCATATAGTGAGCAAGCATACGAAGTTCTAAACCAGAAGCATCGATACCAACTAACTTATTGCCTTTCTCAACAGTCCAAAGTTCTCTACAGTCTAAACCATAAGGACTACCACTGTTCGGCACTTGTGCCATGTTAGGCGACATATGTGTCATACGTCCAGTGATAGCACCACAGGTAATTAGACGACCATGTACCCTACCATTCGACTTCATGGTGTCTAGCCAAGACTCAACTTGTGCTATACGCTTCTGAAGCATCATATACTCTGCTAAGGTTTTGGCTTCCGGGTAGTCGAGCGTTTCGAGGACGGCTTCGTCGACGATGACGCTACCTTTTTCGGTGTGCTTTTTTGGTTTCCAACCCTTTTCTTGAAGTCTTTCAGCAATTTGCTTTCGACTGCCGGGGTTAAACGGGGTGATGATGTCTTTAAGTGGTTTTCCGTTTTTGCTGACTCTACCGGACTCGACTTTGTCTGGAAAAATGGTAGCCATTTCAAGGTGAATAACGTCCAACTTAGTTTTAAGTAAAGCCAATAGCTGTAAAGCTTTGACTTCGTCGAGTTTGAATCCATTTTCTTCTTGCTTTGTGATGATCGCTTGTACATTGTGCTCAAGATCTATACTCCTCTGTGAAAAATTCTCTGATTGTAAAGTTTTTACTAGGTGATTGTAAAGTTTTGCAGTCACCAGCGTATCCTGAATGCAATACTCTTCCATTTCAGGTGTTGCTCCATTGTCCCAGTCGCTAAAGTCTCCCTTAGCGTATCCAAGACGCTTACCCCATGCATCAAGACTGTGTCCGTCCTCTAGGCTTGGGTTTAGAAGTCTGCTTGCTACGAGCGTGTCGTACACTTGGCTCAACTTCATTGTGACGCTCCAGTTCTTCCTCAGTAATGGTGCATCGAAGTTTATTCCGTTGTGCATGATAATCAAATCGCAAACTTCCAAATACTTTTGTAATCCACTTGCTGCTTTCCATACCTTTACCTCATCTGTTTCAATGTCACGAGTAACACACATCCAAATCTTATCGTGTGTGCTATTGGTTTCGATGTCTAAAACTATTTTCATAATCTAATTATACCATAAAAATACATTAGCACTGCCACAAATTCAACCATGAATAAAGCATAGTCTTTTTGTCTTAATCCAGCAATGGTCCACAATCCACTTCCGATTAAACCAAACCAAAGGTTTAAAGGAAAGATGTTAAGACTTGTAAGAGCAATTCCTACAAGGCAAAGGATTGTACCTGCCCATTTCACTTTCGACTGTATCCTCTACGTGTTCCATCGTTGCTATAATAGTTTGTAGTGCCTTGATTTGATTCAGTTTTATACCCAATGCGATTACCTTGTGCATCAAATACTGCGTTAGGTGCATAAGGATTTACTGGACTATTACTATAGTTGTACGGACTATTTTTGTAGTTGTACTGTGAGTTCTCATAGTTGTACGGACTGTTCTTATAATTATAAGGACTGTTCTCATACGTAGTCTGAGCACTACATAGTGTAGCTACAAATAATAAGCTACTTGCCATTACATTTGTTGTTTTGTTCATTTTCTACTCCATTAAATTCAAACATATTGCAATAATTTCTTAACTGTTGTATTGCTTCTTGAATCAATGCGTTTTCTTTAGATGCATATGGATTGCCATAACGTTGATCCAGTGCTTCAATTAATTCATTTGTTGTCATTTAATATCCTTTCAAGTACGTTTAGTTTTTCATCGTCAGTCATAATATACCATGTACTGATTTCTTCTTTGGTTCTATTGCAGTCATTACATTTTTGTATTGTAATGTCATAAGTACATTTACCTATACAAGGTGATTTAACCATTTCTCCAATACCTATCTTTAGGGTTAGCTAACATAGATTTTAGTAGTTCATCAATTGATCTAAACCACTGGTCTACTCTCATTCCATCTTTAGTCAATATAGTAAAACTCACTTAAGTTCTCCTTAATTAAATCAGATTGCTTAATGCAATAACTTGGGTGTTTACCTTCAACAAGTGTAGCAACATCAAACATGGTTTCTTTACCGATCCAGCCAGTAATTTCACCTAAGTGAGCATCTAGTAAAACTACTTGTATATAAATATCACAAGGACTCTTACGATGATACTCAGTAACATATAAGTTCCCACGGGGATTACGTGTGGTCTTTACATCAATGGTTTTATTATTCCAAATTAAATCTACTGCATTCTTCTTTTCGTTAATCGTAAAGTCCGGCATAACGTTAAGATACTTGGCGACAATAAACTCACCCATGAATCCATCAATGTCCATGTCATAAGGGTTTTGCTTGCTAACCTGTCTGTCATAGTTAAACTGCATCGCATTCTTACGACGGATAGATCCAAACAAATCACACACTACCAACTCGTGTCTATTAAGTTCAATAATCATTGATGCCACCATTGTCCTCTAGTCATTCGTTTACATTGTAGTTCTATATCTGGCGGTAGTGTACCCTTATCAGAACTACAGGCATAAACTGGACCTATTTGTAAATACATTGTCATAGCAGTATCAGCTAAGTTATAAACACCGATAGCCAATAAACAAGCGAATGTTATTTTAAAGAATGTCATAGCACGTCCTTAATCTCTAGCATACGACCTGTGTCACGATTATAGAGTAAGCTTGCACAGTGTGGACTAGTGAGTCCTGCAAAGCGATTCTTAAGTATGCTCACACGTGTTGTGTTACGCTCTATCGGATCTTCTGCTTGTGCGTTACGAACTAAGCCAATAACAATGTCAGATAGCTGAGCAATACTTCCTGAGCCACGAAGTTGTGACAAGGAAGTTGCAGCACCTTCCTCGTGTCCTTTGGACTCAGGACGCTTCAGGTGTGATACTGCGATTAAACAGATACCAGTCTCTTGCACAAGCATACGCAACTTAGTCATTAACTCATCAATGCTCTTACGCTCATCACCATTTGACTGAGCACTAACAACCATACTAATGTGATCAAGAAATACATACTTGCAGTCCGATGCCTTAGCGAAGTAACGAATGCGATTAATGACATTATCAATGTCAGTGCTACCAAAGTTATCCCAAAAGAATAAGCGATCAGTAGCCAAAGTGTTGTCGAATGCATCTTTTAACTCCTCGTGTGAGACCTGCGTACTCGGTAAGTGTAATGGCTTGTTGGCATACAGCGACATAATGGATTTAGCAGTCTTACTAACCGACTCCTCCATAAACATACAACCTATTCGTCCGTCTGTTGTCTTAAGCAAGTGCCAAAGAATTTCTCGAAGGAATTGTGATTTACCAAGACCTGATCCAGCAGTGACTGTAATGAGTTCAGCAGGTCTAATTCCATAAGTGAGTTCGTTAACTCCATCCCAAGGGTACGATGCAAGTGATTGCTCGACTGGCTTTGTGACTTCGTCCCAGAGTGACGACCCTGCGATGATCCCGTCAGGTGTCCATTGTTCTGCCGACCACCATAAGTTAACGTATTCTGCACTCTTACCACCTTTGAGATAGTCACAAGCATCTTTATACCCTGTTAAGTGTTTAATGATTTTGCACTTACTACCGAATAATTCAGCAACTTCGTTGACTGCCTTTCGACCTGCTTCATCGCTATCGAAGGACAAGTAGATTGTCTCGAAGCTATCAAGCCATTCATACTGTGCTTTGCAGTCCTTTAGAGCAGCACTGGCTCCATTTTTAACAGAGACATGGGGATACTTACTACCTGCCATCTGAAACCCCGCTAGAGCGTCTAATTCGCCTTCGTGGATAGTAACGTTACGACCACCCTTAGCAAACTTATTCTGTCCGAATAGAGTAGTAGCTTTCCAGTCCCCTTGAATAGAGAATTGCTTATCCGCTACAGTACGAACTTTAAGACCAGCGATAGAGTTATCACTATCAAAGTAAGGATAATAATGCTTTGTGTCATCTTGCTTTACTCCGTAGGCTAACGCAGTATTGTAAGTAATAGAACGATCGCTGATAGCACTGCTAGTAAGATTGTCATAATTAGTAAAATTTCTCATAGGTTTAATTTTCTGAATTGATGCGACTCCGTCACCGGTGATATAGGTTTGACATACGTGACAATACTCATGATTGTCGTCATAGAGTGAATTACCATCACTAGAGCCACACTTGGTGCATGGAATATGTTTTATAAACTGGCTCGTCATAGGATCCCGTGCATCTTCTCTAGTGCTCTAAAAAACCCTATTAGATCATCAGGTTTAGACACTACTGGCAATGTTGTAATAAAGTCTGTCATCTCGTCGTCCGTTAGTGGCTTTGGCAGCATGATAGCGGTGCTTAGCTCCTCCGGAGTGATACCAATATCCTTAGCACAGCTCTCGCATACGAGTACGTATTTTTCGTCATTCATTTGATTGTCTATCCTTCCTACGTAATTCGATTCGGTCATAGATGTCAATCATAACTTGATCAATACCATATAAAGCCACGGCTAGGTCGACATCATCTAAAGTAAAATGCCACCAAGCATTTTGTGACGTAAAGCGGTCTTCGTTCATAGTGTTGTTCTCCGTTTTTAGTGAAGCCCTACTATACTTATAAGTTAAGACATATATGTATAAATAATTGAGTTTTTTATACATATAAGAAAAACATCCTTAGTGTCTTACTTCATAGTATTATAGTGCAAAATCTTAGTCTGTTAAAGGGTTATCGTTCCACGATGTAAAATAGTCATCTTTTTCCACATTGTGAAATTCATCGTCTTCGTCTTCATGACGTAGGTCTGTTCGCTCAACGGCTAACACTTCACTAGAAATAGAGCCATAACACTTATTGCACATATCTAGAAAATCGCCAGTTGATACACTTTTGCGTGTCGCTTCGTAATCGGACAACGCTTTATTGCAACAATAGCATCTCATAATATAATCCTTTTAAATCGATTTTAAGGGGCTTTTTAGCCGTTTTCTCATACCAGTTGATACCTAGCCTTCACTTTGCTCTTCATCTCCTCCTAAGCCCTGTATTTTCTTGAAGTCAAAATAGGCTTTGACGTCCTCTTCCTTCATAGCTTGCATCTCTGCTTTAGTGAAAACACACTTATAAACCCTTTTCCACGTTAGTAGAAAATCAGCGTATTGTTTTGCTTCGGTATAGCAATCGAAGGGAAAACCATTGACATAATAGTTATGCTCATATTTCATAATGTGAAATCCTTAATCGTTACGTTCATAATAGGCTTCTTCTGCGAATTTTTGACCCATCTCAAGCCAATATTCGGTTATTTGTGCTTTTTCTGCTTCGGTGCAATCGTCCCATGAACCTATATCATCCCTTAGACCTAATTCTCCTACAGCTTCTCCGAAGTTACGCTCCTCCATAGGATCGATATAACCACCTTTTCGGCTCTCAAACTTAATCCAGTCCTCCATCCATTGATCCATCTCTTCATAGTCTTCTCCGTCCTCCGGCTCATAATATCTATCGTGTAATGATGTACCCATTTTATAAAACCTCCTCTATAGAATTGTAACCTAATAAGTATAAATTATTCCTGAGCTTTTTTAGTGCTCTTTTTTCAATCTCGCATACAGCTTGATGACTAACCCCAAGCATAACACCGATTTGCTCATATGTATATGTATCAACCCTTCGACAAGCTTTACAAGTGTAATACGGATCGCATTTGCATGCTTTATTCATAGTGCTCCTCCGCTGGCTCAAATTTTGGGCATGTATCCGCTTCTCTATGAATTTCCCATTGTCCGGTAGTATTGCCGTTATAATCTCGCACTTTACCCTTAGTTGACCCTAAGCCAATTTCACTTATGATCCAGTCTAAATTGCGTCCTAGTTCGTAACCTAGATCCTCATAAGCTTCATTATCAAGCTTAATTTTAATATTTAATTCCATGGTTTATCCTATTCTTATGTATTGAAAATGATCCGCAATGAATTGCGTAGATTGTTTAAGACCGCTATAGATAGTGTTTAGCTCCTCCGCTATATCGTCCCCTTGAATAGCTCCTATAGATCCGAAGCCAATATACTTTTTATCCGGTACGATCCATTTAAGATCGATATAAGACCCTTTGAATTCTATTGACATATGAGTGAGTCCCATTTGTAAACACTCGCCTATAGTTCGCATGATATAGGTCTTATTGCCTTTAGCAATTGTAACCGGTGATATTAGTTCGCTCATGTTATGCCCCTTTAATATCTAGAATTTGATCCTTCGCAATGGCTCTATATCCTTCGCTTTTTAGATCGTAAACGGTTATATACTTATCAGGGTTTAAGGTGCTCTCACCGCCTTTTAGGTGTTTAGTGACCCCTAACCGGCAATTCATTACCCGTATAGAGCCATCCTTTTTAGTGAATGTAACGGTTACAATTTTCCCGTTAGTATTTAATAGTTTAATAGCTAGATTGTTTTCCATGGTAGATCCTTTTTAAGTGTTATATAGGTTTAATGCTTTATTGCGTAACTTACTACAAATACGTTGATAAACGTCCGCCTTGCTTTTATAGTACTCATAATTTTGATCCCCTTCTCTAAAGTTAAGCCATTTATTAGATGACTCATGAGCGAGAATTGCGTCCGCTAAACTATATCCACAATCCACAAGGGAATAATTGGCTTTAAAACCATGGATATTGTAATGAGCGATAAACCCTGAAGCGAGATAAATATACTTATATCCCGTCCCGTTAAGCTTCTCTATATCGTCACAAGCTTTTACAATGTTATTGACAATTAAGCTTTTTTGCTTCTCTGTTATTGCGTCCATTTTATGCCCCTTTGGCTTCATTAATAAATTGATTAGTTAACTCTATAGCTCTATTTTTATCCATTGTATTGATAAAAGTACTTGCCCCGTCTATGGTTTTGCTTATCTGATACTCACCCCTTTTAAAAGTAACCATTACAATGTAATCGTTAATTTTTGTCTCTAGTACTAGCATGTTATGCCCCTTATTAGTTAACTACGTTTAAATTAAATAATGGCTTTACGTGATCCACTACAAATCCCGTACGATCCTTTTTTGCCTTACCTTTAGCATACAATGCCACAATAATATTGCCCGCTTCAATATGACGTATATCAGTGTTGTCACCGGATACGCAATTAAGACCTAAGAATTTTTCCGGTATAGTTTTCTCGCTCCGGAAAACTACAGCAATTCTCATTTTATTTTGCATTGCAATTTGTACGTATTTTTGATAAGGTAATACACCGCTATATGAGAAGGTAAGATCATAGTTTTTAGGTAGATCTACTCTATTCGCTCTCTTAGTGTAGTCATAAAATTGTATTTCAGGAAAAACACTCATAATATTAGCGTATTCGATCCCGTTAACGGTTAAGGGTACATTTTCCCATACAATATCCGACGTACCATTTAAGCGAACTAAAGGAATAAACCCTTTTTTCTTAGCACGTGCGATAAGCTTCTCTATATCCTTTACAATATTGTGCATGAATAGCTCTCTATGCTCAAAATACAATTTGGCTTTATTGATACGTGCCAATTGAATGCTAGAATATACACCGCCTAGCCCTGCTGTATTTAAGCAAGCTTCCTTGCATACAGCAAGCATTTCCATGCCACAAGTGTTATATCCGCTAAGATCCGAAGGAGCCATATATAGAATGCCCGTTAAATAACCTTCAGATTGACCCTTTACGGTTTTGGCATTTGTATCAATAGAGATTAAGGGAATACGTTTTAATTTAGTGTTGAGCATGGTAGATCCTTTATAAGTAAACAACAATATAAACAATTGAGAAAACTACAGTATAGATAGTAAGACCGGTAAGAATGAAGCTTTTAATATTGCTTTGCATGGTACGTTATCCTTTAAAGTTTGATTGCTTACTACTATTTTAGGGGTTTGCAACTACAAATCAATAGGTGTTTACCCTTAGTTTAATAAATATATTCACAATGCAATTGCTTAATGCTTACACTATATTAACGGTACATTGCAACTAATGTATACTAGGATAAAACCTAAGTATTGTCGTTATCTCATATTGTGAAATATTGTAGATCCTTGTGAGTACTCTATATTTGCCCTATGCTTTTATGTACTCAATAGGTACCTTCACAGACTCATACACTTATCCGCATAAGTTACCTTCGGAGCACCTTCGGAGTAAGTACTCACTAACCTAGCTCCGAAGTGAACACTCACTAACCTTGATAGGGGGGCATGGGTGAACGTTTAAGAATTCTTTAACGGAACCCACAGAGATTCTTAAAAAGAAAAAAGAACTAAAGTATCAATAATGCCTAAAAAGTAGGCACTGTAGTCACTCAGAAGAATCTCCAATGTAATCAAAGACATAAAGCTATAAAGTGCATGAAACGTCAATAAAAAGAAGTATTGTATAAGTGTATGTCGGAGATGCCCACCCGAAGGGCTAACAAAGATGTCCTAGGTGTGCTCCCCGAAGGGGCTATGACAACACCAGAGTACTAAAATAAATCCTACAAAGGTATTGACAAAGAGACAAAGAAGTGTTATAATAGTATCTAAGGAGAATCTTGTCAGTTAAAACACTAAGGATGTTTTACTTAGACGAAAAACACTAAGGG
>Ga0209087_1000772_pt1 | contig 19703 bp, 17 predicted proteins | sample S_130805_EF_Meta_FD_187321 | JGI IMG/M metagenome (GOLD analysis project Ga0209087, IMG submission 187321) | Freshwater microbial communities from Lake Simoncouche, Canada to study carbon cycling - S_130805_EF_MetaG (SPAdes) (version 2) | ecosystem: Environmental > Aquatic > Freshwater > Lake ... | reverse complement strand
GTCGAGAAAGAGGGGCAAGGACCAATCGAACGCGTTGAAGACCAAGCCCGCTGCGCACGAAATAAGGAGTGGATTCGTGAACAAGGCGCGCACACCGGGTTTCACAGCGCTCCAGGAGAGTTGGTGGCGTCCGGCCTGGAGCCCGATGATGGCCAGAACATTGTAGCTGGATATCAAAACAGCCATGCAAACCACAGCTGTGGCGAAGTGGCTTTTCCCATCGGGCAACCCCTCGAATGCATAGGCAAGAACAGGCATACCGATATAAGCGAGATTGGAACGGAAGGCAGACTGAGACACGGCGGCGTGCGAAGCGTCCGAGAGCTTCAGAGCGACGGAAACCAGCCAACCAGCCACGGCCGCAAGAAATGTCGCGCTAAGAACTGTGCCAATAATCCCGGCAACCTCCGGGCCCGAGTCTCCCGAGATCGCAGCAGTGCGGAAGAGCGAAGCAGGCAGCGCCACATAGAAAGTGAACCTGTTTAGCTCCCCCATGAACACCGGTCCGGAAAACCGCACACGGGCCAGAATGATACCGAGAACGACCAACAGGAGAACCGGCGAAAGAATATTAAAAATGCCCATGCAGTATTTGGCAACGAGGCCGAATTGGAAAGGTTGCCGCCATCACGCGCAAGCCTCATCCGCAACCATACACGCAACCTCCGAGTCAGCACTTATCGCAAACGAACCAAAAATTTGGACGATCGTCCAAATTTTTGGTCCGAACTCCGGAGGGAGTGGTGTTTTTAGAAGTTGCCGGGCGGAGTCAGAGCGACTAAATGGGGAGGCATGTTAGAGACCTATCTTCCAGTGCTTCTGCATGTGATTGTGGCTATCGGCTTCGCCACTGTGGCGATGATTGCCAATTTGGCGTTGGGCCGCCACGGCAAGCGCAATCCTACGAAAGACACAGTCTATGAGTGCGGCATGGTGCCGGAGCAGAAGGGTCAGCCGCGTTTCAGCGTGAAGTTCTACCTCGTGGCGATGTTGTTCATCCTTTTCGATATCGAAGTTGTTTTCATGTATCCATGGGCTGTGATTTTCCAGGATTATGTGGCGCGTTTTGGCCCGACGATTCTTTGGAGCATGCTCAGCTTTGTGTTGATCCTTTTGTTCGGCTACGTCTACGCCATCAAGAAAGGCGCTCTCGACTGGTCGCGCTGATCACCAACCAGAACACCAAGCCCACGCGCGATGCAGGCGCGCACCAGACCGCAGCCGATGGATTTTTTTGAAAAGCAGGAAAAGGCCCGGCTTCAAACGAAGTGGCTGGTTTTTTATTTTGCTCTGGCCGTTATCGGGATCATCGCGGTTCTGCACATCGGATTCAGCCTGCTCTTGGGTCAACCGCTCGACGATTGGGAAATGCTTGGCTTCACGGCGGCAGGTGTTCTGGTTTCGGTAGTTATCGGGAGCTTGGTGAAAATTGCGGAGCTTTCGAAGGGAGGAAAAGCCGTCGCCGAAATGCTCGGGGGCATTCCAGTGAATCCCTCGACCACGGATACCGGCGAGCGCCGCCTTTTGAATGTGGTGGAGGAGATGTCTCTGGCCTCGGGCGTGCCGGTGCCTCAGGTGTATGTGCTCGAGGAGGAGGCTATCAATGCGTTCGCCGCAGGTTATGGCACGGCGGATGCGGCTGTGGGAGTCACTCGCGGATGCATCGAGCGCCTGACGCGCGACGAACTCCAGGGCGTGATCGGCCATGAGTTCAGCCACATCCTGAATGGCGACATGCGACTGAACATTCGCCTCATGGGCTTGTTGAATGGCATCCTCTTCCTCGCGCTGCTTGGCGGGGTGCTCATGCGCCTCGCGCTCACAAGCCGTCCCCGGTCGAGCAACGACAAAAACGGCGGATCGATTGTAGCGGCACTCATCGCGGGAGGGCTCGTGCTCTACATCGTGGGCTGGATCGGCGTCTTCTTTGGCAAGCTCATCAAGGCCGCTGTGAGCCGCCAGAGGGAGTTTCTGGCCGATGCCTCGGCGGTTCAATACACACGCAATCCGGGCGGCCTCGCCGGCGCTCTTTCGAAGATCGCTTCACACTCGTCGCGGTTGGAGCATCCGAAAGCGCAGGAGGCCAGTCACATGTTTTTTGGAAATGGAATGGCCGAGGCGTGGCTGGGACTCTTTGCGACGCATCCACCGATCCAACAACGCATCGCTGAGATCGCACCGAACTTTGATCCTCAGGAAGCATCCCCCACCCCGCCGCAGATTGCTTCGGCGGAGCCGAGTTTTTCAGGCGATGCACAACTGGCAGCCGCGACTTCCATGCTTGCCGGGTTGCCTGAGTTTTCAAGACCGGCGATGAGGGAAATTCACAGTGCCTGCGCCTTGGTTTTTGCACTTCTGCTCTCGGAGGAGGAATCTGTTAGAGAATCCCAGCTGGCCGTTCTGCAGGCCGACGCCGCCTTGCAGAGGGAAATCGGCGCGATGTTCGACCGTCGCAGCCAACTCAGATCGGCCCAGCGTATCAGCCTTGTTGATCTCGCGATTCCCGTGCTACGGAGTCTGTCGCCTCAACAATACAGCGTCTTCAGCGGGCAGGTGCGCCACCTCATTGCAGTGGATGGGCAAATCCACCTCTTTGAATACACGCTGCAAAAGCTCCTCCTGCGCCATCTGGATGCGGCCTTTACCAAAGCCCGACCAAGCCGCGTGCAGCACAAGTCGCTCGTTCCATTGCTGCCCGACACCGGCGTGCTGCTCTCAGCCATTGCCAATGCGGATGAGGGCGATTCCGCCACATGGGATGCCGCCTTTCAGGCTGGGGTCGCGCGACTCGGAACAGCAGCGACGGGCTTTCCTCTCGCCCGCCAATCGAGTGTGAACTTGAAGGATTTCGACCGCGCCCTTGAAGACCTTGCGCTTGCTTCGCTGACCATTAAAAAAACCATCCTCGCCGCCTGCTCAGCCGCAGTCGTCCACGATGGCATCGTCAACGACACGCAATTCGAGTTACTCCGTGCCGTCGCTGATACGGTGGATTGCCCGATTCCTCCCTCCGTGCCCACTGCATGAGTGCTGCCGGGAATTGGATTTCGCCAGAACTCGCCGGGCATTTTCTCGCCGAGGGAACCAACGCCTTTCGTATCGCATCAGGCCACGGTTTTTGGATCGAACGCTTTGGCGACACAGCGCTGATCTCATTGCGGCCAGGTCCTGAGCCCAAGACGCTCGCCGCCTCGATTTCCCAGACAGGCTGGAATCCCGCGCGCGTCTTTGTGCGGTATCTCGTCAGAAATCCCGGCGAAAAGGACACACCGGTTCTGCTCAGTGGCGATGCTCAATCCTCGCCGCTTGAAACGGTGAGAGAAAGCGGACTTCTTTACGAGCTGGACTTCAGCTCCAGCTACTCGCCAGGGCTTTTTCCCGACCAGCGCTTGAACCGCTTTTTTCTTAAGGAACGCAGGCCCCAGCGCGTTCTCAACACCTTTGCCTACACATGCGCCTTCTCTGTTGCTGCAGCCATAGTTGGTGCAGAGACGGTCAGCGTGGATGTTTCCAAATCCTCCCTGCAAAGGGGCCGGCGGAATTTCGAGCTGAATCAAATCTCGCCAGAAGGCCACCGCTTCGTTCCCGAGGATGTCCCCACCTTCCTCCGCCGCCTGATCAAACGCGGAGAGACCTTCGATGCCATCATTCTCGACCCACCCACCTTTGGTCGTAGCGGCGCGGGCAAGACCTTCCGCTTCGAGCGCGACTTTTCTGCCCTGCTGGAGTGCGCCTACCAGCTCAGCGCGCCGGGCGGGGCGATTCTGCTTTCGACGAATTTCACCGCGTGGGACGAGGCCGCGCTGATCGAATGCGCGAGTGGCATTCTCCCCTCGAAAACGAAGTTCCATCAAATCCCGGCCCCTCCGGAATTTTTTGGTAATGCCCCATCGGCGACCGTATGGGCTTTGCTGTGAGCCCGCACCGAGTGCGATTTCTCTCCCTTTTTTTCTTTCTGCACGCATCAAACAAAGTGATAGATTCCGTGGATGAAGCCAGCCGGTGATCAGGCACTCCTTGAGATGAGAGCGGAAATTTTCCGCCTCGTGCGCCTTTGCGCGCCTGACCTTGCGACTCTTGGATTCATTACATTTAACGGACAGGCGGCTAATGAACGCCAGCGCAGGCGTTGGAGAGATTCCGTTTTCGTTCCCGTGCTGGTTCCTGCTGTGGGAGCCGCCTGGTCGGCTGGAAAGCAGGGATTCCGCGAAATGGCCTCAGCGGATGCCGCCCTCGATGCCAAACTCGCTGGGCCAATCGCCAAGAGCAGCCGCGCCGCAGGTCGCCTCATTGCCGCCTCCATGAATGCGCCCGCTGGCGAGCAGGGGCTGGAGAAATTTCTGCGCGCGATCGATCGGGGAGAGTCTCCCGGACACATGACGGCGGTCTTTGCAGCCCGTGCGTCCATTTTCCACTTTCCGAAAGACATCATCCTCGCCGGCCTTGTCTTTGCCGAAATGCGCACCGCCCGCGTCGAGGAACTTTGGAGCGTCATCGACGACTGCCTGGACGCCGTTCCCGCCTGCGAGCCCTCCATCTTCCGAGCCGCCTGAAAACCCATGGCCACACTGGAAACACCCGAAATCGAAACGAAAGACCAATCGGACCTCGACTCCGTCTGGTCGGTCATCGTCCACAACGACCCGGTAAATCTCATGAGCTATGTCACGCTCATCTTCCGCCGCGTCCTGGGTTTTTCAAAACAAAAAGCCGAGCGCCACATGCTCGAAGTCCACAACAAAGGCCGATCCATGGTGTGGTCCGGCTCCCGCGAGCAAGCCGAACTCTATGTCCAACAACTCCACGCCCACCTCCTCTTAGCCACCCTCGAAAAAGCTCCAACGCCGTGAAAGCGAGCTATTAGAGGCTTAAAGAAATTTAACCACAGAGGACACAGAGAACACAGAGAATGAGTTGTTTACACTTCCATGAACATCCATTTTTGTTCAATTTCCATTCCACCCCCGAAGGCTTTCCTGTGAATCCTTTAAATCCTGTCATCCTGTTTAAAAATCCGTTTTCGGGTTAATTCTGAAATTCTGTTAATTCTGTCCAAAATCCGAAAATGATCAAAATTCAAATACTCCCGAACGGCTCGGTTTTTTTTGATCAGGTGGAAGATTCTTTTTATCAGATACTCTGCTCGATTCGGGAACCGGTGGAGTCGGGCGATCCCTTGGTTGAGTCGCGTCTTTTTCCTCAGCCATCGGAAGATGTCGAGGAGGAAGATCTTCTGGATGATTGGAAATCCCTCGTCGAGCCGGACCTGCACGACACCTTCCTCGCCGCGCGCGAATCCGTCGCCGCCGACCTCCGTAGCGCGCAGAGCAACCCCGATGGTTCACTCCACTTCACCATTCCGCGCAGCCACATCGACCTCTGGCTCAGCGCCCTGAATCAAGCCCGCCTGGCCTTGGCCGAAATCCACCAATTCACCGACGCCGACCTCAGCCGAGCGCCCCACGACCTCGACGACCCACGCGAATTCGCCCTCATGCGAATGGGAATCTACGGAAGCCTGCAAGAATGGCTTGTAGCCGCAGTGGGATGATATTTTCTACCCTTCCTCCGGGTTGAAAATCAAATCCAAAGATCTGTATTTTTGGATATACAATTGGTAGAGCGGGAGATTGGGGAGAATTCGAAGTTTTTGTGAGTAGATCGTCGTGAAGGCATCGATGGCCACTTTGGGAAGCAGGAGCGGGTTTTCTGTGCCTGGGCGCATCGGAGACCAGATGTAGTCGTCAAACGCAATGACTCCGCCTGGTTTGAGCAGTTGGAAAGCCAGCACGGCATCGCCGAGAACATCTGCAGCCTGATGGCTTGCGTCCACGCTAATGAAATCGAACTGAGGCGTATTTTCGGCAACAAGGCGGCAAAGTTGATCAAAAGAAAAGCCTACGCGAATCTCCACTTTGGCAGGCGAACCTACGGTAGCAATATTTCCCTCAAACTGCTTCTGCAGACCGCCAAGTTCCATGTTCTTATGCTCGATTCCACCTTGAAAGGTATCCAGCGCCACAATAGTGGATTGCGGTGTCTTGCAGAAATTTTCGAGCAACCAGCAGGTGGAGCGACCTTCAAAAACCCCCACCTCGAGAATCCGAAGGTGAGGCGTTTTTTGAATCATTCTGGAAAGGATGAATTGCCAACCAGGAATGCTGCGACTGAACCAGTCTTGAGTGAAGTTGACTTGAGATTGGGACATAAATAAAGTGATATTAAACAATTATTGTTAATTTGCAACGACTTGTGAAATCCAGTTTGCGAGCAATTTTCAACGCTCATAGACCGCCGCTACACTTAATTGGACTGGATTTGGATGTTGTCGATGAGGTTCGTGCCAGATGAGGAGGTCGCGCCGGAGGGGGTGAGGCGGAGGTAGAGGGTGCCGTTGGTGGTGGCGTTTGAGGCAGTGGAGTTGCTGGTGAGCGTGGCTTTGCCAATGGGTGAACAGCACATCCATGGCGTCGAGCATGACCAACATCGTTTTTGGAGGGAGTTAAGCCAAAATGGCCTTCAGGCACTCCATTTTGTTTGCAAAGCGGAATGAGCGCGGAGGGAAAGCAATTTTGAAGAGTGCAAGTGGAGGAACTACCCTAATCGCGACCTACAACCTCATCCATAGGCTTGATTGAACCATCGGGATAGCATATGAGCGCGCCTTGGCCGTGCATATTGCCGATTTCGATGAGCCAAGGCTGTGTGGACCAGCGGTAGGGCGTTGACGGATGCTTATCGAACATAGTGGGAGTGTAGTGAACTTTTGGGCGGCCTTGGGCGCTTTTGTTGGTGACAAGTCGCTTGATCGTGGGACACATCCAAGTTGCTTCGGCGACACCATAGGGCTTTAACTCGTCAATCCACCAGTCTTCATAGGCGTCTTCATTGTTTCCAAGTTGATCCACAGGTTCCTGTGGCCAATGGCCTTTATCTTGAAGATAGGCGGCAAGGCCGACTTGGATCGAACGCATATTTGCCATGCACTTTGGCGCTTCAGCACGCATTGGAAGACGGTCGCTCACGGCAAAAAAGAGAGCAGCCAAAATACCGAGGATAGCCACCACGGCCGCAATTTCGAGAATCGTAAACCCTAAAGCAGGGAGCGGGGTAGATCTGATAGCCTTTCCGCGCGGAAGCACGAGAATTTTAGTTTGCTGGAGTGGCAACTGCAGTGGAGGAGGTAGAGGTGCGGACACCACGAAATTTGAAGTTAACTGGAACCATCGAGCCCCCAGAATTAGTGTAGAGAATATTCGTGGACTCTATAGGCCCTAGGACTGCTATGGCATTACTACCAGTTCCAAGAATTTCAGTCTCTCTAGAAATAGTTGTTAATTGATTTGTCGATGGGGGCGTTGGAAGAAGCTGACCAGCACCACTGAAAGCTCCAGATGGAGATTTCAAATTGAGATTCCCCTGAAATGAACCCGCAGCCGAGTTAGCACCACTAAAAATATATATAGGCAGGGTGACGGCGCCGTTGGAATCTCTGGTGATGCCGCTTGATTCGCTATCAAGGATTCCGCTCAAACTGGAATTGTCAAGAGCTGCTTCAACGGTGCCTCTTAAAACTTGTCCGTTGACAAAAAATACCCACGAATTTTGACGCGCATTTGCCGTCTGGCTGCCCCCCGAGTAGGCGAATCTAAAGATGCCCGTTACATTCTCAGACCTCGCTGTTGCCTGATAAGTTCCATCCACCCCCGTCACAAGCGGAGAGCCATTTCGAAAAGGAGCAGGACCAAACATGTTCCCAGCATGGGAGGCAATAGTTGAAAAGAACAAGGTGGCGACGAGTAGGGACAGGGTTTTCACTTTAGGTAATTTGAATCAATTTGTGTGCACACATTCAAGAAAAAATTTCTTATTTCTCAAGATTGGCAATCCGCACATCGAGATCATCTTTCACCAAGGTAATCTTAGTTTTGAAAAACCAAAACACAGCTGCCGCCGCAGCTAGAACGAAGGTAGCCCAGACCCAAGTTGGAAAAAGCGGGCCCGCGGGCTTAGTCTCAATCCGAAAATGCCCCTTAGGAGGTTGACCGATAAGTCCATTGGAATCAAAACCGGTGATTCGAATATTCCAGAATGTGCCGGGCGGCAACTTGCGAAAATGAGCGGTTGCAGAGTCACCGGAGATTTGGACATCCGCAGCCTCCCATCGTTTCCATACCGTCTTAATCTGTCCGTCCGCTTCCGGCTTGATCTCTCGGCGTTCGATGAGGAAGCTCTTGGTATCGGGCGATGTAAGTTTCCAAGAAATAGTGACGCTATGAGGCGTGGACTCGACCAATGCGCATTCGTCCACTGGCGGAATATCGGCCACTGGAGTGCTTGGTGCTGGAGAAACCAGCTCGGGAACAGGAATCGCCAGAAGTTTCTCAACAGGCTGTGCAGACCGAGCCGTGGCTCTGACTCGAAATGTGCCGAGGGTTTCAGAATCCGATTGGACTGGGAGAGAAAAATCAAAGGTCCCGACTTTTTGTGGGGTGACCGTGGCGTCAAAAGCAGCAGACTCCCCAGGGTTGATGAGCACGGACGCAGGGGAAGGATTTACTTTGATCCAGTTGGGAACATCAATCGTCAACCGGGCGGGACGGCCACCGGAGTTGGTGAGCCTAAGCTTGCAATTTGCCGAGGACCCAAGAGGAAATTCGCCGAGATCGAGAACAGATGAGGGTTCCAGAGTGATAGAGGCTGGAGCGTTCTGAATGACTACGACGAGCGATCCCTTGAAATTCCCGCATGAGAAGGAGACAGGGCCTTCCCAAGATAGGCTGGGAGCGGCTTTGAGCTTGACTGGGATTTCCAGAATCGAATCGGGGTCGATGGTCACATGAGAGGGCGCCTCCAAGAAATCCGGCCACTCGAAAACCACCTCTCTGATGCGGTCGGTGAGGTTTTTGAATGAAATAGATTGAAGAGCCTCGCGTTGATCCGATGCAAAAAGAAGAGGCTTTGAGGGCCATTGGAGGGGATTTTGAGAGGACCCGTTAAGTTTCATTGCGCGCTTTGTTTCGGTCTCCAGAGCGAGTTTCCCAGCGAATTCCCCAGAGGAATCCGGAGAAAAAGCAACGCGTATTTTTTTTGTCTCGCCTGCCTTGATTTGAATGGGAATGGCATCCACAAACTTCCATGGAGGGTTGAGCACTGGGCTGATGACAGCTGTCTTGCCTCCGGAATTCTGGATATCGATTTCTTGAACCGAGGTGTCACCAACAGGAACGCTGCCAAAATCCAAGGAATCGGAAAAGACAACTTGGGCCGGGCGTTTTATGTTGGAAACTTGAACTTGTGCAGCCACTGATACCGGGGAGTCGACTGATTGTGCTGCATAGCTGAAGGAATCGAGATTCTCGCCAGAATCAGGAGGGACCGAATACCACACACGCCAGGTTTTCCGATTCACTCGCTCCGGCTCGCTGATCAAGCCGAACTGGGGCTTTTTACGAATAATAATCGTAACAGGGTCTTCGATTCTTCCCCGTAGAGGCAAGTTGATAGGCGTTCTTTCTCCGACATAGGCTGATGCCGCGACAGGCTGGGGCGAGGGAGGGCGAGTGATCGGCATCTCTTTGTCTTTTGCCCGAGCTTGCGAAGACGACGAGAAAGAAAACAGGACAGGAGCAAGAAAAAGCAACGCCCGTAAAAAGGAAAAGTCAAATCGAAGCATGACTGGCAGAGAGATCCGAATGGATGTCTTAATATCGCGAGCAAGACAACATCGAATAAAATAATGCACGGCCCTGCGGCATTTTTGCATCGTCATAAAACGATACGACTCAGCGGTTGCATGATTTTCCAAAAATTGCGTTGGACGGGATGACTTCGCTTCGCCACCTTGCTGGGCTTTTCTCAAAACGGATGCTGACTCTTTCACAGGTGACCAAATCTTTTGGCGGGCGGGTTCTTTTCGAGGACGCGGCGCTACAGGTGAACGCGGGCGATCGTATCGGGCTTATTGGTCCGAATGGCGCTGGCAAATCGACTCTCTTCTCGCTGCTGCTGCGGCATGACGAACCGGACGAGGGGCAGGTGACGCTGCAGCGCGGGACGCGTGTGGGTTTCCTGCCACAGGAGACGGCGGCGGTGAGTGACGATACAGTCATGGAGTTGGCTGCGGGTCACGAGGCGGATGGCCGGGCGGAGGCCATGGCGAAGCGGATTTTGGCAGGGCTGGCCTTTCGCGAGGGGGATTTCCATCGTCCGCTGCGGGAGCTGAGCGGCGGGTGGATCATGCGGGCGCACCTGGCGCGGTTGTTGGTCGAGGAGCCGGATTTGCTATTGCTGGACGAGCCGACGAACCACCTCGACCTGGAAACTCTTGGTTGGTTTCAGAACCATCTGGTGGGCTATCCCGGAGCCATTCTAACGATTTCTCACGACCGCGAATTTCTGAATCTCATCTGCCGTGGCATTGTGGAAATCCGTCACCGCAAACTCATCCGCTACCACGGAAACTACGACGCCTGCCTGGAGCAGAAGAAGGCCCGTGACGAGCAGCAACTCGCCGCCTACCGCAACCAGCAAAAGGAAATCGCGCACCTGGAGGATTTCATCAATCGCTTTCGCGCGAAGGCCAGCAAGGCGGCACAGGCGCAGGACCGAATCAAGCAGCTCGCCCGCATGGAGCGCATCGAAGCGCCGGAATCAGATGAGCCGACGGTGAATTTCCGTTTTCCACAGCCTCCCCGGGGCGGTCAGCGAGTGATTGCCCTTGAGGGCATACGCCAAGCCTATGGCGAGAAAGTGATCTACGAGGATCTGAATCTGGAAGTCGAAAAAGGCCAGCGCACTGTGCTGGTCGGGCCGAACGGAGCAGGCAAGTCCACTTTGTTGAAAATCCTCGCGGGCCAATTGGAACTTCAGGCCGGCACACGCACACTGGGCCACAACTGCAGCATCGGCTACTTCGCGCAGCACCGCACCGAGGGGCTCAACACCAAACGCTCTGTGCTCGACGAGGTGCAGTCCATCGCCCGTCCGGTCCCCGAACAAGCCGCCCGCACGGTGCTCGGCGCGTTTTTGTTTCGCGGAGATGATGTCTTCAAGCCGATTGGCGTGCTCAGCGGTGGAGAAAAAAGCCGCGTGGCGCTGGTGAAGTTGCTCTTGGACCCGCCCAACTTCCTGCTGCTCGACGAGCCCACGACACACCTCGACATGCCGAGCATCGATGCGCTCATCCGGGCGCTTCAGCCCTACGAGGGCACGATCTATTTCGTCAGCCACGATGTGCATTTCATTCGAGCCATTGCGACATCGGTCACCCATGTGCAGGCAGGCAAGCTCACGCCGTATGCGGGAGATTACGATTACTTCCGCGAGAAGTCCCGCGCGGGCGGCAGCGTGAGGGCGGGCACGGTCGCCTCCCTCGGCAATTTCCAACCCGAGGACACCGCAGCCCAATCTCCCGCGCAGCCCAAGATGGGGCTGAAGGAAATCAAAGCCCAGCGCCGTGCTGAAGCCGAAGCCCGTAAAGCCGAGGCCGCCCAGCGCCGAGCCCTTGAACGACGGGTAGCGGAACTCGAAGCCGAAATCCAAACACTCGAAGCCCGTCAGCGGGAACTCACGGCCAGAATGGAAGACAAAGCCACCCATGACGACCCAGCCCTTGCGATGCGCATCAATCGCGAACTCGCCAATGTGGGTGACGCCTTGGAAAAAGCCAACGCCGAGTGGCTCGCCAGCGCGGCGGCTTGCGAACCGAGTTAATTTGTAGCGGCGTCTCTATGAGCGCCGATCGGCGGTCGCAGACCGCCGCTACAACCGCTACACCCCAATTGCACGGATGTCTTGTCGAGCGGAGGTTCCTCCGATACGGGTGATTGCGTATGTCCACCAAACCTTTGACCGGCCATGAATGCCCCGGCGACCCCTGCACCATTGTCATCTTCGGCGCCTCGGGCGACCTGACGAAACGCAAGCTCCTGCCTGCGCTCTACAATCTCAAAGCCCTCAAGCTCCTCCCAGCGAATTTCGCTGTGATCGGCGTGGCGGTGAGCGACAGCAACGACCAGATTTTCCGCACGCAGATCACCTCGGACATCCAGCAATTTGCGACCCGTCCGGTCGATCCTGCCGAGTGGGACGACTTTTCCAAGCGGAGCTATTACCTCTCCGGAGACTTCAACAATCCAGAAACCTTCCAGCATCTCGGCGCGAAGATCCAGGAAGTCCAAAAAACCTGGAACCTGCCCGGCAATGTTCTTTTCTACCTCGCCATCGCTCCGACATTCTTCGGCAAAGTCGTCGAGCAGCTTGGAAATGCCAGCCTCACGGAAGAGAAGCCCGACGCCTGGCGCCGCGTCATTATTGAAAAACCTTTCGGCCACGACCTGCAAAGCGCCCGCGACCTGAATGCAGACCTCACCAAGCATGTCGCCGAGTCGCAGATTTACCGCATCGACCACTACCTCGGCAAAGAGACCGTGCAAAACATCATGGTCTTCCGTTTTGGAAACAGTGTCTTCGAGCCGATCTGGAACCGTCGCTACATCGACTATGTGCAGATCACCGTCGCCGAGGAGCTCGGCGTGGAACTGCGCGGCGGCTACTACGACCACTCCGGCGTGACGCGCGACATGGTGCAAAACCACATCCTCTCCGTGCTCTCACTCGTGGCCATGGAGCCTCCCACCTCGATCTCCGGCGACAGCGTGCGCAACGAAAAGGTGAAAGTGCTCGAGGCCATCCGCCCGATGGAGCCCGAGGAAGTCCTCGCCAACACGGTCCGAGGCCAATACGGCGCCGGCATCATCGGCGGAAAAAATGTCCCCGCCTACCGCACCGAGCCGAATGTGAATCCCCAGTCGAACACCGAGACCTTCGTCGCCATGAAGCTCGAGGTGGACAACTGGCGCTGGGCCGATGTGCCATTCTTCATCCGCAGCGGCAAGCGCCTCGCCGCCCGCACGACGCAGATCGTGATCGGCTTCAAGCGCACCCCTCTCCTCCTCTTTGGAAAAGGCGTCGAGGAAAACATCATGCCAAACCGCCTCGTCATCCATGTGCAGCCCGATGAAGGCATCACGATGGATATCCACGCCAAGCGCCCCGGGCCCGGCATCTCGATCGCCAATGTGCCACTCGATTTCAGCTACAAGGAATTCGGCGAATCCACCGCCGCCACAGGCTACGAGACACTTCTCTACGATTGCATGATCGGCGACATGACGCTCTTCCACCGCTACGACAGCGTGGATACCTCCTGGCGCATCGTGAATCCCATCCTGGATGTCTGGCAGGCCCTGCACCCGCGAGACTTCCCGAACTACGCCGCCGGCACATGGGGCCCCGAGGCGTCGGATCGACTCATCGAAAAATCCGGCCACTCCTGGCACCACTACCATCTTCAAAAGTAATGCCAACCCAGCAGCACCTCATCCTCGCTGGCGACATCGGCGGCACGAAGACCAACCTCGCCCTCTTCGGCGTCGCGGGAAATTCCCTCTCCATCCTGCGGGAACAACGCTTCCCGAGCACAGGCTATCCGGGCCTGAACGCCATGATCCGCGAGTTTCTGGGACATGACGCGCCGCCTGTGCTGGCAGCAGGGTTCGGCATTCCAGGAGTCGTGAGCGAGGGACGCGCCAAGCCGACCAATCTCACCTGGGGAGTCGATGCCGCCGAGATCGCCGGGGAATTTGGAATCCCCCATGTGATGGTGCTGAACGACCTCGAAGCCAATGCGCACGGGATCGCGCACCTCAAGGCCAGCGACTTCGCCGTCGTCCAAAAAGGCTCTCCCAACTCCAAAGGCAACCGCTGCGTTGTCTCACCCGGCACCGGCCTCGGTCAGGCGGGGCTTTACTGGGACGGCCGAAAACACCATGTCTGGGCCTGCGAGGGCGGCCATGCCGACTTCGCGCCGAGGAACGAACTCGAAATCGCCCTCCTGCAATACCTCATCAAGCTATTCGGCCATGTCAGCGCCGAGCGTGTCGCCTCCGGCATGGGCATCGAAAACATCTACAAATTCCTCCGCGACACAGGCCGTGGCGTGGAACTCCCAGCCGTGGCCGAGGAAATGAAAAACACCGACGCAGGCGTGGTCATCTCCAAGTATGCCAACTCGGGCGAGTGCACGATGTGCGCCAAAACCATCGACATCTTCGTCAACTGCCTCGGCGCCGAAGCCTCAAACATGGCCCTGAAAACGATGTCCACCGGAGGAGTCTTCCTCGGCGGCGGCATCCCGGCCAAACTCCTGAGCCACATCCAGAGCGTCGCCTTCCTCCACGCCTTTAACGACAAAGGCCGCCTCTCCTCCGTGATGGAAAACATGCCCGTCCTCGTCATCCTGAACGACCAGGCCGCCCTCCTCGGTGCCGCCTACCACGCCCTCGACAAGGCGACGGCGTGAATCCGGGAGGTTTTGGCAAAATCATGGACAGCAAAATCATTTTTTGAGCGAGACGCGCTGCCGCGCGAATCGTGAATCCGGGAGGGTCAGCGTCCTCGCCTGACCCATTTTTCAGCCGCGAAGCGGCGTTCGGTGGTCGCTGAGGTTGCGAAGCCGGTGTCTTTCACGGTCGAGACGACCGTTCCCCCCTCTCAAGCGCGTCGTTATGGGAACGGGACGGCGTGGTGGCGGAGCAATTCAGTCTTGGGTCAAGCCAACCGAAGCCCCGGGCGGGGCGGAGGAAGCACATCGCAGATGGCCCGAAGGGCGCAGCGAGCAGAGGCGCGAGCAAGGCAAAGGTTGACCCTCCAAAAGTCGACGCGAGTGTCGTCTACAGCTGGATAAACAAAAACGCGGGTGGTCCGAGAACCACCCACGCCTTTCGTTGGAAGGAAATTTTCTAAAATTTCTTAGAGGGCAACTTCAACAGTGAGGGATTTTTTCTCACCGTCTTTGGTTCCTTCTTTATCCTTGGATTTGTCACCACCGCCGCATCCGCTGCCGGGGCAGGATCCGGCCATGACGGCCGATGCGGAGAAAGCGACGACTACTGCTGCGAGGAGTGCGATTTTTTTCATAAGGCTTTTAAGCTCGCGTGTGAAAACGCAAAGTCAAATGGATTTTTTCTGAAATCTTACGCGCGGCTCATGTAAGTGCCATCGACGGTGCTGACCTTGATCATTTCGCCTTCTTTGATGAAAAGCGGGACATTGATGATCTTGCCAGTTTCGAGGGTGGCAGGCTTTTGAACATTGTTTGCGGAGTCACCGCGGATTCCTTCGGCGGATTCGACCACCTTGAGGACGACTGAGGAAGGAAGCTCGATCTGGGCCGGACGGCCTTCAATGCTGAGGACTTCGACCTTGAGGTTTTCGACGAGATACTGCTTGGAATCGCCGATGAGCGACTCGTTGAGCGTGATCGTCTCATAAGTGGAAGGGTCCATGAAATGGTAGCCCTGATGGTCGCTGTAGCTGAATTCGAGCGGTTGGCGGTTTACATCCACGACATCCACTTTTTCTGTGGAGGAGAAACGGATATCAGCAGATTTGCCGGTTCCGATGTAGCGGATGATGCACTGAACAAAAGCGCGGAGGTTGCCGGGTGTGCGGTGGTGGATGTCGAGAACGATGGCTGGGTTTCCGTTGTAGCGGATGGCCATTCCTTTGCGGAGATCATTGGCGGCTGGCATAAATTCAGTTGCTACTAATAAACCCGCACGGGCTTTTGACAAGGCACGAAATCAGCCTGCGGACAGCTCCTGACGCACTGCGTTCTTGGAAACATAATCACGCATCAGCCAGTGGGCGGGATTCCGGAGCTCGGGGTCGGCAGCGAGAACCTCTTGAGCCACACGACGCGCCTCGGCCATGATATCGGCATCCCGCAGCAAGTCGCCAAGGCCCAGAGAGGGGAGGCCAGTCTGGGCGGTTCCTAAAATATCACCCGGCCCGCGGAGTTGGAGGTCGGCCTCGGCGATCTCAAATCCATCCGAGGTTTTTTCGAGAACCTCCAATTTTTCAAGGGCGGGGCCGGTGGCGCCATCGTGAAGAAGAATACACCAGGATTTCTCGGGTCCGCGACCAATGCGGCCGCGAAGCTGATGCATCTGGGAAAGGCCGAAGCGACCGGCTTCTTCGATAATCATGATGGTGGCATTTGGCACATCGACTCCCACCTCGATGACCGTGGTCGCGACAAGCACGGAGAGGCGCCCCTCGCGGAAGTCGCGCATCACAGACTCCTTCGACTCGGCATCGATCCTGCCATGAACGATTCCCACTGTGGCCGGAGCCAGCAGCGTCCTCCATTTTTCGAACTCGGCTGTGGCAGCTTTGACCTCGAGTTTTTCGGATTCCTCGATGAGGGGATAAACGATGTAGGCCTGCCGACCGGCGGCGAGTTCGCCACGCAGGAAATCGACAATGGCCGGCAAGCGCCCAACCTCCCGCATAGCCGTGACGATGCGCCCCCGACCGGAGGGGCGGTGCTTCAAAATCGAAACATCGAGATCGCCGTAGAGGGTCTGGGTGATGGTGCGTGGGATGGGTGTCGCCGTCATCACAAGCACATCGGGAGCATCGGCCCGTTCGATCAGCTTGGTGCGCTGGAGCACGCCGAATTTGTGCTGCTCGTCGATCACCACCAAACCGAGTTTTTCAAACTCCGCTCCCTCGAAGAGTAGGGCGTGCGTCCCGACGACGAGGGCGGGGCCGCTCGGGTTTGGTTCAAACAAATCCGGAGCCTTGGCGGAATCCTCGCGGCGGGAAGAGGTGCGCAAGAGCACTGGGATTCCGAGGGGATCGAGGATGCGGCGGAAATTCAGATAATGCTGTTCAGCCAGAATCTGGGTAGGCGCCATCAGGGCCGCCTGCCACCCCGACTCGTGGGCTTGAATCATGGCCCGCAGAGCCACCATGGTCTTGCCTGAGCCCACATCGCCTTGCAGGAGGCGGTTCATGCGATGGGGTGCGGCCATATCGGCAGAAATCTCATCCATTACCACGCGCTGCGAATCGGTGAGCACGAAAGGCAGGGACTCCTCGACACTCCGCCAAACCGAGCCGCTTCCCGGACGCTCGAAGCCTCCGTTTTTTTTCACCGAGGCATGCCGCGAGCAGAGGATGAGCTGGATTCCAAAAAAGACATCCCTCACGAGTTGGCGTCTGGCCTCCTCGCACTCGGCGGCGTCCGTTGGAAAATGAACAGCCCTCCAGACATCCGGTAGGAACGGCGTTCCTCCCCTCCCCTCGGGCCAGAGGCGGGGAATGGCTTTCAGGTCTGTTTCCTGAAGCGCGTGGTGAACCAGTTCGCGAATGACATGAACCGGGAGTCCATCGCCTGCGCCGTGGACTGGGGTGATGCGGTCGAAATGCAGGGAGGCTCCAGCCTCGTCCTCGATGACCTCGAACTCGGGATGTTCGATCACCAGACGCTTTGAGCGCTCGCGAGGCTTGCCGTAAACGACGAGACGATGCCCACCGAGGATCATTTTTTGCACCCATGGCATATTATACCAGCGGAGGGTGATGGGATTGCTCAGGATGCCTCCATTGTCATCCTCGAGAATCGCCTCAAAAATCCGGCGCGGGCCGAAGCGTTTGTAGCTCGTCTTTTTGACCACGCCATAGAGACACACAGCCGTCTCCGAGGGGCTGTCGGGGAAGCGGTCGAACTTCCTGCGGTCCTCGTAGCGCCTGGGGAAATGACGCAGTAAATCCTCGAGCGTGAGCATCCCCAAGCGCCGCAAGGCTGCAACGCGGTTCGAGGGAACCCACGGCAATCCATCCAGCGCAGTCGTGGGAGCGAGGAGGCTCATTCCGCGTGACGCACTTCAACGATCCTCAGTTGCGGCTCGGCCCGTCCCTGCCAGACATTCCAATCCAGCGTGTAGGCGATATCCCACGGCGGGCGCGGCATGGAATTGACCGGGGCATTGAAAAAGACGGCAGGCACGCGGCGGCGACCGCACTGGAATTCGATCCGCAGGTGTTTCTCTTTCATCACACGAGGCTCGCCCGCCGGGGCAACCGCACGCGAGAACATGAGCGGCTGGGGATTGGAATTTCCGAAAGGCTCCAATAAATCCTGCGACTCCAGCACCGAGGCGTCGATATCTCCCAGCCCCAACTCGCAATCCAAGCGCAGGCGCGGTGCCAGCATTTCCTCGTTGGCAATCGCTTGGGCTGCGGTCTCAAAAGCCTCTCGAAATGCGGGCAGGCTCGACTCGTTCAGGGAAATTCCCGCCGCCATGTCGTGACCGCCAAATTTCTCCAAGTGCCCTGCGCAATCGCGAAGCATCGCCACCAAGGGCAGCCCCTCAATGCTGCGTCCACTGCCCTTGCCAGCTCCCGATTCATCGAATCCGATCACAAAGGTCGGGCGGTGGTATTGCCGCATGATGCGCGAGGCGACCACACCAAGGACGCCGATGTGCCAATCCCGGCTCCCGGCAACGATCGAAGCCTGAGTGTCGGGATTGAAATTTTTGGCGACCCATTCCTCAGCATCGCGAACGACATGACGCTCCACTCCCTGGCGTTCGCGGTTATGGGCATCCAACCCCTCCGCGAGACGCGAGGCCTCGGCGGGGTCGTCCGCGAGCAGAAGCTGGAGCGCCTCCATGGCAGGCCCGAGACGACCGGCGGCATTGATGCGGGGCCCCATGCGGAAGCTTATATCCCCTGCTTTCACAGGCGTGGGAACATCCGCCACACGCTGGAGAGCAGCCAATCCCGCCCAGCGGGTGCGCTCCATTTGTCGGAGGCCGTGGCTCACAAAAATCCTGTTCTCTTCCACGAGCGGCACGATGTCAGCGACAGTGGCCAGCGCCACCAGATCGAGATATTCACGCAGATCGATGCCCGCTACTGGGCGGGCTTTCAAAATGGCGTGGGCGAGCTTGAAGACGACGCCGGCACTGCAGAGATAGTGAAACTCCACGCCGCACTTCGGATTGACCAATGCGACGCAGTCCGGGCGCTCTGCCCCGGGCTCGTGGTGATCGAGCACAATGACATCGACTCCGCGCCGACGCAGAGCCGCGATCTCCCTCACCGAGGTCGTTCCGCAATCCACCGCCAGCAGCAATTGCGGCGCGTGCATTTCCAAGCAACGCTCAACCCCCGCCTCGCTAAGACCGTAGCCCTCCTCGGCCCGCAGGGGCAGGAAGCATGGGACTGTGATTCCGCAGGCTTTGAAAAAACGAGCCAGAATGGCCAGTGAAGTGATCCCGTCCACATCATAATCCCCGTAGAGGACAACGCGCTCCCGGCGATCCATCGCTGCCAGGATTCTTGCCACGGCCGCCTCCATTTCCGGCAACTGCTCGGGCGCGCTCAAGGAACGCAGACGCGGCTTGAGATAGGCATCGGCGGAGGCTCCATTGGCAACCCCGCGTTTCAAAAGCAACTCGGCGAGGAAGCCAGGCAGCTCGGCTTCACGCCTGACGCGAGAGAGTGACGAGGCATCGGGTGCCAAGGGAAAAATCCAACGCCTTTGCATGGCGGAGGATCAGGCGGAAGCCCGGCCTGTTTTTCTGAGAAGACGGCGCTGCAATTCCTCGAGACGCTTGATGCCCGGTGCCCAGGAGAAATCCGTCTCACGCACACGCTGCGCGAGGATTTCCGCCTCACCAGCGGGCAGGAAGAGTGCGCGCTTGACGGCATCAGCCAGGGCAGGGAGCGAGTGGCGATGGAAGACAATTCCATTTCCCGAGCCGGAAACGGGGTCGAAGTCCCGCACCAGATCCAGCAGGCCGGGGCAAAACTCGACAACAGGAATCAGACCGTTGCACATC
>Ga0209087_1000771_pt1 | contig 19708 bp, 15 predicted proteins | sample S_130805_EF_Meta_FD_187321 | JGI IMG/M metagenome (GOLD analysis project Ga0209087, IMG submission 187321) | Freshwater microbial communities from Lake Simoncouche, Canada to study carbon cycling - S_130805_EF_MetaG (SPAdes) (version 2) | ecosystem: Environmental > Aquatic > Freshwater > Lake ... | reverse complement strand
GAAGAGTCGCATCAGCGACTTCCCAGGCGGCCTGCGCGTTCGCGCGACCTGGGGGAGCAGCGGCCAAGCCGCCGCGGTCTTCGCCCTCTCCGAAGTGGGCGCCACCCTTGTGGACCATGGCGCACTCGGCGCTGGCGCTGAGGGTGACCCCGATCGACTCTGCCGCATGGAGCTACGCGTCGAGACGCCGGGCGGTGCCTGGGCGGTTCGACTCGCCACTGTCATCTACGACGAGCCGCGCGCGATCCACTGGGATGACTCTCAACTCTTTGTCGTGGGCTACGGCTTCACCGTCTACGCCTTCGGCGCGCGCACCGGCGCGCTCGCTTGGAGCCATCAGACTGGCACCCCTGTTGTTGAGCTGATTGCATCGCCACGCTTCGGTCACGTCATTGTGCAGAGCGAAGTTGAGACCTGGGCGATTCGCGGCGACGGTGAGGTGCGCTGGCGACTGGCACACAGCGATGTGGTGGGTGCCGCCGAACTAATCGGTGGTCGACTCATTGTCACGAGCATCAACGGTGATGTCCAAGCGATTGATCCGGACAGCGGAAAGCAAGGCTCATGAACCCGATCGCACTGATCGGCGCCGCGCTGATCGCCGTCGGCCTCCTACTCTCCCGCCGAGCGGATGTGCGCACGCGCGCAGGCCAACTCCTTGCTGGACTCTCGCCCATCACCCCGACCGAGGCGCTGCGCCTTGCTGCGTTGCGTGGCGATTCGGCACCGTATCTCGCCATTAAGGGGAGTGTTGATGCGTCGGAGATCTTTGAAGATGAACATCACCGGCCGCTCGTCTTCCGTCGTGAGCGCGTCTCCATCGCCGATGATCAGGGCTGGCGCGTCATTGATGTCGCTGAGCGCAGCCTCCCATTTGTGATCAGTGATCCGAGTAGCGCGATCCGAATCGCCACCGCCGATCTTGCCGACGGGCTCGTGGTGGTAGAGCGACGCTGGGAGGGGAGCGTCGCCGAGCTTCATGCCGCCGGTCGCGAATATCAGAGCCCAGAGACAGCGGCGCTCGTCGCCGCGATTGCAGCGAGTGACCCGTCCCGCCAAGCGCGCGTTGGCCTCGAGCAGATCAGCAACTTGGATCGCGCCACGGCCGCGGGGCAACTCATTGACGGAGAGTTGCGCGCCGGTGCCGGTCGACCACTCGTCGTCACCACCCTCGAGCGTGCCGATGCACTCCGACTTCTTGGTGGTGAGGGGCGTGGACAGCTTGCCAGCAGCACGGTGGCACTCGCCCTTCTCGCGCTTGGCCTCCTCCTCCTCATCGGTGGCATCGCCCTCGCACTCGCCTCGCCCGCACTGGTTGCCGACGTGGCGAGCCCCTCCCCCGAAGCAACACCGACGCCAACGCCAGAGTCTGGTGACGCGCGGAACGGCGGGGTCGGTGTTGGCCCCGGCGGGCTGCTCGGCCTCGTGGTGACGTTTGCGCTCCCCCTCCTCTTCGCTGCGGTCGTCGTGCTGATCACGCGACTGGCGACTCGCCAGCGCCGCTAACCCAGTACGATCGCGCCATGACCACCAAGCCGTACGACGTCAACGCCATTCGCGCGCGATTCCCTTCGCTCGCGAACACCCTCCCTGACGGTCGACAGCTCAGCTTCCTCGACGGCCCCGCCGGGACGCAGGTGCCACAGGCGGTGATTGATGCGTATCGCGACTTCTTCTTGCATGCCAACGCCAACTCTGGTGGCGCCTTTATCACCTCGCAGCGACAGCAGCAGGTAGAGGACGAGGCGCACCGCGCCGCCGAAGATCTGCTGAACGCACCAAAAGAGACGGTGAAGTTCGGCGCGAATATGTCAACGCTCAACTTCCAGCTCTCGCGCTCACTGGCGAAGAGCCTGAAGCCGGGCGATGAGGTGATCGTTTCGCAGCTCGATCACGACGCGAACTACAGCCCGTGGCTCTGGCTCGCCGAAGACTTTGGCCTCACCCTCAAGGTGATTCCCATCCGCACCAGCGATGCCACCCTCGACATCGAGGCGTACGCGGCACTGCGCTCTCCGCGCACCAAGATCGTTGCGGTCGGCATGTCGTCAAACGCCGTCGGCACGATCAATCCGTCTAAGGAGATTGTTCGCCTCGCCCACGAGGCCGGTGCACTCACGGTGCTCGATGCGGTCTGTTCGGCGCCGCACTACCCGATCGATGTGCAGGCGCTCGACACCGACTTCCTGCTCTGCTCTCCATATAAGTTCTACGGGCCACATGCGGGGCTCCTCTACGGCAAGCTCCCGCTCCTCGAGCGCTTCGGTCGCTATAAGGTGCGCCCCGCCCACGACCTCTGGGAGACGGGAACCCCAAGCTTCGAGGGGATGGCCGGCACCACCGCCGCGATTGACCACATCGCCTGGATCGGGCGTGAGTTTGGGCACACTGGCGCACCCACGCCGCTGGCCGGCCGCCGTGCCGAGATTCGTGCGGGCCTGCAGGCGATCACCCTCTACGAGCGCGAGCTGATCGTGCACCTGCTTGATCGACTCGCCGAGATCCCAGGCGTCAAGGTCTACGGCATCACCGACCGCGATCAGCTCGATCACCGCACCTCCATCATCTCGTTCACGATGGAGTGGGCCACGCCAACCGAGGCGGCGACACACCTTGGCGCCGACGGTATTCAGGTGTGGGATGGCGACTTCTACGCTGTGAACCCAGTCGCGGCACTGGGCCTCACCGAGCGCGGCGGGCTACTGCGCGTCGGACTCATGTCGTACAACACCGCCGAAGAGGTCGACCGCCTCATCAACTCACTCAAAGAGCTCGCGAAAGCTACTGGAGTGCAGATCGGCTGATGGGCGCGCCGCTCATTCTCATCACCGTCGCAGATCACGATGAGCCTGGCGATGCTGCACCGATCCACCTGATCAATGCGCGCTACGCCGACGGCGTACGTCGGGCCGGTGGTATTCCGATTCTGCTGAGTTCCAGCGCCAGCGACGAACAGCGCGCTACGGCGTTCGCAGCAATGGATGGCCTGCTCCTCTCCGGTGGTGCCGACATTGATCCGGCGCGCTACAACGAGCCCGTTGATGGCGCCATTGGCATTGAGCCCGCGCGTGATGCGCTGGAGTGGGCGGCACTTGACGCCGCAGATCGACGCGGCATCCCCGTGTTTGGGATCTGTCGCGGCTTGCAGTTCTTGAATGTGCATCGCGGCGGTTCGCTGCTGCAGCATGTTGAGGGGCAGGTTGGTGCGGCGTACCCGGCAACACCGGCGCTCTCGCATCCGCTCGATGTGCAGGGGGGCACCAAACTGGCGCAGATCCTCGGCGATCGCACCACGCCACTTGCGGTGAACAGCTATCACCATCAGGCGGTCAGCCCGGAGCGACTCGCGCCAACGTTGCGTGCCTCAGCCTTTACTGACTCGCCGCGCGGCTCTCTTGTTGAGGGGCTCGAGGAGGCGGGTGAGCGATTCGTGCTCGGCGTGCAGTGTCATCCCGAGCGCACCGAGAGCAGCCCCGCCGACCTTGAGCGCGTCTGGGCCGCATTCGTTGCGGCGGCGCGAGGGCGCTAAATCTGAGGGGTACTCCCAACTAGGGGTGGAGTGGCACAATCTGAGCCATGAGCAACCACCCGCCTGAGGGCGACGCCGACTTCCAGAAGAGCGATCGGAGCGCTCGACTCCTGCGCACCCTGCGCTACGTCGAGGCCGCTGGCGAGGCCGGGATCCGCCCTGAGGATCTCGCCAAGAAGCTTGGCGTCAGTCGCCGCACCGCCTATCGCGATCTGCAGGCGCTCGAAGCGAGTGTTGGTGTGCCGGTGTGGAACAACCTCGGCCGCTGGGGCGTCTCGCAAGAGGGGCTCCTGCCAGAGCTGCGCTTCAGTAAAGACGAGGCGATCTCTGTGGTGCTCGCCGCGCGACTCCTTGCAAAGTTCTCCACCGGCTACGACCCTGAACTCGGTGCCGCGCTGATGAAGCTCGGTAGCCTGCTCGAGAATCCTTTGCGCAGCGCCGTTGAGCGAACGGTGACGCAGCTGAGCCAACTGACTACCGATAGTGATGCGCGTGAACGACTCCGCCTCCTGACCACCGCCTGGGTCACTGGTCGCGTGGTGGAGTTTGATTACGCCGCGGCCTGGAGCAATCCGGGGAGCAGCCGGCGAGCGCGCGTTCATCCGTACCTCATGGAGCCATCAGCGGCAACGCACACCACCTACCTGATCGGCCACGACGAGACGCGCAGCGCACTGCGCACCTTCCGCGTGGACCGCATCAGCAACGTGCGCGTCACCACGACAACCTTTGAGTTGCCGAAAGATGTGGAGCTGGAGCGCACCCTCGCCTCGGCGTGGGATATCGTCGCCGACCAGCCGCTCGAAGAGATCGTGATTCGCTTTAGTAAAGAGTCGGCTGCCCGCGCGAAGGAGACGCGCTGGCATCCATCGCAAACCATTGAAGAGCAGCCCGACGGTTCGCTGATCTGGCGGGCGCGTGTCTCCGGACTCCTTGAGATTCGTTCGTGGGTGCTGACGTGGGGCGAAGGCGCCGAGGTGCTCCGCCCCGACGCGTTGCGCGACGACATGGCGCGCACGCACAGTGCCGCCGCTGCGCGCTACGGCGCAACAGCAAAGCCGAACGCGTAGCCATGGACGCGGAGCAGTTCAAGGCGGTCAACCTGATCAGCGACCCGATCCACGGCTATATCGAGCTCACCAAGCGCCTCACCGCCGAGGGTGCCGCAGCCACCGGCCACGCCCAAGAAGACGCCGCCGAAGAGGACCTGCTCGACAGCCCCTGGCTGCAGCGCCTGCGCCGCATCAGCCAGTTGCAGAGCGCGCGCTGGGTCTTCCCCACCGCCGAACACAGCCGCTTCTCGCACGGTCTGGGTGTCATGCATGAGGCGGGCCTCTGGGCGCGACACCTCTACTCGTCACTCGCGACGCGGCTCACCAACGATGGTGAGACGCCGCCAAGTGAAGGGCTCGTTGTTGAAACGCTCCGCGTTGCTGGACTACTGCACGACGTCGGTCACGGACCCTTCGCGCACTTCTTTGATCACGCCGTTCTTGAAGCCTTCCCTGCTCCAGCTGATCCGCGCCGACCGAAGGGGAAGCGCCTCGCCCATGAGGATCTCTCGGCGCTCATCATTGAGCGCGAGCTCGCGCCGATCATCACAAAGCTGCGACGTGCACCTGGTGACTCCGCGGCTCGAGATGCCTTTGCAAAAACTGAGTCAATTGATCCACGTTGGGTCAGCTTCCTGATCTCAAAGCCACCACTCGAAGACCCAACCGTTCCGGCCTGGGTGCGCATCATGCAGCCGCTCCTCTCGGGCGTCTTCACCGTCGACAACCTTGACTACGTCCGACGCGACTCCTACATGACCGGCGTGCGCACTGCGGCGGTTGACGTGGAGCGACTCCGCCACTACAGCTTCATTGGCGCGCGCGGCCTCACGCTGTATGAGCCGGCGGTCGGCGCGCTCGAATCATTCCTTGGCGCGCGACAGTTCCTCTATCAACAGGTCTACCTGCATCGCACCGTGCGCGGTATCGACCTCGACATGAAGGAGGCCTTCGCGCCAGGGATTCGCGCCATCTTCGGCGACACCTCCCCCGCCGACGACCTTGCCGCCTACCTGGAGCTCGACGAGTACACCCTGTTGCACCAGGCGGCCCGCTGGTCGCGCGGCCAAGACCTTTCGCCGAACCCCCAGCCGAAGGACGGCACCGTCACCCCCGCCGTGGCGGACGCCTGGCGCGCCGTGCTCTTCCGCAGCCCCCGCTGGCAGATGGAGGAGGAGCTACGCGCCGACTACTTCGAGGAGCCGCTCCCGCACGATCTCGCCGAACGGCTCGGTACCCCGATCCCTGGGGAGGTCGAGATCGACGTCGCCTACTGCGACCCCCGACACGTGGAGGGAGATGCCGCCGACCGCCTTTTGGCGGTGGAGGGGCCGAACGGCCGAGAGGGGCGCCCAATCTCGAGCCTAATACTGAAACTACCTCTGTATTCCGTGGTCGCTAGGCGCTATCGTCGCCGCTAAGGGGCCGCCCAACCCTCAGTAGAGGATTGCCTCCCCCTACAGGGAGGTGCCCGCCATGAACCGTCAGTCACACACCGCAACCCCACGAGGAACCCGCCGCACGATCATTTTGATCGCGATGCTGGCAGCAGCCCTGCTCGCGCCAAGTGCAGCAGCGTCAACCCGACAGAAGTTCTTCCCTGCCGGCATGCGCCCAATCGAGAGCAAGGTGCTCCTCCGCGGTGCCGACAAGAACGGCACCCTCCATCTTGTCGTTACCCTTCGCACCCCAGGCATCGGTGCGCCACGCTCCGCTGGCGGCGCTGCCCAACCATTTGCGTTGCAGGGCGCCCAGATCAGCGAGCGCATCAGCGCACGCGCAGCAGTCACCGCTCTTGGCGGCACGGTGAACGCTGAATACCGTTACCTCTTCAACGGACTTCGTATTCACATTCCAGCAACACAGCTCGAAGCGCTTCGAGCCAACCCGCACGTTGCCGACGTGCAGCTCGTTACCCGATATAAGCGAATGGCAGTTACCGGCGGCGCAGTAAGCGGCCGCGGTGGCGCAACCCCATCCAATGGGGGCGCAGCCACAGAGGTTCAGGCGAAGAACGTCTGGGCGCAGACCGTAACGTCGAAGGCCGGCACCGGCTACGGCGTGAAGGTTGCCGTTATTGACACAGGTATCGATTACACGCATGACGACTTTGTTCGCGACGGCGATGTGACCTTCCCAACCGCAAAGGTAGTCGCTGGCTACGACCTCGTCGGCGATGACTACGCGCCTGGCGAGGGTGGCCTCGCTGAACTTCCACAACCTGACAGTGATCCAATGGATTGCTCCATTGAGGATGGTGGCGGCCACGGCACGCACGTTGCAGGCACCATTGCCGGCTACGGCATCAAGTCTAATGGCAATACATACGGCATTGCTTCCACAGAGCGATACACGAGCACCCTCAACACTTCGACGTTCATACTTGCTCCAGGAATGGCCCCGCTTGCATCTTTGATTGCCATTCGCGTCTTCGGTTGCGATGGATCGACAGAGCTCACCGCTGACGGCATTGAGAAGGCGGTCGCCCTCGGAGCGAAGGTGATCAACCTCTCCCTTGGGTCGCCGTACGGCATCAAGGGCGGGGCTGAGCAGGCTGCGATCAACGCCGCTGAGAAGGCTGGCGTGACCGTGGTCATCGCCGCAGGAAACGACGGTGATCAGCCGTTCCTCGTTGCCTCACCTTCTACGGAAGACGGAGCGATTTCGGTTGCCGCACTTGATGACCGAGCGTCGTATCCAGGGGCAAAGCTCACATTCGGCGCCACCGGGGTTCTTGGCGGGGCTAGCCCCGTCGCATTCTCGAACACCAATGTGTTTGATCTCACCACCTCAGTTTCAGGTTTCATTAACAGCCTGTTCACCATCGCAGATGGTGCGGCGTACTCACTCGGGTGCCCCGCTACCGGAGATGATGGCGCTACCTATACCCCTGACTGGGCATCGGCTGATTTCACGGGAAAGATCATTGTTTTGCGCCGCGGCAGCTGCACTTTCAAGGAGAAGGTCGATGCCATGATTGCAGCGGGCGCCGCGGGGGTCATCATCTTGCAGCGACTGGATGTGACCGACGGGTCATACCCTCCATTCCAGGGCGTAGATACGCCAACGGCATTGATTCCAGTACTCATGCTGGACGCGACCGGCGAGACTGCGCTCATCGCCGCCCTCACCGACAGTGCACATGCCGGCGCGACTCCGATGGAGGATTCGGAAGTCACCATCTCCGCGCTCGCAGCAGGCATCGCGAATCCGAACTATCACACCGTCGCAGACTTCTCATCGGGTGGACCGCGCTGGGGCGACCTTGCGCTGAAGCCTGAGCTTGCGGCCCCTGGCGTCGACATCGTGTCGGCCGCTTCGGGGAGCACTGATGGCGTTGCATGGTTCAGCGGCACCTCAATGGCAACCCCCGTGGTTGCTGGCGTGGCGGCGCTGGTCAAGCAGGCCAATCCGAAGTGGACCCCTGCACTAATCAAGTCAGCGCTTATCAATACTGCGAAGTCGGTCGGCAGCAACGTCTTGCTCCGCTCAGTCGGTGCCGGTCGAGTCAATGCCCTCAACGCCGTCAAGGCGAAAGTCACCATTGACGCAGGGCCGAACGCCACGATGAGCTTCGGCGTGGTCTACGGCGACGCGGCCGCGACCCTCACGAAGAGCCAAACGTTTGTCGTCAAGAACAACGGCACCACCACGGCGAGCTATAAGTTTGCCGCGGCGGCTGCGGCTGGGTTCACGATTCCGAGCGGCGTCACGGTGAAGATCTATAACGGATCGGCGCTGGTAAAGAGCACCACAGCCATCAGCTTGGGTGCTGGAAAGTCGAAGACTCTCACAGTCAAGCTGGTTGCCACCGCGGCGGCTCAAAAGAGTTTCTCTACCTGGGGAGAGAGCACGCTGAATGTAGTCATTACTGGCACCTCTAGCGGCAAGCCGTCGCTGCGGCTGCCAGTCTTCGCCATGTTCCAGCATGTTGAGAAGTTCACCTTTAGTGCTAGCGGGGGCGGGAGTCCGTATTCAATTCAGGGGGACTTCACCACCGGAGGGCAGGACGCATACCAAATCGATGGAACGGCTGTTACTAGAAGCCTCTATCCATACATCTGGTTGGCGCGTGATGGCCGTGAACGAATTGGGAACGGTGCTGATATCAAGAACATCGGCATCAGCACAAACGCCTTCCCCGCCGAGAACTGGCGCGTGAATGGTGAGGGTAACTTTGAGATGGTCATTACCAGCTGGGATCTAATGTCAAACCCCGCACTAAACGAGTGGGATATTGAACTTGATACAGACAATGACGGTGTCGGGGATCAAGTGATCGTTCTTGCCGACACGGGTCTGGTGAACACCGGCTATGCGGATGGCACTCTTGGGTGCTTCTTTGTCGATACCCTTGATTGGTTCGAAGGGGGAGCGGGTGCGATCTACGACTTTGTGGATTACGGAGAGTGTGAAACGTATGTAAACCCTGTCACATCAGTCGTTTGGTTCTCAATCAACCAAGAATGGCTCTGGGATGTTCAAGATGGCCCGAAGTTCAAGGTCACGAGCTATAACGGCGGCGGCTGGGACTCAGACTCTTCCGGGGGCGATTGGCTCTACGTTGATCTGGATCAGGTTGCTAACGGGTATCCGAAGTTCGTGTCAGATCTTTCTAACCCCACAGATACAACTAGCTTTGCCTATATCAGCTGGTTCCCTTCGTTCTCGGCGGCGAGTGGCGCGGGAACAGGGGTGGGCGGAGACGGAACGACTCTGAGCCTCGGGTGGCTGGTCTGGAATGAGTTCAACGCGGGGCCAGGCTCAGAGATCTACGAGGTCTTGATCCCGCCCGCTGAGTAGCACGCAGTCGCACTCGCGGAGTGCAACGGGACGTCACCTTGAAAGGGGTGGCGTCCCGTTTTTTATCTCACGTGAGGGGGCCCGCTTAGCGGTGCTCCCGCAGCCAGGCGAGCACGAGCGACATGGAGCGGCAGTCGGCCGCGTTGTACTCGGTGCCAGCGCGGAAGTAGTCGTAGTCGGCGAGGCGCTTCCCCTCGGCGGCGGCGCGCGCATCGGCGGTGTAGGCCGCAGCCATTGCGCCCATGCCGTCGGCGGGGCCATCACCCCATGAGACATCAATGAGCCCCTCGGCGCGCATCGCCTTGGCGATGTCTTTCAGGCCGAAGCCGTACGCGCCGCGCACACTGACCGGCACCTTGTAGACGAGCTCGTCGAAGGCATCAAACCAGCCGATCTCCTCGGGGAGTGACCAGGTTGGGTGGCGCCCCGCGGCGGAATCGGCGGCGGTGAAGAGCAGGTTGCGCTCCGCAGGTGACCAGTGCACGATGCGCGTCGCGCCCCACGTGAGATTGAGCGAGCTTCGCCACGCATCCATGAACGCCACCCATGAGTCAAGCACTGCACGCTCCGATGCGGCGTTGAGCCGGTCACCGGTCCACTGACCGAAGGCGGGGAACCACGATGCATCTTCAGCGCGCGGCGTGAAGAGTCGCTCCCCCACGTTGGCACCAGCGGCGGTCGCCGCAGCGATCTCGCTGGCGGTTGGCTCGCGGCCATCAACCGACACGAGGCAGCCGATCTGGAAGATGCACGTGGCACCGCCAACGCTTGGCAGCTTGGTGAAGTCGTCGTTCAGGTTCCCCGAGTTCTCAAAGTCCACATGGAACTCGATGCGGGCCGGCGTACGCCAGTGCGCGTCGTCACGCAACTCAATGGTGGGTGGAAGCACCTTCGCGTTGGCGTCAGCGGTGGCGGGCACGTAGTTGGCCGCGAGCACGGCGGCGAGTCGTCGTGGTCGCGCATCGCCGGTGACCCCGAGTCGATCGGGGCTGAGGCCCGGCTCATCGCGGCGCTTGATGCCGGCGGCGATCGCGGCGTCGCGAAGGTCGGGGCCAACACCAGGAAGGTAGGTGAGCTCGCCGATTTCGCGAGCGATCTTGCGCTTCGCCTCGCTCCACGGCTGGTCTTGATCGGCGTTCATGTTCGGGTAGAGCTCTGGGCGCGTTGGTCGCGGCAGTGCATCCCAAGCGGCGCCATCGCGGCGCACGGTGCGGATCCACTCCAGGGCGCGGCCAACCTCAACGGCGAGCGGGGTTTCGTCGTCGCGCGTGCTCTCGCGCTCCACAGGAACTCGGGCGAGTCGTTCGAGTGCGCCACTCCCCCGCCCCTTGCTGCTCATCCAGGTGCGGCCGAGCAGGAACGCATCGGCGGGGCAGTAGCCCTGTAGGCGCGCGATGGCGGCGGTGTAGACGAGTACCTGGCCGGCATAGTGCCGATGCGAGCTGCCAGCGAATCCGCTCACCGAAAGATCAAGCGTTGAAAACTTCACGTCGACAACCACGTAGTGCCACGGCGGCGCCTCACCACCGTCGGGAGCAAGCGCCGGCGCAGAGACTGCCGCCTCGCTCGGGTCGATCACGCCAGGAATCAGTCGCGCAAGCGCATCGCTGCGCACCAGCAGGTCAATGGCGCCGTAGGTGCGATCTTCGGGATTGCGCACCACCGCCTGCTCAATCAGCTCAATCCCTTCACGCATGGCGGCAAAAGTTGCTTCGGCGGCGGCCAGCGTGCGTGTTGCCTGCCAGCCATCAGAGATCATGCGGTGCGAGGCGACCTTCGGCTCAAGGATCTCGAACATCCGCTTCTCAAAGCGATTCCCCTGCGCAAAGAGCAGCTCGCGCAGATCGTATGGGCTTGGTGGATCGGCGTCGGCTCCCGCATCTTTTGCGAATCCCTTACTGGTGCCGTGCACCTCGAGCCAGTCAAGAAGCGGATCGCGTCGCAGCCAGTTGCGTGTCTTCGAGGCGGAGACCCACTCGCGCCAGGCGGCGCGATCGGTTGGATCTGGGTTGCGTACCTCGCCGTTGTCGGCGGTCGTAATTGCGGCAACGCCGGTGATGGGTGGCGGGGTGGCGCGATAGCGTCGAAGGTCGTCCATTCCCCCTACGATCGCACGCGGCTCTGCTTTGTGCTGCTGGCGCGCTCAAATGAGATCATCGCCACGCCGCCGAGCAGGAAGAGTGCGCCAAGCGCCAGCCCTCCATCGAGTGCCTCGCTGAGCAGGCCAACGCCGAGCGCCGCGGCAACGAGCGGCTGCAAGAAGAGGACGCCAGCAGAGAGTCGCGGCGGTGCCGCCGCATAGCCGCGGTACCAGCAGCTCCAGCCGATCGAGGTGGCCCCAACGCCGAGATAGAGCACGGCGAGCAGTGTGCTTGGCGTCGTGGCCGCCGCAAGGTCAATACCACCAACCGCGAGCTCCGCCACAACGAACGGAACCATCATCGGGATCGCTAAGCCCGCGCTCAGCGTCACGGCGTTGCGGGCGCCCACCGCGGCAACGATTGGTCGCCCGAGACTTGAGAAGAGCGCCCATGCTGCACCACCACCAATCAGCATCGCGATGCCGAGCAGCCGGCTGGCACTCGCATCGGCGACAAGGTCGTCGCCACCGCTGCTGCGCAACGCCAGCGCAGCGACGCCAATCGCCGCAAGGGCAATGCCGAGCCACGCCTGTCGCGGCACGCGAATCCCTTCCAGGAGGCGGCCAAAGATCAGAACGAAGACTGGGGTTGCCATCGTCACCACCGAGCCCTCAACTGCAGAGGTGAGGGCGGTACCAGCGAACTGCAAGAGGATTGACGCAGCAACAGCGACGCCGGCGCGCAACACCGCAGCTTTCGGTGCCTTCGCCCATCCGAGTGTCTCGCCACGCAGGAGCGCAAAAGTGGCAAGAGCCGCGACGCCGATCGCCAAGCGCAGAAGACTGAGGGTTGCCGGCGGAATCGCAGCGAAGGTCTCAGCAGAGACCACATACATGCCACCCCAGAGCGCGGCGGCGATCGCGAGGTCGGTGGTCGCGGCGCGGGTAGCGACTCGAGGTGCAACTCTGGTGGACATCTGCAGGAGTGTAGCCGTAGCACCACGAGGAAGGCGTAGAATGGTCGAATGAAAGAGCAACTGAACGAACGTCTTACGCGCACCCCGTTCCGCCCGAGCGCTGACGCCCGCGCCGACTATGAGACGGATGGCACGACCTTCTTGCAGTATCTCGCTCGCCGTGCCGCCAAGACGGTGATCCTGGAGCCACTGGAGCAACTCCTTGCCGTACGCCGGTCCAGCGGACCAATCCCCGCAGCGGCGCTCGTCTGCTTCGCCTATTACGCCGTCGCAGCGTCGACCAGCTACGGGCGCGGGTATCGACAGCCGAGCTTCTCAAGCGAGCGCGCTGCTACCGAAAAGGACCGAGAGACCTCATCAGTCATCACCGCGCGGTCGGTGGGCGCACGCGGCGATCTCGCCGCGGAGATCACGGCGGAGGTCGACGGTATTGGGCGCTTCGTCGGCAACGAGCGGATCCTTGGGACAACAGTTGGGTTGCGCGGGCTCGGCATGGCGGCTCCGTCGCGGTTCTCCTTTGAAACGACGCGGGGGCGTGGCGCCCCGCTCCTGGCCTGGCGCGGCGAGGCGCGGGGGACCATCACGACCGAGCTCGCCCCCTCGCTTCGGGGCACCACGGTTCGGGCGTACGGCAGCCTCGCCTTGAGCGACGACGCAGGGAGCACGGGTAAGGCGACGCTCAACCGTGAGGGGCTGGTCTCCATCACGGTCACCGACCGCAGCGGAGGGGTCTATACCCTCAACGCCCCCCTCAAATAGCCCCGCGGCATGGCACCATAGCGGCATGATTATTGCGAAGCGCCCCGCCCCGCTGGACCCGGCCGCCATTGCCGCCGTGCGCCGCTCGTTCGACGAGGCCGACATGTTCCCGCCACGCGTCTTCCACGACCAGGCAATCTTTGACTGGGAGTCGCAGGAGATCTTCCGCCATGAGTGGCGCTGCGTCGGCCGCGAAGAGGAGACGCCGAACGTTGGCTCCTACCGACTCTTGGAGTTCGCTGGCGAGCAGGTGATCATCTCGCGCGGCGAGGACAAGAAGCTGCACGCCTTCATCAATGCCTGCCGTCACCGCGGCGCAACCCTCATTGAGGGACCAACCGACGGGAAGCCCGACTGCGGCGAGGTGAAGAAGATCGTCTGCCCGTATCACGCCTGGGTCTACGGCCCTGACGGGAAGCTCCTGAAGGCGAAGCACACCGAAGACCTGAAGCGCTTTAACCCTGGCGACTACGACCTGGTGCCGCTCCGCTGCGAGACGTGGCAGGGCTTCGTCTTCCTGACGCTTGATAAAGAGGCCGAGCCACTCCTCACCTACCTTGATGACCTCGTTGGCGTGTTCGCGCGCTTTGACTTTGGGCCACTGCGACTCGCCCAGCGTGAGACGTACGACGTAGCGGCGAACTGGAAGATCCTCGTCGAGAACTACTCCGAGTGCTACCACTGCCCAGGCGTGCATCCGCAGCTGAATGCCCTCACCCCGTACGACCTCGGCGAAGACATTCCGGCGCGCGGCTGGTGGAAGGGCGGCTGGCAGCCGCTTGTTGGCGAGGCGCTGACCATGGGTCTTGACAAGGGATCGCACTCGCGCCCATGGCTCGAGGGAATGACCGAGACTGACGCGAAGCGCATCCAGTACTTCGCCGTCTGGCCAAACCTGCTCCTCTCGCTGCACCCCGACTACCTGATGGTGCACATGATTGAGCCACTCGGCCCAGGTCGATCGCGCGTCGTCTGCGACTGGTACCTGCATCCCGACACGCTGAAGCTCCCCGACTACGACTTCTCTGACGCGCACGGCTTCTGGGATATGACCAATCGACAGGACTGGCACGTGTGCGAACTGCAGCAGCGCGGCACCGCCTCAAGCATGTTGCCGCCAGGCCGCTACACCGAACTCGAAGCGAGCGTGCAGGCCTTCGACCTGATGGTCGCCGACCGCTACGCCGCCGACGGGAAGCGCACCTCGCGCGGCTGGGCCGCTGGCCTCGCCCCAGGCGACATGGAGGGGATCGACTTCAGCGATCGCCAAGCGGCACGCGCCGCCATCGCCGCAAAGCTCGCCGCCGCCGCGGAGTAACGGCGTGACAACGCCGCAGCACGACAAGCAGGCAGCCCGCTTCCCGGTTCCAACTGGTGAGGCACACACCCTCACCGCCGACGAGTACCTCTCACCTGAGGTCTACGAGCGCGAGCGTGCAGCGATCTTCAGTCGCACCTGGCAGATCGTGGCGCGCACCGCCGACCTCACCCGGCCAGGCGACTTTGTGCCGGTCAACATCCTCGACGAGCCGATCGTCTTGGTGCACGGCCTTGATGGCACGATCTCCGGATTCCACAACGTCTGCCGCCACCGCGCCGGCCAGGTGGCGCTGAGCAAGGGGAATCGCAAGAGCCTGCAGTGCCGCTATCACGGGTGGACGTATGGGCTCGACGGTGCCCTGAAGACCTGCCCAGAGATGGACCAAACCGAGGGGTTCCGCAAAGAGGACTTCGGCCTCATCCCCGTGCGCACCGCCGTCTTCGGACCATTCATCTTCGCCAACCTCAGCCCTGATGCACCACCACTCGAAGAGGTGCTTGGCGCAATCCCAAGCGAGATTGCCGCCGCCGGATTCCCGATGGACGAGATGCAACTCGTGGAGCGCCGCGACTACATCGTGGAGTGCAACTGGAAGGTGTACGTCGACAACTACCTCGAGGGGTATCACATCCCGATCGCACACCCAGACCTCTTTAAGGAGCTCGACTACGACGCCTACAAGGTTGAGCCGTACCGCTTCTACTCCAAGTCGCTTGCGCCGATTCGCGACCTGAAGGAGGGCGAGGTACATGGCGTTGATCGCCGCTTCATTCGTAGCGGCGAGGGCGAAGATGACGCCCTCTACTACTGGTGCTTCCCCAACATGATGTTGAACCTCTACCCCGACAACCTCTCGCTCAACCTCGTCATCCCGCTTGGGCCGAACCGCACCCTGACGATCTTTGAGTGGTACTTCGCCTCGCCGGGCACCGGCCCAGGCTGGGAGTCAATGCAGCAGGGGATCGCCTTCAGTGACCAGATCCAGCAGGAAGACATCGTGATCTGCGAACAAGTCCAGCGCGGTCTCAAGTCGAGTGCTTACACCTCGGGTCGCTTCTCAGCGCTCCGCGAGAATGGGGTGCATCACTTCCAGTCGCTCGTCCGCGAGTTCCTCGCCTCCGAGACGACGCCGCGCTGAGCGGCAATCGGGGCTAGGCGAGCCCCATCTCTCCCATTGGGCTCGATGGCCCTTCGCTGCGATCGTGCAGCTTGAATCGTCGGTCGGGCAGCTGCATCGGATCCTTGTTCAACGCCGCGCGCGCCATCACTTCGCCCACCATGGGGCCCTGCTTGTAGCCGTGGCCTGAGCCGCCGCCCGCGAGCCAGATCGCAGGATTCTCGGGGTGCTGATCGAGCACATAGTGGCCGCTCTTGGTGCGCTCGTGCTGGCAGGCGCGCGTCTCCTTGATCGGTGCGCTCTTCAGTGCAGGGAAGCGCACCGCACACTCACGCGCTCGCGCGATCGATGTCGGATGCGCCTCGTCGGGCCATTCACTCGGATCGAAGTTCCCCGCGTCAAACTCTGGGCCAACCTTTACGCCGTGACCCTGGTCGTTGGGAATCCCCCAGACGGCAAGCCCTTCGTCGATCCAGGTTGGGATCTCGCCGACACCCATGTTCGGCGCGTCAAAGTAGATCGCGTCGCGGCGCACCGGGATGATCGACGCCTCGGCGTCTGCTCCAACCAACTGCGGAAAGAGTTCAGGGAGCCACGGACCCGCCGCCCAAACCGTTGCGCCAGCGGTGATTGGCGCGCCGCTCGCGTCGAGCGCGCTGCCGTCGGCTGCAGGTGTTGCGCGACCGCGCACGATCACGCCGCCCTCACGTTCAAACATGCGCGCCGCCGCGCGAACGCCGTTTCCCGCGCGCAAGAATCCGGCAGTCGGTTCGTAGAGCACAGATGTCAGGCCTTCAGTGCCGAGCGTCGGCCAACGGTGTAGCGCCTCCTCTGGGGTGATGCGTTCGCACGGCACCCCCGCCTCGCGCATGCGCTGCTCCGAGTGCCCCTCCCAGATGCCGTCACCCGAAACGAACCAGGCAACACCGCTCTCCACAAAGATCTGCTCGCCAGCCTGCTCACCGAGCTCCTTCCAGGCAACCAGAGTGCGCTGCGTCCAGCCCATCAGCAGCGCATCCTCTCCATGGGAGTGTCGAATGATGCGGCTGTAATCGCCGGAGGTGGTTTTGGGACCACCAGGTTCACGCTCTTCGATCAGCTGAACGGTGGCACCGAGTCGTCGCGCGTGCAGTGCGGTCCATGTGCCCCAGACACCGCCGCCAACCACCAGCAGGTCGGGTGCGCCGCCCGCCATGGTTACTTCTTGGAGCCGAGGGTGCGGAAGCGCGAGAGGAACTCTTTGGTGCGTGGATCCTTCGGCGCGTCAATCACCTGCTCTGGTGGTCCAACCTCGGCGAACTCGCCCTTATCCATGTAGTAGACGCGGTCGGCCGCCTCATGCGCAAAGTCCATCTCGTGGGTGACCACGATCATCGTTCGGCCTTCGTGCGCCAGGTCCGCCATGACCTTGAGTACCTCGCCGACCAACGTTGGGTCAAGCGCCGAAGTTGGCTCGTCGAACAAGAGGACCTTCGGCTGCATGGTGAGTGCGCGCGCAATGGCGACGCGCTGACGCTGGCCGCCGGAGAGTCGCGATGGGTACTCGTCGCGCTTCTCGAGCAGGCCGACCTTGGCGAGGTACTTCTCGGCAATCGCCTCCGCTTCTTTGCGCGCCATCCCCTTCACGTGAATCGGCGCCTCGACGCAGTTCTCGATCACGCTCAGATGTGGGAAGAGGTTGAACTCCTGGAAGACCATGCCGGCACGCATGCGCACCTCGCGGATTCGATCTTGACGCTCGCTCCCCTCTTTGTGGAAGGGGTCCGCACCAACAATGACGCCATCGATCTCCACGCTGCCGTCCGTTGGATCCTCGAGGAAGTTCAAGCTGCGCAGGAAGGTGCTCTTCCCTGAGCCTGAACGCCCCAGGATGCAGACGGTCTCGCCTGGCCAAACCGTGATCGATGCCCCGCGGAGCACGTGGTTCTCGCCGAACCACTTCGTCACGTTCGTTGCCTTCAGCACTGGCTCGGCACCTGGCTTTACCAGCACCCCTGGCTTCTCGGCTGGGTGGATCGCATGCACTGCGGGGGTCGTTGAGAGCTGCTTCATGTCGCTCATCCCTTCACCGCCTTATTTCGGTCTCCCGCAGCGAGGCGGGACTCAATGCGATTCTGCACCGCAGTAAAGATGATGGTCAGCGTCCAGTAGATCATCGCGGCGATGATGAAGGTCTGCAGCGTCTTGAACTCCTTCTGGCCGATGTTTCGTGCACGCCAGACGATCTCGTGCAGGGCGACCGTCGAGGCGAGAGCGGAGTCCTTCAACATGGCGACGAAGTCGTTGCCGATGGCCGGAACGATGATCCGGAACGCCTGTGGGGCGATGATTCGGCGGAAGGCGGTCCCACCAGACATGCCGAGCGCAGAGGCGGCTTCGCGTTGCCCAAGCGGAACCGCCTGGATGCCGGCGCGGAAGATCTCAGTCATATAGGCGCCGTAGTTCATGCCAAGGGCGCCAATCGCACAGAAGATTGGATCAAGGATGATGCCAACCTGCGGCAGGGCCAGGTACCAAACCAGCAGCTGCAAGATGAGCGGCGTACCGCGGAAGAAGCTGACGTAGAACGAGGCGATCGCGTTGACGACGGCATTGCTTGAGAGGCGACCAAGTGCGCCGAGCGCAGCAAGGAGCGTTGCCAGAACGATTGATGCGGAGGAGACGGCGAGGGTGATCCAGATACCTTCAAGGATGAATGGGGTGGCACGTGTAAGGAAGTCGACTTCTACGTTGAGGGACAGAAAGACGAAAGCGGCGAGCAGACCGAGGAGTGCAGCCCAGCCGAGGCGAAAGCGAAGCTGCCAGCGCGCGGCACGGCGTGCCTCGTCTTTGGCAACCGCTTTGGCTAACAGCTCAGCATCAGTGTGCACGACACCCCCTCTGGTTATGGAGAGGGGAGCTGCGGTTTGACCCGCAGCTCCCCTGCCCAAAAGTTCGCTACCGAAACGTTACGGCTTCGTAACGTCGCGATCCAGATGCTTCATCGAGAAGCCCGACAGCGTGCCATCGGCATGCATCTCGGCAATGATCTTGTTGATCGCAACGATTGCCGATGCGGTGTCTGGGCCCGACTTGTCGAGCGCAAACGAGATTCGTCCGGCGAAGTTTGCCTCTTCGGAGAGGAACTTCAGCTTCCCATCGGAATTCGCGATTGCGTTCTCGATGAACTCACGGCTCTGTGCCATGGCATCCCAGTCATCGGTGCGACCCGCGAGGTACGCCTCGATGCAGTTGTAGTCGGTTGGATAGGTCTTGAGAACGGCACCCGCTGGCGCCTGATTGAACACATCGACCACAGTGCTGGTGGCGAATCCGCCCTCAATCCAGGTGGCGTGTGTGGTGCTCTCACCGGCGCAGATCGTCTTGCCAGCCAGGTCAGCGACCGAAGTGATCGCCGAATCTGTTGGAACGATGAGGTATCCAGCCTCATAGAAGTATGGCTCGAGGAAGTCGACCACCATGGCGCGCTCCTCCGTCTGGGTCATGGAGCCGATGGAGATATCCCATCGGCCGCCCCAGTTTCCGGCGGTGATTGCGGCCCAGTCAGGCGTTACCCACTCAACGGTGACGCCGAGGCGCTTGGCCGTCTCACGAGCCGTGTCTGAGTCGAATCCAACATATTCCCCTGATGCATTCAGCTCGGAATATGGTGGATAGGCTGGGTCGGTTGCGATCTTGATCACGCCAGCGGCGCAGACCTTCCCGAGCAGCGTGGTGGCTGGCTCGCCCGCGGCGATCGCCTGCTCACAAACAGTGCCTGTTGCGGCACTGGCGCTTGGGCTCGCGGTTGAGCCACCACAGGCTCCGACCACGATTGCGGCACCCGCTAGGAGCGCCAGGAGTGTCGACTTGATCTTCATCTCGTCACTACCTCACATATTCCGGCGGGGCAGGCCCAGCGGGCCACCTCAGCGCCTTGGGGGCGATGATCCCACTCTGGCCAGCCTGCTGCCAAGGGGTTGCGCGGGCTGCGCAGGCCGTAGGATGCCCCTATGAGCAACCGCGCCGCTCCCGGCCAGGTCCAAACCGTCCTCGGCCCCGTAGCGCCTGGCGACCTCGGATTCACCCTC
>Ga0209087_1000770_pt1 | contig 19721 bp, 40 predicted proteins | sample S_130805_EF_Meta_FD_187321 | JGI IMG/M metagenome (GOLD analysis project Ga0209087, IMG submission 187321) | Freshwater microbial communities from Lake Simoncouche, Canada to study carbon cycling - S_130805_EF_MetaG (SPAdes) (version 2) | ecosystem: Environmental > Aquatic > Freshwater > Lake ... | reverse complement strand
AAATGAGCGAGCAGTATTACTTGCGGGACACGACCATCCATCCCGCTTCTGGTTTTGTTTACAAGGACGCCGACACCAAGCAAATAATAACAGCGGGTAGTTTCACCGATCTCATCAGCTCCGTTGTTCATCACCGCAAAGCTAACGGACTAGAAGTTGACGCCAAGATTGTCGACGCCATCCACGCTTACATCTGCCAAGCGAATAGCAACGGGCCTTGTGCGACGGGGACTCGGGGACTCGGTGACTTAGTTCATACGATTGCCCAACCGATTGCGTGGGCAATCGATAAGGCTTTAGGTACGAATGTCCAAGGGTGCTGGTCTTGTGCTGGTCGCCGACACGCTCTGAATCAAGCTCTCCCATTCAATAAATAAATTTGATAGTTGGTCACTAGCCAACTATCTTTTCTATATGGATATTGAAGGCGTGAGCAAGCCGATCAAATACGCTTCGTGGTTCAAGAAAGAAGCTTCGAAACTTTCGAAACTCCGTAGGGATATCGAAGGCTTAAAGGTTGAGCACCAGGCTGTCCTTCAAGATATCGAAGATGGTAAGGAGTACGCCGAAGATCTTGAGAAAAGCATAGCCTACCTAGACAAAGAGCTGATTGGGTCGAGGCGGGAGCTAGCAAAAAGATACGCAACCTACGATGCTAACTTCCGCCACGACGCCATGCTAGACCCTAGCCTTTTGGACTAGGGTACTTGAATACTTGCTTCTTCCCCGGCTTGGGAGAAGTTTTCTTTCTCCCCCAGTTAATGGCTTGGTAGTTCCTGTGGAACCGAGCCGACATATTCCGAGGAGAGTCGCCTTTACCATTTTGCATACCTTCAAATGTAACATCGCCTTTTTGTCTGAGCGAGTCATAAGTTATGTCACTCATGTTGTTTCCTCCTTGGGTTAAGGTTTTGTTTCATATTCGAATATGTCCTCCTTTATAAGAGCCTTAAGTTCTTCCGACTGCGAGTCATAGATCTTTGGGCCGTCGATTGAGAACTTACTGTTCATGCTTCCGATACAAGCTTCGCACCTGTCCATGAAGGGGACTTGCACGTAGATCGATTCATTGAACAATGAGTTGGTGGATCCTTCAAACGTGGATAGTTGACCTAGGATTTCTCCAGAGGTAGACACCACGACTGGCCCGTCGAGTTGCCAATCGGCATTCTCTCTGACAGAACTCAGCAGAGAGTCCGTCGAGAAGTCTCCGGTACGTGTCCCCGACTCGTTGCTTATGGAATCAATTAATGATTCGTTAGCGTTTAGGATACCCAAGTATCCCTCTCCTTCCTCTGCGTAGGCCGAAGCCCAAGCAAGAGAACCCAGTATTAATATGATGGCTCGGTTAATTCCCATGATGTATTCCCCCCTAGTGTTTCCTCAAAGTCTTGGAACTCCGATAGAGCTTTACCAAGAACTTCAAGGGCTTCGTTGAAATTATTATCCGGACGTTCTTCGTCAAGGATAATACCCTCTGGGTCGTTCAAGACAGCACAACTTATGCCACTCTCACGTTCCAGTTCTTGCAGGGCGGGGATGAGTTGCTTCTCAGTAAACTTCTCAGCCCCCGCGATTGCTTGTTGCTTGGCTACGGTAATTGCAACCAAGGCAACTTCAATGGCCTCGGATGTTGTCATGCCTTAGCCTCTCGCACGATTGCTTCGTGAACCTCGCTGGCTAGCGGGGCTTGCAAAGCTTCCATCAGCGCAGTTGGAGCGTCGTACTCCATACTCACGACTAGTCCGTCTCGAACCGTGCCTCGGTAAGGGACGATGAACGAATCGTCTGCGAAGACATACAGCAATTCACTACGCACTTCAGTTGGTTCTTTCATTTTATTTTTCCTTTTGTTTTCAATGCCTCGATCAAACGGTCCGCTTGAATTACAGCGAAGCGTTCATCGGGGTCGTTTGTTTTCGCATGCATCCCAGCGAATACTAGGGCAGCGATTAAGTCTCTTCGGGTTAGATCGTCATTCATGTTTGGCCTCCGGTTCCATCTCAGCCCATAGCGGGAACAGCTCACGCTGTTTACCTGCTGGCCAAGGATGGGCGACGACAATCCCGCTGACCTGCCGAGCTTCTTTGAAGACGTCTTCCGATTCCGTGTAGCCACGGATGTTATCGGCTTTCAGTCCAGGCATTAGCTCTGTCCAAGTCTCATCGATTGTTAAGTACAGACCGTCCGAACGTTTGATTGCATATGTCATAATACTATTCCTTTCTTACACACATTTAAGTATCTGTTGTGCTGCTTCGATATGATCAATCGCTTGATCAAATAAATCGCAAGGGCACGGGTCATCACCATTCTCTTGACCGCATGAGTTGGCGTCGCTTTCGCGTAGCTCCCGCAATTCGTCAGCCGTAGTTTCTAGCTTGGCGATAAATGCTTTGATTGGTTTCTTCATTTTTGCCTCTTCAGTTCTTCGTTTGTTTTACATTTGTCGTGGCTTAGACCAGCAATGTAACCCTTGGTCCAACCCAAGTCCTCGTTGACGCTGCAACTTCCCACTTCTTCCGCGGCTTCTCGCAACTGAGGAAGGTCTTTTGCATGTTTCGTAATGAGCATTCTTCTTTCTTTTATTGTCATAGTGTTATTCCCTTTTGTAGTTTTGCATTTCTTCCGTTAATTCAGCTTCACGAATCTCGTCAAGCTTACAGAGATCATCTTCGTCTAAAGGAGTTCCGTCAACAAAAGATGCTGACTTATGAATCCCTTGGTGGAAGTCAATCTCTATGGAATCGTGGTCGACTTCTTTCTTATTGATCACAATGTTCATAACGCTTCTCCTTTATTTTTGTTGCTGATTCAATCTCGTATTCGGATGTGTGTTCCGAGTACTCGAAATTACCAGCTTGGTCTAAAGCTTTTTCCGTTGCTTCTTTCAACGTGTTTGCTTTGACCCGAGCTATTCTTGAGGAGTAACCAACTCGAGTAACGTGAACTTCGTAGGTGTTCATAGTGTTGCTCCTGTCTTGTGTTCATATACCATTGTGTTGAGGAGACCAATCACCTTGGCCTCGAAGGTGTCGATGAATTCACCGCTCACCCTAGATGGTGGAGCTTTCAATGGGGCAATGCCCATCTCCATCCTTGTCTTGTTTCGCTCCTTGAACTTAGCACTAGCCAAGTCCAACGCCGATCGTTTGACCGCAGCTTTGTTGAGTAGGCTCATGCGTGAGCCAGTCTGGTTTTTGTGAAGCGTGGCGAACCAAGCCCATCCCAACCGAGGTTCTCTTTATTGACTGACGCAGCGATCATATAGATGTCGTGCATGAGACTGGTTGTGTCCTCGGTCTTCAACATCTCGCTTAAGCGAAGCTTGAAGTGCTTGGAATGACAGACCGTCAAGTCCATCATAAGGTCGGTTTGCCCCCGATCCACCAGCCTTGAATTGGGTATAAACTTGGCCTCCAGCTTGATTGCCCTTTGCGCAATCTTGCCGATGAGTCGGTAGTCTTCAGCGGAGGGTGTCTGTTTCGTTGCGGGTTTCAGTTTCTTTTTGTTCATTGTTGTTTCCTTTCTTTATGTTCTCTTACTTCACGGCTAATGCGTTCTAAAGCTGGCGCTGCATAGACGGCTTCGCCGCAGTTGTCGCATACCTGATGCCGCAAATCTTTAATGGTGATGCCTGCAATAAAGTCATCTTTTGTGACCCACTGGTAATTCCCAGCTCGGCAGTCAACACACAGCTCTCCTAGCGGTAGTGATTTTGTTTCCATGTTGTTTCCTTTCTTTGGTTTTTGCTCTGTGTTTAGCGGTTGCTTTATCGACTCTTAATACTGATTCCCATGGGAGAAGCGTGTGCCCGCACTTGTCACATTTACGTAACAAGAGATTGGGAATACGCTGGTTTACGATCTTGTAGACCTCTCTAACGTTTCGGTATCTGCCTTTGCACTTGGGAACGTTGTCTTCTAGGAAGTAGCGAGCGCACATCATGCTGTTATCCTTTCATGTTGTAAGACTCCCCATTGGGAAGCCATTGCTTTTGCTATACCGCTGAAGGTCTTCGCTCTGTTCTTCTGTCTGTCCTTGCCACCCTTGTTGAACCAGTTGCCAGGAACCTTGCTACTCTGCCTCTGCTTAACCACTCGTGTCGGGTCCAAGGGAGGCAGACCCCCCTTGAGCCATAGGCACGTCCGCTTTTGCACGGGATGCCCGAACTCGTAGGGTTGAATAACTTGGTCGTAACGTGGCAGGTTAAAGATTCTGGATGGCGTGGGGTTCTCGATGGCGATCATAGGAATGTCAGCATTCCATAGCGTCATAAAGAACGCACGTCCTTCCATGCCCAGCTTGAGTCTAGCCTTGTTCAGCTTGCCCTTTGGATACAGGAACCTAGCTCCTGCATTGGACAAGTAGGTACAAGGGGGATGGGCAATCATTAAGTCCCATCCGTTATCAAGCACATCTCTCACATCCCCTTGATAGTGGGGGCCAGGGACATCCGTGGGTATGATGTCACAGCTCATAGCCTCGTGGCCTCGAGCAATGAAAGCATCACGGACTGTACCGGAGTACTCGCATGCTACTAATACTTTCATGCTAGCGTCCAGCCGTGCCAATCAAGTTCGACCGAGGACTTCTCTGGATTAGAATCCTTGGCCACCCTCTTTAACCAACGCCTAGCTTTTGATTCCTGCCCTTCATGTTTTGCTATGTCTAAGTCAACAACAAGAATCTTAACTCCTTTGGGTAAGTTGTATCCGTATACGAATCCTTGTTCGACTGTTATGAGTAATGGTTTCTTCATGTGTTCTCCTTATGTAATGATCGCTCGGTTGTCTTGGATGACGATGCTACGGGCATCGCCCCAAACAACGGCACGAGGTTGTGCCTTGCGTTTGCGATCATGTGTTGCGACACGACAATCGAACCCTTGAATCGGAACGCATTGACCTTGGTAGTGGATAGTCCACCACACATCCTTGCGTCGCTGAGACAAGGGTTTGTTGAAGTGATAAAAGAATCTCATTGGATTAGTCCTTTCGGGTAATAGGTTTTAGCTTCGTCAATCGAATCGAAGTGACCAAGGAACTCTCGGTTCCCATAGCTTGTGATGTCTGTGCCTTGCTTTGCCTTGGAGTGATACTTGTAAACATCACAGCCTTTATACTCGAGCCGTTCGTATGCTGGCTCACCCGAAGAATCGGGTGGGCGAACATCCCATTGCGGTTCGATGGCTGTGTATGTTCTCTGTGCGAATACCTTGAAGTTTCTTTTCATGGTCTACCGTCCTGTCCTACCCAGCCCATGCCGGCGTAGTCATTCTGATCTTCGTGCTCGTCGCTGATAATATCAGAGTCACGATACGGAACACCTAACTCAAAAGTGTAGATGTTGAGATCGTCTTTTGAATACCAACCCTTTGCCAAGTCATACTGTTCGGTATGCTTTTGAAGGCCCGCTTTCAATGTCTTGAGAGCCTCTGTTGAAGTTAAACCGTAGGCTTCGAACTCAAAGTTTGATGACTCATACGTAGCTCGATAGATTGTTTTGATCATATGTCTCCTTATAATATCCCCCATTGGCTGGCCATAGCATCCGCTATTCCTTGCCAAGTCTTGCTTCTAATTTTCCAACGGTCAGGTGACGGGGGAGTTTTGTCCTGACCGAAGTTGTCACATTGATTCGACCAACGCTCGACGATCTTGCCACTCGGGGTCTTAACCTTACGACCTCGGACTCGATCGGTCGGGCGTAGCTTCGGGAGATTCTTTAGCCAGAGACAAGTCTTCTTGGCCGCGTCGTCTCCGTACTCGTATGGTTGAATGATCTGCTCGGGCTTGCGTATCCGCTTGGATATGCAACCGACTGGGTTCTCCAAGGCAATGCGTTGGATGGGCGCATCGAGTAGCTTCTTCACGAACTCCAAGGCTTCATCAGTCTTGGCGTCACGACCTTCGACCCTCTTGTTCCAATGCAATCCCGATACACATAGGTATGTGCAGGGCGGATGGGCGATCATCATATCCCACCCTTGGTTGATGATGTCGAACACATCACCTTGATAGTGCGGTCCTGGAACATCCGTGGGTAGCAAGTCGCAAGACATAGCTTCATGCCCCATCGAGATGAAGGCATCACGAACGGTTCCAGAATACTCGCAAGCGACAAGTACTTTCACGAGCTACACCACCCACCGATTAGCCAATTCTTTTGACCAGCCTCGTCGGTATAAGAGCTGGCTACTGGTGGTTCCCATTTGTGTTGGCTCTCCGCTACAAACTTATGCGCTTTGTCTTCGGTGGGGTACATTGTATCCTCCCATACTGGAGAACCTTTCAGCATCCCAATGCACCCCGAGTAAGATCTACCTCGATCGGAACGGGATTGTTCGCACATCCCCGTCCAAAGTTTGGCAATCTTTTCTTTGCCCAGTTTGTCGTCAAACAAACGGTAATTAAATTCAGCTCCCATATTTAGCTTCCTTTCTTATTCTTTTTGTTGTAGCCCGTCCAGCCTAATTTTCGTAGGGCTGACAAGGCTTTTGATGCATAGCTCCCCGCGGGTTGTACACCGTGGATGAGGAGACCGAACGACTTGCCAGACTTGTAAGCGTGGCTGTCATCGTGATCGATCTCTAGCCCCTTGGTCTTGGCTTCCTCGTGGCTGAACACAACCTCGGCAGACTTGAGATTGTGAGCGTCGATCAGCCAGTCGTGGATACCACCACGGCTAGCATTGAGGGCGAAGTTCTTGGGTATCTCACCCAGCTTACTCACCCACAGGTGAATGCTCTTGGTGTAGGCATAGAAGGTACGCAACGGATTCTTCCGTGCGACTTCCATCCAAGCATCGAAGTAGGACTCGTTGAAGAAGTCACCCGACACATGGACACGGATGAGGTTAGCCTTCTTGGGGAGGCTGGCCTCGATCAGTTGTGCCATCTGCTCGGTCGTCTTGCCCTTCAGCAAGTCGAAGTTGTACCAGCGTTGTTCACGGACATTCTTGTATTGGACTTCGTCCGACGCGGCGAAGCATCGGAACTTGGTTTCCAATCCATCTTGGATTCCGCTTCCGTGACGGCCAGCTCGAGACAAACAATCCTTTGCACCGGGGCAGGAGTAACCTGCTGGCAGACTGAAGGTGAAGATGTCATTGCCAAGCTTGGCATTGCCTCTGTTGAACTTAAGCATTGATGAGCCTTTCTTTCCATTGCTGGAATGTTGGGGGTGTGATGTTCTCTGCGATACCACGGATAACTTCCGCAACATACTGAGTCGTGCCTACATAGTTAGAGTAAGTCTCAAAGTCTAACGCACCAGTAGATACGGCTGATATCATTCTCCACTCGTTATCTCGGAATGAGATGTCGGTGTGGCACTTGCTTATCGAATCATAGTTACCAGCATAGGGGCACTTAACTCGCTGTGAGGTCTTATAAGTTAGACGGACAGACTTGGAATCGCGTTGCCATCTCAACTGGCGGATAGTTACCTGCTTGTCTGGGAACTCATCGGTCACGGTTGAGGATGGGAGTACTTGGTCTAATACAATGTGATTGTTGAGGAGCTTCGCCAACGCTCCAGATTTAATGGCGATGGGTAATAGTTTCATTGGTTATTCCTTTCAAGAATATGAACCCCGCCATAGGGATGAACCTATGACGGGGCTCGGGTTATGTTATCGGTTAGCGAGGTCGAACAAGATGTTGCGGATACCCTCGAGGGCTTCCTCGATCTTGTCGTTGTTAGTTACGGAGACGGAATCACCGTTACCGTATTCGTCTTCGTCGTTGTACAAGTTGCCATCGTTGGCCATGGTATTCCGAAGAGCACCATTGAACTCATCGACGACCTCGTACTGACAGGTGCGAAGCTTCTGGCATTCGCAATCTGTCGGGACGCTGACGACATCAGCGGGGTTGATCTTGACGATCACGATGCGTTTCTCCCCACCGCCGAAGGACTGAGCGTACTCCAACGAGCCAGCGTGGAAGCCATAAGAGCATCCGATGCCAGCGTCGTCGCATACCTTGCGTCGCTCCATCCGTAGGGTTGAGCCTACTCGGTTGGAGAACTTGCCCGTGTGGTGATCTGTGTAGTCACCACGCAAGGACTTGTATGCCAAGAAGCACCCGTCTGGGGTGATCGGCATATGCCCGTGGGCAAGGAATGTGTACAGCTCGGTGCGGGCACGACGACTGTCGTTCCGCTCCAAGTTCTCGAAGAACCGAAGCAACGGGTCGAGTGGCAATCCGTTGCGATGGCATTCGAGGATACGCTGAACAAGTACGCCGTGTACTTCTTCGCCGTTGTACTTCACAGAGTTCTCGGACACTTCGAACGCACCGCCAAGATACTTGGTCAATGCGATGCGAGGGTTGATCAGCTCGATGACTTCTGCTTCGGGAGCACCTGCCCGAATCGCATCCAAGACAGCGTTGAAGTTGCCGTGGGTTGCGGATAGAGTATACGACTGGCCGTTGGCGACCACCGTGATACTCTCATTAGTAATGATGTATGTCATTGTCTATCCTCTCTTTCTTTTATTTGTTTCTCTGAATGATCCCCAGATAGGAGATCAAAGTTTCTGTGGCTGAAGACTTATACTTCTTCGTCCATTGAGTATCGTTGTTCCAATGGCTACGGCTAAGCGTAGCCCAACGAACCATCGGCCAACCCCGCAGCAAGACATCGGAGTGATGCTTGACTGTGAGATCGTCGTCTGGTTTGTACGATTCGATTGTCTTCTTACTCATTAGCTCTTTCAGTCCATACCTTTCGGGTTGCTGGATGAGATGAGCTAGGCTGACGACTTGGCTGGAATACTTGGTGCCCAACAACTCGACCATCTTCTTGGCTGGATGTTGGTCTGGAAGATTGGATTGATGGATTGCCATATGCAACGCGCTTCCAGGTTTCCAATGGTCGTCATTCAAACAAGCGTAGCCGTCGAAGATGGCTCGCTCCTCACCGTTGCACAGGTTGAACTCGAGCCGACGCCAGACCAGTTCGCCCAAGGCTTGGTTGTCCTTGAACATACGGGTCATAGCATTCTGCAACGAGGTGTCGAACCAAGAGCCATCGTCGGGTAGCTCCTCGCCTTTCTTCTTGGCTAGGATTCTACCCTTGAATAGCTTGGCTAGAGTCAACTCCTGTACCAACTTCTTAAGCTGGCGGTTATCTAGGACAGGAGTTGTCGGCTCGAACTTCTCAATCTCAATCCACCAATCATCATCGGTGTACTCCCCATCGACTAGCTTCCAATGATCGGACGATTTGCTTGCGTGTCCAGTCATATCCATATCCAACTCGAATGTCTTGCCTTTGGTGTGCTTGGCATTCTTGTCGTAGGACTGACCGCCACCGACCGTATTGGAAGGAGGCTCGGGCAATGTGTTGTAGTCCACATACTTGATCTTGGCTAGCTCCTTGTGAGTCTTGCACAGATCATCCCAATCCTTCTTGCAGGTGATCACATAGACGGTTGCGTTCTCCTTGATGTGGCCGTTGGCATACGCAAACTTGAGTCTGCCAGTACGGAAGTGCTTCTTGTCGGGGACAAGATATACTTCGACATATCGGTTGACCATAATGGAGTGAGGAGATTCCTGGCGGAGTCTGTTCTTACCCCAGTTACGCCAACCACATAGCGTCACGGACAAGTCGGGGTGTACAACCTTCGACCCATCCCTCGTGACCATCGGCAGTTCGACGATGCCGTCTACCTTCTGACCTTTCCATAGCACCTTGTTCTTGATCTTCTTGAGCAGGCTCTCCATCCGACTATCGTGATGGTAGCTCCGACTCTTGAAGATGTTGGCCTCGATGCAAGCATCCCACCAAGTCGGTGCGGACTGAATGCGTTGCTCAACGACCCGTGCCAAGCTATCGATCACCTTCTTGACCTCGGCAGTCAATCGCTTGACGGTCATTGGCGTGTACATCAGAGCCTCACGACTTGGTGCAACTTGCAATCCTCCAACCTCGATGTCGAAGGTGATGCCCAGATTAGTGGCTACTGCCAGATCATCGGGCAACTTGAAGGAGTTGTAGTTGATCGGATATCTGACATCGCCCATCACAACATAGGAGTGTGTGTCCTCGTTGGGGTCTGTTATCTGCCAGTTATCTTCCTTGAGTACTACATTCTGCGGTACTAGGTTGATGTCCCGATACTCGTCGGCTGTTGCATTGCTCACCGTGGGTTTAACACGGAAGACATTGAACACCTCGACTGCGGTACTTCTGAACCGCTCCACATCGTTGGCCTTGACGGGTAGCTTGACCTCGACGCCATTGGGTTCGTCCGTCTCGGACTCTTCCAAGGTATCGAAGGACGGCACACCGAACTCGTCCTTGAAGCATACCAGTACCCACTTCTTACCACCCTTGATGCAGGTGATAGTCCATTGGTCGGTGTACGCGGCGGGAGCTTTGCACCCCAGCCCGAAGCCACCAGTATACTCATTGCTGGTGGATTTGTATTCACCCGACGAGCCATAGCTTGCCATCAGCTTGCCGAACTCGTCGATGTCTAAGCCTAGTCCCTCATCCTTGATAATGAAGGTCGGCCCAGAAGTGCTTGGAAATGTCACCTTGATTGGCGACTTGTTTCCGCTTGCCTTGTGGGACTCGTTGGCGTTCACGGACAGCTCTCTTATAACCGCCTTGATTGGGTCTGCATACAGACCCGACAAGATGCCCATTATGTGGGCTCGGTTTGCCAGATTGACTGTGAACTGTGCCCTCTTGCCCAGAGTCTTGGCCACAGGGTTGAATCTTGACTGCGTTGTGATCATTTATTTTCTCCTTTTTTGTTAGGGTGACAGACCAAACTGTATGGTCGTCGTAGAAGGCTGTGTCTAATGCTTCTTGTAAGTTGTGGTAGAAAAGCCGACCGACTAGCACATTGTCTTTGTCGAACAATGCGTAGCAGTCCCAGTCCTTAATACCAGCGTGTACCTTTATTCCCTCGCTCATCCGAGTGTTGGGAGTAGGCTGGATAAGAACTTGGGGAAGGACTTCTCCACCTTACAGTTGCTCACCAAGGACTCTGCATCGTGGATACCACGAGCCTTGAGTTCCCCGATCAGCTTGGTCACGGAGATGTCAGACCTCGAGCCCTGGCTGGCCGTGATCTGCCACTTGAGTCCCTGGAAGTGTGTCACTCCCCGACTCTCAAGTGCTGTCTTGAACACGGGGATGATGCTCTCTCGGAGCTTCTCCGCATTCAGTTTGGTTAGGTTGTACTCGCCGAACAAGTCCACTTGTTCTGCTGTGTATATGAGTTTGCTCATTATGTTCCTCCTTTTATTGGTTTGTGTACCCCACCTATCGGCGGGGAAATCTATGCGTCTTCGTCTTCTTTTGGGGCGTAGTCACCAGTCTGATTCTCTCTGTCTTCCCGATCTAACTGCCTCGCCCGAATCTCGTCCCACTTACATTGTTCACGGATGTCATCTTCATACTCTTTGTCTGGGTCTACGCTCATAGGTCAAACTCCATCTGCTGAGCTACTGGTTCGATCTGATAGCCATATGCCCAGCTTCCAGACGCTAGGTCGAACACGCAAGCACCCTTCTCGGCCACGGGTATGGATTCCACGGGGTCTCCATACTTGCCGCCGTCGGGACACTTGTCGATGTTCACTACCTTGGTCTGCTTCCAGCCATCAGTTCCAAACGAACCCCGCCACCAGACGAGGTCACCTTTTCGGATTGTCATTGGCGTTGTCTTCATTTTTCTCCTCCTTTTGGTATTCGACCAGCACGGAGTATAGAATCTCCTGCCAGTCGTCGATTGCTTTATCTATCTTGGATTTTGGGTGCTTCACCGCTTGCCCTTCTTCTTAGGCACAGTCACGATGCGTTGTTCAATTCCAGCGTCAGTAAAGTCGGTGCTCCCGACCGTGTTCCCATTGATATCCTTGAGCGTCACGCACACAAACTCTTTGTGCATATCGTTGACGAGCCCTTGGAATATCCTTGCTAACTCTGGCCAAGGTGTGGGCTGGAAAGCATCGCCTCCCACCTTCACCTCAACTTTGAATACTGCTTCACTCATAGATCAACTCCTCCTTTCTTTAATAGCCAAACTGCTCCGAAGCTAAGTAGGATGCACGGCACGACCCATTGACCGATCTTCCACAGCACGAGGCCGAGGAATACTATATTGTCAAAGGTCATTTACGCCTACCTACTTGGATGTTGGAGTTGCGATTCTCGAACCGAGTCCGATGATACCGCTTCTCCAAAACTGCTTCGATTATGGATTCGCTGGCACGATGAAATCGCTTGGATTTCCGTGCCACATCTCCAGTTCCTCGGATGCATCGCACATCCACGAGGTCTCGTCTGCCCGTTATCTTGTCCCACTCTTGGGGACGTTCGATTGGATTCAATATGATGTCGTCTTGCATATACCTCCCATTTCTTCATAGGTCTCGCCTGCCAGAGCCAAGAAGTCATCCGACTTCTTTCTTGTTAGCTTGCAAGCCAGACCCAGAGCTTGTTGAGTAGCATCTGACTCGTCCTTGGCGTGGATACACACGGCCATACGACCGAACGGATTCTCCCACGCCCAGACGAATACTCTGTATTCCTTTTGCATATAGGCTTTCTATACAGCCCGCCCGCCTGCGAAAAGAACATTCCGCAGGACAGACTGCTGGCCTTTGCGATTGGTAATCTTCTTGTGTCTCTCGAAGTCCTCGGGATTCCGAAAGATTTGGATTGTCCCGCCCGTCTTATGATCGAAGACCAGCGACCCCCGATAGCGTGGGATATCCGCACCACGGGGGACGCCGATTACTTTCCGACCGATTGGGAACGGGGGGATTCTACTTATGAACCTGGAGTCCACACGGGGAAGAGCTTGTCTAGCTCTGCTTGTGTCGGCATCTCATACCGAATCTTCACTCCGAAGTCCGAGGCTTTCGCATTCACCATCCGCAGATCAGCGTTGAACTCCCGCTGGGCTTGCTCGATGGCGAACTTGGGGTTGCGGTTGGCAGAACCTACATAGCCAGACTTGTTGAGTCGGGCAGAGTATGTTCCATTGGAATTGCATATGATAGTATGCTCTTTCATTGTCACCTCTTTCTTTTTAGTTTGTTGTATGTTATCCCATCATCATCCGATGAAGGGTGGATAGCCCTAGGGTGTAGGACTATGCACCGTTCACCGATCATAGCGGATTATGGAGACATCATCCCGATCTTCGCTCCATCCCTTCTCACGAAGGAATGATTCAGCCCGCTCGAGATTCTCGAATCTCCCTACGATGTATCCGTTGCGAATCACGAACCATTTGCGTTTGTGCATTGTGTTCTCCTTTCATCTTGTTATATTCACCTTGTGCCTAGGAAGTTAGACATCGACTGGAAAGCTATTGAAGGACTCTATGCACTTGGGATGAAACCAGAGGTGATAGCGTCCACCTATCAAGTCAATATAAACACCTTAAAATCAAAGATTCTACGGGGTAAATGGCAGGTGCAACGGGGTGCACTCGAGAAGCGTTCCAATGAAGTGGTGGAAGCTCAAAGGGTGCAAACACTAGCAAATGCGGGCACCGCCTATCAACAAAGGCTGATAAAGCACATCGAAGCTGGGATGGGCGTTCTCGACGAGAATCTGCCCACCACCCGCCCCGAAGTCTCCCAGCACTTCGATGCGTTGGGTAAAGTGGACAAGATTGCCGTTCGAGCCTACGGATTAGAGTCCTCGGTGAACGGTGGACATTCCACAACCCTCAATCTTAACCTTTTGAAGGTGGATGGACAACTTGACCCCATTCACCTAAAACCTTGCACCGCAGAGACTTCCACCGAAAAGCCACAAGTCATTGATATTCAGTCAGTTGCTACTTGAGTTGACACAATGACTATTGTGCGACTTTTGGAAAGCTAGGTATTCTGCGGTGGTTCCCCGAAATGTTATCACGGATTTAATCCGCTTGGGTTTCGGGTTGCGATAACCTACCGCCAATCCTTGGATGATGGAGCGTAGGTTATTGCCCTTCCATCGTCCGCTTCGATTGAGTATGGTCATATGACCTACTTTCCCCGCCTGTTAGCGGTGGCGAGGCAGGTGATGAGCCTGCCCCGCTGACCGATAACCCTTGTGGGATTAGCTGGCGATGTCGACTGCCTTGCTATTGTGCTTGGCCAATAGCTTGGCGATCTCCGCCTGGAGTTCCGCAGGAGCGGACTCAACTTGCTTGGCAAGTTTCGCCTCCTTGCGAACCTTCTCTTTAGGAATCGACTTCTTCACGAACGATACCGACATCCGCCGAACTCCATCACTATCAGAGTTCACGGACACCTTATCGAATACTAAACCCCGATTCTGCATTTCGGTAATAGCACGGCTGGCGTTGTTATTAACCTCGTTGCAGTGTTCGGAATGTTTCAACACCCTTTCGGCGTGGGTTGAATTGGTGTCATCCAATCCTTCCCCCTCGCAGAACGCTTTGAACTTTAACGCTCCCCCATAAGTTCTCGTTTCAGAGTTCTTATAGGTGCGGGTTGCGATTGCCCTGTCGGGGTTGATTATTGCTAATGTACTCATTTTATGTGTCTCCTTTTATTGGGTTGATTCTACCCTCCCTATCGGGAGAATAGATGGCAACCCACCTTGGGAAGCCCCTATCTTCTATTGAAGGGAAGGAGCTATCAAAGTGGGAATGCCGATTCCTTTGTTCCGCTACTGGTTTTTGCTATTGGAAGTTGTACCCTCGCCCTGACTTCATCGAATAGCTTGTAGCTTCTTTACTTGTTCCACTCGCCCGAAACGCTTTCCCAAACTAGAGAGTATCCCTTGCTTCTATTGAGGTTCATCATCAGAAGTTGCTCGCCGTTCGGTTGTAATCCCTATCAAATACCTCGAAATGTTGGGCACTTCGAGTATTTGAGAGCCTTGCTTCTCGTCCCCTTGGAAGTTTCGCAAGTTTCCCTAGCTTGACCTAGGTGGCTTTCGCCACTCGATTCTCTATGCGGTGGTGCGTAGTTTGGAGGGACATCCTCAAGTCCTAAAGAGGTGATAGTCCTTATTGGCTACGCTTTTCGGCAGGAATCAGCTAGGGGAGTGTTGCCCTACTTCGCCACCTCGTCTCTCTCGTTCGGCCCGCCCCAAGGATTAGAACTCTTGGAGTATGTGATTTATTCAGCTAGGGCAAACCCCATCGGTTTAGACTCCCGACAAAGTTCCCCTAGGTTGCCTAGGTGCTCATTCCTTCATAAGATGTAATTAGAACTGAAAGATTATGTACGATTCATTGGGAAAGATTCTTCCCCTAGTGTTCCAGGAAATGTGTTGATTATTAAGGATTTACAAGGATAGTTAAGTGTAAGCCGTTGAATGACAAGGTGTTAGGGGGACTCCCTATCCCTACCCCCCCGCTGGCGACCGGGCGCTACGATATATGCATGTGAAAAATTTAATTTATTTTTTATCCCCTTTGGGCTAAAAACCCACCCTATTACACCCAAAACCGTAAAAACAAGCTCCAGGGTGGATTATCTTGATCCACCCTAATATAATCAACCCACCCCCTAAGTCGTTGATTCTCTACTGTAGTGGTGTATATGGTGTATTATATTTCTAATATATAGTAGTGGATAGGAATATAATATATTGTGGCCAGCCCCATTTGTTATATAGGTAGCTCTTCAAAAACAACCCACCTAACCCACCATATACACCACGTCTCAAGTAAATCAACGACTTACGTCAAAAACCCTAATCCACCCTCTTTTTCTTAATCCACCCCCCACCCCCCAAAACCCACAATCTAACCCCTTTTACCCAGTTTCCTAGCCTTTCGTCTGACCGACCTACGGACTTCCTTTGGGGGTGGGTACTTCCAGATCCTACCTGCTACATCCAACTTGAGCGACTCCTCCATGCAGAACTGATAGAACTTCCATGACCAAGGATCCCATCCGAACCATGGGGTCTTGGAGGTTAGGTCTCCCATGTAGTAGTATAGATACGAGACCAAGAACTGGAATCTGTCGATCATACTCGCCTAGCCAGAATGTTCTCTCTGGACTTATGGACTTGCTCAAAGCCCTGCAGCCGGAGTTCCCCAATCGTCGCGTCGTAGCTCCGCTCTTGATTGTATTCGATACAGATGAGACGTGTAGAATCTAAAGTCCCACGCATAGCCTTGAGGATCGGTAGGTCGAAGCCTTCGGTGTCTATGCTGACGAAGTCGTAGGCCTCGGTTAGGTCTTTGGGGCTGATGGCGTTCACCTTGAACGACGTTGCGAATGCTTGATCCGGGAATAGTTCCTTTGCGTTACTGGCTATCGATGAGCCAAACTGGTAACCGCCGGCGTCGTAGAAGAAGTCGGTCAGGCCCGATTTGTCTGACATAGCTGCGTTGATAAGTGTGAACCGCTTGTCGTTCCCGTAACGTTTTAGGAGTTCCAAGAACAAACATGGGTTTGGTTCGACCAACGTCCCCCACCACCCAGAAAGCGCTAACGCTCTAGTGTTACTCAACATCTGTCCATCGTGAGCCCCGATATCCAGAAACCTACCACTCGGCAAATCGGCCAGCTCCCGTAGGATGACCGGTTGTTCGTCGGTTTGGGTGAAGTGTTCCATTGACCTGAACATAACCGAGGGGTAAATCCGTGTCTATGATTTTCCCAGCCTTCCTGATTCTACTGGGGTGCTGGGTTATTGCCCTGCTGCTGACGAGACGTTAATTTGCTTCTAGCTAGGTTAGCGCAGTTTTGGTTGTTGTGATCTCCCCCTCCATACGATAACCCAAACACTTCCTTTACCCCTTGGCAGATCCAGTCCTCGCATGGGAGGTGGGCTATGTTTAGATTGGCACGACATTGTTCTCTGAATCCCATATCGATCTTGGCGAACTCTAAGTGTTCTAGGAGAAGGTTGGCCCAGTCGAAGAATACCGTACTTGTCGGGTGATTCATCGTCAGGGTTTGTTGTTCGGTCCTCCATAAAGGCTCGATAGCCTTCGACAACCACAGGTTCTCCGGAACGTTTTCCTTGATCTCCTTAGACTTCATCTTTTCAAAGTTGTGGTTCCACCTTCGGGTAAACCCAACATCCGCCCCGTAGACTGCATAATCCACGGCCTGATCTATTCCGTTCTTGTCTGCGTAGTCGTAGACGCCTTGCCAGTCCTCTTCGGTCCCAAGACTCAGATAGTAGCCCGAGTTGTACATAACCGACATGGGCGTAAGGATTGTTCCAGGCTTTACGGGCTTTGTTTCATCCCCCGGCTTTCTACCCATGTGCTGGTGATACAATATATAATCTGCCCATCCTAGGGCATCGAGTTCTTCCTCTCGGCTTGTAAGTCCTAAGTCCAACATGTAAGTCAGTATGATTCGTGTCTGGAACTTGCTAGCGTCCTTGGATTGCTTGAAGAATTGCGCTAGAGCCTCGCCGTGGCAGTTGGAGTGGAACAGAATCTTCACTCATCCGATATAAACGAAACCGCCGAGGAATGGAACCCCGACGGTCCGGCCAGCTAGTCCTCGTCCCGAGCTAGACTGATCTTCCAGACCGTGGTACCACGCACGATCTTTCTTTTCAGTCTCTCATCTGTGGACGAGAGGTTTGCCAACATTCTTCCCAAGGCTCTTGCGCCGTGGATAAACATTTTGATTGAGTCCCGCAGACTGGCGTCGTTCTGGAACGACAGGAGCAGTTCCGTTGCCGTGCCCGACCATTCGGTTTCTTCCGGATGATCCTTCGCATACTGGCGCAGGTACAGGTCTAGGAATTCCCAGAACTCGTGCGAGCCCGAAGACGACCTGGATTCCTGGAGCAAGATTGGATGGTGGTAGGATTTAACCCCGTACCGTTCCGATCCCTTGGTCTCCGCCGGCGGGTTCCAACTAACCAACCATGCGGCGAAGTGGGGCATCTCCTGATTTAGGATTGCTTCCAAATCCGCGTGGCTGGGGAACTCGATTCCGTGATCCTTGAATTTGAACAAGCTGATCTTGTCCAGGATGGAACCGTCGGTGTGCGGGATTGCCTGAATGGATTCGGGGTCGTCGTTTAGCGTATCGATGATCCGACCCATCCAATCCACGGTCTGCGCATCATGGAACTTCCTGTGATATGCATGGCGTGTGTTGGCTACGCCCTTCTTGATCATCTGGCTAAACTTCTTGTGGGACTCGATGGAGTTGGCGGAGGATGAGTCATCGACGTTCCAGACCGCTACTTCGAATAGCTCCGCATTAAACGAGCTACCTTGAACCAGATAGTCCGATGCGTCGCAACCTCCCCCCATGAGGCTGGCAACTATCCGTGACCCGAAGAGAGTTTTACCTTTCCCGACAGGCCCAGCGATAAAGACAGCCTGACCGGGTACGAGACGCCCTTCGAGGGCGGAGCAGTAGAACCGCTTCAGCCAAGCCATCAGGTAGTCCAGAGAGCCATGCGGGTCTAGGGCTTTGTCTAGGAAGTTGGATATCCATGGGAATCCCTCTCCCCAAGTGTGAGCACCCTCAGAAGGCTGTACAAGCCGTAGGCGGGAGATGTTGAGCACCCGGCGACCGTTCTGCACCAGTACCTCTCTGGGGTCGTAAAGACACGGTATAGGGGCATCTATGATGCGAGAATCACGTATACGGCGCATTGCTTCGTCCGCTTGGGATAGGGTACCCCTTAGATCGGGTGCCCCAGATAGCCCAAAAGAGCCAATGATGTCCTGTTTGGCTACCCCAGAATCCGTTGATCGCCATTTACCCTCCAAGTCCCGACGCCAGTAATACTTGCCGTCGAACCAGAAACTAGAGATGGCACCCCCATATTGGTCCTCCTGGAACTCCCGTACCCAGTTAGAACCGAATAGGTCTGCCCAGTTATAGAAGCTACGCTCCTGCGAGAAGGCAACCATGCCAGTCTCGGTGACGATTGCTGCGGTTGGGTTGACCGACTCGGGATTCCAGAACGCAGGGCCTCGGGCTCCGATCTCAAAGGGGCCCATCCACTTTCCTGGATACGTCGCTTGTACTCTCTCGAATACTTTATCGAGTGGGATTGCCGCGTCGCCTTCGCCTCGATACTTGCGAGCCTTCTCGACCGCCAAGCCCAAGAGGTTGTGGATTGCATTGGATTTGATCGGCAAGCCTGTGGTCGTGATGACCGGTGGCATCCAGCAATAATATTGTTCTGGTCTTTGGATGTTATCGTCCAAGCCGGGAAAAAGATTTTTTGCATTGGTTTCTTTTATTAGTAATCCAAGGAACTCCTTCATCACTCCGGGGAGAATGGCGATGGGTTCTTCGAACATCCAAATCACACGACAGTTTCCGCTGATCGTCCTATGGGCGTACATAGGTCGGAATCCAGTTCGCGAGCGTCTTGTAATACCATCTTCAATTTCTTCGTTGGTGACGACTGCGTCGTAGTCAGCTATCAGGCCATGCATCTTCCATGGAGCGTTTGATTTGTTCACCCGACCATGGGGATTTACGCCCTCGAAAGCAGAGACGAAGAAACCCTCCGTTGTGTCAGCCGAAACCCAATCTTTAAATGCGTCTTTTGTTTTGGGAAACTTTGGCCAGTCCTTGATCTCCCAAGGTTTGACTGGTGTGATGTTTCCGCTCGATAGGTTAGGGAGTGAGAAAAGAGTTGTTTTCATTTCTCGTAACACTCCGCTTCTTTGGATTCGCTACCAATGGGACAGCCCGGTAGCCATTCTGGTGTGGTACTCATAATGTGGTCTACGTCCTTACATTTCACGTCCTTATCAACTTCAAGGATA
>Ga0209087_1000764_pt1 | contig 19838 bp, 17 predicted proteins | sample S_130805_EF_Meta_FD_187321 | JGI IMG/M metagenome (GOLD analysis project Ga0209087, IMG submission 187321) | Freshwater microbial communities from Lake Simoncouche, Canada to study carbon cycling - S_130805_EF_MetaG (SPAdes) (version 2) | ecosystem: Environmental > Aquatic > Freshwater > Lake ... | reverse complement strand
GGTGCTCTGCCCGGTGGATGAGGGCGGCACCCTCACCGCCGAAGCCGGCCCCTTCGCCGGCCTCAACGTGCTGAAGGACGCGAACGCCGCCATCCTCTCGGCCCTGCGCGACACCGGCGCCCTGCTGGCGGAGCAGACCTACGCCCACCGCTACCCCTACGATTGGCGCACCAAGAAACCCACCATCTTCCGGGCCACCGAACAGTGGTTTGCCTCGGTGGAGGGCTTCCGCGAGCAGGCCCTCGCGTCGATTGCCGCGGTGAGCTGGCTGCCGGAGAGCGGCCGCAACCGGATCGAGGCGATGGTGCGCGACCGGGGCGACTGGTGCATCTCGCGCCAGCGCACCTGGGGGGTGCCAATCCCGGTTTTTTACCACCGCGAAAGCGGCGAAGTGCTGCTCAACGCCGACACCCTCGCCCACATCCAATCCCTGATCGCCGAGCACGGCTCCGACGTGTGGTGGGAGCGCGACGAAGCCGGCCTGCTGCCGTCTGCCTGGGCCGACCAGGCCGACCAGTGGCGCAAGGGCACCGACACCATGGATGTGTGGTTCGACTCCGGCTCCTCCTGGGCGGGGGTGCTGGGGGGTCTGAAGGGCGCAACGGAAACGGGGGTCACTCCGGTTGGCCCGGCAGCTGGCGATGGGGCGTTGGGGGCTGGCGACACCCCCCTCAACTTCCCGGCCGACCTCTACCTGGAGGGTTCCGACCAGCACCGCGGCTGGTTCCAGAGCAGCCTGCTCACCGCCGTGGCAGTGACCGGTGGGGCGCCCTACCGCCGGGTGCTCACCCACGGCTTCGTGCTCGATGAGAAGGGCCGCAAGATGAGCAAATCGCTCGGCAATGTGGTGGATCCGGCGGTGCTGGTGGAAGGGGGCAAAAACGAGAAGCAGGAGCCCGCCTACGGCGCCGACGTGCTGCGCCTCTGGGTGAGCTCGGTGGATTACTCCGCCGATGTGCCCCTGGGGCCGGGCATCGTGAAGCAGCTGGCCGACGTCTACCGCAAGGTGCGCAACACGGCCCGCTACCTGCTCGGCAACCTGCATGACTTCGATCCCCGGCCCCAAGCCGAGGGCGGCCATGCCGTGCCGATCGCCGAGCTGCCCTTGCTGGATCGCTGGATGCTGCAGCGCACCGCGGCCTTGATCGATGGGGTGAGCGCCGATTTCGAGCGGTTCGAGTTCTACCGCTTCTTCCAGGCCCTGCAGAACTTCTGCGTGGTGGATCTCTCCAACGTCTACCTCGACATCGCCAAGGACCGTTTGTATGTGAGCGCCGCCGACTCCTTCCGCCGCCGCAGCTGCCAGACCGTGCTGCACCTGGTGGTGGAACGGCTGGCGGGTCTGATCGCGCCGGTGCTGTGCCACATGGCCGAAGACATCTGGCAGAACCTGCCCTATCCGGTGGCCGAGGCCTCGGTGTTCGAGCGGGGCTGGCCCACGGTGCCGGCGGAGTGGCGTTCGGGAGCTGATGGGGGCTACGGCGCTGAAACCGATGCCGCCGTGCGCGAGCTGTTGTTCACCCTGCGGCCGCGGGTGAACCGCCTCCTGGAGGCCTGCCGTCGCCAACAGGTGGGCTTCACCCATCCCCAGGGCTCTGCGGAGGCAATCGGCTCTTCCCTCGAAGCCCAGGTCCAAGTGGAGCTGGGCGAAGCCGGGGGCAGCCTGGCCGCGGCCCTCGCCCTGCTGGAGGCCAGCCCGCACCCTGAGGTGGACAACCTTGTCGACTGGCTGCTGGTTTCAGCCCTGCACCTCGGCGGTGAGCCCCCCGCAGCCGTGCTGGCCGAGGCCAGCGACGAGGGCATCACGCTGAGGATCGCCCGGGCGGAAGGCGAGAAGTGCGAGCGCTGCTGGCACTATGAAACCGACATCGGCCAACATGCCGCCCACCCCACCGTCTGCGGCCGCTGCGTGGCGGTGCTGGAGGGCTGAGCCCGCTCAGCCAAACAACCGCGGCAGGAGCAGTCCCGAACGCTCTCGGTAGGCGGCGAAGCCGGGGTAGCGGGAGAGGGATTCATCCTTTTTGCGCATGTTGGGCAGGAACACGCCGAAGGCAAATCCGGCCAGCACTACATAGGGGAGCCAGTGCATCGCCAGCAGGGCGAAGGAGAGGTAGATGAGCAGCTCGCCCAGGTAGTTGGTGTTGCGGCAGCGGGCGAAGAAGCCATCGTCGATCAAGCCAGGCTGCAGCTTCAGCACAAAGTGCTTCTGGGCATCGCTGCCGAAATGCAGAAACACACCGAGCAGATTGAGGGCGATGGCCAGGGCCACCAGCGGCATGGGCGGCACGGCGCCGGAAGAAATCAGCAGCATGGGCGCCAGCCAGTAGAGCGCCAGCACCAGGAAGCCCCCCACGGCCCCAACCCAGCCGATCGGCTGCTGCCACTGGCGGTCGGGGAAGATCCGTTCCTTGAGCAACCAGAGCATCCCGTAGGTGCCATGCAGGGCGAGATACACCCAGGCCCCCAGGGATCCATTGGCGTAGGCCAGCATCAAGGCGCCGATCACCAGGGCGGTGGATCCCTTGTGGAGGTTGATCACATGCCGCAGCTGCATGCTTTGTTGCCCAGGAGTTTGCAGCCTAGAAACGCCCTCCCCGGCATCGCCCCCCACAGCGCTGGGCCCTGGGCGGCGGGGCACCGCCGCTACGGCCAGGCCCCAGGCTCCAGGAACGACCCCACCGGCCCTGGCCCCGCCAGCAGGCCCTCCGCCTCGCCGGGCCGCAGGGGGGCCTGCAGGATCTCAGCGCTGATCAGCCGGGCGATCTCCGCCAGGGCTGGCTGGTCGGGATCGAAGGCGGTGGGGTGGGTGGTGCTGCTGGAAAAGCCCCGGTAGATCACCAGTTCAAAGGGCTCACAGGGCGACGCTGCTGCTTCGGGGTCCTCGCCGGCGGGCTCCCTTCCGACCGAGGGCTGCAGGGGCCGCAGGTTTCCTTGGAGCCGCAGCACCCGGTCGGGGCGTTCGCGGCTGATCGCCTCAAGCCGGGCCAGGAGCTGTTCCGTGGCGGCGGTGGCTCCCGGCGGCGGATCCGGTGCGAAGGGGCTGGTCACGGAGGCCATGGGTCGCGAGGAGAAGCGGGGATCGGAACGCGGGGGAGGAGGCTTCGGCGCCCGCTCCAGCAGGGTGGCCGCAGGCATCGGTGCTGCACGGGCCGAAGAGGGCGAAGGCCAGGGGCCTGGGGGTACGGTGCCGGTCAGGCTGCGGGCGGAAGGGAATGGCCCGAAACGATCGGTCGGATGGCTCAGCGGGGAACTCCCCCGTGCATTGCGTCAGGACAGGCGCCCCTTAGAACTCGCCGGCCACGCGCCCCTGGCGCGGCAGTCGCACAAGCAGCCACTGCAGCAGGCCCACCGCGTAGCCCGCCAGGCCCGCATAGCCGAGGAAGCCAGCCACCGCCGGGGTCCAGCGGCCGCCGAACACGAAGCCGAAGATCTGGGCCAGCACGCCATGCAGCTGGCCGGGGGCCTCCAGCCAGGCGGCGCAGATCGGCCGTTCCAGACCGCCTGTTAGGCAGGAGAGGGCTGTGCTGGCCAAGGCCGCCAGGGCCAGCGCATAGAAGGTGAGGCTCCAGCGCCAGATCCGCACCGTGAGGGGCAGGCCGCGCCAGGTGGGGAAATCGGCCAGCTCCTCGTTGAGGTCCACCCAGAACCAAAGCACCGCCACCAGCAGCAGGGGCGCCGCCACGAGCAGGGCGAAGCCCAGCGGGGCCCGGTTGGTGAGCAGCAGCAGGGCGATCAGCAGCAGGCTTGCCGATTTCCAATACAGCCCGAGCAGGCGCCGCAGGGCCCCCTCCCGCTTCAGCGAGGTCCACACCAGCAGCACCAGGGGCAACCCCACCGTGAACAGCAGGCCCAGGCGCACGGCTAGCCAGACCAGGGAGCGGTAAAGCGGATCCGGCACGGACGATCGAGGGCGGTAAGGCGCCATTATCCGCTCACCCCTCCAGGACCTAGGGTCCGGCAATGGCTGCCTTCCCCCCCTTCCCCTGGTTGGCGCGGCGTGAGCGTCCCGCCTGGTGTCGCAGCGGCCTGGCCCGCGACCCCTCCCTTCAGGGGGCGGTGGACGACCTGGCCCGCCAGCTGGCGGGGGCCCCTCCGGCCGACCTGGCCCTGGTGTTCGCCTCCGCCAGCTACGCCAGCGACCTGCCTCGCCTGCTTCCTCTGCTGCGCCAGAAGCTGCAGGCCAAGCACTGGATCGGCTGCCTGGGCGGCGGCGTGGTGGGCACCGAGACGGATGGCCAGGCCCGGGAGCTGGAGCATGAACCCGCCCTCAGCCTCACCCTGCTGCATCTGCCTGGGGCTGAACTCCATCCCTTCTGCCTGGATACGGCCGACCTCCCCGACCTCGACGGCCCCGCCGAACCCTGGCGCACGGCGGTGGGTGGTGGTCCGAAGGATGCCAACGGGATGCTGCTGCTGGTGGATCCGGGCTGTACCGCGGTGAACGACCTGATCGGCGGGCTCGACTACGCCTTCCCCAGCGTGGCCAAGGTGGGGGGCATTGCGGGCCAGCACAGCGCTCCCCATGGCTCCTTGCTCTTCGGCGACCAGGTACGCGCTGGCGCGGTGGGCTGCCTGATCGGCGGCGCCTGGCGCCTTGAGCCGATGGTGGCCCAGGGCTGCCGGCCGATCGGTCCGGTGCTGGAGGTGGAGCGGGCCCAGCGCAATGTGGTGCTGCAGGTGAGCGAGGGCGACCAGCGCCGCAGCCCGGTGGAGGCGCTGCAGAGCATTCTCGGCGGGCTGAATGCCGCAGAACGGGAGCAGGTGAAGAACTCCCTCTTCCTGGGGGTGGCCCGCAGTGATTTCAGCCTGGAGCCCAGCGTCCAGCAGCCGCTGTCCTTCCTGGTGCGCAACCTGATCGGCGTGGACCCCCGCAACGGCGCCGTGGCGGTGGGCGAACGGATGCGGGTGGGCCAGAAGGTGCAGTTTCAGCTGCGGGATGCCGATGCCTCCCGGGAGGAATCGCGGCAGTTGCTGCGCCAGGCGGCCCGCCGTCCGGCCGAGCCCCTGGCGGCCCTGCTGTTCGCCTGCCTTGGCCGCGGCCGGGGCCTCTATGGGCACCCCGATGGCGACGTGAGCCTCTGCCGTGAGGCCTTCAACCAGCTGCCGATCGCCGGAGTGTTCTGCAACGGGGAGATCGGGCCGGTGGGGAGCACCACCCACCTGCATGGTTACACCGCCAGCTGGGGCTTCCTGGTGCCGGAGGACTGACGGGTGCGGCAGCACGTCAATCCGCTCAGCCGTATCCACCAGCAGCTGCGGCCCCTGCCGCCGCCGGCCGAGTTGTTCTCCCACCCCGATCAACCGCTGGTGCTCGACATCGGCTGCGCCCGTGGCCGCTTCCTGCTGGACCTGGCGCCCCTGCAGAGCGACCACAACCATCTGGGCGTGGAGATCCGCCGGCCTCTGGTGGAGACCGCCGAGGCCGAGCGGATCGCCGCGGGCCTGACCAACCTGCGCTTTTTGTATTGCAACGCCAACGTGAGCCTGGAGAGCTGGCTGGCCGAGCTGCCCGGGGGCCTCTTGCACCGCGTCTCGATCCAGTTCCCCGACCCCTGGTTCAAGATCCGGCACCACAAACGGCGGGTGCTGCAGCCGCCCCTGCTGCGGGCGATCGCCGCAGCCCTTGTGCCCGGGGCTGAGTTGTTCCTTCAGAGCGATGTGGAGGCTGTGATGGCGCCGATGGTGGCGCTGTGTGAGGCCAGCGCCTGCTTCGAGCGGCCCGTTGAGGATGGCCGGCCCTGGCGGGCCTCCAATCCGCTGCCGGTGCCCACGGAACGGGAGCGCCACGTGCTCGATCAGGGGCTACCGGTGTATCGGGTGCTCTACCGCCGCAACCACGCGGCGGTGCCAGCGCTGGAGACACTGGAACTGGCGTTGGGATCCCCTGGGCCCGAGCGGAAGGCAACGAGCTCTGAAGCGGTAGGCACTGCAGGCCCCTAAAGGATGCGGATCGGGTGTGCCGGGCGGGGTACGGCGCCCGTCATCCCGGCTCACGAAGGGCATCACCCCCCTGAACACGACAGGTGGCCAACGCGGTTAACGCCGTACCGGCTGGAAAGGCGGGCCGGCGGCACCGATAATCCCAAACAAGCTGCCGGTTCTCCGTGCTCTCCCCAGCCACGCCTACGCCCCTGCTGCTGCGTTGGCAGGGCCTGCTGGCGGGCTCACCGGCGGGCAGCCTCACGAACCACCTGCCGCTGATCTCCGGTCTGGTGCTTGGCGCCCTTTTGGCCGGCCTGCCCATGGTCACCCGAGGCGGACTGAGCCTGCTGATCGCCGCCTGCTGCCTTCTCTGGGTGCTCTGGGCCCTGCGCACCCCGCCCGGGCGAATCGGCCCGATCAACCTGGCCCTGCTGGCGGTGCTGGCCGTGGCGCTGCTCGCTGTCGGCTTCTCGCCGGTGCCGCTGGCCGCGGCCAAGGGGCTGATGAAGCTCACCAGTTATCTGGGGGTTTACGCGCTGCTGCGCCAGCTCCTGGCCAGTTCACCGCTCTGGTGGGACCGCCTGGTGGCGGCCCTGCTAGCCGGTGAGCTGGTCACCAGCGTGATTGGCATCCGCCAGCTCTATGCCGACTCCAGCCAGCTGGCCCGCTGGTCGGACAACAATTCGGTGTCCGAAGGCACGGTGCGGATCTACAGCACCCTCGACAACCCCAATCTGCTGGGCGGCTACCTGCTGCCGATCCTCCCCCTGGCGGTGGTGGCCCTGCTGCGCTGGCGGACCCTGCCGCGCCGTCTGTTCGCCCTGGCTTCTTTGGTGCTGGGGATCGTGGCCCTGGTGCTCACCTACAGCCGCGGTGCCTGGATGGGCATGGTGGCCTCCCTGGGCCTGCTGGGCCTGCTGCTGGCGATGCGCCAGATCCGCCACTGGCCCCCCTTCTGGCGCCGCACGCTGCCGTTGCTGCTGTTGCTGGGCACGGCCGTGGCCTTGGTGGTGCTGGTCACCCAGGTGGAGCCCCTGCGGGTGCGGGTGATGAGCCTGGTGGCCGGCCGCGAGGACAGCTCCAACAACTTCCGCATCAACGTCTGGACCTCCGTGCTGGCGATGATTCAGGACCGCCCCTGGCTGGGCATTGGTCCGGGCAACACCGCCTTCAACCTGATCTATCCGCTCTACCAGCAACCCAAGTTCAACGCCCTCAGCGCCTATTCCATCCCCCTGGAGCTGCTGGTAGAAGCCGGCGTGCCTGGATTGCTCGCTGGTGTGGCCCTGCTGTTCACGGCTGTGCGCACCGGTCTGCGCCAGGGCCAAGGCCAGGGAATGCTCAATCTCCCCTCCCTGGCGGCGGTGGCCGTGTTCGCGGGGCTTGCCGTGCAGGGCCTCACCGACACGATCTTCTTCCGGCCGGAGGTGCAGTTGGTGGCCCTGTTCAGTCTTGCCACCCTTGCGGCGGCGGGCGGCGATGCTTGCACCGCGGCTGCGGTAAGCCCGCTGGCGGAAGCACGGCCACTGGCGAAGGCTCGGTCCGGGGCGGGGCCAGGCGCCTGAAGAGGAATCCCTGAGCACCCCCAACCCCCAGGCTTCGATGGGCATCCCAACGCCATCCCCAGCCCAGCGCGGGCTTGGATCGCCCGCTGCCAACGCCGAGCAGCGGCCCGAGACTTGTCCCAGCGGCGCCCTGTTGGCGGGCTTCGATGCTGGCCAGACCCACACCACCTGCCGCCTGGCCGATCGCCAGAGCGGCGCCACCCTGGCGGAGGGAGAGGGGCCGGGGGTGTCCCATCTGGCGGCGGCGGAGGGGCGCCAGCGGTTTGCCGCCGCCCTGCGCCAAAGCCTGGAAGCGGCCCGGCAGGCGCTGCCGGCGGATCGGCGCCAGGACAACCTGGCGGCGGCGGCGGTGGGAGCCAGTGGCATCGAGGCCGGCAGTGCCGTGCAGAAGGAGGGGCTGGACCTGGCGGCAGAGGCTCTGGCCTTGCCCGCTCAGCGGCTGGTGGTGACCGGTGACGAGCGCACCGCCCTGCGGGGCGCCTTCCCGGAGGGGCCCGGCATCGTGGTGATCAGTGGTACCGGCACGATCGCTGTGGGCAGCGATGGCCAGGGCCGCTATCACCGCTGCGCTGGCTGGGGCTGGCTGCTGGATGGGGCCGGATCCGCCATGGATATCGGCCGGGACGGGCTGGCCCTCAGCCTGCGGATGGCCGATGGCCGGGAGCCCGATGGTCGCTTGCGGAGGGAGATCTGGCTGGCCCTCGGCCTGGATCCCGAGGATCCGGGCGCCCCCCAGCGGATCAAGGCCCTGGTGGTGGATCCGGCCTTCGGCGCCGCAGGTTTCGCCCGGCTGGCCCCGGAGCTGAACCGGTTGGCGGAGCAGGGCGACGCCCGGGCCAGCGCGATCCTGGCCCAGAACGCCGAGGCCCTGGTGGCGATGGTGGCCGCCGTGGCTGCGGCCCTAGATCTGCGGGAACCAGCGGTGGCTGCCCTGGGGGGCGGGCTCATCCATCTGGCGGGCTTGCGCCAGTCTTTCGAGCAAGGCCTGCGGCGGCGGGGGGGAATCCTGGTGGCCCCCCGGGGTGATGCCTGCCACGGTGCCCTCCACCTGTCGGCCGCCCGGCTTCAGCACGATCCGGATGCAGACGCCGCGTCCGCAATGCCGTTCTGATCATGTCCGGGGCACCGGATGCCGCACTCCCAGACCGGGGGTGTTCTCCGCTCCCTCAGCTTTTGGTCCGCCTGGTCCGCCTACGCCTAGCCCGGATGCTTCGATGGCGTCAGCCATGCACCGAGGGCCATGGGGATGCCGGGATCTTCGGGTGCGGTGCCAGGGGATGACCTGGCCGATTGGCTGGCCGAGAACCTCGGGGTTCGCCCGGTCGGCAGGCAGCCGGTGGGCGGGGGCTGCATCCACAGCGCCTGGTGCCTTTCAGTGGTGCCCTCGGGGGCGCCGGCGGCCCCGCCCCGGCCTGCGCCGCCGTTTTCCGGGGGCCGGCTGTTCGCCAAGACCAACAACCTCAAAGCCCTGCTCCTGCTGGAGGCGGAGGCTGAAGGCTTAGCGGCCCTGGCGCGGGCCGCGGCGGACACCGACCTACGCGTGCCGGTGCCCCTCGCCGTGGGGGCTGCCGGGAACCAGGCCGTGCTGGTGCTGCCCTGGTTCGAACTGGCGGGATCAGCCTCCGGTAATGCTCCAGGCGCCTGGCGCCGGCTGGGGGCCGCCCTGGCCTCGCTGCATCGCAGCAGCCTTGAGCGCTCCTGCACGCCGGGGGATCGGCCCGGCCGCTTCGGCTGGCCCCGCGACAATGCCATCGGTGCCGGTCCCCAGGTGAACGGCTGGCTGGACAGCTGGGGGCACTTCTTTGCCGAACGGCGGCTGGCGCCCCAGCTCGAGCGGCTGGAGCGCAGCATCGGTGTGCTGCGGGGGGGGCAGGCCCTGCTGGAGCTGGTGCCTCACTGGCTCGATGGCCACGGTGCCGATCCCTGCCTGGTGCACGGCGATCTCTGGAGCGGCAACGCCGCCATCGATGCCAGCGGCAACGGGGTGATCTTCGATCCAGCCGTCCACCGCGCCGACCGGGAGGTGGATCTGGCGATGGCCAGACTGTTCGGTGGCTTCCCGGCCCCGTTCTTTGCGGGCTATGACGCCACCTGGCCCTTACCCGGCGACCACCGCCGTCGAGTTCCTCTCTACAACCTGTATCACCTGCTTAACCACGCCAATCTGTTCGGAGGCAGCTACGCCGCCCAGGCCCAGGCGATGATCGCTGAATTACTGCTCGATCCGCCTGGTTGAGCTCAGGGGGAGGTTTGGTGCCGCTCGGGCCATGCCCATCACCCCCTGCAAGGACCCTTCGCCGGGCTGAGCTGGGGCCGTGGGCCGCGGCGGTGTCAAGACAAAACAAAGCCCCCGGGAGCGGGGGCTCATGCTGTGGTTTTAAACAGCCCTTGAGATCCCGTGGCCTCGATTCGCTTCAACAGCTGTGCAGATGCAGGTGCTGAGCTGGTTGGGTAAAAAGGACAGCCGGGGATGGATCAGCCCAGGTATTCCTTGCGCACTCCCTGGAGGCGATCCACCACGGCGTTGCGCTTCTCGCTGGTGGTGAGGTTTTCCCAGCTCCAAGTGCCCACCACCACCAGACCCAGCAATTCGAGCAGTCCGGGAACGATCGGCAGCAGATTGATGGTGTCGAGCACCCCTTTGATCAGGATCTGGGCCACGATCACGGCCAGAAGGATGCCGGCGACCTTGCCGGCCTTGCCGATCTGGCTCCAGTCGAGCTTGTCGAGGGTTTCATTCACCTTGCCAATCACCTCGCCGAAGCGTTGGTTGAAATCGGCTCCGGCTTCTTCCGCGGCATGGCCAACCGCTTCGGCCGCTTCCTTGGCTTCGGTGCTGAGGTCGCTCATCGCGAATGGTTGGGTTCACACTTGATCACAAGGTACTGGGGAGACCTTGAACACGCCACAGGAAATCCTGCTCCGTCGTCAGGCGCTGACGCTGATCGACCGGCTATTGGATGCGGCGGCCCCTGAGGAGGGCTGTGCCCTACTGCTGGGAACGCGGCGGAGCGGCCCCCGAGATTCGCTGGCTGTGGCCCCGAACCACTGGCATCTGCAGCAGGTGTGGCCCACGGCCAATGTCTGGGAGCCGGCGGCTGAACGGATGCGTTGTTTTCTGATTGATCCCCGAGAGCAAATGCTCGCCCAGAAGTGGGCCCGCGCCCATGGGCTGGAAGTGCTGGGCTCGCTGCACAGCCATCCGGCTAGCCCGCCGCTGCCCTCCGCCACCGACCGCAGCATGGCCTTCGCCCCGACCCTCATGTTGATCCGTGGTGCGGCCGCTGGGGAGCATCCCCCGGAGGATGGGCAGGGCAGCGCCGCCCGGCCGGTGCTGTGCTGCTGGTGGTTGGAGCAGGTGGCACCTCCCCGGCTTGTGCCATGGAGAATGGAGGATTGAGGCGAGCGCCCCCGCGGCCGCGCCCCACGTTCCTTCCGCCCATGCTTCCCCCCGACACCAGCGGCGTCCAGCTCAGCCCCGATGAGGTCGCCCGCTTTGCCCGCCACCTGATCCTGCCCGAGGTGGGCATGGAGGGGCAGAAGCGCCTGAAGGCGGCCTCGGTGCTCTGTGTGGGCACGGGCGGCCTGGGTTCGCCCCTGCTGCTTTACCTGGCCGCCGCCGGCGTCGGCCGGATCGGCATCGTTGATTTCGATGTGGTGGACCACTCCAACCTGCAGCGCCAGGTGATCCATGGCACCAGCTGGGTAGGCAAGCCCAAGATCGAATCGGCCAAGGCGCGCATCCTCGAGATCAATCCCCACTGCCAGGTGGACCTCTACGAGACCGCCCTCACCAGTGAGAACGCCCTCGAGATCATCCGTCCCTACGACATCGTTTGCGACGGCACGGACAACTTCCCCACCCGCTACCTGGTGAACGACGCCTGCGTTCTGTTGGGTAAGCCCAATGTGTACGGCTCGATCTTCCGATTCGAGGGCCAGGCCACCGTGTTCAACCTGGATGCGGAGAGCCCCAACTACCGCGACCTCTTCCCCGAGCCGCCGCCGCCGGGCATGGTTCCCTCCTGCGCCGAAGGCGGCGTGGTGGGTGTTCTGCCGGGGATCATCGGCGTGATCCAGGCCACCGAGGCGTTGAAGATCATCACCGGCATCGGCACCACCCTCAGCGGCCGCCTGCTGCTTTTCGATGCCTTGGGCATGAAGTTCCGCGAGCTGAAGCTGCGCCCGAATCCTGAGCGGCCAGTGATCGAGAAGCTGATCGATTACCAGGAGTTCTGCGGCGTGGGCGGCAGTGCACCTGGCCAGGAGGAGGCCGGCGCCGTGGCGAGTGTGGGGGTGGTGGAGCTCAAGGCCCTGCTCGATGGCGACACCAGCGGCCTGGTGCTGATTGATGTGCGCAATCCCCCCGAAGCGGAGATCGCCGCGATCCCCGGTGCCACCTTGATTCCCCTCGATCAGATCGAGAGCGGCACCGCCGTGGAGCGGGTGAGGGAGCTGGCGGCTGGCAAGCAGCTCTATGTGCACTGCAAGCTCGGTGGCCGTAGTGCCAAGGCTCTGATCGCCCTCAAGCGCCACGGCATTGAGGGCATCAACGTGACCGGCGGCATCGATGCCTGGAGCCAGGAGGTGGATCCCTCCGTGCTCCGCTACTAAGGCCTTCCCATGGCCTCCGGGGGCGACCAGTTCGATGCCGCCCAGGCGCAAGGGCTTGCCGGATCCGTGGATGAGGAGCGCAGCCGCTATCTCGAACAGCAGCGGCGTTTCCAGCGGCGGCTGGTGAAGCTGGAGCCCCAGTTTGTGCCTCTGCTGCTCAGCGTGCTGTTGCCGGTGCTGTTGCTGCCGGTCGCCGCCCTGCCCGATGGAAGATTTTACTGGCTGCTCCCGATTCTTCTGACCGCTCAGGTCGGCCAGTCGCTTCGTTCCCTGCCGGCCCTAGGCCCTGGGCATCTTGAGCAGATTGTGCTCGCCCTGCAGCGGGTGCTGGGCTTCGGGGCGATCACGGGCATGTGGATTCTCACCCTGGTGGACCATCACGCCGGGTACCAGCTGCTGCGTTTCGGGGTGCTGTTGTTTTCGGGACTCTTCTCGTTGCTGGCCTCCCTCAAGCTGGTGCTGCTGCTGGCACGGGTTCCCCGGGTGAATGCCCAGGTGATGGCGGGGGCCGCGGCCGGCTACGTCTACTTGGGCCTCACCGGTGGGCTGGTGGCCTCAGCCCTGCAGCTGGTGATTCCAGGCACCTTCACCCTGGGCATCAACGTCAGCCACGCGCTGCTGGTGGACCGGCTCACCTATTTCAGCTTCGTGGTGCTGGCGGGCCTCGGGCTGGGGGACGTGCTGCCCCATAACCCCCTGGGCGAACGGTTCGTGATCATGCTCAGCCTTTCCGGCACGCTGTACATGGCGCTGCTGATGGGCCTGCTGATCGGGCGCTTCATCGCCACCCAAAAGGTGGAGCTGGAATTCGATGCCCTCGTCGATGAGGTGGAGGATGCCGCCAGCCCGATCGCGGCCCGGATCGCCCAGTGGGGCCGGCGGCGTCCCGAGGCTGGGAGGATCCAGCGGGAGGGGCCGGAGCAGGCGGGCGAGTCGGTCGGTGGTGATTCAGTTCAGTAATCCACACCCCGTTTCAGGTCCACGCCCCGCTCGGCGTAGTGCTTGTGGCACACCATCTCGGAATGCACGCTGGCCAGGTCGAAGTAGGCGGGTCGACTCTTGCAGCGGCCGGTGATGATCACCTCGGTTTCGGCGGGCTTGCGCAGCAGGGTCTGCACGATCGGCTCCACCGGCAGTAGTTCGAGATCCACGGTGGGATTGAGTTCATCAAGGATCACCGTTTTGTAGAGGCCGCTGGCGATCGCGGCCCGGGCGATCTCCCAGGCCCGCTCGGCCTCCACGTAGTCGATCGGCTGCTGCTGGCCGCGCCACACGATCGCGTCGCGGCCGGAGCGCAGATGATCCACCAGGTGGGGGTAGCTCTCGCGCAGGGCGGCGATTGCGGCGTCCTCGGTGTAGCCGCTGCCCCCCTTGAGCCACTGCAGGATCAGCACCCGGTGGCTCTTGTCCTGGCTGATGCCGCGGCCGATCGCCTGGAGGGCCTTGCCCAGGGCGCTGGTGGACTTTCCCTTGCCCTCGCCGGTGTAGATCTCGATGCCATCGAGCCCTCGCTCCCGGGCTTCAGCCTCCACGCCATCGTCGTCGTCTGTGGATTCGGGGCCTTCCCGATCCCCAGGGCTTCGGCGGCGGTGGGCCCGCATCTCCGAGTGCAGGTCGGCCAGGCGCACCAGCTCCCGCGGCGCTCCCCGGCCGGTGCAGATCACCTCCATGCCTGCCGGTTTGGCCGCCAGGGTGCGCACCACCTCGGCGGCATCGAGCAGCCCCAGGTCGAGCACGGGGTTGAGCTCGTCGAGCACCACCACCGAGTAGAGGTCGCTGGCGATAGCCCCCTTGGCGATGTCCCAGCCGCGCTGGGCTTCCTGACGATCGAAGCGGGTGGCCTCGTCGGCCGTGAAATATTCGCCACGGCCGGTGCGCACCTGGTCGATCAGGTGGGGAAAACCCTGCTGCAGGGCCTCGATCGCGGCGTCTTCGTCGTAAGAGCGGCCGGGTCCCTTCAGGAACCGCAGCAGCAGCACCCGGGTGCGCTTGCGCTCGCAGATGCCCAGGCCGATGGTGCGGAGCACCACCCCCAGGGCGGCCTGGCTCTTCCCCTTGCCATCACCGTCGTAGACATGCAACTGGCCGTGGGCGCGTTCATCGCTGCCGGCGGCCGTGCGGATGCCGATGCCCCGGCCGGTGCCCCGTTGGGGGGTCTGGGTAGGACCGGGGGGCGGGGGCGTCATCGGGAGGCGGTGATCAGCGGATGCTACTGAGCCCCCTAGGGGATCCCATGGATTCCGCCCGAACCGAGCTGCGGGCCCTGGGCATCTTGGCCTTTTCGCCCTTAACGGGACGGGACTTGCCAGGATCATCCCCATGGATTCCTCGCCCCCTCCCCTCACCCTGCTCGAAGCGCTTCCACCGCACCTGGGGGAGGCCTACCGGGCGGTGTGCGCCCGCATCGCCGCCTTTCCCCGGGTGGTGGTGGCCTATTCCGGCGGGGTGGACAGTGCCCTGGTGGCGGCCTTGGCCGTGGACCGAATCGGGGATCGGGCCCTGGCGGTCACTGGTGTCTCCCCGGCCCTGGCCCCTCATTTGCGCGAGGAGGCCCGGGCCCAGGCCCGCTGGCTGGGATTGCGGCACCGCGAAATCCCCACCGCCGAGCTGGAGGATCCGGCCTACGCCGGCAATCCTCAGGATCGTTGCTACGCCTGTAAGCGGGAACTCCATGGTTTGCTGGCGCCGCTCGCCCTCGCCGCTGACGCGGTCGTGCTCGATGGGGTGAACCGGGATGATTTGGCTGATTACCGCCCCGGCCTAGGGGCAGCCCGCGAGCGGGGGGTGATCTCTCCGCTGGCTGAGGCCGGCATTGACAAACAGGGTGTGCGGTGTATTTCCCGGGCCCTGGGGCTGCCCTGGTGGGACAAGCCTGCCCAGCCCTGTCTGGCTTCCCGCTTTCCCTATGGCGAGCCGATCACGGCAGCCCGCCTGCAGCGGGTGGCGGCCGCCGAGGACTGGTTGCGGCAGCGGGGCTTCACCGAGCTGCGGGTGCGCAGCCAGGGGGAGACCGCTCGCATCGAGCTGCCGGCCGGGGCCCTGCCCCAGGTGCTGGCCAGGTTGGCCCAGGGCCCATTGCGCCAGGACTTGGTGAATGCCTTCGGCGACTTTGGATTCACGGCCGTGGCCCTCGATCTGGAGGGACTGGTGAGCGGCAAGCTCAATCGTGAACGCTCCGCTGCAGCGGCTTCTGGGGTGGCTGCCCCCGACCAGGCTCCGGGGGCTGAGCGGGCGTGTTGGAAAACCCCCGGGACGCCATAGGCGACCCGGGGGTGGGGAACGGGTGTTACGAGGAAAAGCCTCAGGCCGGCGCGAGCTCCGGCTCGCGCTGACTTCCGGCGATCGATCCCGGAGTTTCGCGGCGGAAGCTGGTGAGCTTGTGCCGGGCGGCTCCGAGTTCCTCGACCAGCACCTGACAGGCCCGTTCGGGCATGGTGTGGTCACCGCAGGTGAAGACATCCACGGCCGCGTAGCCGGATTCCGGCCAGGTGTGGATGGAGATGTGGGATTCGGCCAGTAGGGCCAGTCCCGTCACGCCTTGGGGCTCAAAGCGATGGGTGATGAGGTTGAGGAGGGTGGCACCGGCACGCTTGGCTGCTGTGGTGATGGTGTCCCTCAGGAATGCTTCGTCATCCAATCGGCTGCTGTGACAGTCGTACAGCTCGAGGATGCAGTGTTTCCCAACCGCGTCAGAGATATCGGGCGTGGAGGAGGGTTGCTGGGCGGCGGCTCCACTCCATCCCGGGTTGGGGTGGAGGCAGGAAAGGCGCTGGTTCATCGAATCCAGGCAAACAGCAACTCACCATAGGGGCTGCGGTGCCGCATCTCGGTGCGGATCTCCCAGCCATGGCCCATTCCGCACAGATTCGCCATCCGGAGCCGGCGGTTCAATGGCTCTGCAGGCTGCCCTGGTGCATGCGCACCACCTGGGCATCGCTTCTCCAGCCCCCGTTGAAGCACTCCAGGTGGGTGGCACTCACCAGGCATTGGTGACCGTTGCCCACCGCCTCCAGCAGCAGGTTCTGACGCCGGGGATCCAGTTCGGCAAACACATCGTCGAGCAGAAGGAGCGGGGGCTCCCCCACCACCGCATGGACCAGATCCAACTCGGCCAGCTTCAGGGCCAGCACCAGGGTGCGCTGCTGTCCCGCTGAGCCGTAGCGCCGGGCCGCGACTCCCCCCAGCAGCAGTTCGATCTCATCGCGGTGGGGGCCCACCAAGCACTGGCCGAGCCGTTCCTCTTCGCTGCGCTGCAGCCGCAGCTGGTCGAGGAGGGCGGCCCGCCACACCTCTTCCCCATCGGAGGCCGATGCGGCCTCTAGCTTCGTGCCGCTCCGATAGGCCAGCTCCAGGGCCTCTTGCCCGCCGCCCAGGCGCTCCTGCCAGAGCCGCGCCAGGGGCTCAAGGCGTTCCAGGGCCCGGCGCCGCCGGCGATGCAGGCGGGTTCCCACCAGCGCCATCTGGTGGTCGAAGACATCCAGCAGTGCGCTCCGTTCAGCCGGCGCGAGGCCGCGCCGCAGCAGCTGGCTGCGCTGACGCAACAGCCGGCCGTAGCGGCTCAGCAGGGAGCCATAGATCGGCTCAAGCTGCAGCACCACGCGGTCGAGCCACTGGCGGCGCTGGGCGGGTTCCCCCCGCACCAGCTCCAGATCCAGGGCACTGAACCCCACGCACCGCAGCGGCCCGATCAGGTCGATCAGGCGCTCCAGGTTGCGGCCGTTGCGCAGGGCGCGGCGGCCGCCGCGCCGCCGCAGCTCTAGTTCCAGTAGGTCCCCCTCGCTGGTGAGGGCCCGCAGTCGGCTGGTTGCTTCCCCCTGGCGGATCAGGTCAGGGTCGCTGCTGCAGCGGTGGGAGCGCAGGCTGGTGAGCAGCTCAACGGCCTCCAGCAGATTGGATTTCCCTTCTCCATTGGCACCGATCACCAGCAACCGCGGAGCTTGCAGCTCCAGTTCGAGGCCGGCGATATTGCGGAAGTGGAGCAGCTCCAGGCGGTGCAGCCGGATGGGTCTGGGGCGGTCTGCGGCTAAGGTAAGTCCAACGGGGGCAGGTGTTGGATCCGATCCATCCGCCGCAGCCCCTGGGACACCTCTCCCGGTGTTGGGCATGTAGCTCAGTTGGATAGAGCATCAGATTCCGGTTCTGAGGGTCGGGGGTTCGAGTCCCTCCATGCTCGTGGTTCAGGTTCTTCGGGGAACACCCCGACCCTCAGACGCCCTCGCCGGAACGGGGGCTTTCTTTTTGTCCCACCCCTTGCGTCGTGAGGCTGAGACCCATGGCGCGGATGCCGCCCGGATCCACCACGAATCCCGCCCGGCTCAGGATCTCGAGAGCCTCCGGAGGGGCGGAGACGGAAACGCTGCAGCCGGCCAGCTCCCGTCTCAGCCGGCCCAGGGCGCAGCGCACCAAGGCGGTGAGCACCTGATCGCGCCCGGGGTCGGCTGGATCGCTGAGCAGGTCCCAGAGGTTGGCGTTGAGGGCCAGGTCGCTGGTGGCCCTCAGGAAACCCACCAGGCGCTCTTGGGGATCCTTCACGGCCAGATGCCAGGTGCTGCGTTCCAACACCTGGCGCCAGCGCTCGGGGCTACGGGGCCGTTCGTCGCAGCCAAGCAGCAGGTGATTGAGGGCCTCGGCGGCGGTTTCCCCCTCCGTTGCCAGATCGCTCTCGGGGGACTGGATCAGGCTGTATCCCTGCGGCAGAAGCTGGGCCGCGCCGGAGGGGCGGAAGGGGACCAACAGGGAAGCAAGGCGATCAGGCGGCGGCATCAGCCGGTGTTCCGCATGCCGGCGGCGATGCCGTTGATCGTGAGCAGGGCTCCGCGCAGCAGCTCACTGCGGCTGTAGGTGGGGGTGGCACCGCCGCCCTGCCCGTTGATCGGACCTTCGCTCATTGGGGGCTGGCGGTTCTGGTCCCGCAGGCGACGCAGCAGGGCCACCTGCAGGAAGCCGAGCGGCACGATCGTGCGGTTGCGCAGATCGACCGAGAGCTGTAGGGCTGGATCGCCATCCAGCAGGCGGGTGTGGTTGCTGATCTGGAGCACCAGATCGCGGGTACGGCCGAACTCGGTGGCGATGGCGCTGAAGATCTCGGCGAAGGCCTCGCGGTTCTCAGGGCGCCCCAGCGACAGCACGTAGTGATGGGCGAGTTCCAGGTCGACCTTGGAGAGGGTCATCTCCACCTTGGAGATGAGCATGCGGAAGAAGGGCCAGCGCTGATAGAGCAGCTGCAGCAGTTCCATCTGGGCGGGGTCGCCGCCCACCTCCTGGTCGAGGGCCATGCCCACGCCGTACCAGCTAGGGAGGAGGAAGCGGCTCTGGGTCCAGCCGAAAACCCAGGGGATGGCCCGCAGGCTGGAGAGATCCTTGGCACCGCTCTTGCGGCGGGCCGGACGGCTCGAGATCTGCAGCTTGCTGATTTCCTCGATCGGCGTGACCTGCTGGAAGAAGGCCACCAGGTCGGGGTTGTCATGCACCAGGGCCCGGTAGTGGTCGCGGGAACGGGCCGCCAGCCGCTCCATCAGGGCGTTCCAGCTGGGGGTGTCATCGATCGGGGCACTCACCAGGCTGTTCTGGAGCACCGCGGTGGTGACGGTTTCCAGGTTGTAGAGGGCTAGCTCGGGCAGGGAGTACTTGGAGGCGAGCACCTCGCCCTGTTCGGTGATCTTGATTCGACCCCTCAGGGTGCCGCTGGGCTGGGCAAGGATCGCCTGGTAGGCCGGGCCGCCGCCGCGGCCGACGGAGCCGCCGCGGCCGTGGAAGATGCGTAGGGCCACGGCGTGCTGAGTGGCGAGCTGTTGCAGGGCGATCTGGGCCCGGTGGATCTCCCAGTTGCTGGAGAGGAAGCCGGAATCCTTGTTGCTGTCCGAGTAGCCGAGCATCACCTCCTGAAGGGGTTCGCCCCCCTCACCACCGCTGCCCAGCAGCTGGCGGTAGAAGGGATCGGCGAACAGGCGGCCCATCACGGCCGGGGCGCCCTGCAGATCCTCCACGGTCTCGAACAGGGGGATAACCAGCAGGTCGGAGCTTCGGGCCATGGGATCCACCAGGCCCGCCTCCTTGGCCAGGAGCAGCACCTCGAGCAGGTCGGACACCGTGTGACTCATGGAGATCACGTAGGTGCTGCAGATGCGTGAACCGAACTCCTGCTGCAGCCGTTGCAGCATGCGGAACACGGCGAAGGTTTCGGCGGTCGATTCACTCCAGCGGGCCGCGGGCGGCAGCAGGGGGCGGCGGGTCTGGAGTTCGGCCAGGAGCCAGGTGATCCGTTGCTCCTCATCCATCGCGCCATAGGCCACCGGCAGTTGCAGGTAGCGGCTGAGTTCGTCGATGGCGTCGCTGTGGCGGGTGCTCTCCTGGCGGATGTCGAGGCTGGCCAGGCAGAAGGCAAAGATGTGCACCTGGCTGAGCAGTTCGCCCAGGGATTCGCAGCTGAGGCCGGTGGCCACCAAGCTGTCGCCCACCAGTTCAAGGTCGGCGCGGAACTCCTCGGCGGAGCCGTAGTGCAGGTCGGCGCCGCTGGCCACTGGCGTGAGGTTGCCCGGGTTGAGAGTGAGGCCGCCACCGCCGCCGTTGTCGAAGGGCGCGTCCCAGCCGGTCTGGTAGAGCTGCTGGTTGCGCTCGAGGCTGAGTCGCAACCGCTCCAGCACATAGCTGAGCTTGAGCCGGTAGGGCTCCAGCCGGTAACGGGCTGCCCGCTGCTCGTAGATCTCAGGAAAGCGCAGCCGGTCCATCTCCAGGGAT
>Ga0209087_1000761_pt1 | contig 19912 bp, 24 predicted proteins | sample S_130805_EF_Meta_FD_187321 | JGI IMG/M metagenome (GOLD analysis project Ga0209087, IMG submission 187321) | Freshwater microbial communities from Lake Simoncouche, Canada to study carbon cycling - S_130805_EF_MetaG (SPAdes) (version 2) | ecosystem: Environmental > Aquatic > Freshwater > Lake ... | reverse complement strand
TCCAATCGGTCTAAAACAAGATTTAGAAGGATTGAAATTCATGGACTGTCTTAATTTTTTTGAATTACAATACGCTAATCCAAGTAAGATTATCAATGTTTCACCGTCAACTAAATTTAAAGCTGATATTCAATTTGCCCAAAGACAACTTGATAGAAAACTACAATTTGGACCATATAATGATGTGGTTTTAGAAAAAATGAATGACTTTGGTGATAAAGCTTCACTAATTATGATGTCTCCATTGGTTGAAACTAACTTTAATTATATTACATTTATTAATGCAATGTTATCATCTGGTCTTTCTTCTCCTTTATATGAAGAAGTAAGAGAAAAAAGAGGATTAGTTTACTATATTAGATGTGGTCAATCAAGAATGAATAAACAAGGTATTACAACTATATCAACACAAACCTCCTCAGCTAATGTTGACCAAGTATATGATGCTGTTAGAAGTGTTCTAAAGAATCCTGATAAGTATTTAACTCAAGAAAGATTTGATACCATCAAGGATTCATATATTATTAAGATGAAAAAAGATAAAATTAACAGATATGCTAATGTTAATAGATGGATTAACCCAGAAGGTTGGTCAATTAAAGAGATATTAGACACTGTTACTTTAGATAAGATTAGAGAAGTTTATGATAATAATTTTGACTTTGATAAATTTTACTTATCTTTCGACAAAGAAGAATTTGGTTCTTCTAAATAAAATTTTAATATATAAACAAAATTAAATAAGTTATGAATTTACAAAATTTACTAAACAAATATTCAATTAAAGCTGATATCAATATGTTACTCGATATGTGGAATGAATCACATAGATATTTTCATACATTGGATCACTTAAATGATATCATCGATCAAATCAATGAAAACTATGGTAATGGTAAGATTGATGAGAAACAAAAAGAAAAGTTATTATTAACTGCTCTTTTTCATGATATTGTTTATGAACCAACTAAGGGAGATAATGAAGAGCGTTCTGCTGAATTCTTTGTAAATCTTTGTGAAGACAAATTAAACAAAGACATCTTAGAAATTAGAGATGCTATTTTAGATACCAAAACACACGCTTCACAAACTCCACTTGCCAAAACATTCAACAAATTTGATATGAATGTTATTGAAAGAGATTTTGAATCATTATTGAAGTGGGAAGATGGTATATTCAATGAGTATAAATCTTATGGTAATCAATCTTATAAAATGGGTCGTCTTAGCTTTTTAGAATCGTTGTTAGATAAATACACAAATAATACAGAAAACTTATTGAAGTTAATTGATTGGGTTAAAAATAATTATTAAGTCAAATGGATAATCAAGAATACGGTGTTATTTATCTAACTGTTTGTCCTAAAAAAGGCACACCTGCTGAGTGGATAAAATATTGTCACATATTTTCAGCTTTACCTAAATCATTCCAAGAAAATATAAAGCACATTACTGATTCTATAAACTCAAAATATACTGATGATATTGTAATACCTATGGATATTTCACTACATCCTGGTTGTACTACAACTCCAGAAAGTGTGGACGAAATTGCAACTGATATGTATAATCAATTCTCTGAATTGATTGAAAGAAATAGTCTAAAGCCTTGTGTTAGATGTGTTTATACAGTAGGTATACTAACTGATATTGATACTGATTCAACTCATCATCTTTATGGTAAGTATACCGCTTATGACGAGGTTATGATTAAACTTGGTACTTATTTAAGTGGCTCAGAAGAGCCGGGATTATTTAAAATTTAATTTTAATATAAAAAAACCCACTCATTTGAGTGGGTTTTTTTATTTATTTGAATTTTTTAATTCTTAAACTTTCTTTTACTTCTTCTTTTCTAGGTGTAACAGTTTTAGACATAATATCAACAATATCCTTTCTTTTATTACACTCATCAATAAAAATTTGGTAAGTTGTTACCAATTCTTTGTTAAAAATAGTACCAGATATTCCATCTACCAGCTGTTTTTCCTTCTCTGAATCTACATCACCATCAAGTATCTCAACTTGATCCATATCTATGTTGTCATTTTTTACCCAAGTTCCCTTTTCTATATCAAATAAAAGACCATTAGATAATGTCAAAGTTGGATTTTCTAAAGATAAATCAAATTTATAATTAAATTTGATTACTGCACTTGACTGGATACGGCCGTGTTCTTCTATTTGTTCACCATCCTTAAGCTGTTTATCCAACATTGGAATTATATTTACAACTTTCTTACTATTAAATGTTTCATCAGTTAATAGTAATTTACCATTTTCTGCTTTTAACTTACCTTTATTTGGCTCATAATTTGTTAAATAAGAAAATGGATGACTTTTTTCTTCGGGAGTAAGGTCACTACCACCCATGAATCTAAAAGTATAACCAAATCCTTCTAAAGGTAAGTTTTGTTTTTTTAACATTTCTTCAATTAATTTACCTTTATTTGACTTTCCTTTAACTGCTGCTTCCAGCTTATCAAGAAATCCTTCATTAAACTTTTTAATATATTTCATAATTTATATTTTTTTTCTTAACATATATATTAATAATTCATAATCAAAAATTCAGTTCCCATTAAAGTTTTATTTTTAATTATGTTACAACCTTTATACCACTCATCTATTTCTGGAAAGTGATAGTAACTTAGTGCAAATCTACCTTTTATATTTTTAAGAATTTGAGATAATTCATAATGTGATTCATCAGTAAAGTTGTGATTGATGTAATAGTGTTCTCTTGTTCTATATGGTGGATCTAAATAAAAGAAAGTGGACTTTGAATCATACTTACTAATTACTTCTTTATAATCAATCCCATGAACTGATTTAATCTTATCTAAATAGTGATTTTCGTACTTAAATTTTAATTTGACCACTTCAAACTCACAATCACCTCGCCACTTACCATCAGTTATATTATATTGACTATAAGAACAACAAAGAAGTATTAGCCAATTGAGTGCCTTATCTATATCACTCCAATTGTTTTTATTGAGAGATGATTGTATTTGATAATACATATCTTCGGTTGCTTTTGTTTCTTTCATTATAGATATAAAATCTGGATTACCTAACTGTGTAAATAAGTTTGAGTTGAGTGGATTTATATCATTGTAAATGAATTTGGTATCTTGATACTTACTAATATCGAGACAAAAGAAAATCCCAAACATTCCCCCAAATGGCTCTAAATAATTAGAGATATCGGTTGGAATGTTTGGGATTATAAAATTGGAAAATTTGGATTTTTCTCCTAAGTAAGGTATGAACATACCCTATATATTATAGAATTTCGTCCACCACACCTAATTCAACAGCTTCTTTAGCTGACATAAACCAATCAATCTTACCATCATAAATTTCTTTCAATTTCTTTTTGGTAATCTTGGTTCGTTCCAAGGTGATTTCTTCAATCGTTTCTTGTAAACGCTTGGTTTCAATTATTTCTTCTTCAATTTCTTTCAAAGTACCTGACTTGGTAGTAGATACTTGGTGATAAAGAGGTGTTGAGAGTTTATAAGCAAATCTCTTATGTCCAGAGATAAGAATCATAAATCCACAACTCATTGCACAACCGGTTACGATTGTGTGAATAGGTGTTTTTGATTTTTCCATTACTCCAAGAAGTCCAAAACATTGATAAACTTGACCACCATAAGAATCAATATAGATTTTAATAGGTTTTGGTTTGTACTCAATGCCATAGACATCATAAAGCTTTTTCAACCTAGCATCATCCTCATTGATTTCAATAATCTTTTGAGTTAAGTCACCCATAGATGCTTGGTCTACTTGTTTTTGTAAGTAGAGATTTCTCTCTTTTGGTAGTTCTAAATTAACAGCCATATAAGATTTATTTTAATTGTTAGTCTTATATGGTTGTTAATATTATTAGTTTAGTAATTCAATGTTTTATAAAATTGAGTCAATTTTAATATCTCTTAGATAAGATTGTGTTTCCGGTGTTACTCTACCACAACAATATTGATTGATAAATTCATTCAATCCACCTAAGTGAGTCATTTCTTTTTGTGAGTTCCATCTCATTATAATTTATATCCTGGTTGTAAGATTTTGAAGATATTAATTAAGTCATTAATATCTTTAGAGTTATTTCTTTCTCTATTTGGCGATATCTCTATCTTTTTTTCCATAATTTCAAATGGATGGTGAAATAAAAATCCATCTACTTCAATTACCTCATGTGATTCTGAGTGAAAAAAATCAACATTCATATTGGCTTTTTTATCAGCATAATATCCAAGTACATCCATTTTACCATCCATTCCTGGATATCTATTATGTGATAGTTTTATATTTGGATTAAAATTATTTTTATCAACTAACAAATCAATATCTTGTGGCATTCTATCTAATAGACCAAATGCGTATAAGGCAGCTGAACCAGTTATTACTGATTTACCTTTCCATTCTTTGATAACTCTCCAATATGGTTGGTCAAAAAATCGGTTATTGCCTTTTCTTAACTTCTTGAGATTGGGTACAAAATTTGTATTATTTTCACCAAGAATAATTGATAGTTTCAGATCTCGGATATCTGATTTTAATTTATTTAAATAGCTCATATTAAATTATTTAATTGGTCTTCTCTCCAGTCTTCTAAGAGAGTAAATTTAGATTTGAATACATCGGGAGAAATGAAATGATTGTCTATAAGATGATATATTTGCTCATCACATAGACTTTCTAAGTTATCAACTGAGTATTTGTATCTTTTTCCTTTAATGAAGTAAACTACACCATTAAAAAGTGACATATTAAAACTTTCCTTACAAATTACTTCTAGTATCATAGTAATTATAAAGAAAATTCCCTTTATGTTTTTGACATAAAGGGAATTTTTTTTAATTAATTTCCTCACCGGATTCTCGATAGGCCGGATTGATAATTTTCAATCTTAATTTTGTACCATCAACTGCATTTCTATCAATATATGGTCTGAGAACAACACCTTCTCGAATATGAACTTGCTTACCAGAAACTAACTCATTTCCTTTACATAAATCTACAATAGATTTTGGAAGTAAGTAATCAATTCTTGTTTTATGAATATCTTTTTCCGGATCAGAGTAGATAACTACTTCTTTTTTATCAAGATTAAGTACACCGTCAAATACAACAGGAACCCAAAGATTCTTAAAGTCTTCAGCTACCAAATCATATGGAATAGATTCACCGTTGTGTCTAACATCAAACAAACGAGAAGTAGGTTTAGTTTGTCCGTAAGAGTATCCGCTTTGTACTGGAACAACTTCTCCGAATATTTGAACAACACCAGTTGTAAAGTTCTTACTAATTTTAGTAATGATATCATCATTCTTTGAGGCAATCCAGTAAGAGTTGGTATCACTTTCTTCAATAGTTAATCCACTTTTTAACAAACCTTTAGAAGATACAATAGTTTCGTTAGTATCAAGATTGTGTGCTAAGATAAATTGAGAACCGTGTACTTTTTCTGTGATAACAACACGCTCACCATCTACTAAATCATTAACATAAACATTTGCGTGTTCACAATCGTGGCTACCTACAAATGGCATATCAAATGACTTAACTTTACCAGCCAATTGTGTTGGAATTGGTGGTTCGTATTTAGTAATACCTAACTTTTCGGAAATATCCTCACCTATTGGAAGTGATTCAAAATCTAAAATTAAGTGTGGTGGAATAATGATACCACTTGAAATTTGGTCACGAAGTCTAATAGCCTTTACCCGGTCTTTATTGGGACCAGCTAAATAAGTTTCATACTCGGATTTTAATTGACCAGTTAAAACTGATTTTTCTGGTGCAAATACAACAAGGTCACCGTCTTGGTAAAGACCTTTTTGTACTACTACTTGATAAGAACCAATACGGCCCAACATGAGTTTATCGGCATTGGGATGCGTAAATAATTGAATTTTCTCTTTTGATACTTTGAAGTTACTCATATTTTAATTTAATAGTTAATTACGAAGATATGAAAAAGTATTAATTTTCTAAAATTATTTTTAATTTTTCATCTCTTAATTCTGTGACCAATTTAGAAACATCTATTTCACTACTTGGTTCCCACTTAGACCACTTAGTGTCATATTTTGAGGAAATTTTAATTCTATACTTAACTATAGTGTTATCTGCTTTGATGATTTCAATTTCTGAAACATTGAAATATGGAAGTTTCTTTTGTTCAAACTCCATTATTATGTTAGCAAAAGATTGATCTTGCATTATTTTCTAATCATGGCACAAGATTCAACACCTCTATACAATAATATTGTAGTTGAATCATCAATTTTTATTTCATATAATCCATGTTGAACTTCATCTGATAGCTTTTTTATCAAAATTCCTGTTTCTGGTGTGGTTTTTGGAACATATGATTTCCTTCTACTTGATCTAATATCACTTATAATAAAATAATAATATGTGGACAATATGGAAATTACTAAAAATACCATCAATAATACTAGCCAATTTGGTTTGTTATTTGAAAATCTCATAAAATATAAGTTAGATATAATAAACTATTTAATATATAATCAAAAGTGTAAAAAGTTTATAGATGGCTACAACTACATCCGCGTCAAATTTATTGGTTAACAATACTACTTATCTTAATACTACAAAATCTAATAAGTTTTATAGTTCTAAGCTACATAATTATATTGAATCAATTGAGATTTCTGGTTTTAGAAAAACTGTATTTTATAGTGAGATAAGTACTAATTTTAATGTTGGTGATAGAGTATTCATACTTAATGGTAACTATGACTCCAATGACTTTATTGATAAAGATAAATACACTAAATATACAGATGGTTATAGAGTTTTGGGTGTTGATGGATGTAGAATTATTTTAGATTTAGATTATACTGGTACTCTACCATATGAGAATGAAAACTTGGATGATTTTATCAACATCCATCATATTAGAAGTCAAAGAGAATTTGATTATATCAACTCTATCAAAGTTGGTCTTACTGATTCTCCACCTTATTTTGGAACAAGTGGATTATATTCTAAATTTTTTGGTAGTATTAGTGGATTAACTGCTTCTTTATACACTAATAATATTATTTATACTGATGATGTATTTGTTGGATCCACATCTGTTGAGAATAAAAATGATGGAGTTAGTGCTGCTGGATTTTTTGTTAGAAATGACACATCAAGTACTCCTAACTTTGTTAATATTACATCTAATTTGCTATCAAATAGTATTGAGAATATAAATAATCAATATACTAATATCGGTAAAATCTATATAATTGGTGAGGACATTACTTGGAATGATAAAATATATAAACAAAGAAATGTTTATAAGTATTTGAATGGAGAATGGGTATTAGATACTAAATATAAACAACCTATTATATCTAGATTAAATTTCAGATATGGTAAGTTTAAAGGTAAACACAATGATGGTATATTTGGAACTAATATTAAGACAAATAACTGGGAGCTAGGTAATTGGAATTCTGGATTTTTTATAAATTCTAATTGGAATGTTGGTGTTATGAATACTAAGTTGCCGGTTGAGAAGTTTTATAGTTCTACATTTAGAGGAACACAATCTGCTCCAGCTCAAAATGTTGATATATCCAATAATAATGGATTTGGTTATAATTTCATACTTGATTCCAATATTCATTCTGGTGATGTAAAAGATGGTAATTTTGAGAACTGTAATGTTGGTATTGCTTCAACTTTTTCCGCAGTTGATATTTATTATGGACTAACACATAGTCGAAGTTTATCTTTTGGTGGTGGTCATTTTAAGTTATGTGACATACATAGTGTTAATCTGAGTGAATCTTTATTTGTAAATAGTGAAGTTAGAAATTCAAATATCTCTGGATCTAAATTTGTTAATAGTCAAGTTATTGACTCAACTGCTTATAAAAGTGAGTTTAGTGCTAATGATGGTATTAAAATATTAGCTGCTGATTTGTGGTCCTGTGAAATTGGTGGTGGGGTTTATCCTGCTCCGCTTGTGGTTACTACAAATATGAGGGGTATTTTAAAATTGTATATTTCAAATGATGATTTGAATAAGTTAAATTTAAGAGATTCTTTCTTCATTTCTAAATTAAATAAAGATTACTTTTTGTCTTCATTAAGTGAGGACCAAAAAGTTTTACTACCAATTGAAGCAAAGTATGTTTTAGATTACTATTTTAACTATGAGCTTTCTACCAATAAAATAGTGGTTTCTCTTAAAAATAAAAAAGATAATAAATGGAAAACACAAATTGTTTGTAATGTTTATACATATAGTAGTAATAATTCAAATGTTTTAACTCAAAATCAATATGATTTTGCTTCAATAGATATACAAATAGACAATCTTTCCTACTACTACAATATAGGGTCTAATCCTTTATCTACTTGGTCAACTACAGATACGCCTATTTACTTAAACACATATTCTTCATTTTTATATCCTATAACTAAAGATAATGTAAATAACATTTTTCAAAATACTTATTTACAAAATGCCGACTTCAAATCCGGAGTATTTGAAAACTCAAATTGGACAAGTGGTGATAATATTAATAACTATCATAATATAATTATGAGGTCATCATCAACTGGAAAGTTATCAGTATCTTATACTTCTCCATCTACATTAAAAATAGACTTATCAAAAAGTGTGTACATGAATCCATCTTTCTTAACCGAGGGTGAGGATATAATTGTGGGTGATAATGTTTGGCTAAATTCAATTTACTATAATTATGGACTAACATCTACATCACTTGATGGTAGATATAAAGTTTCTGCTGTTGCTAGTTATCCAACATTGGATAGATTTGAGTTGATACCAGTAGATACATCTTTATTATCCTCATTATCTACACTTATTATAGGTGTTACATATTCATCTAATAACGCAGAGCTAAATACTTATACATCTATAAATAAATTTTTAATTAATAATTCAAAAATCAATAGTGGACTATTTAAAAGAAGTAATATACAGAACTCAACTATTACTAATAGTTTATTTAATAATAATGATAAATCTCTCTCAATTTCAAATATTAATCAGTTGAGATTAACCGGAATATTATTTAATACTAATAATAATATTATTAATAATGGACTTATTTACAAATCACACTTTTTGAATGGTGTATTTAATAATGGTATTGCTTTTAACTCTGTTTGGAATGGTGGAACATTTAAAAATGGTATCTTTAAAAATGGATATTGGATTGATGGTACATTCAATAATGGTAACTTTATAGAATCAAATGCCACTACAAATAGTATACCAGGATACCCAGTTACTTATGACTCTGGATTTAAATACAGACATTGGTCAAATGGTACATTTAGTTTAGGAGAGTTTTATAACTCTGTTTGGGTAAATGGTAGATTTAATAATGGTAGATTTTATAACTCTACTTGGTATGGTGGTATTTGGAACAATGGTGTTTTGGGTAGTGATAAGATTCCAACAATTAATACTACAATGGGATATAAATCTCCGTTAGTTGTTGGTGCTACTTATACAATTTGGAACAATGGTATTGTTGATAATGCTGTTATTGGTGGTTCTGGTTCTGTTTATTGGTATGGTGGTAAGTTTAATAACGGTGAGTTTACTAGTTACGGTTCTGTTGCTAACAATGAATCAATATGGTATAATGGTGACTTTAATGGTGGTAGATTCACAGATTTAGCTAGGTGGAAAGATGGTAACTTCAACAAAGGTAAGTTCTTATCACACTATGGGTGGCAAAATGTTTCACCTTTAATACCATCAACATATTCTACAGATTATGGTTGGGAAAACGGTAAGTTTAATGGTGGTATTTTTGGCAATGCTAATACCGCAACTAACTCTGTTTGGTTTAATGGTGAATTTAATGATGGTACATTTAATGGTAGGTTTTGGAATAATGGTATATTCTCAAAGGGATCATTCATTGGTAGTGGATCCATATCTTTAAGTCCTAATGATTATGTTCAATCTTTTTCACAATCTTATTATGGTATCTGGTATAATGGTTATGTTTCTGATAGAAAGAATTTAATTCAATTAGATAAGAGGATATCCACTAAATTGGTAAGAAAAGTGGAAGAAAAGCCAATATTGAATGATATTTCTATTAGTAATATTTTATGGATGGGTGGTACTTTTAGTCATATCAATGGTAAGTTATATAATTCGGTTTGGTTGGATGGTAATTTTATTAAGGGTAGTCTTATAACAACACAATTTAATCCATATGTTGATAGAACATTTAGTGGAACAAGTTCTTACTCATTTAATTTTAATGATACTTGTGTTTGGGAAGGTGGTAATTTTATAAATGGTTCATTTTATGCATCTGAATGGAAGAATGGTATTTTTTATGGAGGAGTTATGAACGGTGGTATTTGGAGAAATGGTACTTGGAATTATGGAAATGCCAATAATGTTTACTGGGAAAATGGTACATGGAGAAATGGTATTTGGAATGGTAGTCCATTTGTATCTGTTCCTCAGTCTGGAACACCTTCTTTAATTGACTCTACTTCGTATCAAGTGAATCCTGGATATGAACATGATTTGATGATCAATGTTGCTCAAGCTTCTGGTACTAACTCATTACATTTAATAAACGCTTTTGGATCTACGACTTCTGTGGAGTATTTAAGTGATGCTAATTTTAATAATGGGGTTGATACATCACTTAATACTAGTAGAAGTTTATATTACACCAACACGGGTTCTGCTGGTGATTGGTTTAATAGTAGTGGATATTCTAATTGGCAAAGATCAGAGACAAGCATTTCTATTGGAATTGCAGTTCCTACTACAACTACTTTAGATAACAACGTTTATATGAATGCTGCCACATCCGAAGAACTATACTTGACTGTAAATTCAGATAAATTTGGTAGTTCTGGTGCAACTACTTCTGTTTTGCAGAGATTAGATGGTCCTACTTATGATCCTACAAATATTTGGCAAAGTTCACCAGCTAACTCTGTATTTTATGATGTTAGTATTGATTTTTGTGTTGAGTATGGTGATGTGTCTCTTGGAGGTGCGATTGATGGTGCAAGAATACGGGTAAGTTATGGTTCAACTACTCTCTGGGTCGCTGGAGCTCCTAATCCTTTAACTACTAATATCAGTGGTTATTCGCCTTCTTCTGGTGGAATTGGCCGTGATGGTGCTTCTACTACTATTTGGAATTATAATTGTGGATTTAGAACAGCTAACTTTTCTGTTAGTGAACGAGATATTCTTGCTAGTGGAAATAGAACTATTAAAATTAAAAAATCTAGTGCTATTGGAACCGGTACTCCCAAGTTTCATGTTCTAAAAGCTTCTATTAAGGCAAGAGTTTCTGGATATTCCGCAGTTAATAATACTTTATATCCCGCGATGTCCGCTAATCCAACATTTAGTTCTACAATATCTGTTCCTAATAGTCTCCAATTGAGTGTTGTATCAGGTAGTTATTTAGTACCACTGACATTTGGTAATGGACTTTTTAAATCTGGTATATGGGAGAATGGGGTTTGGAATAATGGTTGGAGAAAAGATGATTATGTTAAACCTTTTATCTTTACTACCGCTATACCAATGGTTGATGGTAATACTTGGAACATAACTTTACATGCTTTGGGTGATATATCAACTCTTACTAATTCTATTCAATCATTTGTTGTTGGTGATAAAGTTTCAATTGGTAATATTATTTCAATTGACAAAAACAATAGCAGAAAGTTATTAAAAAACTACTATAGGATAATATCCAAAGACTTTACATCTATAACTTGTCAAGTTATTGTTAACTTTCCTATTATAAACATAGAAGTTGATTCAACTAACCATATAAATTATATTACTAAGAATATATGGTTATCTGGTGTTTTCTTGAATGGATACTTCACTGGAGTTTGGAATAACGGATTGGTTAAAGGTAGACCTTATTTAACACTTTTGGAAAACACACATTGGATAGATGGTGAATTTAATGGTGGTCATTTTAAAGGTCTAACAACATCAATTATATACGATTCTCTTTCTAATTTAATTGCCAATGTGGGTACTGAAAAATTAGGAAGACAAGATGTTGGTGAATATATTAAGAATAAATTTGATGTTAATTCTGACTTAGATACAATTAGTTATAATCAATCATTGGTTCAGAATTTTAATTTTAATGATATGTATGATGTTAATTCTGGAACTGGTTCTGATGCTAGATATGACTCTTGGATAGATTTAAATTACTATACATACACTAGAACTAACCTTAATAAAGATTCTATACGATATGCCTCATATTCAATTGTCCAGTATGGTGTTACAGTTTCTTCTGAATTTTTTGTATATGACTATAACTTATATGGATCACCTACTCTTGATGTGTTGAGTAGTTACTCAACATTAACTAACTATGATTCAAGTAATCAAGTTGTATATAAATTAGGACATAAATACCAAAAGAATGAAAATTTTATACCAGACGATGGTAACTTTAACAAGCCTATAAGTACTCACATTTCTTTTGTTGGTGATTCTAATTTTATAGATAATGGATGGTCAATGTTTGATAATCTTGTTTTTAGTGGAACTTGGAGTTGGCCAACCGACTATGAGTCCAATGTTGGACTAGCATCTTCCAAAAGATTAAGATTTGTTGGAAACTCGGTTACTGGAACAGGAACTTATCCATATTCATATGGTCGTACTTTTTCATCTGTGGTTGTTACAAATACAAATGTGAGTGAACAAGTTGTTCAAGGTAGATACTATATGGTTGAAGCTACTATTGATCCAATCGTGACCACTCAATCCCTGTATTATATGGCTTTTAGTAGATCTCTTTCTGGGTATTTAGGATTTAACCATGCTGTGAATAGTTTAACTAAAAAAGTAGAGTATTTTTATAATAAAACAGATTTAGATATGTATATTGCTAGTTTTGGAAATACATCAATGGATATTAGATTTAGTAATATATCATTCTATGAAGTAGATATGGTTCCATTTTTCCAGTTTACTGATCCTAGTAATATTAACTCTTCTATTAAGGCACCTTATTATGTTACTAGTGTTCCGGAAATTGATTATAGTAATTCTAACTATAATTTCATTGATAATGTTGATATAGTTATTACTCTAAATGAGATACAGTATCAAACATTAAATTATAGCAGCAGCTCCGCCGCTGATACTGTTGCTCTCACTGCTCTTGCTCGTGGTCTTGATGGGGTAACTTTGGATCGTGGTGGTCCACCATAAAAATGTACAAGTGATAAGTTATTTTTTTATTAACCAAAGGCATCCAACCTTACCTTTCTCATTTTTAGAAGTGTGACCCATTGCTTCTACTTTATGAGCCTTTTCACCTTTTGGAAATTTAATCTTAGTAATCTTTTGCCTACCTAAGATTCTTTTTTCTCCGTTACAAGATTTACAATCAGTCATTCCAACTTTTCCCTTACCACCACAGAAATAACAATCTTCATTTTTCCAGTTTTTCCCAGTGCCTTCACAGAAATCACATCCATCAGAACCTTCAAACATTTTTAACACATTACCATTTTCATCCTTAATTGAAATTTTAGATGTTATGTCTTTACCATCACCACCACAAGTTTTACAAGTAACCCATCTTTCATATTCAACAGATCCATCAAATGTATCATCAATATAAACTAAAACATTTAACTGATTGTTTCTTTTCCAATCTTCTAATTTATCTTCATCCCAAGTTTTGGCGTTATTATTAAATTCATAGTTTAATAATTCATATGATTCATCATAATTAGAACCCCACTTACTTCTTAAATCATATTGAGCTCTATCTTCACCCATTAAAATATCATATGCCTCAGTCATTTCTCCGAAAATGACTTTATCGCCACCTTTGTCTGGATGGTGTGTAAAAGAAAGTTTGTAATAAGCTTTTTTTATTTCTTTTTCTGTAGCTGCGTTTGTAACGCCTAATATAGCATAGTAATTTTTAGTGAAATTCATAAAATCCAATATTTTTTAGAGACTCTTTAATTTGTTCTCTATCATTTGTTTCCCTGATGATATCACAGACTTTCCCAGATATACCATCGGATTCAATAATTAGTGCGTCTGGTTTGGTAACATATTTAATTAAGTGGTCTAGTCCTTGACTAGCAGCCATTTCTAAACTACTCTTATTGATAAATCTTTTATTGAATCCCATTTATTTGATTAATTTTGTAATCTCTGATATTATCAGTTCCAGTTACAACATCATCTTTAGTTACTTTTTCACCATTATCTAATTCATAATACCAATTGTCTAACCATTCTTTTGGTTCTTCGTTATTTATGCCTATTGGTAAATCTAATTGAAAAGGTGATTTTTCTGTATCTATTTCTTTTGTAAAGGTTATCTCTTCTTTATATTTATCAAGAGTGTCTTTTAATACATCATTATCTAAATCAAAAGACACAGTAATGGTCTTTACTCCCCAAGAGCTCTTAATCTTAACTTCTTCTCCTGTTTTTTTAATTATGGCTTTATCGCCAATTACTCCGTGATTACTCATTGTTTCCAAATTTTTGTTCAACGTAAATAGCTTTCTTTATTTGATTTCTTCTTTTAACTGATGGTTTCTCAAACTCTTTTCTGTTTCTGAGTTGTCTCATCATCTTAGTTCTTTCAAACTTTCTTTTGTACTTCTTTAGGGCTTTCTCGATTCCATCTTTTCCACCCTCAACTTCAACTACAATCATTCTTCTATAATTTTTTTTAATTTTATATCTCTAATGAGTTGAAGTTTTTCTCCACTCGTCATATTTTTCCACTTATCATATGTAATATCCACACCAATTATTTGATATAATAAATCTATATATTCAATAAGATTTTTATCAATAGATATAGAATCAGACCAGTTTGTTAAACTATTACCAGTATGTATTAGAACCTGACCAGTATTACCATTATAAATGGTATTGTTGTTACTTGTGTTCACAGTATTCATGTTCACATTTTTTATGTCTGCATTTATAACCGGCCCAAATTGCTGGTATTAAGCAACAGAATATATGATATTTGAATCCATAAACAATAATGAATCCAACCCATCCCCATTTTAGTTCATGTAAATCAATATTGAAGAAATATTCAATACCTAACTCAATTCCTTCCATTAATAAGAATGTTAAGATAAAGATAATAATAAATTTAATAATTCCGTTTTTATTTTTCATTTAGTAAATAGTTTATTAGATTGTCTCTGGAGTCAACTAAATCCAAAAGATATTCAACTGGTTCCAATAGAATCTTTCCAGTGGTTAAGTCTTCAATTTCATATTGAGATGGAGTAATCATTTTAACTATCCTAAACTTTTTTCCACTAACAGCACTATGTACAACAAGCTCATCTTTCTCAAACTTTTTCTCCATTACATTTATATGATTTTAATGTTTTAAGTTTTAACTAAGTAATTCATTAATTCTACCATCTCTTACTTCATTTCTGATATCCACAATAAATATTGGACTACCATCAACTTTTGACTTACTGCTGTATGTTGCGGTAAAACTATTTTTAGATTCAATGAGATATCTTCTAAGGTTCAATTCTTCCTCGGTCATTTCTTGCATTGATATAACAAATTTTATATCAGACTCTTTTAACATTTTAAAACTAAATGTTACTACTTCACCACTTGAATAAGTTAAGTTGTGGTAGTGTCCTGATATAATCTTAAATGCCACTGTCATCTAATAAACTATCTATTTTTCTGTCTCGAAGGTGATTAATTAATTGTGATATTTCAATACTTCCAGCAACTTCTCTTAAAATTGGATAGTTATTTTCAAGTATTCTTTCTTCATCTCTTAATCTAGCTGCTTCTTCATAAGCTTGTCTTTTTACAACATCACTTTTTTTGTTCCTAATATCAATGTATTTTTTAATATCAATAATTGGTACTTTGCTTAGTTCATCACTCATTTTCAATTCTTATTTTTGCTATTTTTATATACTCTTCTTGTAAATCAAATCCTATCCAATTTCTACCTAATGACTTAGCCGCCACTCCAGTTGTACCGGTACCCATAAATGGATCTAAAACTATATCACCTTCTTTTGTTGCCCCTTTAATGAAATATTTAACTAATTCAACTGGATAAACAGCAACATGATTATCAGCAATTCTTTTTGACTCTGATGATATGTTTACAAGTGTTGTTGGTAAAGCCCCTTTTGGATTCGGTGCCCAATCCTTATATTCATCTGGATCATTCTCTGTTCTAGCAAATCTCTTTTTTAGTGGTTTAGTCATTCTTTTAATTGACTTCTCTGAATATTCAGTTCTCATTTCATCAATATTAAAATAGAAGTCTTTTGATTTAGCAAACCAAAAGATATATTCTACTCGATCGCCAAATCGACTTCTATTTGGAAGAGATTTTAATTTATTCCAAAACAATCTCTCAAACATCTTTAATTCAGTTCTCTTATGTAACTCCGAAATTAAATCAAATACATATGGATGTCTAAATCTATCTTCAACTTTATCATTTATGTTTAAGATAAATGAACCAGTTGGTTTCATAACACGACATATCTCATTACAAATTGGTAGAAACCATTCTACATAATTATCTGGATGAATACCAGGATTATCAATATACTTCTTCAATGTTGAATATGGTGGACTTGTTATTACCAAGTCAACAGAATTAGATTCCATTGACTTTAGTAAGTCAAGACAATTACCTTGGTATAAATTATTCAACTCCATCTAATACAGATTCTATTCTTACATCTCTTTCATTAGAAGTCAATGTTTCATTAATTGTTGTAAATACATCCTTGTTAATTGATAGGATTCTATCAAATAACTCTTGATTTAAGATAGCGTGATGTACTACAAAAATATTAATTTTATAATCATTTGCAAATGATTTTAAGAGGTTCAAAATATCCTCACAACCTTCTAAGTCAATTGAAGAAAAAATTTCATCCAAGAACAAAATATTGATGTGTTTCTTAGTTCTAATTAACTTTAAGTAAGCAATTAAAATGCTAATATTTATTTTCCGTGTTTCTCCGGTGCTTAAACTATCGTGTTCAATTGGTGCACCAAACTGTTTGATTTGTGCAGTGAATGTCTCATCTAATTGAACTTGAAAAGGAAGATTCATCTTTCTAACATTCTCATTAATAAAGTGATTAATTGGTTTGATGATGCTCGCAATAATACTACGTTTAACACCATCTTCACCAAATACCTTAGTTAACTCTTTGTAGTAAGATTCCTTCTCTCTACAAGTAGTTTGATAATCAGAACTAACTTCTTTTTTAGATTCTAATTCAACAATTGTATTCTCAAATTCAGAAACATTGGTACTTGATTGACCAGATTCTTTATCTTTTTGTGATTGAAGACGATCGATTTGTGATTTATAGTTCTTTAATAAATAAGTAATATCATTGAATGTTTTTGTGGTTGTATCAGAAATACCTTGTAACTTAGTTTGTTTTTCTCTAATTGATTTAATATTACTTTCAATTTCAGCTCTGATTGCTTCAACCGATTTCTTTTTTTCTAAGAGAACATCCTTGAGATTATGAAAATGGTCATTATCAAAATCTGTTCCACAAGTAGGACATTTTCCTGAGTCATATAAATCAATATCTTTTTGAGCTGATTTAATCTCGGAGTTAAGAGTAATATATTGTTCTTTTTCTTTGTCCAATTCTGATTTAAGTTCATTTTCTTTTAATTTAATTTTTTCAACTTTATCTTTTAGTAATTGATATTCACCTTTTTTTGATTCTATCTGTTCTTTGATAGTATCAATTTCTGATTGAATATTTAACTTTTCTTTTTCAATTGATTTTTCTATACTTCTTCTAATTGATTCTATTGAATCATTAAGAGTTGATATTTCAGAATCATGTCTAGTTAGTTGAAGTTTATTTGCTTTATTTAAATCTTTAAGAATTTGATTTAAGATATTAATTACTTCTAAATTAAATAATTTATCTAGAAGTAATTGTTTCTCATCATTAGAAAGTGAAATGAAGTTCTTAAAGTCATTGATAGACATTGATATAAATGACTTAAATGTTTCAATATCCATTCCGATATAGTTTTCAATTTTCTCATCTAAATTAGCTTTGCCCGCTCGGTCATTTTCAATACCATTTTCAATTAGTTTAAGAGTACTTGGATTAATACCTCTAATAATCTCTACTTCTGTTCCGTTAGAGATGAACTTAATTCTATTTTGTAATTCATTATTAATTCGGTTTGGTAGTGTGCTTAGAGTGGCCCACTTTTTTCGCTTCATAGACTTTACTTTCCCATAAAGCACAAATTCAAAGCTTTCAATAAAAGAACTTTTACCATTACCATTGGATCCGGTGAGTAGAATTAATTCACCTTTTTCTGTATTTAGTTTTAGTACTTGTTCATTATTTCCAAATGATTTAAATCCTTTAATTCCTATTTCATTAATTAACATTTTAATATTTAATTTTTATCCTTTTAGAAGTTCATCTAAATTATTTTCTCTTGATAGATTGGTTTTAACCATTATATCATCTATTATATCAATAATCATTTCTTTTGATACAATTTTATTTTTTTCAACTAACATTGGTTTTATTTTTTGGAGCATCTCACTATCTAAATAGTTTAGATAATTACCATAAGACCTACGGACTCTAAATCCGTTTTTATCAATTTTTACTTCAATAATATCCTCAGAGTTATATTTACTTGGTGAATTTGAATACTTAACTCTATCTAAGTCACCTCCAATATTTATGTAATCCTCATATATTTCAATTGATAAGTGGCTCTTTAGTTTAATTAAGTTACAAACAAAATTGAAAAATTTATCAGATACTTCTTTATCATACTCACAATATGTATGTGTGTATGATTCTGCTATAATGTCTGATTTCAATCTTTGTTTTCTATTATTCTCTTCTACTTCATTGAAGATGAGTTTTGCTAATTTTTTAAGTTTTTTTGCTTTCATATCAATAATTTATACTCAAAACCTGTTGTTTGTTTATTACTGGTAAGTGAAAATTTTATATATATGGTCAAACTATATTAAATAAGTGGCTAAACAAAATAAGTATAAAATTCAACAGATTGTGCCTGAATTGTTCCCAAGAATAGTTCAATACAAAGATGGAGTATTTTATGATGGCAATGGTAATGTTTTAACAGTTGGTACATCTAACTACCAAGGGCCACAAGGATTTCAGGGTAACCAAGGTAATCAAGGAGTCCAAGGGCCAACTGGTGTACAAGGAAACCAAGGCGATTTAGGACCACAAGGTGACCAAGGCCCTCAAGGTGACCAAGGATTTCAAGGTGATCAAGGATTTCAAGGCGATTTAGGTCCTCAAGGTGATCAAGGATTTCAAGGTGATCAAGGATTTCAAGGCGATTTAGGACCTCAAGGCGATTTAGGTACACAAGGTGATCAAGGACCTCAAGGATATCAAGGTGTCCAAGGTCCTGCTGGTGGTGGTACCGGATCTGGTACACAAGGTGATCAAGGACCTCAAGGATATCAAGGTGTCCAAGGTCCTGCTGGTGGTGGTACTGGATCTGGTACACAAGGTTACCAAGGTCCGCAAGGTGATCAAGGACCAGGAATAGAAGTTACTAACTATGCTGATAATAGAGTTTTAACTTCTGATGGAACACAATATGGCGCAAGTGCTGAGGAAAATTTAACATTCGATGGAACAACATTAAATGTTACTGGTAGTGTTTATATCAGTAATAGTTTAACTTTAGCTTCTCAAGTTTTTTATACACATGGTAATAATGGATTTTCAGTTAATGAAGACTTTGATATAAGTAACAATGCAAACCAAACAGCTTACCATTTTACATCTGGTGATTCCGCTAGAGATA